>JAEEGJ010024608.1_pt1 | contig 12457 bp, 17 predicted proteins | sample 8958761 | NCBI WGS metagenome assembly JAEEGJ01 (sample SAMN16246546, study PRJNA631951) | gut metagenome | biome: gut microbiome; feature: rumen; material: RS-attached | host: Bos | place: Iran: Karaj | collected 2018-10 | reverse complement strand
ATTCTTGTTGTGGCAGAGGGCGTTGAGGAAAAGGAAGAATTCGACTATCTCGTCGGCCTCGGAGTCGATCTTTTCCAGGGCTACTACCTCGCCCGCCCTCAGTAAACATGGGGTGAAACAGGGGGACACGATGTCCCATAGACATGGTTGCAAGTACAGGGATGTACTTGCATGTCCGGGACGGCTTACGCTGTTTCGACTTATGAACGGGGAAAGGGTTCCTGCGTTTCGGAAAATATTGTTACTATAGGAGTTCGCAAAAGCGGACTCCTTTTTTGTGCGGAAAACAGCGTAAGCCGTCCCCCCGGTTTTAAAACAGCGTAAGCCGTCCCCCTGTTTTACATGACAAAAATTGGTGGATTTTGTACAGAATAGCGGATGTAAGGTAAGCGGGCCTTTTTTTACAATAAGTGCATAAGAGGGGAAACTCCGTTTTTCATTTGCAAATATTATTCGAGACAGGCTACATTAAGGAGGCAGGATATGGTTACAGGAATCGCACATGCGGCATTTAACGTAAAGGATATGGACAAGACTGTCAGCTTTTATGAGAAATCCCTGGGCTTTAAGAAGGCGTTTGACATTGCAAGACCCGAGAACGGTGAGCCCTGGATCGTTTACATATATGCCGGCGGCGGACAGTTCATCGAACTCTTTTACGGTGCGACCGCAGAGAATCCCTACAAGGATGAGAATATCGGATTCTTCCATATCTGCGTAGCTGTTGACGATATCCATGAGATATGGAACAGGATCGTAGAGACCGGTGCGCCTCAGGATGATGCTCCCAAGCAGGGTGCGGACCATAACTGGCAGTGCTGGACCCATGATCCCGACGGCATCAAGATCGAGCTCATGCAGCTTGATCCGGAAAGCCCCCAGATGAAGTTTATTGAAAGTCAGAAGTGACAGAGTACAGACTGTTTAATTACCGGAATGATACTATCGCCTGCCGGAGCGAAAATTTCTATGAGGAATCTTGATGGAGTGGCAGACACCCGAAATAAACCTGTTTAAGTCAGGATCGTTTAATAAGGATGGAATGGGAAGCGATACTTCGCTTGCCAATATTCTGCTGCTCGCCGATAAATACGATACCGAGATTGCGGTTAAGGACGGTGTTCTCTATCGTTACTATCACGGAAAGAGTGATAACAGGAGAGGGTACGGTTTTCCTTTGTCCGATAAGCCTGTCGATCTGAAGAAATGTATTGATCTTTTGCAGGAGGATGCGGAGAGGAGAAATGTCCCTCTGGAATTCTGTCTCTGCGATGAGAATCAGAAAGAGCAGCTGGATAAGGTTGTGAAGGTATCCTGGAATTCCACGGTTGATGACAACGATTACATCTACAGCCGCGAAAGACTTGCAACGCTATCCGGAAGAAAACTCCAGAAAAAGCGCAATCATGTCAATCATTTCAAGAATACATATCCCGGCTGGCACTATGAACAGATAGGAATGCACAATAAATGCGCAGCGCTCGAGATGGCTACTAAGTGGCTTGAGGAAAGAGGAGAGCCTTCGGTCGCGGAGATTCTCGAATATGAATCGATCGGGTTTACTCTTATGAATTTCTATGACATGAACGTGTTCGGCGGGATCCTTTATGTCGGTGAACAGCCTGTTGCGATGACTATCGCATCCGAGATCTCACCTTCCTGCGTTGATGTCCACTACGAGAAAGCTATCGGTGACTATGCACATAACGGAGCCTTTGCGGCGGTGAACCAGTGCTTTGCTTCCTCCGAAGCGGTCTCGAAATACGAGTTTGTAAACCGTGAAGAGGACATGGGTATCGAGGGCCTGAGGCGCGCCAAGGAAACCTACGATCCCCTCTGCAAGCTGCAGAAATTCTACGGAAAAGCGGTTATTTAAGAACTTATTGAAATTGAACTGAGGATAATCTATAATCAGAGTGAGCAGAGAAATCTGTTCCTTCGCTAAATGATGACGAGTGACGGTTCTGACTCGTCGGTAAAATAAAAACTGACCGAGCGAAGATGACGAGTGACGGTTCTGACTCGTCGGTAAAATAAAAATTGACCGAGCGAAGAATATCCCGGAGATTGACCTAAAATAAAGGTCAATCTCTTTTTGCATTTTTTTGGAGGTATTCTATGCTATTTGATTATCAAATCTACCTTTTATCTAAGCAGTTTTCAAAATCATATCCGTTATCGGATTACCCTGAATTGATGTACAAAGAAGGACGTCCATATAATTGCCTTCTGATTGATACACACGAGGATTATCTTATCTGCGTTCCGTATCGAACTAATATCAGTCATAACAACGCTTTTCATTTTAAAAGATCGAAAAGGTCAAAGGAAAACAGATCTGGGCTGGATTATTCCAAGATAGTCATTATAAAGGATCTGACGCTGATCTCATCTGAGAAAGCAGTCATAGATCATGATGAATATCTCGAAACTGTTCAGAATATTGATAGAATCGCTAAGGATGTATCACAGTATATAGATACATATATTCTTCATGTGAAAGGGAAAAAGATACTGTCATCGAACGGATATGAAAGGAAATATAAATATTCCACTCTTAAATACTTTCATAACGAGCTGGGTATAAACATGCAAGATTAATGTATTTAATTATTTGATTTAAAAGCAATCCTGCCATAAACAGTTAGGATGAGATATACGATGAAGATGACTAGGAGCGCGAGAATTCCGTATCCGAAAAGGTATCCGGGATTGCCCATGAACGATGCGAGCCAGGCTAGGGGCGTATCTCTTTCCGGCCAATTGACGAAGAAATAGTTTACGTTGTATGCCTTGTCGAACAGGTAAATCGGCGGAACAACCACGGCAAGAAATATAAGAATGTAGTGGATATGCTTTAGCGACGGCTGAACTTCGCGTTTAATGAGCAGAAGCAGCGGATAGAGAACAAGCAGTCCGTGCCAGACATATGCATACAGATTTATGAAATTAAAGACGGGATAATAAACTGTCCAGTCTGGGAATATGAGAGCTGCAAGCGCACCGGGCATTATAAGTACAAGTGCGATCTCACCGAAGACTTTCTTAGCTTTATTCCATGAAAGAAATTCGCTAAGAAGAAATACATATATTCCCATACTGCAGACATGGAGCGGAAGATACCATCTGCCGAACCTCCCTACCGATACAAGGAAGAGATCCTTGAATACTTCGAGCAGAACCAGAAAGACAGGGATCAGTTTAAGGATCTTTCCCTGAGTTATCTTACTGCATCTTTTGAAAATGCAGATAAGGATCACGACTGCAAGAAGTGTTACAGCCGTGCTTGCAATGTGTTCTTTTCCAAATAGCGGATATCCCATTCCCGCCGGAATGTCATCCTGCTGCTTCCAGAAGTATTCCATAGATCATCTTTTTATTCTTCAGCTAAAACGATCCCGATATCAACATTTACCAGCCTGCCTATATATTTCTTAGCGGCTTCCGTTACAAGCCCTGTTTTCAGATATCCGATTGAAACGGTGAGGTCCGATCGTACGGCAAGTGCAGCTTCACCGGTATCCCCGTTCATACCCGAATTTATATCGACACTGATTACAAATGCATTGCTTCCGTTGATTGCTTCTATGGCGGTTCCGGCTGTGCCTCTTACTTCTCCGGTAAAGCCGGTTCCGAGAATGCAGTCAACGATCACATCATATGCATTAAGATCCGTCTCTTCGGTGAAGGGGATCATTTCCACAGACAGCTCTTTAGCAATATCGCAGTAGTATTTACCATCCTCACTCATCTTATCGGATGTCTGTATGACTGTGGAGGAGATCCCTTTTTTCGCAAGTATCCCTGCAAGGGCATAGCCGTCGCCACCATTATTTCCGCCCCCGGCTACGATCGCAATCCTTTTGCCTGACCACTCTTTATATGATTCATATACTCCGTTTGCGGCACGAAGCATCAGCTCCCTGCCCGGAACGAAATTTGCTATGGTATATGCGTCGCTTTTTCTCATCATCTCTACGCTGATGATCTTTTCTTCCATTGCCTGATACCTCTTGGAATTACTTATTCACTGAGCATTTATATATTATCACATAACAAAAAATGAAGATAAATCCGCAGAAAAAATGATGCATTCCCGGCCCGAAAACAATAAAATGTAACAGGTAATGTTACAATGACTGTTACTTAGGCGAAAAACTAAGATGACCCGTAAGGAATTATAAGCCGGACAGGACCTAAGGCAGATATAGATATGAAGAAGAGTGAAGCAATAAAAAAAGCATTCATAAGATCCGTTCCCGTAATGGCGGGATACATAGTCCTCGGAATGGGATTCGGAATACTTCTGAGAAATGCGGGATACGGTGTTTTATGGGCATTTGCGATGAGCGCGTTCATCTATGCGGGCTCAATGCAGTATATCGGTATAAATCTGATATCGGGCGGAGCATCCGTTATCACGACCGTGCTTACAACGATAATGGTAAATGCAAGACATCTTTTCTACAGCATATCCATGATCGATAAGTATAAGAATGCGGGAAAGTATAAACCCTACATGATCTTCGCGCTGACCGATGAGACTTATTCCCTTCTTTGCGAAGATAAGGAAACGGATAACGGATACCGTTTCTTCGTATCACTTTTTAATCATTCCTATTGGGTTATCGGAAGTGTGCTCGGAAGTCTTCTCGGGGCTGTGCTTCCTTTTTCCACGGCGGGGATCGAGTTTTCCATGACGGCGCTTTTCATCGCATCATTTACGGAGCAGTGGATCACAACCAAGGATCATGTTCCCGCACTTACGGGACTGCTCTGCACGCTTGTCTGTCTTGCGTTGCTTGGAGCAGATAATTTCCTGATCCCTTCGATGCTCCTTATCACCCTGGTCCTTACCCTTATCAAAGGAAGGGAGGGCAGGACAAAATGAGAGAAGCTGTTCTTGTTTCCGCAATGGCGCTTGTGACCATAGCTCTGAGATTTCTTCCTTTTCTGGTATTCGGAAAGAAAACTCCCGCTTATATCTCTTATCTGGGAAGGGTTCTTCCGCAGGCGATAATAGGGCTTCTCGTCATCTACTGCCTTAAGGATGTATCGTTCCTTTCTCATCCGTTCGGGATTCCCGAACTTGCGGCGGGCGCATCCGTAGTAGCACTGCAGGTTTGGAAGAGAAATCCTGTAATAAGCATTCTGGCCGGAACCGTAATTTACATGATCCTTATCAGGGTTATCGCATAAAACTCATATTTTCGCATTCGTAAAAGAATGCAAAAAATGATATTTAACATTCCGAAAAACGAGAAGAACGTTTTCCATAGATGGGATAAACTCCGTATTGTAAAGAACAAACAACCACTTTTCAATAAGGAGGAGAATACAATGAAACTTTTCAGCAAGAAGACAACCATCTATCTCGGATCGGAAGAGCAGAAGGATAACATGATCAACAAGCTTGAGAGCCGGCACATTGAGTATGAGCTCAAGCAGGACAGAGACGGTGTAGCGGGATCACGTCCCGTATACAGACTCAAGGTATATGCAGCAGACTATGCAAAGGTAGTCTGAAAGTATGAAAAGTGAATTTTCTCTTTCATCACTTCTTCCATAAAACAAGGGGACGAATCAGGCGTCCCCTTGATTTTTGTTTATTTATTCTTTCCCGCAAACAGCGATCTGAACTCTCCGGGAGCCATTCCCTTTTCTTCGTGGAACACGCGGTTAAAGCTCGGTATGCTCTGGAAGCCCGACAGCATCGCAACCTCAGTGAGGCTTCGTTCTTCATCGGTAAGCAGCTCCGTTGCTTTTTCTAGTCTTATCATATTCAGCCACTTGCTGTAGTTCATGCCTGTGACATTCTTGAATATCCTGGAAAAATAATCCCTGCTTATACCGGCCATCTCGGCCATGGTTCCCTGCGACAGATCGTCGGCCGTAAGGTTATTCTTGATATAGTCGGTGACCGAGATCATGCGTCTCATGACGTCGTCCTCATAGCCGTATCTGTCGGCTTCTCCGAGCTCGGGTGACAGCTCGGTCCTGTATTCGTCGAGGTTCATCATGAATTCCATTAAGAGCATGCAACATCTGAGTTCCCTGTCCGTAGCATCGGAGAAGAAGATCTCTTTCATTTTCATGGCAATGACCTTCTGCTTTGCAGCCAGCTCCGGATGAGCATGAATGCAGATGATGTGAAGGTTACGGTAAAGATGCATTATCCTTCGAAGGTCGAAGAGGGAATTGATGAACGCATTGGAAAACTGTATGACGAGAGCATCTTTTCTGTCCGCATCGATTATGGAATGCATCTCCATCGGCCAGACGAGCAGGAAATCATCGGGCACGAGCTCATATGTGTTCTTCCCGACAGTATAGATATTTTTCTTGCCGGGACCGACCATTATGATCTCACCGTATGAATGCCAGTGTGGCTGATAGCTTCTTTCACTGTAACCGGTGGACATATTGAAGGTGCTGGAGTTTTCAAAAGGATAAACCTCGTATGAGCTGTAATCCATATACCCTCCTTAATTGTGCGGAAACTCGATCATAGGGTGTTCCCACTCCCAGGCCTTTTCGAACCCGTAGTCCTTGAGAGAGATGCGTTTTCTTTTTATAAGATTGGTTATCTGCACGAGGTCCTCACGTGACCTTCCTATGCAGGAAAAGTATCTGTATGTGACCTTGTCGTCCGTGATCGTTTTGAAGGTGTAAACGTAGAAATTTCTGTTCGTATCGTAGTAAGCGCTGTACGAAGCGATGCCCGCCATCGGAGGATCCACCTCTATATCGTACCTTCCGTTTGAAGAATAGAACTCGTCCAGTTTTTTCCTGAGAGTTTTTTTATCCTTCAGCTCACAGGTGTTTCCGTTCAGGTTCATCGTGATCTTGTATTTTTTCCTTTTATCGACCCTCTTTTGCCAGCGCCAGTAACGGGAAGTTATGTTGTATGGTATACGTATGAGCAGGCCGGGAATGAAGAAGATGAGACCTACCAGGAAAAAGGCGGCGAAGGATTCGAACGGATTTTTTTGGGCCGCGAAAGCGAAAAAAATACCTATGAGCATCATGCCGGTGCCGGTAAAAAGCAACCGATCCGCACCGCTCTGACAGCCGTCGAACTTGATGTCGGGAAGCAGTATGGTCGTTCTGATTTCCCTGTACGGATACGGGTTGTGCCTGATGTAGATGCAGTTTAAATAGAGACCGTCACCGCTCGGATCCTTGTCCCAGTTTGTGGTCACCCTGTAGGCCATATCATCAAGGGTTGTTGTGTAAAGGCTTGATTCATAACCGGTGCAGCTGTCCCTGAAGTACGGCTTTCCTTCATGAATGATCGCTGTGACATAAGCTTTTCCCTTCGGGATTCCTGACGGATAGAAGTTTTCAAAAAGGATCTCATCCTCGGGACCGAGCGCACCGAAAAGTTCAAGCATTTTTTCCTTTGCGGGGACCTGCGGAAGGGAAACCTTTATCAGGGCCCCGGACTTTTCCGTGACCTCGAAACCGAGCTCTCTTATTTTGGCGATCATCTGTGGGTTCATAATCCCATTATTTCATCACATGACAAAAAATGAAAGATAAAATAGCAGAAAAATAGGTGCAAGATGCCCTGTGAGCCCGTAAAATAAAGTTAATCTGATAGTTTGTTTTTATGAAAGGAGCTGCTGATGTTTGATTTTAATTATTTCACACCTACCAAGGTTATCTTCGGCAGGAACACCGAGAGCAAGGTGGCTGAGCTCATTAAGGAATTCGGCGGAAAGAAGGTACTGATCCACTACGGCGGCGGAAGCGTTGTAAGGTCCGGACTTCTTAAGAGAGTGACCGATACTCTTGACGGTGCAGGAATTGCTTACGTCACTTTAGGCGGTGCGGTTCCCAATCCCCACCTCGGACTTGTTTACGAAGGCATCGAGCTCTGCAGAAAGGAAGGAGTTGATTTCCTTCTTGCGGTAGGCGGAGGAAGTGCGATAGATTCGGCTAAGGCGATCGGCTATGGCCTTGCAAACGAAGGTGATGTATGGGATTTCTATGATTACAGGAGAACCGCTGAAGGATGCATTCCTTTGGGCGTTATCCTTACCATCGCAGCTACCGGAAGTGAGATGAGCGACTCATCCGTCATCACCAAGGAAGAAGGACTTGTAAAGCGCGGATACAGCAGTGATTTCGGACGCCCTAAGTTCGCCATCATGAATCCCGAGCTTACCATGACACTTCCCGACTATCAGACTGCATGCGGATGTACCGATATCATGATGCATACGATGGAAAGATATTTTACCAACGGCGGAAATATGGAGATCACCGATGCACTTGCTGAGGGACTTCTTCGTACCGTCAAGAAGAACGCAGTCATCCTTCGCGACGATCCTAAGAATTACGATGCACGTGCGGAAGTCATGTGGGCGGGAAGCCTTGCGCACAACGGACTTACCGGATGCGGAAACGACGGCGGTGACTGGATGACCCACAAGCTTGAGCATGAGCTTGGCGGATTATATGATGTAGCTCACGGTGCGGGACTTGCTGCGATCTGGGGAAGCTGGGCAAGATATGTCTACAAGGACTGCCTGCACAGATTTAAGAAGTTCGCTCTTAATGTAATGGATGTAGCCGATCAGGGATCGGATGAAGAGATCGCACTTGCCGGTATCGAGGCAATGGAAGATTTCTACAGGAGCATCAACATGCCTACCAATCTCCGCGAGCTCGGAGTAAAGGCAACCGATGAAGATCTTGTCACAATGGCTCATAAGTGCGCAGTCGGTGTCGGAGGAGAGATGGGATCCGCTAAGGTCCTTAATGAAGAGGCAATGCTTGCCATCTTCAGAGCCGCTATGTAAATGCTGTGACTTAGGGCGAAATAAATGGTAAAATATCCTATATAAATCTTTTATGATTAGCGAGGGGTATTTATGCTTACAGGATCTATAGAGGATCTGAATATTGTTTCGTTGATAGTGCGTATGGCACTGGCCACACTTCTCGGAGGCCTGATAGGACTTGAAAGAGGAGCAAGGGGACAGTCGGCGGGAATCAGGACATTTGCGCTTGTATGTGTAGGCGCCGCATCCTGTGCGATCGTGAACCTGTATCTTTTCTATATGACGGGATCGGCCGATACCGGACGTATTCCTTCAACCGTCATCACAGGTGTCGGTTTTCTCGGAGTAGGAACCATCGTGGTTACGGGACGCACCTGGGTAAGGGGACTTACCACTGCGGCAACGCTCTGGGCGACGGCCATTCTCGGACTGATGATCGGATCCGGATTTATCGTAGGAAGCATCATCTGTTTTGCAACGATAGTTATCATCGTGGTCTTTTTAAGCAAGATATCTATCTTCCAGGAAAACATCGCGAGCAGGTTTACTCTTTATCTTGAACTTGACAGGGAAACGGGAGTTGATGACTTCCTCACATATATGCACGATCACGGGTATTCGGTATCTGTTTTGGAGAAGCAGGAGAATGCATCGATCCATTCAACAGACATCGGACTCCATGTAACCTGCAATGTTTATAAGCACATATCGCATGCCAAACTGATCAATGATATCTTCACACTTGAATCGGTACACTTTGTGGAAGAGATAAAGTGAACAAAAAAACGAGGGGACAGCCCCTCGTTTTCTTTTTATCTTGAGTATGTTCCGTACACGTATCCGTATGCAAGAACGTTTCCGTAGATCGTGGGATCGTTGGAATGATCCTTGATGTTCAGATAATTTGCCCAGAGAACATCGGCGCGGAACCATGTTTTATCGAATACCGGATATTCACCTTTATATCTGTTATCAGGCTTTCCTTCAAGTGCATACACATAGATATAATAGTAGTGGTCGCCTGAACCCTTGGGAGGATACGGACCTATGTACTGTCCGGGATCTGCGCCCTCTTCAAGCTCTGTCTCGGAGACCTCCGCATACCAGTGTACCCAGTTGCCCGCGGTCTCGTCGACCATGTATATGACGTAATAAGATGCGCCTTCAACCCTGTCGAAAGTAAGCTGCGGTGAGAGATTCCCGCCCGCATCGGTATTGGTTATCCTGTCTGACCATCTTTCACCTTCAAGGCTTTCCGATGTGACATTCAGTGTTGCCTTCATCCTGAAATCATCAATGGTCTTGTCGTAGGTTCCGTATCTCGACTTATATACATAGCTTGTCATCGTGTTTGCGGTTGCAACCGACATGAGAGCAAAGCAGCCGAGAATGAAAAGAAGGAGTATCGAACCTCTCGCAGCACGTCCTCTCTTATGCCATACGATCGCAAGTATCAGGAATATCAGGTGGAAGAGCATAAGTATTACAAAGAGAGCTAAGGCATCCTCCGTTTCTCCGACTTTCATCCACTTGATGATGTATTTCAGATCGGCGAAGAGACAGAGAGCATACGCTGCTCCGTAGAGCCATTTCATTATTTTTCCGTAAATAAGATCATCCAGTTTTCTCATATTCAATCCTCATCCGCAGTATATTCCATGATGTCTCCGGGCTGGCAGTCCAGCACCTTGCAGATGGAATTGAGTGTTTCGAACCTGATACCCTTCATCTTGCCGGTCTTAAGGTTCGACATGTTTACATTCGTAAGTCCTACTTTGTCGGCAAGTTCATTGAGTGACATTTTTCTGTCCGCCATAACGCGGTCGAGTCTTATGATTATCGCCATGGCTGCCTCCTTAGATAAAGCTGTTAACGTCTTCCTGAAGATCGAGGCCTTTTTGGAAGATGAATGCGATCAGGGCGATGACTGCGGATATCGCGAACATGTACCATGAGGTGATATCAAAGGTTGAGCTGTAGTAATCGAACCTGATAAATGACATCACCATTCTTACCATACCGGGAAGCACTGCGAGAAGGAGCTGCAGGAGAGAGATGAGCTTTACACGGTTTATGTTTTCTTTTGTAAAAGGTGTTGAGTCGACCGAATTCTTCGCGATGAGGATCACAACAAGGAGCATCGCACAGAGTATCACCGTGTAGGTCAGTTTCGATGCATCGTCAATGAGAGTGCAGTACTTGTAATCGGTGTTGCCGTTATCATCGGTGAGGCTGTACCTGTTGTAGTCGATGCTGCAATATTCCTCGCCCGCAACATAGAGCCTGTAGATCTTACCCTGTGTTGCAAAGGTCTCATCATTTTCTAATCTGACCTCATATGCGCTGCTGTCGGTCGTCGCATCGATGATCAGACTGTAAAGCGAAAAGAAAACCATTATCGCAAGCATGAAAGCAAAAGCGTTTGCGATGTTTAATGTCCTTCTTCTTTTCTTATCTGCCATATTCTTTTCCGCTATTTTATTCTCGCTCATAAAAACCTCCGAATCATTTAAAGCGTTACTTTAAAAATTTAAGTTCTGAGTTGATATTAACACGCTCTTTTAAAGCGTGTCAAGAAAAATTTAAAGTTTTACTTTAAATCGTTTTCGGAAATCATTTTGCACAAATGCTTTTAACATTCAGAATCACTGGTTTTTGGTTTAGTGAAGCGTTTGTTGCGGCTGCTTCTGCAGTTGATTTTCAGTAGTTTTAACACTTGTTTTTGGAGAAATAAAAAGATTATAGTTCTGAAATCTAATCGGTTATTTTGAAGCCATTGACACCATATATGGTGTCATATATTATTTGAATGGAGGTAATAAATGTCTCAGTTTGACAAGTTGCTTCTGCGGATTTATATGCTCGATAAGAATCTGCGTTTTGATGACTTGAAGAAAGTTCTTGAACATTATGGCTATGTTATGAAAGGTTCTTCTTCCGGCGGTAGTCATAAAACATTTCGAAAATCCGGGAGTCCACCCATCACAATACCTCGGCATGATCCTATTAAGGCTGTATATGTTGAGATGGTAAAAGAGATTGTGGAGCGTGAGGAGGAAAACAATGAAGAAAAAGAAAAATGTTGAATACTATATGTCACTTCCATATCGTATGGAAATATATCCTGATGTGGTGGAAGGCGGATATACTGCGGCATATCCGGATCTTCCCGGATGTTTGACATGTGCTGAAACAATTGAAGATCTTATTAAGAATGCAAATAATGCAAAAAGAGAATGGATTACTGCTTCGCTCGAAGAAGGATACGAGATAGCTGAACCTGAACCTGTAACAGACCTGTCGGAGTATTCAGGACAGTTTAAGATCAGAATGCCCAGGACTCTTCACAGATCACTGGTGCTTAATGCAAAAAAAGAAGGTATAAGCATGAATCAATATTGCATATACCTCCTTTCCAAAAACAATCCGACTACTTATTCATATTGAAATAAAAATGCCTCTCTCGTCTGCATACGAGAGAGGCGTGGCTCGTAAGAGCTAAATCTCAACCTCGGAGGCATCCACTAATGAGTGGATCCATCCTTTATTATCTTATCATATTTCACCGCAACATAAAATGCCGCGAAGATCATGAGAGGGTAGTAGAGGTATCCCAGGATATCGATAATGGTGAGGGCAAGACTGTCTTCCGGAAATCCGAAGAAGAA
>JAEEGJ010024607.1_pt1 | contig 12459 bp, 11 predicted proteins | sample 8958761 | NCBI WGS metagenome assembly JAEEGJ01 (sample SAMN16246546, study PRJNA631951) | gut metagenome | biome: gut microbiome; feature: rumen; material: RS-attached | host: Bos | place: Iran: Karaj | collected 2018-10 | reverse complement strand
AGAGTCACGCGGGGGAGATTTCCATCTTGCCCGCGCTGCTGCCGGGCTGGAAAGACGGCTCCGTGAGCGGCCTGAGGGCCCGGGGCGGCTATGAGGTGAGCATCGCCTGGAAAGACGGAAAAATGACTTCCTGCGAGATCAGATCCGATCTCGGGAAGCCATTCACCGTTCGTTATGCCGGGAAGACCAGGGACTTCACCCTGGCCGCAGGCAAATCAGTCAAGCTGGGGCCGGCCCTGGAATAGGGGACCGGAGGTCAGAAACTGAACAGGCGCCCGTCCCATTTGAGCGTCTTCTGCTTCTTGGCGCCGTCTTTCCAGTAGGTGACGACGATGTCTTTTCCCGTGCGCGGCAGTGCGTACGAGACCAGTTCGTCGTCATCGGTATAATACTCTACGTCGAATCCCGGGGCGTCGACCCAGGCCATCGTCTTCGACGCGTTGTCGTAGCGCCAGAAGGTCAGGCCGTCATATTGGCCCTGGGCATACACTTCGTCCGAGTAGCAGCCCACGTTGTAGGCGAACAGTTTGTGCTTTCCGTCAGATTGGTTCCAGTAGCACATCTCGATCCTCAACAAGCTCCTCTCGTCTTTGGATTCAAAGAGCACGAAGCCGTTCCGCTGGTCGACGGTAAGCGTCTCGCCCTCTTTCTGGGGGAGACCCTTCTGATGCCTTTCCCAGGCATCCGCAAGGGCGGCGAGCGGTTCGTTATACTCTTCGTCATCGGTGTTTGCGGGAATGAAAGTCGATACGAAGTCGCTGATGGTCGGCCTGTCGCCTTTGAAATTCACCTTGACGCCATCCTGCGCAGCCATGACCAGCGCGCTGCAGGAAAGGAGGAGGGCCAATGCTATTCTTTTCATAATTCTTTGATTAATTATGCCACTAATGTACGAATAAAACCAGGAAAACCCCTGTCGGCGTCCGTTTATTTCTCCCGGACGGCCTTGCCGCTGAGGTGCTCGACGGTGAATTCCAGGATTTCCGCCCTGGGACCGTTGCGGAGGATATCCGCCTCGGTGTCGTACCCTTCAGGGAAATACTTCCGCGCCAGGGAACGGAGCCTTGACAGGCGGTCGATATCATCGGAAATGACTCTTACCCGGCCGAAACAGATCACGCTTTTGACGTGGTACCACCAATCCCCGGGCTCCTTTTCGGGTTCGTCCAGCACCGTGAAACAGGCTTTGTCACAGGTGCGGACAGCATCCAGCTTATGGCCTTCCTTGGCACAGTGGAAGTAGAGTTTTCCGTCTTCGAAAACGAAGTTGATAGGGACGGAATAGGGATACCCTCCGTCTCCGATGACGGAGAGGAAACCTCGGTAGGCGCTCTCCAGGATCCGGATGCATTCTTCCTCCGGAAGGGCCTGCCTGGACCGGCGCATGGGCCGGAAGGACTCTTGTGTCATTTCCCGTACGCTTATACGGGAACAAATGTAATGAAAAAGGGAAAAATAACAAAAAGCGGCCTGAAAGGCAGTCCGTGGGGAAGCTGGGGGCTCTTCGATTTGGCGGGGAAGCCAAGTTTTCGTATCTTGCAAATCCTGAATCTATTCTTATGGCGAAAACCGATATCTATCTGGCTTCGAAGCCCCGTTACGAAATCCTGGACGGGCTTCGCGGCGTGGCCGCCCTCATGGTGGTGCTGTTCCACATCTTCGAGACTTATTCGAGGGGGCCTGCCTATCAGATCATTAACCATGGCTACCTGGCGGTGGATTTCTTCTTTGTGCTGAGCGGCTTCGTCGTGGGGTATGCCTACGATGACCGCTGGGACAGGATGTCCACCTGGGGGTTCTTCAAGCGACGCCTCACGCGGCTGCATCCGATGGTGATTGCCGGTACGCTAGTGGGAGCGGCGCTGTTCTTCTTCGCCGGGACTGCTTTTCCGAAGACTTTGCAGGTGGAAGGCTGGAAGTTCGCCTTGTGCCTGCTGATGGGGCTGTTCGTGATTCCCTGCGGGAACGGGCTGGATATCCGGGGCTGGGGTGAACTGAACTCTTTCAACGGACCGCAATGGACTTTGACGCTCGAGTATATCGGCAATATCCTGTATGCATTCATTTTCAGGCATTTGCCCAAGGCGGCGCTCGCCGTTCTCTGCGTCGTATGCGCCTTCTTTACGTTGGACTTGACGATGGGATGGAACGTGTTCGGCCTGCTGAGGGCCCCGCATTTCAATGTGATCGGCGGCTGGGCGCTTACGCCGGACCAGATTTACATCGCCTTTACGCGACTGCTGTATCCGTTCCTTTGCGGCCTCCTCATCTCCCGGATCCTGCCTGCACATCGGACCGAATCCAACCCCAGCGGCTCTCCGATCCATCTGAAGGGCGGCTTCTGGTGGTGTGCCCTAGTCATCGTCGTGCTGCTTGCCATGCCGTGCATCGGCGGGAAACAGGGCGTTCCGGACGGCCTGTACCAGGCGCTCTGCATCCTGGTACTGTTCCCGCTCATTGTCCTGACAGGTGCCGGATCGGTGACCTCCGGCCGTCGGAGCACCGCCGTCTGCAAATGGCTCGGCAATATCTCCTATCCGATTTACATCACGCACTACCCGCTGATGTATATGCAGATGGACTGGGTCGCCGCGCACCCGGATGCGCCGTTGTGGCAGCACGTAGCCGTCTCGGCCGGTATTGTCTTCATGTCCATTGTCGTGGCTTACGGTCTCTTCAAGGCCTACGACGAGCCCGTCCGCGAGTGGCTCAAGGACCACTGGTTGCACCGGAAGAAGGTCGGCTGAAAACCAGGAGACCCCGCCAGTCGGCGAGGTCTCCTTCTTTCCAGTCAGGCGGTTACAGGTCCGCGCTGTTGATTTCGTCCTGACGCTGGCAGTTGACGGCGTCCTCGTAGAGGAGGGTGATGGCCGGCTGCTGGGTCATCGGGTTGTTGGCGATCATCATGTGGATGACCCCTTCCGGGGGAGCGAAGCGGGCGTACCAGCGCCCTTTGCCCCTGCGGAGTGCCTCGAGTTCCCGTCCGTCACCGTCGGAGAAGGGAAGCTGGAATTCCTGGGACATCTCCTCGGGCTGTCCATACTTGAAGGAGAGGCTCCTCAGGATGGTGAAGAAGTCCAGCCGCAGTTCCATCCAAGTCTCCGGTGAGTCGAAAGTGGCGGCGACGCGGCAGACCGTGCCTTCGCTGGTGGTCATGACAAAGGCGTTGGCGGCCTTTCCGGTGAGCCGGCCCCGCAGCGAGGCACCGAAATCCGTATCTTCAATCAGGTGGAAATCATTCTTCTGAAGTTCTGCCAGGAAGGCTTTCTTGGGTCCGTCGATGGAGACATTCTTGAACTTGAGATGCTCCTGCGCCCCTGCCCACAAGCAGATGCTCAGGGTGGCGAGGAGAAGGACAATCTTTTTCATGGTCGTGGTTGTTTGGTTATCGTGCAAACAAATATAAGAATTTTTTCCAAAACGCGTATTGTTTTCAAAAAATTTTTTCATGCCGGCCGGTTCCCGGTTTTTTCGTTATATTTGTAAAAGCCTTGATTAACAAATACTGAATCCGATATGAAAAAACTGTTTTTGTGTCTTTGCGCGGCCGTGCTGGCCGCCGTCGGTTGTGCCCCGAAACCGGAGAAAGAGGTCGTGATGGTCGTCGAAACGACCATGGGAACCGTGGAATTCAAGTTGTACAACGAAACGCCGCTGCACCGGGACAATTTCATCAAGCTGGCGGAGCAGCACTATTTCGACAGTCTGCTTTTCCACCGGGTGATTGACAATTTCGTCATCCAGGGCGGCGATCCGAATTCGAAGTACGCGCAACCCGGCGAGCTGCTGGGGGACGGGGAGCCCGATTGGCGCGTTCCGGCGGAATTCCGGCTGGACAAAGGTATTTTCCACCGGAAGGGAACGGTCAATGCCGCCCGCGAGGGAGACGACACCAACCCCGACCGCGAGTCCTGCGCCTCCCAGTTCTGCTTCATGATGGGCAGTCCGATGACCGACGAGCAGCTGGACCGGGCCCAGGCGCGGCTGGACGCCAATACCGGTGGACAGGTGAAACTCACGCCCGAAATGCGCCAGGTCTATAAGGAAGTGGGCGGGAGCCCGCATCTGGACGGTCAGTACACTGTGTTCGGTGAAGTCGTTTCCGGAATGGAAGTGCTCGAGGCCATCCAGAAGGTGGCGACGGACGACTATGACCGGCCGCTCGAAGACGTCCGGATGCTCCGGGTCTACCGCAAGGAATGAGGTCCCTGAAAGGTTATTGAAAGGAATTGGTTTAAAAATGGAAAAGCAAGGGAGGATTGTTGTGTAACTTTGTGCAAAATCGGACCCGATACGACAAAACCAAACCTCATCTGATATGAAGAAACTGTATTTCCTGGCCCTTGCGGCCCTGCTTCTTGCCGCGTGCAAGACGGAAACCAAGGTCCCGGTCCTGACCATCACAGGTGGTCAGGTCGAGGGCGTCACCACTGACATCCCCGGCGTCGTCGCCTACAAGGGTATTCCCTATGCCGCTCCGCCTATCGGCGACTTGCGCTGGAAGGAACCGCAGCCCGTCGTTCCGTGGGACGGCGTGATGAAGGCGGACCGCTTCGGCCATCCCGGCTACCAGGCCGTCCACTATCCCGGTGGCTATTTCACCGAGTGGGGCTATGGCGAGGAAGCGCAGTGCAGTGAAGACTGCCTGTACCTGAATGTCTGGACGACGGCTGCGGGCAAGCCCGGCGAGAAACTCCCGGTCGCTTACTGGATCCATGGCGGCGGCTACCGCGAAGGCTGGGGCTCCGAGCCCGAGTTCGACGGTGAGGAATTCGCCAACCACGGTGTGGTCCTCGTCTCCATCAACTACCGTCTCGGCGTATTCGGCTTCCTGGCTCATCCCGAGCTGGCGGCCGAGAGCCCGCACGGTGTCTCCGGTAACTATGGTGTCCTGGACATGATCCAGGGCCTGAAGTGGGTCAAGGAGAACATCGCTCAGTTCGGCGGTGACCCTGACAACGTCATGATCTTCGGCCAGAGCGCCGGCGGCGGTGCCGTCCGCACCCTCGTCGAGTCCCCGCTTGCCCGCGGCCTGTTCAACAAGGCGGTCATCATGAGCGCCGGCGGCATGGGCGGCATGGGTGGCGGCCGTCGTCCGGCTGCTGCACCCGCTCCGGCTAACAACCGTCCGGCTGCTGCTCCCGCTTTCGCCGCACCTACCCTTGAGTCCATCCAGAACGCCAACAAGGCCATCCTCGACTGGGCCGGCCTGACCGACCTCCAGAAGATGCGTGCTGCTGGTACCGAGACCATCTACGCCCTCAGCACCATCTATGCCGGCGCCAACGGCGCTGCTGCGGCCGGCGGTTTCGGCCGTGGTCCCGCACTCACCGGTGCTCCGATCGTGGACGGTTACGTCTCCCTGAAGTCCTTCGACGAAGCGGCTACGGACGGCACCCTGGCGGATGTCCCTTATATGATGGGCTTCACCAAGGATGACATGGGCAACATGACCGAGGGTATCGCGAACTTTGCGCTGAACCGTCAGGAGAAGGGCGGCAAGTGCTACGCCTACCAGTTCGCCCGTCCGCTCCCGGACGACGGCAGCCAGAAGGTGTATGTCCTCAAGGGCGCTTTCCATTCCTCCGACCTCTGGTACGTGTTCAAGTCCCTGAAGCACTGCTGGCGTCCCTGGACCCAGGGCGACTGGGATCTCGCTGAGAAGGAAGTGACCTACTGGGCCAACTTCTGCAAGTACGGCGACCCGAACGGCCCCGACGGCGGCGAATGGACTCCTTACACCAAGGAGAACCCGAAGTTCATGGTCTTCAAGCTTGACGAGGCCGACAACGAAGCTTCCGCGATGGGCGATCCCGTCCTCGGCGAGCGCTTCAACTGGCCCCCGCAGCCTCCGAAGGAGGAGAAGTAATCACTTCACGGACATGAACGCACGGCCGCTCCGGCCGTCGATGCAGATCTTGAGAGGCTCGTCCAGGTGGATGAGCCTCCAATATTTTGTCTCGTAAGCGGCGGGGAGGGCGTCCAGGGCGGCGCTGTCGAACTCGTCTTCGCGGCGGGCGAACGGGTCCACATGGACGAAGCCCACGTTGAAGGAGGTGAGGTTCTGGAAGAAATGTGTGCCCTGGCTCGGGTCGATGCGGAAATCCGGCAGGACGCATTCCACGAGGGCTTTCACCTCCGAGATGTCGCTCCATTTGACCGGGATGCCCAGGGACGGGACGCTGGTGCCCCAGCGGCCGTAGCCGATGAGCACATAACCGCGTCCTTCCTCCCGCATGCGGTTGTTGATGGCGGCGATTTCGTCGGCCATCGCCTTGGTTTCCATCTTGTCGAAACGTTCTTTCGGGATGTAGACGATGTCCTTCACGTCCTGCACCCAGCCGGTGCCCAGGGCGCTGCCGGAACGGATGAAGGCGTTGCTGTCATCGACATCATTCCAGTCCACCTCGGTGTCCAGGCTGTCGGACGAGATGGGGCGGATCTGCAGGACATGGAAGGTGGCGGACCGGTCGGCGGGCTTGTCCAGGTTCGCGGCGAACTCGATTTCCACGCAGCATTTCATTTCCCGCTGGCCGATTTCGAGGAGTTCCTTCAGAATGTCCGCAAGGGGGAAGGTGTTGTAGCGGAGGATATGGGCGAAAGTGACGAACTTGGGACCGCGCGGGATGGGGGAGTCCACCATTCGCTGGTTCTCGTAATCGAAGGTGGAAACGACCTTCTGCAGGTTCCGGAAATCCTTGCATTCGCTGATGCGGAGGCGTGCGAGGTTCACGGCGTCATCGACGGAGGTCTTGAACTTCTCGGGTTTGAGGTTCAGGCCGTACATGTACTGCTGGGTTTCCTGCATGGTCAGTTCCGGGGTGGAAGTCTGGATCACATGGCTGGGATAGGCGGGGGAGAAGCGGAGCGTCTGCTCTCCGTCCACGACCGCCTTTCCGAGGCCGAAGGCCAGGCGGACGATCCCTTCCTCGGGTTTCTCGTGGCCCACCGGATAGAAGTTCAGCGAACGGGCGACACCGGAAAGCGTCGGGAACCATAGGTCATGGTCTTCGCTGCCGCACACTTCCTGCAGGACGATGGCCATTTTCTCCTCGGAGATCATGTTGCCGGTCGCGAGGATATAGCTCCTGGCAGAAGCGTAATAAACCGAGGCATAGACGCTCTTGATGGCTTTGGAAATGAGGCGCAGCTGCTGGTCCTCGTTCTCCGTGGCCGGAACCATGTAGGTGGAATAGACACCTGCAAAAGGCTGATAGTAAGAATCTTCAAGCTTGGATGACGACCGGATGGCAAGGGGCTTGCGGACGTGGCGGATGAAGATGCGGAGCGCTTCCGTCAGGTCCTGGGGGAGGGTGGATGCGACGAATTCCGAGAGGATTTCATCGTCGGAAAGGTCTGCGTTGATCACATATTGGAGGCCGTTTTCGAGGATGAACCGGTCAAAGAAATCCGTCGTGACCACCAGGGTCCGGGGAACCAGCACGCGTACGCCCTCCCACTTGTCGTACAGGTCGTAGCGCTGGAGCATCTGGTTCAGGAAGGCGAGACCGCGGGCCTTGCCGCCCAGCGAGCCGTCGCCCAGGCGGGCGAAGCGGATGGCGTCGTTGTATCGTTCGGGTTCGAAGCGGGCAACCACGCCCAGACCCTGCGCCATCCGGTAGCGCCGGATGGAGCGGATCGTTGTCTCCCGGCGTTCCGCGGAGTTGTCGAAATGACTCTTCTTGACCCGGTTTCCGACCTCGAACAGACCGCGGGCCAGCAGCCAGCGGGAGATGTAGTTCTTGGAGGCCAGGCGGTCGAGGTCTTCGTCCGAAATGGTGGCGAGGATGCGCTCTGCCCCGTACAAGTCGCTTGCGCGGGCGGTTTCCTCGCCGGTTTCGGGATCGGTGACGACAAAGTCGCCGAATCCGAATTCCCGTCCGATGAATTCCGCCAGGTCATGGTTGAGGGTCTTGGACCGCTTGATCAGGAAGCCGACTCCCATGGACTTGGCCACCGCGCGCATGCTTTCCTGCGAGGACTGCATGAGGATGGGCATCTTGGGATCGTCCTTGCGGATCATCCGGCACAGGTCGATGCCCGCATCCAGTTTCTCCTGCGAGGGCTTGTCGCCCCGGTGCAGGACGAAACCGATGTCGGAGATGACGCCCAGCATGTTGCTCTTGTATTTATCGTACAGGGTGACGGCGTCGTCGTAGTTCGTGGCCATCAGGATTTTCGGACGGGCGCGTTTGCGGAGACTCTGCTGGCTCTCGTTGAGGGCGTCCCGGATGGCCTCGCTGTTCTGCAAGAGGATGAGGCGGTACAGCTCGGGAAGGTAGGTGGAATAGTAGCGGACCGAGTCCTCCACCAGGAGGATGCACTGGACCCCGTTCTCCAGGATGTCCACGGGCGCGTTCCGGCTGTCCTCCAGCAGTTTGATGATGGCGATGATCAGGTCCGTGGAGTTGTTCCAGCAGAAGATGCCGTCGAAATGGCTCAGGTCGTGGTCCTCCATCTTCCGGTAGATCTCCTTCGCGAAGGCGGTCAGGAGGACGACGGAGGTTTCCGGGTCGATCGCCTTGACGCGCTGGGAGAACTCGAACACGTCCACCTCGCCCACGTTGTACATCGTGATGACCAGGTCGTACTGCGCACCCTTCTCCATCATTTCCAGCGCTTCCACGGTGGATTCCGCCCGCTCGAAGACCGGCGGGTTGGAGAGGTTCAGTTCGGAGTATTCGGCGGTGATCCGGGGCTCGATCCGTCCGTCCTCCTCGAGGGCGAACTTGTCGTAGTTGTTGCACACCAGAAGGATCCGGCGGATCCGCCGCGCCATCAGGGGAGAAGCCGTTTCAGTCATCTTTCAGTCCGTTTATCGGACAAAGATACGAAAAAAGATTCTTTATTCCCCGAAAGAGGGGAGCCTGATATAGGAGCCGGGATGGTCGAAGCGGATGTAGGTGTAGCCGGAGGCGAGGAGAAGGTCGGTGACGGCTTCCATGGCGCCTTCATAGGCCTTGGATTTCAGCCCGTAGTGGTCCGCGCCCATCAGCAGGCGCTGCCGGGCCGTATCCTGCAGGCCCGTCACCTGCTCGTGCGTCCATTTGCCGCTTTCGGCGAACACCTCGAAATCGGACGGGTTCACGATGATGTCCAGGTATTGCGGGGCCGGGAGCCGGACAAAGACCGTATCGCCGGAGAAGCGGAGCCGGTCGTCGGTCATTTCCATGAGGTCGATGCCGGCGCGGACCGTACCTTTGGCGATGATCACCAGGTGGTCGTCGACATCCTTGCCGAAGCCGTCCCGGGCGATGGAACCGAGGGGCGATGCGGAAAAGAGATTCTGCTTGGTGCCGGTCAGGACGATTTCGTCGTAATAACAGGCGGTCGTGAGTTCTCCGAGCGAGCGGATTTTCGTGACGATGACAGGGGTGTCGTCAATCGTAAGGACATGCTTTTCCTTGCGGTTTCCACGCAGGAACAGCAGAGCGGCCATGATGAGGACGACCAGCAGCAGGACGGCCGCCGGCGTGATCTTGACAATGATTTTCCGATCGTTCTTTCCCATGCCGTCCTCCTATCTGAATGTTACCTCCACTGTCGAGAATCCCATTTTCGAGAACACGGATTCGAAGAACTTGCAGGCGTTTTCCTCCGCCTTCTCGAGGATGCCCAGGGACGGAACGCTGTCGCGGATCTGTTTCTCGCCCTGGCGGAGGAGGGCATTTCGCTCCTCCGCGGAGAAAGATTGGCGGAGCATCGTCACATGGTCGTATTCCTGCCGGATTTCCGAGGCGGGAATGTCCAGGGACAGGAGAACCGCGTGGGGCAGGGTGACGGTGACTCTCCCTGCCAACCGGTCGACATCGACGTCGTCCATGTCGAAGGAAGTCAAGTCAAGGCCGGCCTTCAGGTAGGCCGTACAGCTGAGGAGGATCTTCCGGTCGCCGATCTTGTACCACTCGCCTTCGTCATCGGCCTTCACGATCTTCCGGACCCGGTATTCGACCAGGCCGAGCTGCCTCATTTCGGAAATGGCCTGAACTTCCCGCTTGACCATTTCCTCTACTTCGTTGTGGCGGGAACAGCCCGCAGTCGCGAGGAGGGCGAGAAAAAGGACGGAAAAAGTCCCGACCGTATGAAGGAAACGCTTCATCATGTCGGGACAAAGATACGAAAAATCCTGGATCTCCGGTTACTGTTCCAAGACCAGTCGGAACCAGTCCTCACTGGTTTTGATATCGCCCTTGGACCAGCAGGAGCCGAAGGAATAGCGGACGGGCTGGCCGGAGACGATGTCCTTGAAGACCAGAAGATGGGTTTCATCCATGGTGAAGCCGCTGCGGTCGGCGTCGGGCATCACGACGGCGACGCCCAGCATGCCGTCCTCGGGCTCGTAGGTCTGGTCGGAGGCGTGCTCCCAGATGGCGATGTGCCCGGGTTCGAGCAGATAATCTTCGACGGTCTCCAGCATGACGTGGGTGTTCATCCCCGCGGCGACGGTGAGAGTGTCAATCCCTTCAAAGGTGTAGGTGTCCTCCACGTCGCAGAAATAGGTGTCCGGAACAACGGTAACAGTCTTGTCCAGCGCAACTTTCACGCCTTCGGCCGCTTCCCACTGCGGATAATGGAGGGTGAAGACCACCTTTTCGGGAGTCTCTTCCACAATGTCCCAGGACCGGAAGTTGGTGGCCGGGAAGCAGAGTTTTCCGCCGATCATCGGGACCGACGCACCACCGCCCAGTGAGACCGCCACCTTGTAGCAGTCCTTTCCGCCGTGGTCATGGTGGTAGTATTCGTCGCTCTGGGTCTCGTATCCCTTGTACCATTCGTCGGCGACAAGCTTGCCGGGGAGTTTCACCCAGATGTCGATGCCCGGGGAGGTGGGATTCCCTTCCAGGGCCTTGCCATAGAATCGGCCGGCGATGAGGTTGTTTTCGAAGACGAAATCGTCGGAACGTTCCGGGACGAAGCGCGCCATGACTTTCTTCTCCGTTTCCTGGCTGCAGGCGCACAGGGCGGCCAGCGCGAGGACGATGACGAGGATCCGTTTCATGCTATTTCAGGTCTTTGGTGGCGCACCAGTCCATGTCGTTGTAGTCGTCGTTCTCGCCACACATGCCCCAGATGAAAGTGTAGTTGCGGGTGGCGCAGGCGGAGTGGATGCTCCACTGCGGGGAGATGACGGCTTCCTCGTTGTGCATCCAGATGTGACGCGTCTCCTGGGGCTCGCCCATGAAGTGGCAGACGGCGGCATCTTCCGGAAGCTCGAAGTAGAAATAGACCTCCATGCGGCGGTCGTGGGTATGGGCGGGCATCGTGTTCCAGGTGCTGCCCGGAGCGAGTTCGGTCATGCCCATCTGGAGCTGGCAGCAGGGGACCACTTCCTTGACCAGCAGGCGGTTGATGGTGCGCTCGTTGCTCTCTTCCAGGGAACCGAGGTGCATGACGACGGCGTCTTTCTTGGACACCTTCTTCACGCCCGTTTCCTTGTGTGCGGTGGCGGAGCAGAAGTAGAAGTGGGCCGGGTGCCCGGGATCCAGGCTGCGGAAGGAGACATGGCGGTTGCCACGGCCGATGTAGATGGCTTCCTTGTAGGGGATCTCGTACTCTTCGTCACCGACTTTTACGATGCCGGTGCCGCCGACGTTGATGACGCCAACCTCGCGGCGCTGGGTGAAATAGTCGGCACGGAGGATTTCCGGGGCCTCGAGGACAAGTTCCCCGTCGGTCGGGACGGCGCCGCCGGCGATGATGCGGTCGAACATGGAATACACCATGTTGATCTCGCCGGGGACCATGATGTTCTGGACGAGGTACTCCTTCCGGATACGCTCGGTGTCATAATGTTTCGCGTCCACGTTGCTGGACGCCTGACGGACGGTGCAATTCACTTTTGCCATAAGATTGTCATTCTGAGCTTGTCGAAGAATCTATTTCGGCTGTTTGCCGATGTAAGCCAGGATACCGCCGTCCACATAGAGGATATGGCCGTTCACGGCATCGGAGGCGTGGGAGGCGAGGAACACGGCGGGGCCGCCGAGTTCGGACGGGTCGAGCCAGCGGCCGGCCGGGGTCTTCGCGCAGATGAAGCTGTCGAAGGGATGGCGGCTGCCGTCGGGCTGCGTTTCGCGCAGGGGAGCGGTCTGGGGCGTGGCGATGTAGCCGGGGCCGATGCCGTTGCACTGGATGTTGTATTCGCCGTACTCGGAGCAGATGTTCCGGGTGAGCATCTTCAGGCCACCCTTCGCTGCGGCGTAGGCGGAAACGGTCTCGCGGCCGAGTTCGGACATCATCGAGCAGATGTTGATGATTTTGCCCTCGCGGCGCTCCATCATTTCGGGGAGGACGGCGGATGCGACGATGAACGGGGCGACGAGGTCCACGTCGATGACCTGCTGGAACTCGGACCGCTTCATCTCGTGCATCGGGATGCGCTTGATGATGCCGGCATTGTTCACGAGGATGTCGATCTGGCCCACCTCGGCGTGGATCTTCTCCACAAGCGCCTTCACG
>JAEEGJ010024601.1_pt1 | contig 12461 bp, 12 predicted proteins | sample 8958761 | NCBI WGS metagenome assembly JAEEGJ01 (sample SAMN16246546, study PRJNA631951) | gut metagenome | biome: gut microbiome; feature: rumen; material: RS-attached | host: Bos | place: Iran: Karaj | collected 2018-10 | reverse complement strand
TTACGCTGTTCCCAAGTAGTCGTATTACGAGTAGAAAATGATACCGATCAGACATTGGAATACTGTGCTTTAAGTCGATAATACTTTCGCTGATGAAGCGTGATAGCATCATCAAGTACAGATATAAACTCACCCAGAACTCTTTGTTCTTCTTCTGATGGGACTGGAATTGAGCTATTCGCAAGAAGATTCCAATCAATGTTTTTCCTGCATAGGCTCGCCCCTTCTGTAGTTACATCCAAGAAAAACTTCTTAGTTGACTCTTGTTTTACCCACGCCTGAATGAAGTCCGGATTACAATCTATAATCTCGTAAACCTTGTATGCAGGTGAAATAATGCCGTGATTAAAGCGTTTATTAACATTTGCATTTCCGAGATGAAGGTTTTGAGCTGAAAGAATCAGATCGTTCATCTTGATTTTCAAATATCCAATATTACTTCTTCCGCGCTGGTGTCCGAACAATTCAGAATTTAGATAAATGCCAGTTATTGCACATGACAATAAAACATCTTCGTCTTCAACAGTGGTTTTGTCGCGGCGTTCCTTGAATAAATCCTTGAACTTACGCTGTTCCCAAGTAGTCGTATTACGAGTAGAAAATGATACCGATCAGACATTGGAATACTGTGCTTTAAGTCGATAATACTTTCGCTGATGAAGGGTGATAAGGTTATCGGCCGCTGTGAGAAGAGTTCCTAGTTTCTTCTGCTCGTCAATTGTCGGAATCATAAGATCGAAATCAGATAAAGCTTCCTTGGTAATTGTTTTAATTGTTCCTCCCGGAGCTTTACGAGCTTCATTAATGAATTTTTCTTTGATTATATAAGCCCAGAAGATTTTATCGATTCCTGGATTATACTGCTCAAAAATAAGAACTGTTCTATCCACAAAAGCCTCATATTGCGCAATTGCAACGCGTCCTATGCTACCTTGAAGCGTAACGAGAACTGATCCTTTTTCAGCAAAAACGCTCATGGGTTGAGCTAATTTACTAATCCTCTGTTTAGTGTTGGGAACCAATTTCATATCGTCAGCTACGTCTGCTACTTGTACGAAAGGCATGGCTTCTTCGCCGTCATACCAATCGGCTTTCCCATACGGTTGTGGGAATGATCCTCTTCTAAAACCGGCACAGTCAGATAGCTTACGCTGTTCCCAAGTTGTCGCAAAGGTTGCTAAATGCAAACATATATTTGAATTATTTCAGTTACAGCTGAAAAACAATTCGTGAAATATGCAGATTCCTAGTTATCATCCACTGACAACATTTTCAAAAATCATACCTATATTTCTCAAATATTTTTTATACGATAATCTCTGGTGACTTCATTTTCCAGGGAGAGGTGTATATGAATATCAGATCAATCCAGTGTCCTTCTTGCGGCGTTATCTTAATGTCGAGAGCGTAAACCAGTCTCTTATCTATTGCATGTTCTGCGGCGCTTCCGTGTCGCTTGAGACGAACCACAACAAGGGCTATGACATGGAGCTCGGAAGGTTTGAAGCACGCGCGGAAAAGGCTGATGAACTGCTTTCTAAGATCGAGAAGATCAAGCCTGAACTGATCCGCAATTCGAAGGCTGAATATCACACAAAATACTATCCCTCTTGCATTGTCGAGGAAAAAGAAGATCTCCGTGATGCTCGGTTCGGCGGTTGGCCGTTATATGTGCTCTGGCCGTTGGAGCAGGCTTGCTTCAGGTGCGAAGAGGCTATGAGACGCGGCGAGATCCCTGATAATTATTCTGAATTCTGATGCAACATTTACCCGGTCAAATCTGTATAAGTGGTATTGATGAACTTAAAATACCACGAGGCTTACGACTGCCTTGCCATTGAAAGGAAGAAAAAATGAGGATCAACAGAGTTTTCCGGGTTATATCTTTAGTGTTTGTAATCGTTCCTTTAATTATGCTGCTGCTATTTAATGTGATCTTAACGGGCAGCTCTGATTCATTCTATTCAACTAATTACATAGCGTTCGCAGTAATAGAGATAATAAATATCGTTTTCGCGATATTGATCTTTGCAAGCAAAGACAAAGTAAGAAAGCCATTACTTGTTATATTTATAGTATTTGCAGTTGCCACATTTCTGGTTCCCGTATTCTGCATAGAGCATACATTTGCACCGTCAGGACCGGACAGCTACCTTGCGGGACTTGGATTATATAGACAGTACAGAGATATTTACGGTGTGAATATAACCGAGTTAGCAGAATTCTTCGGGCGTTATATATAAAATAACGTTATCATCCGCAGATCCGAATTAAAAACGTGGATTTAAAGCAAAATTTGCGGGTGCACCCTTAAGTCCACCCGCAAAATCCAGAATAATAATGCTCGCCCAGGTTCCTATCAGAACTTACTGAAATTTATCTGATCAACCAGCTCTTCGATCTCAGCCTTGGTATGAACCGCTTCGTTCAGGTCGCTGTCCCAGGGCAGGACATTTATGGAGATGAAGCAGTCCTCAAGGTCGATGGTTATGAGTCCGTAGCCGTCGCTGCGCAGACCGCAGCTCACGGTGTAGCCTTCCTTCGTTACATAGGTCCACTGTTCGAACTTCCCGATGTCGCCGACGTTAAGGAAGGTGGTGTCGAAGTAGCCCTTCATGCATCTTCTTATCTGGAATTCGCAGTTCTTATAGGTGCAGTCGAGCTGGAATGTGCCGTCTTCGTACATGTATCCGCCGCCGGTAATGCCGTCTGAGAAGACGTCGCCGAGCTTTTCCCTTAAGATTTTCTCATCGCAGTCGGTTATGTTCTTGTGAAGCTTAAGGTTGTATTTCGCTGTGATCTCATCGACTTTATCTGCCATCTCCTGTGAGTAGATAAGATAGTCGCCGTACTTTTCTGCGAACGGATCAACTCCAGTGCGCCTGCATTCTGCCTCGAATGCATCGACGATCTTAGAATCACGGTCGTAGCTGTCATCGAAAGCGATCCACTCTGCCGTTGCCTTGTATTCGGCAGAATCGGCGTATCCGACAGTAGAGATGTACTCGCGGCCGGGCATGGAATGCTTGATGTCTTCTTCGATAGAAGGACCCCATGAACTCTTGCCGAATGTAAGGCCTCCAAGTCCGCCTGCCAAAGCGGCATAAGCTGATGCGCCAAGTGCAGATACTACTGCTACGGCAACGAGTACAGTTACGATCTTCTTTTTGGCACTGCGCTTAGGTGCAGCTCCTGATTCATTTATCTTCATTTTAGTCAACTCCTTTATCCTTTCGGAGGAGACGACATTGGCATCTTCCAGTTCAACGGAAGAATCTTCGATGTTATCCATCAGATCACGTATATTAATTTGCATTGAGATCTCCTCCTGTAGTGCTTTTGATGTCATTGAGGGATTGACGGAGCCGCTCGCGCCCGCGCCTTAGCTTGGTCTTGATCGTGGACGGGTTCATCTTCATTTGATCAGCGATAACCGAAACGCTCTGACAGTAGTAATAGAATCTCAGAAAGATCTCTTTATCCGGCTGAGGCATCGAGTAGACCAGCTTGCGTACCTCCTGGTCCTGATCCTCACGCTCCAGGCTGTCGAAAACCGAATCTTCATCCAGGATAAGAATGTCCTCGTCCAAAGGCAGCACCTGCACCCGCTCCCGCAATTTCTGCATGGAAAGGCTGCGTGCCACGCGGCTCAAATACCCCTTCAGGTTCAAAGGAATAAGGCTCTCCGAAGATCTCCATAAAGTAACGAAAACATCCGCCGTCACTTCCTCGACATCCTCATGGCTCATGGAGCCCCCAAGGATGTTGTTTACTATGGTTCCCACATACGCACTGTACTTGTCTATGAACCAAGCAAGTGCTTCCTGATCACCTGATTTCAGTAAGGCCAGCGCCTTTGCGTCATTCAATCGTCTCACCTCAAAATTCGTTCTGAACGGCCGTTCACCTATAATAGTGCATTTTGGTGCCGCCCGGTTTCACCTTTTGTGAGAATTTTTTCGAAATAGGGAAAATGCCTGTTCAAAAGCGCATGCTAATTGCCGGGTGTCGGATTGTATAAATATAATTAGTGTGGGTATCAGAAGTCAGGGCCGACTGAGCCGCACTCAGTACAGAATTTGCCGGTGTTGGAGGCTCCGCACATGGGGCACTTCCAGGAGCCGGGAGCAGGTTCGGCAGGTTTTTCTGTTGCCTGTGCGGCAGCGGCATTCGCATATGCATTTGCAGCGGCCTGCTGCTGCGCCATCATATTATTCATAAAGCCCATCATGCCGAATGCGTTGGCGGGGGGTGCATTGAAGGGATAATATTTATTCGTATCTATCTGTGATGTCGAATCGAATTCCGAATTGGATGCAATGTAATTTAAGAGCTCCATTGTCTTGTCGGGATCAGTGAAGATACGTTCCTTTGTCTTACCGAACTGGATGTAGCTTTCCCATTTGCCGGGTTCAACGTAGGCTTCTGCAGGATCCTTGCAAAGCTCTCGGACCTTATCCTTTATATCCGGAATAAGGCTTGCCGGAACTTTGTATTTGTTCTGATCAAGTCCTTCTCTTATAACTACGAAATATTCGTCGCCAAATGACCAGAGGCGGCTTGTCTCAGTATCGGGAAACATTACCCTGATAACTGCCTGAGGCGTATAGTCCGGTCCGCAGTATATCTGATGGTATATTGTCTTGAGCTCGAAATCTTCAGGCAATTCAGGATTCGGATAGCAGTGGTTGATGAGGCCCCTTCGATCCAAAGGCTCGCCCAGCTCGTCTTTCAGATCAGTCAGCATCTTGAGCATGAGCTCATCATCGAAGTCATACCATTTGGTCTCGTTATCTTCGTATATCTCGATGACTGCTGCGGTCGTTTTGCCGTTATGCTCGGGAACCATCGGGAAATGACCTGCGTGGCTTCCCGTGGTCTTTGATAAGACTTCGTTCTTAAACTGTTCTCCTCTTTCTTTAGTGACCGCATAATCCTTTCCGCCGCATGTCAGAAGATAAACACCACTTTGTACCGTGGCAAGGCGGAAATCGGGATTTGTAGGCGTTCCTCCGCAAAGATTCATCTGGAATTGGTAAGTTACAAGATCCCTGTATGCGATATAAACAGACATGGCTGGCTCCTTCTTTTCGAGGTTTTCTTCAAGATACTTTGAATATACCATTTCAAAGGCATAAGTTGATATACAAAGCATAAAAAGGTTAGTTTATGCTAACCTTTAGTGATATTATATCTAATGAATTTTGAGCCGGTGGAGATCACCGCCGATAACAGAATATGAATTGGAGTATGCAATATGGATAAGGAATTAACCTTAAACGATATCAATGAATTCGGTAAGGCTTTTGATCAGGACCGGGCTAATACGATATCGATGAATGCTGTCACATCTAACGGCATTAATGCAGCAGCAAAAAGCCCGGTAGCAAAATCACGCAATCAGTTCGGCTTTTCCGTTGAAGTCGAAGCCGGCAAAGTGTGTGATCAGAAGCAGTCCGGCAGATGCTGGATGTTTGCCTCATATAATGTTATGAGACTTGAGATCATGAACAAACTGAACATTGAGAATATGGAGCTCAGTCAGGCTTATCCTTTGTTCTACGACAAGCTCGAAAAGGCAAACCACTTCCTTGAGAACATGCTTGAAGTCATTGATGAACCATTAGACAGCAGAGTTGTAAGTTTCCTTCTTTCAGATCCGATGGGCGATGGCGGACAATGGGATATGTTCAGGAGCCTTACCTATAAATACGGTGTTGTCCCGAAAGAGATAATGCCGGAGACTGCAGTATCCGGTTCAACACGTGAACTGGATGAATATCTGACGACAAAACTCCGTGAATTTGCATCTGTTTTCAGAAAGAAATATGCATCAGGCGCAACGGTAGATGAGTTAAGAAACGACAAGAAAGACATGATGCAGACGATATACAGGATGCTTGTGATCTCTCTTGGAAAGCCCCCGGTTAAGTTTACATGGGAAACAAGGGATAAGGACAAGAATTTCATCAAGGCGGCAGATATAACCCCTCAGGAATTCTTCAAGCAATATGTTGGCTGGGATCTTGATGAATATGTCACCGTTATAAATGCCCCGACAAAGGATAAACCGTACGGCAAGACCTATACGGTTCAGTATCTGGGTAACGTTGTAGACGGTGCATATCCCGTTAAATATCTTAATCTGCCTATGGATGATCTGCGCGATCTTGCCATAAGACAGCTCAAAGACGGTAAAGCCGTCTGGTTCGGCAGTGATGTCGGACAGTTTTCTGACCGTAAGGGCGGATATCTTACATCAGACATTCTTCAGATAGGTGAACTGTTCAACACGGAATTCACAATGACTAAAGAGGAACGCTTAGATTACGGTGACAGCATGATGACTCATGCCATGGTAATTACCGGAGTTGATCTGGATGACAATGACAGGCCTGTCCGTTGGAAGGTTGAGAACAGCTGGGGAGAAGATGTCGGAGAAAAGGGCTTCTACGTCATGGACGACAAGTGGTTCGGCGAATATGCATTCCAGATCCTTCTGGAAAAGAAATATCTGTCGGAAGAACAGAAAACAGCATTCGAGTCCGAGCCCATTATGCTTAAGCCCTGGGATCCGATGGGAAGTCTTGCTTAATCAGGTGACAGGATCATCTGCAAAGGATTTATCCGTGAGAACAGGTCCCTATACTTCAAATGATTTTCAATCGAAAAAACAGACATTAAAATAACTGTTTTGCGATATCCGGAGAATGCCTTGTTAAAGGGCATTCTCCGCTTTTATTAATCAATTAGCCAAACCTAATTCTCTTATCAGGTGAAAATTTGGGCGAAATTGTCATAGTGTTTCCACAACATAATTAATAAGCAATAAGAGTATTCTACGTTCGACGGTGACAGCGTCGGCTAAATTCATTAATTTCAAAGAGGTAGATACATGAACCACAATGTTATTTCTGATGAGTATCTGCAGAAGATGAACGCCTATTGGCGTGCGGCAAATTATCTTGCAGCAGCTCAGCTCTATTTGCTTGACAATCCGCTCCTTAGAGAGCCGCTCAAGAAGGAACACATCAAGAAGAAGATCGTCGGACACTGGGGCACCGTTCCCGGACAGAACTTCGTCTACGTTCACCTTAACAGAGTGATCAACAAGTACGATCAGGATCTTATCCTGCTCTCAGGCCCGGGTCACGGAGGAAACTTCTTTGTTGCCAACGCATATCTCGAGGGCTCTTACAGCGAGGTTTATCCTAATATCAGTCGTGATATGGACGGCCTGCAGAAGCTTTGCAAGCAGTTCTCTTTCCCGGGCGGCATCAGCAGCCATGTAGCTCCTGAAACTCCCGGTTCTATCCATGAGGGCGGCGAGCTCGGTTATTCGATCGCGCATTCTTTCGGTGCGGTTTTCGATAATCCGGATCTCATCGCAGCCTGTATTGTCGGTGATGGTGAAGCAGAAACTGGTCCTCTTGCTACATCCTGGCAGTCCAATAAGTTCCTTAATCCCATAAACGATGGTGCGGTACTTCCTATTCTCCACCTGAACGGTTTTAAGATCTCCAACCCTACTATCCTTTCAAGACTCTCACACGAGGAGCTTGAAGCATTCTTCAAGGGCAACGGCTGGAAAGCATACTTTGTTGAAGGCGACGACCCGATGACGATGCACAGAAAGATGGCAGAGACTCTCGATACCGTAATCGATGAGATCAAGGCTATCCAGAAGCATGCCAGAGAGACAGGCGATACAACAAGACCCGTATGGCCTATGATCGTACTCCGCACACCTAAGGGATGGACAGGTCCCAAGGTTGTTGACGGCAACAAGATTGAAGGTTCTTTCCAGGCTCACCAGGTTCCCGTAATGATGGATAAGCCTGAACACATGGATATCCTTAAGCAGTGGCTTGAAAGCTACAAGCCGGAAGAGCTTTTCGATAAGGACGGAAAACTCATTCCTGAACTTCAGGAGCTCGCCCCCAAGGGTGACAGAAGGATCGCATCCAATCCTCATGCTAACGGCGGCAAGCTGCTCAGAGATTTAAGGCTCCCTGATTTCCGTGATTATGCAGTGGATGTACCTGCACCCGGAGCCGTCGAAAAGCAGGACATGATCGAGCTCGGAGGCTATATCAGAGACGTATTCAAGCTCAATGATGACCAGAAGAACTTCAGGATCTTCGGACCTGACGAGACTATGTCAAACCGTCTGAACAAGGTTTTCGAAGTCACGAACCGCGACTGGAACAACCCCATTGATGAGGGTACAGACCAGTTCCTTGCTGCTGACGGACGCGTAATGGACTCCATGCTCTCAGAGCACATGTGTGAAGGCTGGCTTGAAGGATACATCCTCACAGGCCGTCACGGTTTCTTTGCAAGCTATGAGGCATTCATCAGGATCATCGACTCCATGGCAGCTCAGCACGCCAAGTGGCTTAAGGTATGCAACGGACTTCCCTGGAGACGTCCTATAGCATCACTTAACCTTCTCCTGACATCCAACGTATGGCAGCAGGACCACAACGGATTCACACACCAGGATCCGGGATTCCTTGATCACATCTCCAATAAGAAGGCAGACGTCGTAAGACTCTATCTTCCTCCGGATGCTAACTGCCTCCTTTCCACAATGGATCACTGCCTCAAGAGCAAGAACTATGTAAATGCTATTGTTGCAAGTAAGCACCCGAGGCCGCAGTGGCTCACGATGGAGCAGGCTGTTAAGCACTGCACACAGGGTATCGGCATTTGGGACTGGGCTTCCACGGATACAGGAGAAGAGCCGGATGTAGTACTTGCATGCTGCGGTGACACACCAACGCTCGAGGCTCTTGCTGCAGTCGATATCATGCACCGCGAGATGCCTGATGTTAAGGTGCGTTTCGTCAACGTTGTCGACCTTATGAAGCTCGAACCTAAGGACAGACATCCTCACGGACTTTCCGATGTTGAATATGATGCTATCTTTACAAAGGATAAGCCGATCATCTTCGCTTTCCATGGTTATCCCAAGCTCATCCACGAACTTACATATGCAAGACATAACCACAACATTCATGTTTACGGTTATCACGAAGAAGGAACGATCACCACACCGTTCGACATGCGTGTCCAGAACGAGATAGACCGTTTCGACCTCGTTATCGCAATGGTCAATCACATCCAGTCACTCGGAAACAAGGGCTCATTCCTTATCCAGAAGATGAGGGACAAGCTGGTTGCCCACAAGACATACATTCACGACGTAGGTATCGATATGCCTGAGGTCGCTGAATGGAAGTGGACCGGAGTTAAGTAATCTGATACTGAAGAAAAATAAAAAGCAAAAATGAGCCCTGAGGATTATCTCAGGGCTTATAAAATTGTATTTATTTTCTTTTACACGGCGGTTTCATCGGAGTTCTCTTGATAACTTTTTCGTGACTTAAGATAATTAGTTGAGACCAAACGCCGTCTTAGTACATCTAATGAGTAGAGAATGGAAAAAAGATCTCCATTCGGTTGTGTACACAAGGAAAGATAAGTAATGCAGATTGATGAAACAATAAGGCTTGTAAAACTCGCGAAAAGGCACGATAAGCTTGCCTTTGCCGAGCTGATGCAGGGGCACATGCAGGAGATGTACAAAGTCGGACTGGCAATCCTCATGAATGACGAGGACGTTGCTGATGCCGTCAGCGAGACGATCCTTAATTGCTTTGAGAAGTTAGACACACTAAGAGAAGACAAGTATTTCAAGACATGGATGACGAGGATCCTTATAAACAATTGCTATAAGATCCTGGAAGTCAGGAAGCGCCAGACGGGCCTGGAAGAATGGGAAGAGCCATCTGTAACTGACGAATACAATGTCGAACTCAAGGACGCTTTAGCTTCTATCGATGAGAAATACAGACCGGTCATCACTCTATATTACCTGGGGGAATACAGCACCAAAGAAATTGCATCGATGCTCCATATCCCTAAGAGCACGGTAACCACCTGGCTCCAAAGGGGCAGAGAGCAGCTCGCAAAATACTATGGCGGTTAAGAGTTAATAGGAGAAATGACATGAAAAATAAGAATATTTTCGAGAAAAACGCAAAGATACCGGATGTCGTACAGCAGAAAGCAAATGCTGCTTTTACAGCGATATATACACGCGAAGATGAAGCGGTAGAAAAGCCTCAGAAGAAACACAGACCAACCAGAGCAACGGTCATAAAGATCGCATCGACAGTGGTTGTTGCGGCCATAACCGTAGCCGTGTTATGCGTAACGTTAGCTTACTTTGCAGGCAAGGGACCGGAATTGCCCGAATTGCCCGATGCTTCCGGTACCGGCAGTATCTCCAGTTACAACAGTATCATCGAACCGTTTACGATCAGGGTTTGCGCAGCAGAGCTTGCGCCTGATACTTCGCTCCCGATAAGTCTGGATGTCGGCAAACAGTCATTTGGTTATGGTGTTGACTGGGATGGCAATGCAAATTATGAGCTCAATTTCCCCATCTCGGTCGAGGGCGAAAACATCTCTACCGTGAACTTCAAAGTGAAAAACGCGGCCTTTGAAGTCGTAAGCATCGACTGTCCTTCCATTGTAAAGAGCGGTTCAACCGTAAAGCTTAATGATTACAGATCGACTTATGTTGATGGTAATGACATGTCAGGACATCCTATCGGCAAGACAATAGTAGGATATTACGATCAGTTCAGCGCAGATTACAGTACGCTTCAGACTTCCAAATACCTTTTTAACATCTGCAATACTATGACAGACCGGATGGATATTTATTGTCTGATAACTCACGAGGAAGATTTCCTCGAAAGGAGCTATATATTTACTTATCTGGTAAAGGATGTCGAAGTAACAGTCGAAGTCACCTTTGCGGATGGAACTACAGCTTCAAGGACATTGGGCCTTTTCTGCAATAAATTTCCGGCAACAGATAAGATGGAAGACGGAACAGAATACACATACGAAGCTATGCAGATCTTCTGCTACGATAAAAACGCTATAGATGATGCTACAAGGCAGTTGATCAGAGAACATATCGCCCGCTGCATTGAACTCTGCAAGGCCGAAGGAGTTGATTACTCAGGCTGGAATGAACCAGCAAATACTGATGCGACGAACGCATCTGAGAGCACGGAAGCAACTGAAAGCACAGAAAGCACGGGTGAGACTGAGCCGACTGCTTCCAGCTCAGAAACGACTGTAGATACTCAGGAAACGACTGGCAGCTCAGAAACTTCTGCCAGTGAAGAAACAAGTGCCGGCACTGATGTGTCTTCCGGCACGGATGCGTCAGGCAGCACGGATGCGTCAGGCAGCACGGAAAGCTCTGAAACCACTGAAACCACAGGTGAGACGGGCTCAACCGAGAACACGGATAATACAGGTAATAACGATTAAGCGGGAAATTCTGAAGATATCAGATCTTATCTGATAGGGCTTGAGGTAAAGATTTTTAGGCCGCATATGGGGATATGAGGGTTGTCTCAAATTTGGGGCAACCCTTTAGTATCTTCACATCTTTTTTGAAGATGCTTATTGTCCTTTTACCTGAAGAACGACACCTTTTAAGTTCCCATACTTAGTACCGTTCTCAAGGCACAGAGCTACTTTAGTATTCGTCGCGATATTTACCCTGGTTCTGAAAATTTCCAGTCCCTTGACCAATATCAGATCAGTTCCGTCAGAGCCTTCAATACTGACCTTATCGCCGGTCCTTACAGTTCCGTTGATCTGACCTACGACAACCAGGTCCTCTGAGTTATTAAGTCTGAAAGTATCCTCTACTTTATATGTGCCGCCGGACGGTGCCTGATCAGAATCACTGTTATCTTTCTTGCCAAACATTTTTCCGAAAAAACCCATTTTCACATCCTCGATTGATTATTGTTTTATTATCCTGCTGATTATCTATACTGAGAGTTTCCTTTCAGATACGAGGATTATAACATGCGTTTAATTGTATTTATAAAGGGCAGGAAACAGCTGAGTCAGACTGAAAACAACCTGCAATACTGTCTTCAATACTGTCTTCAATACAACAAAGTGCGAGGCTGTCAGTGTATATCCAGTGCAGTTTTGGTTTGTTTAACTTTTAGTCACCGAATTTCCGGTTTTCGTTGTACAAAAAGTTGAACTGAGCCCTGATTTCAACTTTTAGTCGCTGATTTTCCGGTTTTCGTGAAACAAAATGTGAAACAACTTCAGCAGTCGATGGTTGGGTGAAGGGTGTTCGTGCAACATGACGTGAAAAACCTAGGTTGCTCGTTTTGTAGACGAATTTTCATTTTTCGTCAACAGAATGTGCAAAAACGCGTTGATTTGCTCGTTTTGTAGACGGATTTTCATTTTTCGTCAACAAAATGTGGGCAAAGTATCGAAGACAGGTAGTTTTTCGAGGCTTTCGATACAACGAGGTGAGCCCCTGTATCGAACTCTCCTACTTTATATGGATTTTAGATACAAAACCGCGGATTTGGCTCGAAAACGGGGTGTTCTTCGTT
>JAEEGJ010024593.1_pt1 | contig 12464 bp, 7 predicted proteins | sample 8958761 | NCBI WGS metagenome assembly JAEEGJ01 (sample SAMN16246546, study PRJNA631951) | gut metagenome | biome: gut microbiome; feature: rumen; material: RS-attached | host: Bos | place: Iran: Karaj | collected 2018-10 | reverse complement strand
CAGCACGGGGGCGCCGGTGCTTTCGGTGGGAATCGACGGCATTTATAAGCGAGGTCACCGCACACAGATTGTCGTGAGTGAACCTGAAAAGATTGAACGCGTGAAGGGAATCCCTTCTTCGAAACACTTGGCTGAACGCAGCGAATACTTCCGACAGAAAGTCTGGGGACTCAAGCAACAGGCGCTTGGCGTCACTAATGCGCCGGAGCTCCCGGTCGCGGCTGAAACGCCCGAAGAGGTGCAGGCATGAAGACGGGGTTGGTGTTAGAGGGCGGTTCTCGTCAGACCATGTTCAGCGCAGGCGTGATTGACACCTGGCTCGACGAAGGGATTGATTTTAATTACGTGGCAGGTGTTTCTGCCGGAGCCCATGCGGCGGTGAACTTCATTACGCGCCAGCAGGGTCGCTTGCGCTTTATCGTGCTTCCGACTCGCTTGCAGAAAGGCAAGAAGTGGGCGAGCAAGTTCATCGGGATTCAGAAGGAATTCCATGCTTTGAACTATCTGGCTGCCGATGGCGAAATGCCGCTTGATTTTGAAGCGTACCGTAATTCCAAAATCGAATGCGAAATCGGACTAACCTGTTGCGAAACGGGCCGCGCCGAATTCAAGAGCGAAAAGAACGACAAGAAGCGCTTGCTGGACTTGATCAGCGCCAGTTGCGCCCTGCCCATGATTTTCCCGATGGCGGAACTCGACGGCAAGCATTATGCCGACGGTTGCATTACCGCTCCGATTCCGTTTGAACGGGCGTTCGAAAAGGGCTGCGACAAGGTGGTCGCCATTTCGACCCATTATCCGGGAGAAGCGGTGACGGACTTCCGCAAGTACCGTGCGATTCTGAACCCCATGTACAAGCGCAAGTACCCGGATTTGTTCCGTGCGCTCATGATTCGCCTGAAACGCTACGAAAAAATGTTCGTACGCATGGAAAAACTGGAAAAAGAGGGCAAACTCTTCTTAATTCGCCCCATTATCGACTTGTGCGACCAGTTCGATACCAACATGGACAAGATGAATGAGTCCTATGAACATGGCGTTGAGATGGCAAAACGTAGCCTGGATGACCTCAAGGCGTTTTTAGAAATATAAATTTACATAGTAGAATTTACGGGGTAAGTAATCTTCATAGGAGGAGACTGTGAACTCTGCTGCCAAGTTTATTTTTTGTTGTGCACTGTCCAGCCTTTGTTTGACAGCGTGCGGTGGAGATTCCGGTTCTGGGACTGATAATTCCGGCACTGAAAGATCCAACTCTGAAAACGGTTCCTCTTCGAAGGAAGGATCGGACGCGTCTCGTGAGGTAGACGTCAAGTCTTCGGACGACCCGGTGATTAGGAGCGAAATCCGGGATTCCCGTACCGGCGAGACCATTGAAACCATCCAGATCGGCATGTATATCTGGCTGACCAAGAATGTGAATGGTAGTGGTTGGGGATCCTCCAGCGTTTGCTATGACGACGATGTCGAAAATTGCGATACCTACGGCAAACTTTTTGAATCGTGGTCAGCCGGTACAGCATGCCCGACGGGTTTTGATGTGCCTTTGAAAAGAGACTGGAAGTGGCTTGGCAATTACAGCGCCAAATACCCGACCACGGTTGATGCCCTGCAGTTGAATTACGGCGGTTACTGTTCCGACAAATCGGGTTCGTTAGAATGCAAAGGTCTCGGGGATTACGGTAAGTACCTGGCTCAAGACGGCATTGCCGTGTTTTCGCCGAGGTCTGCATCGCCGGCATTTGAAGAAGAACAAACGTTTACCTATTACCAGCTGCGCTGCAGGACCTATACTTATATTGTTGAATCTAAAAAGGACTTGCCCGTTTGCGATTCCATTAGTAAAGAAATCCTCGGACCGTTTTATGTCGTGAACGAGCAGACCAACTACCGTTGCCTCGGAACCCGTTGGGAAGACGATTTCAGTGAAAGTTGCAACCACGTTATTAAAAATACGGCGGTGACGATCAACGATACCATGTACATCTGTAAGTACAATTCTTGGCAGGTGGCCGATATCTCCGATGCGCGTGAAAACTGCACCGCCGCCAATGATTCGACGACCATGCTGTTTAACGGCGAGCGTTATGCCTGCGAAGATAGCACCTGGCGTAAGTTCACTGAAGTCGAAAAACAGTTGGGCTATTGCCGCGGCAAGTTGAAGGGAACTTTCGATACCCTCAAGACGAAAGTCGATTTGACGACGAAGATTCAAGAATATTTCTGTAGCGACGAAGGCTGGCGCCTGGCTGTGATGACGGACCATGTGGGCGAATGCGACAGTTCTAGAGTCTATTCGACGGTCAACTACCACGATGTGGACTATGTCTGCCGTAGCGACCGCTGGAATCAGTTGTCGAGCCTGGAAAAGGAACTGGGAATATGCATTCCCCAAAGACAGGGAATCATCGATTCGACGGAAAGCGGCTACTTCTATATTTGCGATGCGGCCGATTGGCGCCGTACGGTGCTGACCGACTTTATCGGCATGTGCGATTCCACGAGAATTGATTCGGTGGCAAGGCATGGCGGAAAGGGATATCTTTGCAAGACGGATGGCTGGTCCCAGTTGAGCGCCTTGGAAAATGAAATCGGTGTCTGCATTAAAGATAAAGTTTCTGGACTGGCCAAGACGGGCGACGGTGTCGATTACATCTGCACGACTTCGGGTTGGACTCGCGCGGTTGCTGCCGATATCGGAGGGGTTTGCGACAGCACGAAGCAATATAAGACCGTGAAGGTGAGCGGAACTAGCTACTACTGCAATGGTACAAGCTGGAGCACGATGTCTTCTATAGATGCTCAGCTCGGCTTCTGTACTGAAAAGATTCAGGGAAAAATCGATTCTACAGGCGAAGGTTCGTCGGTAGTTCGTTACTCCTGCGAATCGACCGGATGGAAGAAGATGACCGCCTTGGAATTCCGCTTCGGATTCTGCAATTCTAAAAACGACAGCACCAAAAAGGTGGTGCATGATTCCGTTTACGTGTGTAGCAAGAACGCCTGGAAACTCGGGACGATTACGGATATGTTCGGCGTCTGCGATTCTCTTGCCGCGGGCAAGACGGGCTCGTTCATGGGCGAGAAGTATGGTTGCCGCAAAAAATCTTGGCTGAAGATGAGCGACTTCGAAATTGAAAATGGATTCTGCAGCGAAAAGAATGCCGGCGAAAACATTAAGGTGGATTCCGAATATTATGAATGCACTGTCTTGTCTACAAGCGCTTACTGGAAGAAAACGACTGACTTCAAGTATGTAATGGGCCCATGCCCCAAGGATACGACCTTCCGTAAGACCTATAAGGATACACTGTTTGTGTGTAGGTATACCAGGTGGGAACGTGTCACTATTAATGAGGAGTATGGTTACTGCGAACAGGGGGCTCCGAAAAAGACCGTCGTATTCAACAAGCAAGAGTATATATGCGATTATGGCGAAGTAGATGTCGATTGGCACCACATGACGTACATGGATTCCCTGCAGGGTGTCTGCACCAGGAGCAGGGTGGGCGATACGGCAACCTATAAAAGTAATCGTTACATTTGCGATATAAACCGCGATGGTTATGCTTGGGACTATGCCAGTTACAGACGTTATATGGGACAATGTACATCTGCCAGGGAAGGGCATGAAATGTTTAACGGGTTCAATACAAGCAAGTGTACCTCTGGCAAGTGGGTCGCCATTGTCAACGACTATATGACTGATAGCCGCGATGGGAAAAAGTACAAGATGGTTGCGATCAAGGGACAGAATTGGATGGTTCAGGATTTGAACTATGTGACAACGGCTAGCGATACCAGCTGGGCAATGAATTCCAGAAGTGATGCGCGCTTGTATTCCCTGACTGTGGCAAAGAAAGTGTGCCCGTCAGGGTGGCGCTTACCGACTAAAACCGAATGGGAAACTTTCCGTAGGACCTTTACATCTTTGTATGATTACGGTGAGTCCGGCATGCTTGCGGGCAGTTGGAGTAACCTTAATGGTTACTCGGCTGATGACTTCTATGGTGTAGCGATTTATCCGACAGGATATATGGAAGCTTATGTGTCGGGAGGCAATCTAGTGTCATCGCAACAGAATGGCAATAATGGAGCATATTTCTGGGCTTCCGATGGCTCGCTTATGACTTTTGGCCAATTTACCTCTTATCCGCGAATGGGGGGGGAGGTTGTTGGCGCTGCCGTAAGGTGCGTTAAGAATTAGGGTAAGGAATGATTTTGCATAGGGAGGATATCGTGAACTCTGCAATCAAGGGACTTTTCATTTTAGCGTTGTCGAGCCTTTGCTTGACGGCATGCGGTGGCGATTCTAGCAGCTCTACGAAGCCTGCAGATGACGAAACGGAATCCAGCTCTGCGACTAGGGAGGGCTCCTCCAGCTCGTGGGCGATGTCGAGTGCGACGACGGTCGTCGATGCCGACGCCAAGGATGTCCGCAATACGGAACACAGTCACGATTCTGAAGTGGATTCTGCGACGGGAACTACCTTTACGACGCATTCCGTTGGAATTTACACCTGGACCGAGCATAACATTAACGTGAAGTCTTCGGTGGCGAGAAACACCTGTTACGCCTACGATGATTCCAATTGCAACCCGTACGGAAGACTGTACCTCTATAGCAATGCCGAAAAAGTTTGCCCCACGGGCTACACCTTGCCGACTGTAACGGACTGGAAAAACTTGCTACAGGCGGAACTGACGAAGTCGGACTATGCGGGCGTTTGTTCCAAGCGCGATACCTTGGAGTGTACGGGCATCGGGGATTCTGTCCGATACCTTGCCAGCGACGGCTATGCCGTATTGATGGACCGTTCCGGTTTGTTTGAAACTCAGGTTGCCCGCGACAATGAATTCTATTCGCTGCGCTGCATTCGTTACAGGAGCATTGTGGAACGCATGGCGGATTTGCCCGACTGTGAAGATGACGGGAACAACAACTATGCCAGCATTTATGTGGTTGACCGCGATTCGAATTATTACTGTAGCAGTGGCAAGTGGTATTCTTCAAGCACCAAGGGCGCCTGCAAGGAACAGGAAACGGGTGACAAGTACTTGATCAAGGGCTACGTGTACATCTGCAAGAATGGCAGCTGGAGATTCACGACCATTGACGATGTGGATATCAAGTGTAACGATGACAATCGCTACGAAGAATACGTGGTAAACGATGTGCGCTACGCCTGTGGCGACAATGGCATGGTTAAACTGACGTATCCGGCGACAGAGCTTGGCTTTTGTAGCCCGAAGGTCGAGGGCAAAATTGCCGAAATAGATTCCATGACTGCCTATATCTGCGAAGATTTCTCGTGGAGAAAGGCGGAACTGGAAGACTATTACGGAAAGTGCGATTCGGCTAAGACAAACCAAATTATATCTTACAAGAACTTAGGTTACATCTGTTACAATAAATCGTGGAGAAGAACGACCGCGATTGAAGACGAATTCGGCGCTTGTACACCGGAGTTGCAGGATTCGCTACGTGAAACCAAGGACCATTATTATTATGAATGCTATTATGAAAATTGGCATAAGGCGGATAACAGCCTGGTTCTTGGAAATTGTACTAGTGAAAAGGAAGGCTTGAAAATCCTCATTGGAACGAACGAGTATGAGTGTGTCAACAATACGTGGAAACAACATGACAAAATGAGTAGGGAAATCGGTTTCTGCACCACGCAAAATGTGGGCGCCAAAGGGGTGTACCTCGATACGATTTACTATTGCGAAGCTGACCGCGGCTATGGTTGGCAAAAGGCGACGGAATTGGAAAAAACACTGGGATACTGCCGCAGGGATACCACATTTGTCGTAGAAAATTCCGGAAAATTCTATAAATGTTCTGGCTCTTGGAAAGAGGCGGCACAGAGTGATGTCCTTGGGTCTTGTAATTCCGCTAAAGGCGAAAAAAAGATTTTTAATGGCAGGGAGTTCGTTTGCGATACGACGGCCCTGAAGAGTAATGGAGCCTGGTATGCCATGACGGCTCTTGATTCTGCCTTGGGTGGATACTGCAGAACGGCCATTTTGGGAAAAGCGGTGAAACACAATGATACCATTTACGTGTGCCGTGTCGATAACGAATCAAAGACCAAGAAAACTTGGACTATTGGAACATTTGAGGATTATAGAGGAAAGTGCGATAAGGACAACCTTGGACGTCGCGTGTTTAATGGCGTAGATACGGCAGTATGCATTTATAATTCATGTAGCACAGTTCGTGAAAGAACTTACGCTTATAATGGAAAAGATACGGAAATATGTGGCAAATACAATATAACGGGATATTTTTGGGAATCGATCGTGCGCGAAAGCATCACGGATAAGCGTGACGGAGCCGTGTATGGCGTGTTGACTTTTGGTACGCAAAAATGGTTGAACCGAGATTTGCAATATTGGACCACGAGCGCTTATGGAAGCGATGGATATAAAATGAGAGAGAACCCATATGTATTTGAGCCAGACATGTATCACTCGTTTTACTATGTGTGGAGTGATGCTCTGGGTGGTGCAAATATTTGCCCCGATGGGACTCGGATCCCGTCCAAAGCGGACTGGAAGACGCTTTTTGAATTTGCGGAGAGTTTGAATCCTGGCGAGGGTGTGGTTTCTTTACTTGATGATGATTGGCGAGTGAGTAGAACGGGGAAAGATTATTTTAACCTTGGTCTAAGAAGAAACGGCTTTATGGATATGGATTATTATCCGCTTGGTAACGACCCTTTGGTTGGTTCGGCTGATTATATGTCTCTTTATTATTGGACGACAGATGCGGGAAAGACAACGAGTACGGGAAGCGCTGTTTACATCGATACGTTGCTCAATGTCAATTACCAAGTTGAAGCGCTGAAAGAAGACGCTTACACCATCCGTTGCATTGTAGATAAGTAAACGCGGGTCGTCTCCTTTAATCTCTGATGTTTAAACTCTCGCGGACGCTGGCGGGCTGCTTGCCGAGCAACTTGTAGAGCTTGCACCGGAATAGCGGAATGGCGGCGATAACGCCTGCCGCCACGATGGCGATGGATAAGTAGGCGATGCCGGGTTGGTTGAATGTGCTGCGGAAGAGCAGACGCATGACCAGCAAAATGTACCAGTGGACCGCGAGAATCACGAGTGCATTGCGTGAAATGTTCCGCAGGATTCCCTTGATAATTCGGATAGGGGCCTTGTTCGGCAATTTGTCGGCGAGAATGAACGCGGCGACAAGTCCTGCAATTCCGAAAAAGGAACTGGTGATGAATATCGGGAGCGATTTTCCGAGGGCGTTGTTCATGATGCTAAAGTACGGATCCGGATTCTCGACGATGGCGTAGAGGATGAATGAAATGATGGCGACGGTCGCAAGAATAACGTCATTGCGAGGGCGGAGCGCGAAGCAATCTAAAGAAAGCTTCTTGATGGGCTCGCGACAAAGCCAGCCGCTGGCGAAAAAGAATAGTACCGTCAAATCTCGCTCGATTCCCAGCGGCAATCGAATGTGATTCTTGTAAAGCATCCAGCCGCCCGCAAGGTTTATGATTGCGAAGACTGCGATAAACAATTTGCTTACGCTCTCTGTCTTCTCGGCCTTCTTATTGTCATGCCGCACTTGATGCGGCATCTCCTTTCTCGTTTGTGAAAAAAAGTGAATTGCAACCCATTGCACACTATAAAACATGAGGCTCACTGAATACAGCGTGAACACGAACCACAGCGGTCCCGATCCGATAGAAGATTTCCCGGCTATGAAGATTTTCGCCAAATTCCAGTAGATGTAATCCCATACGCCAGCAATTTCGGGCCGGATGTTCATCACCGTCATGCGCGGTGCTTTCGGGAAAAGATCAAAGTTGTAAATTACCGGGTCTAGCGCCAAGAACAACAGCGAAAGCAGAATGTAGGGGAGTAACAGAACCTTGCTCTTGTGAACGAAGTAGCTCTTGAAATCGGGAAAGCGGCGCGTGCTAAAAAGCATTCCCGAAATAAAGAAAAATGCCGACATTCGGAGCGCGCTCAAGTGGAGCGTTCCCATTTGCGCGTATGAGAAAGATTGCTCCACATGGTATAGGCATACGAGCAACAACACGAATCCCTTGAATTCGTCAATCCACCCGATTCGACCCATTAATACCAGCGCCTCTCATCGCCGATGGTCGTCATCGGCCCGTGTCCGGGGAATACAACGGTTTCTTTCGGGAGCGTGAGCAGTTTGCTTTTGATTCCGCTGACAAGTGCGTGGTCATCGCCACCGAATAAATCGCTACGCCCGCGACTGCCCGCGAACAGGATGTCGCCTGGGAACAGAAGCGGCGGCACATTCTTCTGGCCGTTGACTTCGCCCGGGTTTTCGCAGTAAAACGCGATGCCGCCAGGGGAGTGGCCGGCCACATGAATCACCTGCAAGCGAATGCCGGACACCTCGACGGCATCGCCCTCGGCAAGGTAGTTGCCGAGTCCGGGCGATGGTTCGCGCAGCGGGAGTCCGAACATCTCGCTCTGTTCTTCTTGCAAGTCCAGCATGAAAGTGTCTTCTTCGTGCGCTTCGGGCTGCACCCCGTACTTGTTTGCAACAAATGCATTGCCCAGCACATGGTCCAGGTGCAGATGCGTGTTCAGCAGGTGGCGCACGGTCAGGTTATTTGTGGCAATATAGTTCGCCAACGCCGCTTCTTCGCGCTCGTTGCTGACACTCGGGTCAATGAGAATCGCATCGCCGGCGTCGTTGCTTAAAACGAAACCGTTCACGCCAAAGGAATTGAAGACGAAGGGTTTGAGATTCATATCGCTAATATAAAAAAGAAGGCCCGCGGCATTTCGCGAACCTTCGATATTGTTAAACGCTCGGGCTTAACCCTTGATTTCCCAGGTCGTGCCTTCCTTGCTGTCCTTGATGACTATGTTCATGGCGGCGAGTTCGTCGCGGATGCGGTCACTTTCGGCCCAGTTCTTGTTGGCACGGGCTTCCTTACGGGCGGCAATCAGAGCTTCAATCTTTGCGACATCCACGCCGTCGTTTGCACCCTTCTTGGCATATTCTTCACGAGGCTGGTCGAGCTTCAAACCGAAAATCTTGTCGAAGTCGGCAACCAGGGCGGCCTTTTCGCCGTCGTCGATATCGCTCTTGAGCATCGTGTTCATGATACCGAGGGCGCGGGGCATGTTCAGGTCATCACCGATGGCATCCTTGAACTCGTTCTGGAATGCCTTGGCAGCTTCGCTAGTGATTGCTGTTGCCTTACCGATCAGCGGGTCCGTCTTCTTGTGCAAGCTCTTCAGGCCTTCCTTGGCGCCTTCCAAAGCTTCCCACGTGAAGTTCAGGTAGTTGCGGTAATGGCTACCGATGGCGAAGAAGCGGTAGTCGAGCGGATTGAAGCCGCGGTCCATCAGGAGCGAAACCGTCAGGAATTCGCCGCTGGACTTACTCATCTTGCCGAACTTCTGTTCGGTGGTGCCGTCTTCCAATTTTTCTTCGCTAGCGGTGCGCAGGAATTCACCGTGCATCCAGAAGCGTGCGAACGGGACGCCGTTGGCGCATTCGCTCTGGGCGATTTCGTTCGTGTGGTGCACGCGGATGTGGTCGGTACCACCGCAGTGAATGTCGAGGGTCGGGCCATTGTACTTCATGGCCATGGCGGAGCATTCAATGTGCCAGCCGGGGAAACCAACGCCCCACGGGCTGTCCCATTCCATAGCGCGCTTCTTGTCCTTCGGGCTGAACTTCCACAGGGCAAAGTCGGTGGCGTTCTTCTTTTCGCCCATGTCGATGCGGCTGCCCTTGCGGAGGTTTTCCACGTCGAGGCGGGCAAAGTCGGCATAGCGCGGGAACTTAAGGCTATCGAAGTAGATGCCGTCGCTGGTACGGTAGGTGTAACCCTTTTCTTCCAAGGTCTTCACCAGGTCAATCTGTTCCTGGATGTGCTGCGTGGCAGGCGTCCAGCGGGTCGGTTCCTGGATGTTGAGACGGTGCCAGTCGGCCATGAAAGCGTCGGTGTAGAACTTAGCGATATCCCACACGGACTTGCCTTCGCGGGCGGCGCCCTTTTCCATTTTGTCGTCGCCAGAGTCTGCGTCGCTGGTCAAGTGGCCCACGTCGGTGATGTTCACGATGTGATTCACCTTGTAACCGTAGTAGTTCAGCGTACGCACCAAAAAGTCTTCGAAAATGTACGTGCGGAGGTTGCCGATATGGGCGAAATGGTACACCGTCGGGCCGCAACAGTACATGCGCACGGCGGGGACGCCTTCGGGGAGAGTGAAAACTTCTTTCTTGCGCGATGCGGTGTTGTAGAACTGTAGAGCCATTTTTGCCTCCGGTTAGTTAATGCGGCGCACATGCGCCATACATATTAATGCGGGTGCAAATATAGCAAAAGTGTGCAAGGCGAGAAAGCGGGGCCGCTTGCGGACCCATTTTTGAGCCGCCGCCACGGACGCCGAAGGCGTCAAATTGGACCCATTTATGAACCGCAACCACGGACGCCGAAGGCGTCAAAAGCCGTATGCCGCGTTTTACAGCAGTTTTTTCTTGCAGCGGACAGGCGCCTTCGATTTCTTCTTATAATCCGAGCTCGGTGACATAGACTCGCTAAAATCGTAGGTGCCGACAAAGTACACGGTTTGGTGAAAATGTAACTGGTAGGCGATCGTGCTTCTGTCTCCCGGTTTGTTCGGCCATGACCAGCTTCCCGTTGATTCCTTGGAAATCCATGTGGAGGCGTTGTACTCGATATATTCGATTTCGCCTGTCGACCTGGTGCCGATTTCCATGCTGTGAGAGGAAGAGCTGATGACATAGGTTTCCATGGCGTATGCAGTGTCAATTTTGTTGGGGGTAAAGTTTAATCCGGACCTGTTGTTGCCAAGGGGCCTTGGCCACCCATTCCTTGAGAGTGCCGAGTGGTAGTCGTCATCGGTAGACGATGACGTATATATGCTCGGAACGGCGTAGAAATCGAGCAGGTTACTTGCTTCAGAAGCGGTGAGGAGCTCCCATCCGTCGGGGCATATTCCCTGATGTCCCGATGTGTCGAAATCGGCTTCGGCACAATAGAGCGAGTCGCACGATTCATCAAGGGCCATCGCTTCGTGCCATACATACATGCTGTCTCCACCGTATTTCACGTTTTCTGCCATGACGAGCATGCCTCTCAGAAGGACGCTCCTGTATTCCCGATTGTCGCGGGAATCCGTAAAATGGTGGTACCAGATATGTTCGCTTGTATTACAGATAAATTCCTGTCCCCTGTAAGTTCCCTTTTCTCCGTTGTTGGTGCAAAGTCCGAGGCTATCTTCGGGAGCCTGGAGGGGGTACCAGCGGTTTCCGGCGCATACATATTTCTGGCTATTGAATTCACCCTTGCCGATGGTAATCATGTCGTATTGCCGGCTCGCGTCGCACAGACCTTCTTCGTCGGCCTGGGAGGCGACCTTCCACTTATTGTCCTGGCAAACATATTTTTGCTTGTTCAAGGAGACCATCTCGCCGTTTATCGTGCTGTCACACTTTTTAACTTCGTTGATGTGGGCTTCGTACCAGTATCCCAGGCTATAGTGGAAGGTGGAGTCGATATATTGGCAGAGCGTATCTCCTGCAATTTCGCATTCCTTAAGGATGGTGTCCTGGGGGTGTATATCCAATGATAGGATGTGGTATAGCCGATTTCTCCTGGTCCGTCCGGTGTCGGGTACACGATCGTTGAATATTCTGATGCTTCGCACAGGAAACTCGTGTCTTGCAGCATGAACCGCTGGTTTGCGATTTCTGCGTTGCATTCGCCAATGGCAAAATTGAGTTTCTGCTCCAGGTTTGCGGTTTCCCAGAAGCCATCCTTACAAATGTAATATGAGGATTTATGCTCACCGACGGAATCTTCTTTTTCTTCGGTGCATTTGCCGAGCGATTCAAAAATGGTTCCCTTGTCGCTTACGCAGCGGACATGCAATCTGGCATCGCTGTAAATTTCGCCCGGATGCCAGCTCGGGTCTACATCGAATCGGATGTAGTCGGCATAACCGTCGCGGTCTTTTTTTGACATGGTCCAGAAACCCGTCATCTTGCCTTGATAACGGCAGTCGTAACCCCTGCAAATACCGGTAGGCTTGATATCGAAACCCAGGATGTTCCCGCCGTTGCCGCTGACAATTTCGCCGTCGGTCGTGTCGTTTGCCCAGCCACTCGTGGATTTGAGCACCCAACCTGCAGAATCACCGTAAACTTTTTCGATGGTTTCGAAAAGCTCTTCCCATTCGTTCCGTTGAGACAGATGCCATCCTTCGGGACAGGCGACCTGGGCGGATCCCCAGCCGTATTTTTCGTCGGATGTGCCGGATCCTTCTCCTGCATAGGTCAAGTTTTCGGTCATCCAGGTCTGTTCGCCGATGGTGACGGTATTGTATGATTTTCCGTCGCGGGGGTCCTTGAAGCTGCCGGTGGACACGTCAATCGAGATTTCTTCGCCGTCCTCATTGACATAAGTCAG
>JAEEGJ010024589.1_pt1 | contig 12465 bp, 10 predicted proteins | sample 8958761 | NCBI WGS metagenome assembly JAEEGJ01 (sample SAMN16246546, study PRJNA631951) | gut metagenome | biome: gut microbiome; feature: rumen; material: RS-attached | host: Bos | place: Iran: Karaj | collected 2018-10 | reverse complement strand
CCTGAACGTCGTCATGAAGCATGGCGATTCGGTGAGCGATGTCGCGGATTCGCTGAAAAAGATGGTGGATGCCTCCAACGAGCGCGCCTCGGAACGTAACGCACCCCACTTGCCCTCTATCTCGGACGAAACGTTGGCCCAGCTGCAAAAGAGCCTGGACGAGATGGACGCAGATAGCTTCTTGAAAAGCCTGTAAATATGTTTGAATTTTTTATTGCCGCTTTAGTTGTCGCCATCGCGCCGGGGCCGGACAACTTGTTCGTGCTTGCGCAGAGCGCGACTCATGGGACGCGTGCCGGCATCTGTGTGATTTGTGGGCTTTGCACCGGGATTGCCGTGCAGACGACGCTCCTGATTGTGGGCGTTTCCGCGTTGATTGCGGCGAGTCCGGTGGCTTTCTTTGTGTTGCAGTGCTGCGGGGCCGCCTACTTGCTGTACTTGGCGTACAAGAGCTTCCAGGTCCGCGCGGGGGTGGTGAAGTTAGACGAGAGAGGGGAAAAGAGCGAATCCTCTAGCTTGTCTTTCCGCAAGCTTTACTTGCGCGGCATCATCATGAACCTCACGAACCCGAAGGCTGTACTTTTTGCGCTTTCGTTTATCCCGCCTGCGGTCCGGATGGATTCGGCCCTGAGCCCGTCGCTCCAGATGGCAATTCTCGGCGTGGAATTCGTCGTGGCGACCTTCATCGTGTTCGGCTCTATAGCCCTTTTGGCGGGAACGGTCAAGAACTTCTTGCTCAATAGCCCCAAGGCAAACCGCAACCTCAACTGGTTCAGCGGCTGCGTGTTCGTGCTCCTCGCTATCGCGTTGTTCGTGATGTAATCTAGGCTTTATTCACAAGACGGTTCATAGAAAAATACACACGAAAAGAAACGCTTTGTTTCAGTCCCGTAATGGCCGTATCCTCTCCATGCTAACCAATGAGAATCTTTACAGGATTCAATAGGAATGGTATCAACGACAATATAAATATCGCTCCTTTTTTTATGTTTTATCAGATATTGAAGCGTATCATCAAAAGCGAAGGCATTTAATTGTACGGAGTCCGCATAATCTTCTTTTATTTTAAATTGATAGCAAAAAGGTTTTTCAAAGCAGCTTTCATAAGAAGAAATATTCGAAACGATTGTATCCAGTTCAACCGTTGATACGATATGAACTTCGTCATAACCATCGCTGGAGCATTCTCCAGGACAACCATAAAAAAAGAAAGCACAAGCTAGAAGAATTAAAAAAATAATTTCATTCGAGAATTCTCCTAATAGAACGCTGTTTTTCCCCGGTTCATTATCGTTCTAATATATCTTTTTTTTTCGGAGGATGGCAAAGATCAATGCTATTTTTCGCCTCGGCTCATAAAGAGCCTATATAAGATAACGATTACCCGTCGTGGTGCTATTGACACGTCGTTGCTTGGATATGCTATGAATCCAGTTTTTTGGTGAAGTTGTTGTGTTTTTTTCTTGAAAAGGAGTGTATATTTATGGTATGGGATATGCACTCGCAGTAATAGTTTTTTTTGTGGCGTGGAAAGGATTGCCTTCTACGTTTTTTTTGCCGTATGCAGTTTCTTTTATTGCTGGCGTTACGGCCTTTTTATTCATAAAGTTTTTAAGGACTAAAAAAACGCGATATTCAATCGCGGCTTCGGCGCTTGTGTTTGTTTTTTTTATTGTTGCAGTGATTGGTTCTTTGTCCTTCCCCGCAAGCATGGCCGACGGTGAACACTTTAGGTCTATGATCCCATTCCTGAACGTGTCTTTCCGTTAAAATTTCCTGTTACCAAACATCCCTCTAGTTTTTCCTCGGTTGATAAAGAGCCTATATAAGATTCAAGTCTGACTTTGAGGCTGCTTATCGGAAGGCTCTGGAGAGCGCGAAGTAGAGCTGTTTGGAAGAATTAGGGCGAAATACGCTCCGACAAGATATGTTCCAATTGCAAAAAATGGTGTCAGGATGCCGGATTCATAAAGAATTGTTTTTTCGGTATCGTTAAAAGTGATGTACGATGCGAAATGCCAAATGATTGCAAAAAGACCCCAGTAAATGCAGAAAAATACCCATTCGGTAAAAAGTGCTTCTTTCAAAAGGCTTCTTTTGTTCTGCTTTTCCATACCCATAATATAACCAAAAAAGCAATCAAAAAGTTAATCTAAGTTTTCCCTCGGCTCGTAAAGAGCCTCTATAAGATATACTTTCTGAATATACCTTTATTTATGCGGCTTCGCAAGCGATTTGACGCTGAAAAATTGGATGGATTCCTGACTTTTTGGCCATTTTCTTTTGGTTGGCTAGGCTAAAATTTTTCCTGCCCAGAGCCTGTTCAAGAACTGGGTCGCGGGCCACACTTCAATTCCGTTCAGTTTCCGCGGAGTGTCTTCCATCGAAATAAGGACAAGTTTTGCTTCGGGGTATTCTTCGCCGAAGGCTTTCAATCCTTTCGTGTCGTGCGATTCAACATTTTTTGAGGACTTTATCTCGATTGCCATTTCGGCATCGCCAATGACGGCATCCACTTCGTAGCGGTTGTCTAACGTGTGCCAGTAGCTGAGGGCCTCGTTCTCCCCTCTGCGATAAGAAAGGTAGGCGCGCAGCTCTTGGATTATCAGATGTTCTAGGGCATGCCCGTAAACATCGGTTCCTTGTACTAACGGGATCCTGTGCAGTAAGTGGTTCGGAATCGCCACGTCGAAAAAGTAGAACTTGGGCGACTGTTGCACGCGGCGCTTGACCTCTTTTACGTAAGCGGGTAGGCAGAATCCCAGCAGGGTTTCTTCCAAGATGGAGAAGTATTCCTTCACGGTCTTGGCGGATACTCCGCAATCACGGGCGATGTTTGCGTAGTTGACAATTTCTGCGTTGCTGAGTGCTGCCACCTGCAAAAAACGGGTGAACGCATCCAGCCTGCGTACTACGGATTCCTCGACAACTTCTTGCTGCAGGTAATCGCCTATGTAGGACTGGATACGTTTTTCGGCGTTACGAATGAGATAATGCCTCGGCAGCATTCCATTGTTCAAGGCGTGGTCTATGTCAAAATCGGGAATCTCTGCACTGACTAGCGGGAACAAGGTCTTTCGGAGGGCGCGTCCGCCAAGCAGGTTCGCTCCGCTTCTGCGCAACTTGCGTGCGCTAGAACCGCACAAGATGAATTTGAGGCCTTTGTTTTCGATTAGCCAGTGAACTTCGTCGAGAAGGGCGGGGACTTTCTGGACTTCGTCGATGATGACCAACTGTCCATCGTCAAGCATTTCGCATTCTTCCCTCAAACGTGCCGGTCGCAGTTTGAATGACAGCTGCACGTCGGTTTTGAGCAGGTCGTAAAATCGTGCCTGCGGGAACAGCGCCTTTAGCAGGGTGCTTTTCCCTGTCTGGCGGCTACCCCAGAGAAAAAGGCTGTCTTCTTCTATTTCCGGTATTTTTAGGATTCGTTCCAGCATCGCGAGGCCCTTTTTGTTGAAAATAACAAAAATTCAGCAAAAAAGCAATAGAAAAAGCAAGAAAAACAGGAGTCCTACTTCCGAAATTTAGCGAAAAACGGGAGTAGCGATTAAAATTTTGTTGTGTGTTGCGTAAAAATCACCTAAAACTCAATCCTATTAAAGTGCCCCTAAGAAAAGAAGGATGACGTTGATTTTCTAAATTTGGGCTTGATGAAACTCCTTTTTACCGACCTTGACGGAACGCTCCTGACCGACGACAAGCGCATCCTCGATGCGGATATGGCCGCTATTGAAGCGATGCTTTCTCGCGGGCACAAGTTGGTGCTCTGCACGGGCCGTCCGCTCACGAGCGCAAAGCAACTGGCGCAAAAGTACGGCTTTGACAAGCCGGGCTTTTTCCTGGTGAGTTTCAACGGCGGGCTAATCTACGATTATGCGACCGAGAGCGCGATTCTCACGCGGTACATTCCTGTCGATGAGGTGAAATTCATCATGGATGCGGCGCACCGCTGCGGCATGCATGCGCATACGTATTCGGGTGACCTCGTGGTTTCGGAATATGAGACGGAACAGCTCAAGACGTATTGCCGCCTGATGAAGATGGATTACGTTGTCGTGAAGGATATCCGCGAATACTACGGCGAATTTATCAATGTGGTGGTGAAGCCGCCCATCAAGGTGAATATCATTACGCCGTTCGACCATTCGAGCCTTGTGGATTTCCGTGCCGAAATGCGCAAGACGACGGCGGGCAAGCTTTTTGACGTGTTCAGTAAGCCCGAAATGCTCGAGTTTTCGCATATGCAGAGCAACAAGGGCGATGCGGTGCGGTTCATGGCGGACTTCTACAAGGTGCCGGTTGCCGATACGATTGCGGTGGGCGACGAAGAGAACGATTGCCCCATGATCGAGGCTGCGGGAGTGGGCGTTGCCGTGGCGAACGCTTCACCGGTGGCGAAGGCGGCTGCCGATTATGTGACCACAAACGACAACAACCATTCGGCAATTGCCGAGGTGATTGAGAAGTTTGTGATGTAGCGTTTTCTATATTTGGGATATGGAAGAAAAACAGACATACCGCGAAGTGATGCCGGGGGAACTCCCGTGCGAAGTGCCGGATTGCGACGGCGTGATGGTCGTCGACCCCGATAACAGCTACAAACTCACCTGCGACAAGTGTGGGCATATCAAGGAGTGATTGATGATTGATAATTGATGATTGATAATTTTACATCATCCATTATCAATTATCCATTGCCAAATGTCTTACGAGAACTTGAAAATCACCTACCCAGAGCTTCCTGTCGTTGAACATCGGGAAGAGTTCTTCGAGATGCTCGAGAAGCATCAGGTGGTGATTGTCAAGGCGGACACTGGTTCCGGCAAGTCGACGCAGCTCCCCAAATTCCTTTTGGAGTGGTATTCCTCAAAGGGCGAAGCCCGTGCTCATACCTCAGAGCGCGAAGCGCGACCTCATAGCCTCTTTAAAATTGGTGTGACGGAACCCCGCCGACTTGCGGCGATTTCTATTGCGGATCGCCTGCGTGAAGAATTGAAGGACGAGACACTCGTCTCCACGAAAATCCGCTTCTGGGAACAGGGCCAGAGCGACGCCCCCATCAAGGTGATGACGGACGGCATTTTGTTGCAGGAATTCCGTCGCGACAGGCTCTTTAGGCAGTATTCGGCCATCGTGATTGACGAAGCGCATGAACGCTCGCTGAATATCGACATATTGCTCGGCATTTTCAAGACTGTTTTGCATGAACGCCCGGAATTCAAGCTGATTGTGGCTTCCGCGACGCTCGATGCCAAGCTTTTCGAGGAATTTTACGACAACAGCTGCGTGCTCGAAGCCGAGGGCCGCACGTTCCCGGTGGATGTGGAGTACTTTTTTGACGGCGGTTCGGCGGCGCGGGCAGCGCTCGATACCAGCGGCAAGGGGGATTCGGGCCTTTTGGACGAGGCGCGCGATGCGATTCTCGACCTGGAAACGCGCCACCGCGATCACTTGCTTTGTTTTTTGCCGACGGAACGCGACATCCAAGATTTGGCGGGCGAGCTCGCGCACGAACTGGACTCTGCGACATTCGACATCTTGCCGCTTTACGGGCGCATGAGTCCCGATGAACAGCGTCGTATCTTCAGGCATACGGAAAAGACCCGCGTTGTGCTCGCGACGAACATCGCGGAAACGTCGCTCACGATTCCGGGAATCGCCTACGTGGTGGACACGGGTACGGCCCGCATTTCGCGCTACAATGCACAGTCTCGAATCCAGGGGTTGCCCGTCGAAGACATTTCGAAGGCGAGTGCCCGGCAGCGCACAGGGCGAGCGGGGCGCGTAAAGCCCGGTGTTTGCATCCGTCTCTATTCTCCCGAGGATTTCGAGAAGCGAGACGAGTTTACGGAGCCGGAAATCCGGCGGAGTAATCTCGCGAATGTTGTCCTGCAACTGCGCAGCCTCGGGCTGGAACTCGAAAACTTCCCGTTCTTGCAGTCGCCGCCGCATTCGGCATTTCGCGGCGCTTACAAGACGCTTTTTGAACTCGGTGCGTTGACCGCCGATAACGCCAGCGGGCATGTGACCAAGCTGGGCCGCGAGATGACGCGCCTCCCGATGGACGTGGCGCTCTCTGCCGTGCTCCTGCGGGCGCGTGATGCCGGCGTATTGCAGCCCGCATTGATTGTTTGTTCGGCGCTCTCCATCCAGGACCCGCGCGTGGTTCCCAGCGAAGAACCCGAACGCACACGCATTCGCCAACTGCACCGCAAGTTCGCGGGCCACAAGAGCGATTTCCTGACGTTCATTTGCATGTGGAATGCCTTTTGTGCCGAATGGGATGGCAAAACCTGGAACAAGTTGCGCAAGTTCTGCGACAAGAACAGCCTGCATTTTTTGCGGTGCCGCGAATGGATTGATTTGTATGAACAGTTCGGGCGCATCCTCGACGTGAAATTTGAGAATCGCGTGTGCCCGCTCGATAGTTTCCACCGCGACAACCTGCACATCGCTTTGCTTTCGGGATTCCTGGGCGGTATTGCCTTGCGTGACATGGAAAACGGCTGCTACCGCCTGGTGAGCGGCCGCGAGACTCACGTTTTCCCGGGCAGCGACCTTTACGGCAAGAGCGCGGAATGGCTCTTTAGCGCCGAGGTGCGTGAGACGAGCCGTATCTTCCTCAACAAGGCCGCCGAAATCAAGCCTGAATGGATTATGCAGGTGGCGGAACCTTTCTGCACGCGTCGCTGGTATGCGCCTACGTGGAACCAGGATCGCGGTTTTGTGGAAGCGGTGGAGGAGGTGAGTTTCCGCGGTCTCGTGATTAGCCGCGGCCACCGCGTGGATTATGCGCGCGTGAACCCTGATGAATGTGCCGAGATTTTCTGGCGCGAGGCCGTAGTGCTTGGTCAGATGGCGCGTCCGTTTGCCTTTATGACGCATAACGAGCGCGTCGTCGAGGATTTGCATGCGCTGGAAGCCCGTAAGCGCCAATTCGGGCTTGCTCCGAGCGAAGATGCCCTGGTGGATTACTATGTGCGCATTGCGCATGAGGTGAATTCCATCAAGACGCTCAAGGACTACATCCGCGAACATACCGACCAGTTCCTGAAATTCGATGCTGCTTTTTGGTTAGAACAGAATGAGGGCGGCATCAGCGGTGTCATTGCGAGCGAAGCGCGGCAATCTCTAGCGGATTTTTTCCCTCGTTCTTCGAACCTCAAACCTCGTGCCTCGAAGGCGCAACGCACCGACCTCCAACCCTCTCTCGGCGGCTCTCTCGAACAGTTCCGCATTGAAGGGCTTGACGGTTCCAGCCGCATTGTGATGGGCGAGATGGTCTTCGATGCGACTCGCGACTGCGATGGTATCACACTCGACTTGCCATACGACATGCTTCCGCAGGTGACGCCAGCTTCCCTTGCTCTCTCGATTCACCAGTGGCGCGAATGGATGGCGGAATCCGTTATCCGCGAGATGCCCAAGAATGCAAAAAAGCAGCTGGAAGGCAAGCGTACGTTTATCGACGACGCCTTCTGCGACAAACTCAAGGAAAAACCGCACAAGGCCCCGCTCTTTAGCCTCTACGAAGTCTTTGCCGAGATGAAGCAGCTCGATTGCGACATCCCGACGGTCACGCCCGAAAAGGAAAACCACCTGCGGATTCATGCGAAAATCTTCAAGCAGGGGTTCCCAGAGAAATTTTCCACCGAAATTAACCCGGAATGGGGGAGCTTCCAGCTCTTTGCTGCGGTTCGCCCCGTCCTGGTGACGTTCGGTATCGATTTTGCGCTTGGCGATATGCGCTTTGGCTGGCGTCTCGGGGAATCTGCGCTGATGTCTCCGGCAGAATCTGCGTTCTGGCAAGCTTTCCGCAAGCGTGTGGAAGGTCGCGCGCAATCTAATACCGGAAATCGCACGCAGCCTGATGCTGATTCTTCGCTCATTGTCGACCGTCTGAACTTGCTCGAGACGGGCGGCCTCTATTCCGATGGTTTCAAGACGGCGCTCAAGTCGTGGGTTTTGAAGTCACTTGTTGCCGATAAGCTAGATGCGAACCGTTGCGTGCGCTTTACGGGCCTTGAGTTTTCTCGCGGCAAAAAAATACGTGATTTCAAGAATCTTGCTGCAAGCACTCGCAGCGAAGACGAAGAAATGCGCCTTGTGCTTGTGCGCGCCACCTATGAATCCGGCCTTCTCGGAGCTGAAACCTTCGTGAAATTCTGGGACATTCTTCGTGAATACTCGGTAGCGATGCGCCAGGGCGGTGACCACGCCCGTGATGCAATCGCCGCACTCATGGCGAAGAACAAGTCCATCTCGAAAATTGCGACGCTCTACCTTCCTGACCACAAGGAAAATACTTTGTTCGAAAGACTGGCCGTACTCGGCGTTGACATGCCGGTCGGAGATTGCTTCGCCCAAGGGGCTAGCGATGACAAAATAGACCTCTCTGTCAAGGATCTCCGTGAAAAGTTCCGTCCCTTCCTCAAGGCTCGCTTCATGAAGGACCACGAACTGAAAACCGCCCGAGACCTCCTCTCCAAAATCGAGCGTACTGCTTCTGACGAATCCGAATATCCTGAGCTCTACTTACAAGCCTCCGCCCTGCTCGAGGACTTTGAAATCCTCAAGTACAAGCGCAAGGGCGACGATTCCGAGGAAGTTATCGAGGAAGATTCCCTCGCGAAACTCAAGGGCCGTTTTGGGAAATTAAAGTAACCTTTTTGTTACGCAACTTGGGGCGCCTCACTCGGCTTTTCCTTAAAACAGTTTGATTTCGACATTATTCCGTCTTTAGTGCTACTTTTGCGATAGGTGTTTTTCTAAATTTTATCGGGATGAAATTTTGTCTACGTTTAATCTGCTTGTTGGCTTTTGCTGTTATTTCCGCTTGCTCTAACAGTGACGATCCTGTCATTGTGTCGGTGGGGAAAACCAAGTTGCACCTTTCCGAAATTAGGGTCATGGCCCCGGAGTGGGACACCTGGGGCAATCGCGAGCGCCTCTCTTTTTTGGATCACTGGATTGATGAGGAAATCATTTACCAGGAAGCCGAGTCCAATGGGGTTTTGGATGATTCCGCCCTTGCTCAGCAAATCGAGTCCATGGTGCGCAAAATGGCGGTGGACTATTTCCTCCAGACCTTTACGGATTCTATGCTTGTGACGGATGCTGAAAAGCAGGAATACTACAAGAACCACCCGGAGCAGTTCCTGCGAGGAAAAACGATTGCTTCTGGAGCAATCCTGTATTTTAGCGAATGGCAGAATGGTTCGACCTATTATAAGGGACACAAGAGTACGGTGTATGATTCTATCCCTCATGCCCATTATCTCGTCAAGAAAATTGTTCCGTTTGATTCTGTGGAGACAACTCCGGATACTTGTTTGATTCCTGACTTGCAGGAAGCTGAAGTCGGGCATCTTACGCAGATGAAGGTTTGCGGGGGTGCTCTGAAGATAGGTGTTGTTGTGAACCGCCTGGATTCTGCGGATGTTCTTCCGTTCGAGGAAGTCGCAGAGGATGTCCAGACTCGCGCATGGCTGGAACACCAGAAGGTTGTCCTGGATCGCCTGAAAAAGGAATGGAAGAGCTCTCGTCCCATTTTTATGAAGACTAACGTATTTGGAAAGGATAAATGATGTCCAAATTCTTTCGTAATGTTGCATTGTTGATTGTTGCCTGTTGTTCCGTGGCCGTTGCTGCGCCGGTCCTTATGGAAGGAATTGCCGCCGTTGTTGATGGTAAACCGATTATGCGCTCGGAACTCATGAACAAGCTCTACCAGTTCCAGGAAATGCCTGAAGCGGCGGAGATGAGTGAAAAACAGCAGAAGGAATACATCCTTGAAAAGCTGATCGAGGAAAAGGTCTTGCTCAGCCGTATTGACCGCGATTCTATCGTGGTTACGGATGCCGAGGTCGACCAGCGCGTGAATACCCATATGACGCAGCTTGCTGCAAGTCAGAACATTGACTTGTCTACTCTAGAAAAGGCTATTCGAACCCAGTTGGGTATCAGTGTCGCCCAGTATCGCGACCAGCTTGCAAAGCAGATCCGTTCTCATATCGAAATGATGCGAGTCCGCCAGATGCATGTGGGAACAATTCATCCGACTAAGAAGGAAGTGGATGCTTTCTACAAGGATTACAAGGATTCCCTTCCGAGGCAGTACAATTGTGTGCTGCTGAGTCACATACAGATTCCCATTGTTCCGGATTCCATGATTGTGGACTCCGTCAAGCAGATTGCTGAATCGCTGATTGATAGCTTGAATTTGGGCATGAGTTTTGAACTCCTGGCAAAGAACCACTCCCAGGATACCAGTGCGGCGAAGGGCGGTGATTTAGGATATTTTAAACGTGGTCTTTTGGATCCGGCATTTGAACGCGCCTTGGATAAGCTTTCTAATGGTCAGTATGCGGCAACTCCGGTTAAGACGAACCTTGGATGGCATATCGCCCGTGTTCTCGGTCGCAAGGAAGACGGCGTTCGCTCTGCTCAGATTCTTTTGCGCACGATTCCTTCGGCGAAGGATTCCGCTTCGATTTTGCAGCTTGCCGATTCCCTCAAGAAATCGATCAAGACAAAGGCGGATTTCTCGGCCGCGGCAAAGAAGTATAGCGAAGACAAGGCGAGCAACTATGCTGGCGGTCTGCTGGGTTGGTTCCAGAAAAATGAGATGGAACCGGCGTATGTCGACCCGGTGGCCAACTTGAATGTTGGTGAAATCTCTGAGCCTGTCCTGATTGATGGTGCTTACCACCTGTTCCGCCTGGACGATTCAAGACAGATTCGTGAACTGACGATGGAAGAAGATTACGGCAAGATTGAACAGCTTGCCGCGAACCATCTCGAAGACCAGAAACTGGAAAAGCTGGTCAAGAGGTGGCGCAAGGAAGTCCACGTTGAAATCCGCATGACGGAATGATTGGATTATGATTGATTTTACCCATGTCACCAAGTCTTACGAGGACAACTGGAAGGCGCTCAACAACGTCACCTTCCGAGTGAACAAGGGTGAATTCGTTTTCTTGACGGGACATTCCGGTGCGGGAAAGTCGACCGTCTTGAAGCTAATTTATATGGACGAACGCCCTGACGAAGACCGTGGCGGACAGGTCATGGTGAAGTTTACGGGGGATTGCGTCTACGACAGCAAGAACACTCCGGACAAGAATATCCAGGCGTTACGCCGCAAGATGGGGATTGTTTTCCAGGACTTCAAGCTGCTGCCCGATAGAAACGTCTTTGAAAACGTGGCGCTTGCGCTCCGTATCGTGGGAACTCCGAGCAGCAAGATTAATTCGGCGGTTTTCGATGCGCTGGCCTTGGTGGGTATCAGCCAAAAGCGCTTTGCTATGCCGTACACGCTTTCGGGTGGTGAACAGCAACGTGTGGCGATTGCCCGTGCGATGGTGCACAATCCGTATGTGCTCCTTGCTGACGAACCGACGGGAAACCTCGACCCCAAAAATGCAGAGGAAGTTTTCAGCATTTTCAAGGAAATTAATGCTCGCGGAACGACTGTCGTGATGGCGACGCATAACCCGGACTTTTACCTGAATAGCCCCTTCCGTCGCCTAGTTCTTGACCACGGCGAACTCTTGAACAGGGATATGATTTAATTTATCCTAAATTCAGAGGGGTGAAAATGGGTACTTGGGTTAAGTGCATCTTTTGTTTGCTACTTGTTAGCTTGTCTGTGTTCGCCTCCGAAGAAGAATCGAAAAATGAGTATTGGCGAGAAAATCAAAGCCATGATGTGTTTTATTTCGGTGCCGATGTCTCTACATGGTCGGATCATGTTGATTACAATATGGTGTTTGAAGCGGGAAAGCCCATTTTAAATCGCCTTTATTTGACGGCTGATTTTTTGAATCTTCACATTATGTCTGACAAGGATAGGGAAGATTCGGATTCGACAGCAAGAATAACGGGCATGAGTAGCCTAGTGTCGCTGTTTTTTTTGCCATTTGTTATGTCGGGCAATGAGTCTGAAAATACCATGTTCGGTGTCTTGGCCTTGATGAATCCGACTTTGGAGTATTATTTTTGGGAAGGTTTTACGACCCTGTCGGTTGGTGTGGGGTATAAGACGGATTGGTTTGCTTTTAGCCCTGGGCATGAATTTTATTTTAGACCGCACGCAGATGTGAATTTAAACGTCTTTATAGTTAGGATTTCTGCATCGTATGCGTATGTGGTCAAGGAAACCTATGACCTGAAAAAAGGTTCCAGATTTTATCTGAGAATCTACATGGGTATCTGGTATTAGTTAGACTTGAATGGCGCGGATTTCGCCGGGCTTTAAGTCGTTTAATGTGAAATTGTCGAATTGAATGCGCATAAGGCGCATGACTTCGTAACCCAGGTGGGCGAGCATGCGACGGATTTCGCGGTTCTTGCCCTCGGATAGCGTGATTTCGAGCCAGCAGTTCTTTTCGCCTTCGCTGTGGAAAACTGCGCGCTCGGCGTGCATGAATTCTTCGCTTTCGCCGAAGACGCGGGGTGGAA
>JAEEGJ010024588.1_pt1 | contig 12466 bp, 6 predicted proteins | sample 8958761 | NCBI WGS metagenome assembly JAEEGJ01 (sample SAMN16246546, study PRJNA631951) | gut metagenome | biome: gut microbiome; feature: rumen; material: RS-attached | host: Bos | place: Iran: Karaj | collected 2018-10 | reverse complement strand
GCTGCCGAGGAGCTGTTCATAGGCACCATCTCGACAGGCGCCATGAACGACCTGGAGCGCACCACGAAGCAGGCCTACGGCATGGTGGCCTTCGCCGGCATGAGCGAGCGCCTGCCCAACATCTGCTATTATAATAATACGGAGTACCAGTTCCAGCGTCCCTACAGCGAGACCACAGCTAAGATCATGGACGACGAGGTGCTGAAGATGATCGGCGAGCAGTATGAGCGCGCCAAGCAGATACTCACCGAGCATGCCGAGGGCCACGCCAAGCTGGCACAGCTGCTGGTGGAGCGCGAGGTCATCTTCGCCGACGACGTTGAGAAGATCTTCGGCAAGCGTCCCTGGGTGAGCCGCTCCGAGGAGCTCCTCGAGGCCCAGATGCGTGCTGATGCAGAGCGCATGCTTAAAGAAAGAGAGGAAAGAGGAGAGAGGAAAGAGGAAAGAGAATAGTCAAAACAGCAAAAAGTTGCGATATGAACGATTTCTTTTACAAAAAACTTGAAGCTTACAAGAAAGCCAAAGAGTTCACTATACGGGTATACCAGCTACAACGGAAATTCCCTTCTTATGAGCAGTTCGCCATCTGTGATCAGTTGCGAAGAGCGGCTGTTTCCGTACCCTCAAACATAGCAGAAGGTATGGGACGTATGGCCATCAAAGAGCGTCTGCACTTTCTAGAAATCTCATATGCATCTATCATGGAGGTACTTTGCCAACTAGACATCTCTCAATCAATAGGATATATCTCAGAAGAAGAATTAACAGAAACAGAAAACATTGCTATGGAACTTACCAGAATCATGTCGGGGCTAAGACGCTCATTAACTGAAAAGCTTCCTACACAACCCACCTGATTATCAAACGTAACAACTATTCTCTTTCCACTTTCCACTTTCAACTTTCCACTAAATAAAAAATGAACAACTTCATCGTCAGAACAATAACGGGAATCATCTTCGTAGTTGCCATCGTGGTCAGCTTCCTCAATCCGGTGGCCATGATATTCCTGTTCTCACTCGTCACGGGCATGACCGTCTGGGAGTTTGCAGGACTGGTCAACGAAAGGGAGAACGTGCACATCAACCAGTTTATCACAAGCGTGGCAGGCGTGCTGCTGTTCCTTGCAATGGCCGTTCATGCACGCGGGCTGGACACCCTCAACCTGGCCTTTGTGCCTTGGCTCGCCACCATCATCTACCTGCTCGTCAGCGAACTCTACCTCAAAGCCACCGACCCCATCGCCAACTGGGCCTACACGATGATGACACAACTGTACATCGCCCTGCCCTTCTCGCTGCTCAACGTCCTGGCCTTCCAGTTCACCAACTGCGACCTACCTTGGCTGCTGCCGTTGTCGGTGTTCATCTTCCTGTGGGTCAACGACTCAGGAGCCTACTGTTGTGGCTCGCTGCTGGGCAAGCATAAGCTCTTCCCGCGCATCAGTCCGGGCAAGTCGTGGGAGGGCAGCATCGGAGGCGGCGTGTTCGTGCTGCTGGCAGCATGGCTCATCTCGTTCATCACCACGCAGAAAGGCATCACGACCAACCTCACCACCCTGCAATGGATGGGCATGGGCCTCGTCGTAGCCGTCTTCGGCACGTGGGGCGACCTCATCGAGAGCCTCTTCAAGCGCACGCTGGGCATCAAGGACTCAGGCAACATCCTGCCCGGCCACGGAGGCATGCTCGACCGCTTCGACTCGTCGCTACTGGCCATCCCTGCCGTCGTCGTCTATCTGTTTACATTGGCATTACTATAATGAAAAGAATACTTACCACATTGAGTGCAGTCCTGACAGCGGCTGCACTTTTTTCTCAGATACCGGCTCCGCTGCAAGTCAAAGAGCTGAAACTCAAGAACGGCATGACCGTATGGCTCAATGAAGACCACTCACAGCCAAAGGTCTACGGCGAGGTGGTGGTCAGGGCTGGCGCCAAGGACTGCCCCAACACGGGCATCGCCCACTACTTCGAGCACATCATGTTCAAGGGCACCGACCGCCTGGGCACCGTCGACTATGAGGCCGAGCGTCCCTGGCTGGACAGCATCTCACATCAGTACGACCTGCTCTCGCAGACACGCGACGAGGGCGAGCGTGCAGCCATACAACAGCACATCAACAAGCTGAGCCTGCGCGCTGCCGACTATGCCATCCCCAACGAGTTCAGCCGTCTCATCTCGAAGTACGGAGGCAGCGGACTCAATGCCTCTACCGGACCTGACATGACGGGATACTACAACACGTTCCTGCCCCAGTACATCAGCCAATGGTGCCACCTCAATGCCCACCGCCTGCAGCATCCCGTGTTCCGCGGCTTCCAAGGCGAGCTGGAGAACGTCTACGAAGAGAAGAACCGAGGCTCGGACGGACTGATGGAGGTGCTCGACAAGGCGCTGAAGGCTGTGTTCAAGGACCAGCCCTATGGCGACCCCGTCATCGGTTCGACCGAGAACCTGAAGAACCCGCGGCTGAGCGATATGGAGGCGTTCTATAAGAAATACTATGTAGCCTCGAACATGGGGCTCATCCTCTGTGGCGACATCACCGTCGACGATGCGCTCATCGCCCTGCTGGAGCAGACCTTCGGGCAGGTGCAGACAGGACCTGTGCCCCAGCGCACGCCATCGCCCATGCCTCCCATCGCCAAGGGCGAACAGGTGCAGATCAAGCTGCCCATCCCCCTCGTCGGTGCTGAGGGCCTCGCCTACAGCGGTCCTACGGCTTTCGATCCCGATGCCAATGCCATGAAGCTGGCCCGTCTGTTGCTGTCGAACGAGAAGACCGGCATGATCGACTCGCTGGTCAGCAGTCACGCCGTGATGGAAGCAGGCCTGGAGAACTTCGCGCTCAACGATGCGGGGGTGGAGCTGATATACGTCATTCCCAAGCTGTTCGGCAAGTTGAAGAAGGCCGAGGCGCTGTGCCTGGCTCAGGTGGAGCGGCTGATGCAGGGTGACTTCAGCGAAGAGCAGCTGGAGCGCCTGAAACAGCAATGCATCCTCGACGCTGAACAGGAGATGGAGACCATCAGCAGGCGTGCCGACATGATGGTAGATGCCTTTTCGCAGGGCTACACCTGGCAGCAGAAGCTCGACCAGCTGGAAGCGCTCAAGCTGGTGACGAAGACCGACGTGGTGCGGGTGGCAAGGAAATATTTCGGTGCCAACAGCCTCAAGTTTATCAAGAAGTACGGCACCGACAAGAAGGAGACGTTGCTGCAGCCGGGCTACGAGCCCATAGCTCCGAAGAACGCCGATGCCAAGTCGGCCTTTGCCCGCGAGTTGGAGCAGCTGCCAGTCAATGAGCAGGCCATCCGTCTGGTCGACTTCGAACGCGACATACAGCGCTCCGTGCTGAGCGACCACGTCACTTTCTATTATAAGCCCAATCCCGTGAACGACATTTTCTCGTTCTCCATCCGCTATCAGAACGGCTCACGCCATACGCCGCTACTCACTCAGCTGGGTGAATACCTGCCGCAGCTGGGCACCGACTCGCTGACCAAGCTTCAGTTGGAGGCAGCCTGGGAGCGACTGGGCGTGACGCTGGAGGTGGTGCCGGGCGATGAGCGCTTCACCTTCACCATTACCGGGCGCGACAGCCAGCTGCAGCCTGCCCTCCGTCTGCTGGCACACTTCCTCACCTCGGCCAAGGCTGACAGCGAGGCACTAAAGGAGGTCAGGGAGAGCCGGCGCATAGAGGACAAGGCTTTCGGCAAGCAGAAGGATGACATACTGTCGCCGATGGTGTCATACCTGATCTTCGGACAGCAGTCCGACTATCTGCGCCAGCCGTCACTAAAAGAGGTGAAGCGCCTCACCACCGACCACCTCCATCACCTGCTGTCCGACCTGCTCACCTACGACTGCGAACTCTTCTACTGCGGTCGCCTGCCCGTCCAGTCTGTTGCAGCTCTGTCGCAACAAACCCTCCCTCTCTCCCTCTGCCGCCAGCCCAAGCCCGACACCTACCGCCAGCCCATCGAGCCATCCGAGCCGGTAGTCTACTTCTACCATGTGCCCAAGTCGCGCCAGAACTTTGTAGGCACCTGCGAATCGCTGGGCAAGGCTCCCACATGGAAAGACCGCACCACAACCGAGCTCTGGGCACAGTACATGGGTGGAGGCATGTCGTCGGTACTCTTCCAGAACATCCGCGAGTTCCAGTCGCTGGCCTACAGCACCTCGGGCGCATTGCGCGAGCCTAACTACATGCGACATGCCGATGATGCGCTGCTCTACTTCACCATCACCGGCACCCAGGCCGACAAGACACTACAAGCCATGCATGCCACCGACTCACTCCTCCGCCAGATGCCCATGAAGGAGGAGAACCTCGATGCCGCCCGTCAGGAGCTGCTCAGCGACGTACAGAACAACTACCCCACTTTCCGCACCTTGGGTTACTACGTGGCCAACCAGCTGGCTGATGGCTATACCACCGACCGTAACACCGAGAAGGTGAAGCTGCTTCCCCTGGTGACTGCTGCCGACGTGGAGCGCTTTGCCCGCGAGCATGTCGCTCCCAACAAGCGCGTATGGTTCGTCATCGGCGACAAGAAGAAAACCGACTTCTCCGCTTTGCAGAGATACGGGAAAATAGTGGAATTGCACAAAGAAGACATTTATAGATAGTGGAAAGAGGAAAGAGGAAAGTGGAAAGAGGAATGCTGAAAGAGGAAAAGTTGCGAAAATATTTGGTCAAATGAAAAAAAATGTGTTACTTTGCAAACGGAAACGAAACATAATTCATTAACCTAATAAAACTAAAGTAAAATGAAAAAGATTCTTGTAGCTATCATGGCAGTGCTCTTCGCAGCACCATCGTTCGCTCAGTACAGCAGTGGCGGTTTTTCACTCGACGGCAGTAGCGTCTACTACGGTCTTCGTCTGGGATTGAACTTCTCAGGTCTCAGCACAGACCCCGACGCCGACCTCGGCACCAAGACTGGCATGACATTGGCTGGTATCGCAGGACTCCGACTCAGCGACACAGCCCCAGTATTCCTTGAGAGCGGTCTCTACTACACTCAGCTTGGAGCCAAGAAGGACAAGATTACCCACTCGCTGAACTATCTGGAGATCCCCGTCCTGATCAAGTACGGCGTGCAGGTGTCTGACGACATCGCCCTCCTGCCTTACGTAGGCCCCTACTTCTCTTACGGAATAGGTGGAAAGGTGAAGTATCCCGACCCGACTGGAAAGGTAGGCAAGCACAGTTCCTTCAACAAGAACTACTACAAGCATCCCGACATGGGCTTCAAGATTGGCTGCGGTGCTGAATACAACATGCTCTACCTCGAGCTGGGATACAAGTTCGGCGTGGCAAACATCGCCAAAGATCCTGCTGAGATCGACGCTTCTGCTCACAACCATGCACTTTACCTGAACCTGGGTGTGAACTTCTAAAACGATGAAACATCGCACCCTGTGGCTGCTCGCCATCTGCCTGCTGTCGACCCTCTCGGCAGGCGCATGGCGGGCAGTTTCGCCTAATGGCAAGATCTCGCTTGAGCTGAAAGAGGGAAAGTATGCCGTGAGCTATGAGAAGCAGCAGGTGCTGCTCATCGATGCTCCCAATGCCGATACGCCAATCGGTCCCAGCCGCATCAAGGCTGACTACCAGATGCTTATCGGCAAGCGTCTGCATTGCACCAACGAAGCTAACGAATACCGCATGGGCAACCTGGTGATGCGCCTCTACAACGACGGTCTGGCCTTCCGCTATGAGTACAAGGGTCTGCAGCATGTCAAGGCTCCTGCCGAGCAGACTGCCTACATCATCCCGGAGGGCATCAAGCGCTGGATGCTCCAATGGAGCGACGGTTACGAGGGCTTCTACCCCATGTCGACCACCGCTAACGTGAAGGCGTTGGGAGGCTTTGGTGGTTCCACCCCACAAAATCGTCTTAACAACCATTGGGGATATCCGTTGCTCATGGAGCCTGCCGACGGCGTGTTTGCCCTGATTACAGAAGCAAATATCGAGCGCCGGCAGAGTGCATCGAGCCTGTTCAATGAAGGAGAACGCTTCAGCGTGGTGCCCGACAAGAACGACTTGCAGCTGACAGGCGACTGGCACACACCTTGGCGTGTAGTCATCGTCGGTCGTTTGGCTGACATCGTGCAATCTACCTTAGTGACCGATGTCAGCGAGCCTTCACAGCTGACTGACACCAGCTGGATCAAGCCCGGCGTCGTCTCTTGGGTCTATTGGGCTTACAATCATGGTTCCAACGACTATTCAATCATCAAGAAATATGTAGACCTGGCCGTCGCCCTCAAGCTGCCCTACGTGCTCATCGATGCCGAGTGGGACGAGATGAACAAGGTGGCCTCCAACGAAGGAAAGAACATAGAGGATGCGGTGGCTTATGCCAAATCAAAAGGCATCAAACCACTTATCTGGTACAACTCTTCCATAGGCTGGATCAATGGTGCTCCAGGTCCTAAGTTCCGCCTGAACAAACCCGAGGACCGTGAGAAGGAATTCGCATGGTGCGAAAAGATTGGCGTGGCAGGTGTGAAGATTGACTTCTTCAGCGGTGACAATCAGGAGAACATGGACTACTGCATCGACCTGATGGAGAGTGCAGCCCGTCATCATCTGTTGGTGAACTTCCACGGAGCCCCCATTCCTCGCGGATGGCAGCGTACCTATCCCAACCTGCTTACGACAGAAGGTGTGTATGGAGCAGAATGGTACAACAATGTGCCGACCTTCACCAAGAAGGCTGCCAGTCACAACGCTACCCTACCCTTCACCCGCAATGTCATCGGACCTATGGACTACACGCCCTGTGCCTTCAGCGACTCGCAGCACCCGCACATCACCTCGCATGCCCACGAACTGGCGCTGACGGTGCTTTATGAGAGTGGACTGCAGCATCTGGCCGACCGTCCTGAAAGCTTCCTCGCCCAGCCTGCTGAAGTGCAACAGTTCCTCAGCCACCTGCCCAATGTGTGGGACGACACCCGCTATGTGACAGGCTATCCGGGTGAGAGTGCTGTGCTGGCTCGCCGCAGCGGCAACACATGGTACGTGGCAGGCATCAACGGAACCGACGAGGAGCAGACCATCAGCATCCCCCTCAAAGGCATTGTCAAGAAGGCGAAAAACATCTACCTCTTCGCTGACAGCAACGACAAGAACAGCCCTTGGAACATTACCACTGAGCGTCGTCTGCCTTCAGCCATCACCTGTCAGCCACGCGGAGGCTTCGTCTTGGTCATCAATCCGACTTACTGAATTCTGTTTGAATATATTTCTTTTGTGTATCATTTTTGCGCAAAGTTACACCAGCGAAAGTCAGTGTTACTTTGCGCAAAGTCTTTTATAATAATATATGTTAACTTTGCAGTCTGAAGTATAGGTGCTACACCGTGTTAAACAAAAAAAACAACCTAATAATAAAACAATTATTCACAAAAGTTATTCAATAATTCACAAAACCAAAATGTTATGTTAAGATTCAAGTCTTTTCAAAAGCCGCTAATGCTGCTGTTCCTGCTCTGTTTGTTCCCCCTGGGAGCATTGGCTCAGAGCACAATTAGGGGAACGGTGCAAGATGAAGCTGGTGAAGCGATTATCGGTGCTACTGTGAAAGTACAGGGAACCAATAATGGTGCGATTACCGACTTCAATGGTAACTTCAATGTTCAGGCTGCAAGCAATGCTACACTGAACGTGACGTATGTGGGCTACGAACCTCAGAACGTACCGGTGAGTGGTCGTAGTAACATCACTATCGTGCTGAAGGAAGACAACACAACGCTGAACGACGTGGTTGTCATCGGTTACGGTGTCCAGAAGAAGAAGCTGGTCACAGGTGCCACAGTCCAGGTGAAGGGTGAGGAGATCGCCAAGCTGAACACCACCAACGCACTCGAGGCCATGCAGTCGAGCTCGCCTGGTGTGCAGATCACCCAGTCCTCTTCACAGCCTGGTAAGGGATTTAACGTAGTCATCCGTGGTAAGGGTACTAATGGCGACACTTCCCCATTGTACGTTATCGACGGTGTGATTGGAAGCCTTGACGGCATCAACCCCGCTGATATTGAGAGCATCGACGTGCTGAAAGACGCCGCTTCTGCAGCCATCTATGGTGCCCGTGCTGCCAATGGTGTAATCTTGGTGACCACCAAGCAGGGTAAGGCCGGAAAGATTGAGCTCAGCTACAACGGTGCCATGGGTTGGTCGAACGTTTACAAACGTCCCCAGCTTCTCAATGCCAAGCAGTACATGACGATTATGGACGAGTACAGCTTCAATACGTCAGGTGCTACGATGGACTGGCCCAATACCGTACCGGAGGCCATTCTCACCAAGGTTGCCAACGGTTGGGAAGGCACTGACTGGTGGGATCTGTTCACCAACGACAATGCCGTACAGCAGAACCATTCTGTAACCTTGACCGGTGGTACCGACCGTTCTAAGTTCATGGGTTCTTACACCTACACCAGCAACGAAGGTATCATGGGTGCTGACATGGCCTCTTTCTACAAGCGTCACACCATCCGCTTCAATAGCGACCATGTGCTCCTGAGAGTTAAGGATTTCGATGCCATCACCATCGGTGAGAACATCTCTATCGGTTATAACAAGAGCCACGACCTGGCTGAGGACGGCATGTACTGGAGCTATATCCACAGCCTGATGCAGACCTCTCCTCTCCTGCCACAGTATGCAGACAATGGCGATATTTATAACTGGCAGAACGTTGACGGCGAGCTTACTAACGGTAAGGGCTGGCTTCCTGCTATGTTCAACAACCCATGGGAAAACCTCACCAAGGGTGGATTCAACTCGATGGCTGAGAGCCGCAACATCAATGCCAATGCTACTGCTTTCGTTGTTATCCAGCCGATCAAGGATCTGAAGTGGCGCACACAGTTCAACTATTCTTGGGGTTCTGGCGCATACCGTAACTTTGGTACTCCACGTGCACCGGCAGAAGGTGCTGCCATCGTAAACAACTATAGCGTTAGCCAGAGCACTTGGCTTAACAGCAACTGGTCTGTTTCCAACACCCTTTCTTATGACCTCCCTGTTTTCAGTGGTCACAAGATTTCTGCAATGGTGGGTCAAAGTTTTGAGAGTACTGCATGGAGCACCAACCTCAATGGAAGCAACAAGATTACTTATGGCCAGCAACTCGCATCGTTAAGAGATTGGGATTCTGCATGGCTTTCGAACATCATTCTTGAGAACGCTACCGATGCCTCTCTGGGTGGTAATCCCAACGATGAAGACTATCTCGCTTCTTGGTTCGGCCGTGTAAGTTGGGACTGGAACGAGACTTATATGGCAACCTTCACCTTACGTACTGATGGTTCAAGCCATTTCAACGACGGCAAGCGTTGGGGATGGTTCCCCTCAGTATCTGCTGGTTGGGTTGTCACCAACGAGAGCTTTATGGAGGGCACCAAGAGCTGGATGGACTTCTTCAAAATCCGTGCATCTTGGGGACAGAATGGTAACTGTAATGTGGCAAAATACCAGTACATTACTCCTATCATTATGTCAAGCGTGGGCGGTTACAAGTTCGGTTCCGACCTGGCCACCTCTGTTGCAGGTACTCCAAATCCTGGCGCATACCCAAAGAATGTTCCTAACCCCGACCTTACTTGGGAGACTTCCGAGCAGCTCGACTTAGGTTTCGATGCACGATTCCTCAACAACCGCCTGGGTGTGAATTTCGACTGGTATAAGAAGACCACAAAAGACCTGCTTATTCTTCAGGATCCTCAGTATGACCAAGGTAAAGAGCCTCCTTACTTCAATGGTGGTGACATCCGAAATACAGGTATTGAGCTCGCCGTTTCATGGAACGACAAGATTGGTCAGGACTTCGGTTACAATGTTGGCGTGAACTTCGCTACCAACAAGAACGAGGTCATTCGCGTAAACAACCTGAACCACTATGTCAACGGTAATGGCGGAATCCTCTCACAGGGTACTGAATACATCTCACGTTTCGAGGAAGGCCATCCTATCGGTTATTTCTACGGCATGTCTTACAGCGGTATCTGGCAGAATCAGGCACAGATTGATGCAGCACGTGCTAATGGCAAAGCTGTTCTCGACAACGCCATGCCTGGTGACTGCATCTGGGACGACTGGAACAATGACGGAGTTATCACTTACGCTGAGGCTATCGACGCTAATGGCAACGACATCTGCGACCGTCACGAGATTGGTGATCCTAACCCAGACTTCACCCTTGGTCTCAACCTTGGCCTAACATGGAAGGGACTTGACTTCGCAGTCAACGGTGCAGGTGCATTCGGTATGCAGGTCATGCGTTCCTACCGTTCTTATGGTGACACTCCTTACCAGAACTATGACACCACCATTCTGAACCGTTGGTATGGTGAGGGCACCTCAAACGACCAGCCCCGTATTTCTGCAACTGGTCATCAGAACACTATCTGGAACTCGATACGTTATATGGAGGATGCTGACTACTTCAAGATCAAGACCATTACCCTCGGCTACGACTTCAAGAATCTTTGGAAGTCTTGCCCGTTCCAGCAGCTCCGTCTCTATGTTCAGGCTCAGAACCTCTGCACATTCACCGGTTACACTGGTCTCGACCCAGAAGTTGGTTCGGCAGGTGGCGACGTAACATGGGCATCTGGTGTTGACCTGGGTCTTTACCCACCATCGCGCACATTCTTGGTTGGTACTAGTATTAAATTCTAATTCGGCAAAAGATTATGAAGAAATATATATTTTCAACGTTAGCTGTTTTCGCAGCAACTATGTTTACAGCATGTAATGACATGTTGGACACTGATCCGCGTAAGACAGAGGTCACAGATGCTGTCTTCCCTGGTAAGGTTGCGGATGTTGAATCTGAGCTATCGGCTATCTACAGTATCATGAATACGATGGGTGGCGGTGACTCTGACAACCAGAATATCTTCTTCTGGTGGGAAGTCATGTCCGACGACTGCTTCGGTAGTGGCGGTCTGCAGGACAACAAGGTGAAGTCTCTCCACCATTTGGTAGAGATGAGTGTTAATCAGTATGCAGAGCCTTACAAACTTCTCTACGGCGGCATTGCCCGTGCCACTTCTGCTATTGAGACCATCGACAACGTGCCCTGGAGAGAAGACCAGAAGTCTTTGCGTAATCAACTCCTGGGCGAGGCTTACTTCATGCGCGGTCTCTATTACCTCTGGCTCAGCCAGTTGTTTGGCGATGTGCCCTTGATTACCTCAACAGTTATTACTCCAGAGATGGAAGAGCAGGCTGACGCTGAGACAGCCATCTACCCGCAGATTCTTTCAGACTTCGTTTCAGGTAAGAACCTCATGGGTACTGATAAGAGCAGGTCTGGTCACGCCAATAAGTTTGTTGCCGAGGCTTTCATCGCCCGTGCCTACATGTTCTGGGCTGGTTTCTACAAGAATGCCGGCGAGCTCGCCTCTGGCGGCGCTCCAGCCATTGATCTTGTACAGCAGGAAGGTTGCGACGCTTCATCTCTTTCTCAGTCTGATGTTGTTGACGGCCTGAAGGACATCGTTAACAATGGTGGTTACATGCTTTGCGAGGATTTCCGTTCACTGTGGCAGTACTCTAACAGCCTGCTCTGGCAAGAGACACAGGACGGTGGCGGTATCGTGCGTGTAGATACTGTTTGGACAGAAGATAAGAAGATTGAAAGACTGGATACAGTCCGCACAGGTCACACTTATGCCTTCATTAAGGATATGGAGAAGAAGAACTGCTTCGACCAGCCCGGCATGGGTAATGGCAATACCGAGGAACTCTTCCAGATTCAATTTATGAATGCCTCTTCGTGGAGCATCAGTGGCACCTATAACGCCCAGCGTATGTACTCCAACTATATCTCCGTATTCTGGGGACTTCGTAATGGTGCTTCTGCCATGAATGGTGACCGTGAAAAGACTTATCCATTCAACCAGGGTTGGGGTCAGGGAACTCCTTCCTGCAATATCTGGGACGACTGGACTGCAGCAGAGAATAATCAGAGTAATCCTTACACCGACCTCCGCAAGAAGGCTTCTTTGATTGACCTCGATAACGAACTCGCAGGTTATGTTTACGAGAAGGACGACTGTGAGGAGTCTGGCTATTCAGTCAAGAAGTACGCCGAAGTCAATCTTGACGCTTGCGCTGCCAACAACGACACATGGTGGTCAAAGGCTGAGGGCTATACTGGCAGTTCACTTGAAAACAAGATGCAGGGTGACCACTTCGAGGACTTCTACCTGATGCGTTATCCCGACGTCCTGCTGATGCTTACCGAGCTTACCGGTGACGCAAAGTACATGAACCAGGTACAGGCTCGCGCAGGTGTTCCTCTGACAGGATACTCTCTGAAGGCTGTTCAGGACGAGCGTCGTTGGGAGTTCGCGTTTGAGGGTATCCGTTTCAACGACATGCGCCGTTGGACTGGCAACAATCCTAACGAGGGTTCCTACGCTCCTAAGG
>JAEEGJ010024586.1_pt1 | contig 12467 bp, 8 predicted proteins | sample 8958761 | NCBI WGS metagenome assembly JAEEGJ01 (sample SAMN16246546, study PRJNA631951) | gut metagenome | biome: gut microbiome; feature: rumen; material: RS-attached | host: Bos | place: Iran: Karaj | collected 2018-10 | reverse complement strand
TGTCTGTGAGGGTTCCGTTTGCAGCCTTCACCGCAAGCTGGCTTCCTCTTTGCAACATTTCATGAACTTCATTAAGCGCACCGTCAGCTATCTGGACAAAAGATATTCCATCCTGTGCATTAGCAGACGCCTGAGTAAGGCCGCGGATCTGACGTCTCATCTTTTCAGATATCGCAAGACCTGCCGCATCATCCGCCGCTCTATTTATCCTATATCCCGATGACAACTTTTCAGATGACTTTGCCTGAAGGTTAGTCGTTATTCCAAGCTGTCTGTTCGAGTTCATTGCAGTTATATTATGCTGTACTACCACGTTCTTTTACGTCCCTTCCATTTTCACTGTAATAACGCCATCACTCCCTGATTGGTCTGATTAGCCTGCGCAAGCATTGACTGTCCAGCCTGCGCAAGTATGTTGTTATTGGAATATCTGACCATTTCTTCAGCCATATCCGTGTCTCTGATAAGAGATTCCGCTGCCTGAGTGTTTTCCTCGGTGTTCATATTGTTTTTGTATATATGCTCAAGTCTGTTTTGCTGTGCTCCGAGAGAAGCTCTTTCCTTACTTACTGTGCCGATTGCCTCTTTTACTTTTTCTATACCCAATTTCGCTGTCACAGACGATGTTACATCCAGATTTTTTATCCCGATTATTTCGCTGTTCACTCTGTTGATCGTGATGAACAATCCATCCCCGCCTCCGGGGCCGCTCTGTATCCAAAGATCTCTTACTTCATTTATCCCTACGTCAAAAGATGAGCAATCAACCTGTCCCATTCCCGAAGAAAATTTATGGTTTTTCGCTTGTTCGGCGGTAGCGAAGCCTGATCCTACATCCCCCCAAAGAACAAATTCGGCGTCTCCTGTTCTATCTATAGTATTGGAATGACTTACCGCAATCGAACTCGTAGTATTTATAGACTGATCTGTCCCCGTCAAAGGATTATTATACGCAAAGTCAAACATCTTATTTACGATATCAACTCCGGAGCTACAATCTTCAATTCCGATTATATAGTTATGCGTTCCGCTTCCCCGCGTCGTTGATCCTTCTATTCTGCAATCTGAAGTGGACGTGTCAAAAGAAAATTTGAATACCTCACTGCAATTTTGTGCACAGGTAAATGAAAATTCCTTTCCGTCCAAAGCGCTTATCACCGATGAATCAACTCTACTGAAATCCAATGTGGCGGCAGGATAATATTTTCCGTTTTTGTAGTACGCTTCTTTCAAGCTTCCTGTTTCTGCCGCTGATGATTTTATAACATCCGAAAGTTTTTTAAACGGCAATCCGCTCGGATAAAGATCATCAAACAAAAGTCTCTCGTTAAAAGCTGCCGTTGCGCCTATATGATCTATTTCTTCTTTGATCTGGTCTACTTCTTTCTGAATATAGTTTCTGTCAGATGTCTGCAGCGTCTCATTTGACGCCTTTATTGCAAGTTCATTGAGTCTCTGAAGCATATCATGAACTTCTACCAAAGCCCCGTCCGCTACCTGAAGTAGCGATATTCCGTCCTGCACATTCTCAGAGCCCTTCGAAAGTCCTCTTATCTGCCTTCTCATCTTTTCGCTGATCGCAAGACCTGCCGCATCATCCGCCGCTCTGTTTATCCTATATCCCGATGACAACTTTTCCGACGACTTTGCCATCATGGTAGTCGTTATTCCAAGCTGTCTATTCGAATTCATTCCCGCTAAGTTATGCTGTACTACCATGCTGCATCCTTCTCATTACAAAAAACGATGTCATCAACAACTTTTTTTGCATCCATGCAAAGTAGTCGCATCCTTGCGTTCATACATTATATCGGCTTATAAAATGCGTTATCTTAGCAATTTCAAAAAGATATGTATATATATATATATATGCAAAAAGCCCTCGGAAAGCAGTGCTTTCCGAGGGCTCCGAATCAAATCTTATTCAAAAAATTTTTTCATACTTTCTCAACACCGATAGTGACTTTCTCGCCGTTGATATCCCATTCTTTTGCATTGGCAACGTCTGTACCAAATACGATTTCGTTAGCGAGAACCTTTGTTGCGATGCTGTCGTTGTTATCCTTAACGATTGCTGCAAGCTTATCGTTTCCGTTAAGTGATACTTTGATGTGATCCATTACTTCAAATCCGGAATCCTTACGCATTGTCTGGATCTTACTGATAACTTCAAGTACAAAGCCTTCTTTGATAAGCTCTTCTGAAAGGTTTGTATCAAGAACAACAGTGATTCCCCAGTTCTCCTGAGAAATGAATCCTTCCTTCTGCGCGATCTCGATAAGGAGGTCATCCTTAACAAGCTCTACATCAACATCATTTACGTTGAACTTGATGCTTCCGTTTGTATTAAGCTCGTCCATTGTGGCATTACCGTCAAGCTTTTCAAGATATGCCTTGATTGCTCCGATATTCTTGCCGTACTTAGGTCCGAGTGTCTTAAGCTGAGGCTTGAAGCTGTAGCTTGTAAAGTCTCTTACATCATCTGTGAAAGATACTTCCTTAACATTGAGCTCTTCTCTGATTATCTCTTTGTAGAACTCGCCAACAGTCTCTTCTGCCTTAACATACATTGTTCCGATAGGCTGACGGTTCTTGATATTTGCTGCATTTCTTGCCGCACGTCCGAGAACTACGATATCAAGAACTTCCTCCATATCCTTCTCAAGCTTCTGATCGATGAATGACTCATCTACAGCAGGGAAGTCGCAAAGATGGATACTCTCCGGAGCATCAGCGAAGCTGTTTCTTACAAGATTCTGATAGATTTCCTCAGTCATGAAAGGAACCATCGGTGCTGCAGCCTTGCAGATTGTTACAAGTGCAGTGTAAAGAGTCATGTAAGCAGAAATCTTATCCTGCTCCATTCCCTTTGCCCAGAAACGCTCTCTGCTGCGACGAACATACCAGTTGGACATCTCGTCAACAAAGTTATCAAGGGCTTTTCCTGCCTCAGGGATTCTGTAATTTTCAAGGTTTTCATCAACCGCTTTTACGCAGCTGTTAAGTTTTGAAAGAAGCCATTTATCCATTACAGTGAGCTTATCGGGCTCAAGCTTGTAATTAGCCGCATCAAATCCATCGATATTTGCATAAAGCACGAAGAATGCATATGTATTCCAAAGTGTTCCGAGGAACTTACGCTGTCCTTCCTGAACCGCATCACCTGAGAAACGGCTTGGAAGCCAAGGCGCGCTGTTTACATAGAAGTACCATCTGATTGCATCTGCGCCGTACTTTGCAAGTGCATCAAACGGATCTACCGCATTTCCCTTGGACTTACTCATCTTCTGTCCGTTTTCATCCTGTACAAGTCCGAGAACTATAACATTCTTAAACGCAGGCTTGTTGAAAAGAAGTGTTGCTTCAGCATGAAGTGAATAGAACCAACCTCTTGTCTGATCTACAGCTTCTGAAATGAACTGAGCAGGGAACTGCTTCTCAAAGAGTTCCTTATTCTCAAATGGATAGTGAAGCTGAGCAAAAGGCATTGCTCCCGAATCGAACCAGCAGTCGATAACTTCTTTTACACGATGCATCTTCTTGCCGCACTTAGGACAAGTAATCTCAAATTTATCGATATACGGTCTGTGAAGTTCTGTTGTCTCAGCTGAAGGATCTCCGGAAAGTTCAGCAAGCTCTTTTCTTGATCCAACGGAAAGCTGATGTCCGCAGTCATCGCACTCCCAGATATTAAGAGGTGTTCCCCAATATCTGTCACGCGAGATACCCCAGTCCTGAATATTCTCAAGCCAGTCACCGAAACGTCCCTTACCGATTGACTCAGGAATCCAGTTGATCTCTTTATTGTTACGGATAAGGTCATCCTTAACTTCTGTAACTTTGATAAACCATGATGAACGAGCATAGTAAAGAAGCGGTGTTCCGCATCTCCAGCAGTGAGGATAATCATGCTCCATCTTAGGTGCGGAGAAAAGAAGTCCTCTCTTATCAAGGTCTTTTAATACCTCGGGATCCGCACTTACAGCGCCCTCATCCATCTCTTTCTGAGTAGGTTTACATCTCATACCGCCAAAAGGTGTCTCTGGCTTTAATTTACCCTCTGAATCTACCATCTGTACAAGCGGAGCGTCATACTTACGTCCAACACGGGCATCGTCTTCACCGAATGCAGGAGCGATATGTACGATACCTGTACCGTCTGACATGGTTACATATGTATCACAATAGATAAAGAATGCCTTTTTGTGCTGTTTCTGAGCTTCGTCAGCCGCACACTGATATAAAGGCTCATACTCTTTGTACTCAAGATCTGTTCCTACATATGTTTCAAGAACTTCGTATGCCTTCTCTCCCTCTTCTTTTGCAAGAGAACCAAGCACTTTATCTGCAAGTGCCTCGGCAAGATAATATACATTGCCATCAACAGCCTTAACCTTGATATATTTCTCATCAGGGTTTACGCAAAGACCGATGTTTGAAGGAAGTGTCCAAGGTGTTGTTGTCCATGCAAGGAAATAAGCATCTTCATCCTTAACCTTGAAACGAACTACCGCTGTGCGCTCTTTCAAAAGCTTATAACCCTGAGCAACCTCATGTGATGAAAGAGGGGTTCCGCAACGAGGGCAATAAGGAACTACCTTGAAGCCCTTATAAAGAAGTCCTTTTTTCCAGATCTCATTAAGAGCCCACCACTCGGACTCAATGAAGTTATCGTCATATGTGATGTAGGGGTGTTCCATATCGGCCCAGAAACCTACTGTGCCTGAGAAATCCTCCCACATTCCCTTATATTTCCAAACGGATTCCTTACATTTCTGAATGAAAGGCTCCATTCCGTATTCTTCAATCTGCTCTTTGCCGTCAAGATTAAGGAGTTTCTCAACTTCAAGCTCAACGGGAAGACCGTGTGTATCCCATCCTGCCTTACGAGGAACCGTATAACCTTTCATTGTGCGGTATCTCGGAATCATATCCTTGATGGCACGTGTAAGAACATGTCCGATATGAGGCTTTCCGTTAGCTGTCGGAGGGCCGTCATAGAACATATACATTTCACCCTTACTTCTGGTATCTACACTTTTCTTGAAAATGTCTTCTTTTTTCCAGAACTCTTCAATCTTCTTTTCTCTGCCGACAAAGTTCATGTCAGTTTCGACTTTGTTATACATTTGAAAACTCCTCTCTTTCTCAGAATAAAATAGAAAAGCCTCGTCCTTCTTGTAAAAAGGACGAGGCAATTAATGTACTCTCGTTATACCACCTGTTTACACATACGCGCCAAGATCTGTCAAACAACATCCCGGTTGAATACGCTTCCCGTTAACGCCCGGACACACGTCGAAATCTACTGTAAGTTCAATTTCGCAGCTCAGAAGTGATTTTCTGTAAGTTCCTACTCGCACCGATTCGCACCAACCATCGGCTCTCTGATAGCTTTCAAATACCACGTACTGTCTTCGTCATAGCTTTTATCTTCTTAATAATGCTATATGTTACTACTAATCTCCTAAATAAGCAAGTCTGATTTTTAGCCTAATAATATAACTCATCATAAATAGTTAAGTAGTTTCTCCACATCGGCTTTTTCCGTCGCCCAATCTGTAGCAAAACGGATCACGGTATGATCGTCGTCATATTTTTCCCAGAATCCGAAACGGACATTTTTGCTAAGTTTCTCAAGTTTATCGTTTGAAACCACAACAAATTGTTGGTTCGTAGGTGAATCAAGGAATATCTTGTACCCTTTACTCTTAAGTCCCTCTTTCAAAAGCTCCGCTGCCTCAATAGCTTTTTTGCTTATTTCAAAATAGAGATTGTCCGTAAACAAAGTATCAAACTGAAGTCCGAGAAGCCATCCCTTCGCAAGAAGCGCGCCGTGATGCTTGATAACGGGAATCGGATGCTTGGTCGTAACACCCTTTGTGAATACGACAGCTTCTCCAAAGAGCGCACCTACCTTTGTTCCACCGATATAGAAAACATCAGCATATCTTGCGATATCCTCTATTGTCACATCGGTCCTTTTGCTCATAAGACCGTATCCAAGCCTTGCGCCGTCGATAAACAGCGGGATATTGTACTTTTTGCAGACACCTGAGATACTCTCAAGTTCTTTTTTCGTATAAAGAGTTCCATACTCTGTAGGATGCGAGATATACACAGCGCCCGGAAATACCATGTGCTCGTGATTTGCATCCCCATAGAAAGTCGAGATAAGCTTATCCACATCTGCCGCAGAGATCTTACCTGCATCCGAACCGTATTTCTCGGTATCCTTCTCCTCACCATGCGCGGGAACAGTCAGAACTTTGTGTCCCGCATGCTCTATCGCTCCTGCCTCGTGAGCCGCAATATGACCTGTTTCAGCAGCAACAATTCCCTCATATGGCTGAAGGAGCATGTCGATTATTGTCTGATTGGTCTGCGTTCCGCCTACAAGGAAAAAGACCTCTCCGTCTGGACATCCGCACACTTTCTTTATCTTATCCGCAGCGCTCTTGCAGTATTCATCGGTTCCGTATCCGTCAATCTGCTCAAAATTAGTCTCCGTAAGGCGCTTTAAGATCTGCGGATGCGCACCCTTTGTATAATCACTTGAAAAAGAAATTCTGTTATCCATACTCTTATCCTCTTTATGCTTCAGTTAAAAGAAACTGCTGAAAAATCTATTACTTCTTCCAAAGTCCTTGCAAACAGTTCAAGTCCCGCCTTGTCATCTTCGTTAAATCTGCCAATACTGGGGCTGTCTATATCAAGTACCCCTACTACTTTGCCATCTTTGTGGATTGGCACAACAATTTCCGAATTGGATGCGCTGTCGCATGCGATGTGTCCTGCAAATTCGTGAACATTTGCAACAAGCTGCGTCTCATCTTTTCCCGCCGCTGTTCCGCAAACGCCCTTTCCGAGCGAAATTCTGATGCATGCTACTTTCCCCTGAAATGGCCCGAGCAAAAGAGATCCCTTATCCATAAGGTAAAATCCTGCCCAGTTAAGGTCTTCCATATTCTCATATAAAAGTGCCGAGGCATTGGACAATACCGGAATGAAATTAGGCTCATCCTCTGCAAGGACCTTTATCTGCGCCGCAAGTAACTTGTAATCTGTCATAAATCTTGGTACTCCTTATTAAAACAAATCGTGGATATGATTTTTATCCATATCCACGATTCTAACATCTTTTTATCTTGTGCACAATCTATTCCCGCAGTGCTTTTATGAACTGATAAAGAAAATACTTGGAAAAACAAAAAACTCCGAAAAACCATATTTACTAGGCTTTTCGGAATTTAAACCAGAGAGCGATAGACGGGGCTCGAACCCGCGGTCTCCACCTTGGCAAGGTGGCGCTTTACCAACTAAGCTACTATCGCATTTTTTAAAGTTGCTTGCGCAACAGCAACTGTTATGTTATACCAATCAGAAAAATATGTCAACTATAAATGCTTATTTCTAAAGACAAAAGCGCTTCTTTTTATCGAAGCGCTTTTTGAAAATCTTTTTTTCATTTTCCCGGTGTTCTTACATCTCATCACAGACTTGATATATCACAAACTTAAGATAATATGACGCCGCTCCGCCAACAAGAATCGGATGATCTGCAGCCTGTTGCCTAAACTCAACTTGCTTGAGTCTTTTGTGCGCATCTCTTGCCGCGTCCTGAATTGTTTTTAGGAAAAGCTCTTCATCCATAAAGTGTGAGCAAGAGCATGTTGCGAGATATCCGCCATCCTTAACAAGCCTCATTCCTCGCATATTGATCTCTTTGTATCCGGTTGTAGCTTTTTTTACAGAAGCTCTGGACTTTGTAAATGCAGGAGGATCAAGAATAACGACATCGAACTTTTCACCTTTTTTCTCAAGGTCCGGAAGAAGTTCAAATACGTCAGCACATTGAAATGTTACTATATTCTCAAGTCCGTTGAGTTCTGCATTTTCTTCCGCCTGCTTGCATCCAAGATCTGATGCATCTACACCCAGAACCGATTCCGCGCCGTTTGCTGCGCAGTTAAGAGCAAATGAGCCTGTATGTGTAAAGCAGTCCAACACTTTTTTACCTTTGCAAAAAGAAGCTATGGCTTTTCTGTTATTCTTTTGGTCAAGGAAAAAACCTGTCTTCTGGCCATTTTCAACATCAACGTAATACTTAACACCATTCTCGGTAATGATAACCTTTGTGTCGAAAGGATTTCCGATGAAGCCCTTAATTCTTTCAAGCCCCTCAAGCTCTCTTACCTTTGCATCACTTCTTTCGTATACGCCACGAATCTTAACTCCGTCTTCAAGAAGAACCTTCTTGCAAAGTTCAACGATAAGCTCTTTCATTCTGTCTGTTCCAAGAGCTAATGACTCAATTACAAGGACATCTGAAAATTTATCAATTGTAATTCCAGGTAAGAAATCTGCTTCTCCAAAGATAAGTCTGCAAGAGAGCTGTTCAATCGGCTCGTTCGTTGCCATAACAGCCTTTCGATATTCCCAGGCGTCACGGATTCTCTTTTCTATAAGTTCCTTAGTCACCGGATGATCTTTCTTACGGGACATCATCCTGACTCTGATTTTAGATGCAGTATTGATAAAGCCATATCCCATGAAATAACCGTCGAAGTCGTGAAGTTCTATAATATCTCCGTTATCAAAAGAGCCTTCCACCTTATCTATTTCATTATCGTAAACCCAGAGTCCGCCGGCTTTAAGCTCTCGTCCCTGTCCTTTTTTCAAAAATACTTTGGCATCAGAAATCTTTATATCCAAATCTATGTCCTCACTATATTTTTATAATCAAAATTCTATCAACGCAAGATAATATACCACATTTTTGCAAATACATGTTGACAATGCTGTAAATTTATTCTAAAATCAATTCGTTGTCACAGTTGTGATAGCTACGTAAACGCGATAGTAGCTTAGTTGGTAAAGCGCCACCTTGCCAAGGTGGAGACCGCGGGTTCGAGCCCCGTCTATCGCTCTTTGAACCCCGGAAAGTGTTCCGGGAATTTTTTTGCCCTTTTTTATCAAAATAACCATACGCGCAATTACGGTGAGGAAACTATGTTTAATTGGATCTACAAGCATCAGAAATTGGTACTGTCCCTACTTATCTCAGCTTTTTTTATTTCTGTTATCCCGATATGCATTGTTGCCGGATATGATTGTGCAGCCGGAGACGATTATAAATACGGAGCAGCTCCCCACTTGGCTTACCTTTCTTCCGGTTCGGTATTTGCGGCAATTTCCGCAGCATGCAAAACTACAGTAGATATTTGGCATGGTTGGCAGGGAACATGGTTTGATGTTTTTGCTTTCGGTCTTCATCCGGAAGTTTTTTCCGAGACCGCATACGTGATTGTTCCATATATCTTTATGTTCATGCAGATTATTTCCGTATGCAGCTTTTCTTATTATTTCCTAAAGATAAAATGGAAAATTGACGGCTATTACTGGTTAATGATTGCCGTAACTTTCCTTCTTTTCAGCTTCCAGCTTGTTCCTTCACAAAAATCAGCATTTTTCTGGTGGGTTGGTTGCATACATTACTGTATGCCGTTCTGCTTATCTCTTGTAACGATCATACTGACCGATCGCTTTTTAACTCATAACAATATATCCGATCTGGTATGGATCTCAGTAGGATATACCTTATTGGGAGGATCCACATATCCCGCTGCTATCCTGGTTTTTTTGTCGGGACTTCTCCTTCTGCTCGTTAAATACGTGATAGAGAAAAAAAGCAGTAAAAAAGATTTTTTCCTTGTGATTCCGTACGTTTTGGAATTAATCGGTCTCGGGATCAGCATGGCCGCTCCGGGAAATGCTATCAGGGCAGCCTCTGATTTGCTCGAAGGCGCTGAACCTGCCGGCGGTTTTATTGAAACCGTAGTAAAAAGCATAGCCTTTTCAGTGGAAGAAGCCGTAACATACTTCTTTGCGGAAAAGAGTTATATGCTCATTGCTCTTATCATAATCGCAATTGTTACATGCGCATTTTTTAAACAAAACAGATTTAATATAAACAATCATGTATTTGCGCATCCTTGGTTGTTTGTTTTAACATTGTTCCTTCTAAATGCCGCCGTATACGCTCCCAGAATTTATACAGGAAACTCTGCGTCTTCAGGCTATCTGAACTTTAATATGTGGGTTTCTTTTTCATGTATGATCGCAACAGTCATATATTTATGCGGTTGGATCTATACCGTAAAAAGCATTAAGCTTCGACTTCCCGAATATGCCGAAACAATCGGAACGATACTTAGCGTTGTTGCCATCATGTTTATCATTGTCATCGGAAGACACGGCGTAAAAGAGTATACCGATTATATCTGCCTTGACTATTATCTCTCGGGACAAGCAGCTGATTACAGGGATCAAATGAATTTGCAAAGACAGCTTATGGAGGATCCAAACGTCACTGATGTAGTTGTTCCCGAAATGAATTATGAGCAGGGTCCGCTCCAGCATATGCCTGTAAATTCGGATCCCGATAATGTTAACAGCCAAATGACTTCTGATTTTTACGGAAAAAACAGTTGCAGATCCATACCAAGACCCGAATGGATTGAAAAATACAGCACAGACAACACTGAACTTTTGGAGCAAAAGCAATGAAAACCCTCTTCAAGCATAAATCTCTATTAATCTTCATTACAACAGTAATAATGTGTTGTTTCAGCATTATGGGCGGTTGCCTTGACTACGCCGGAAATGATGATACTTTTAGAAATCTTATCAGCGCCGGGGCATTCGGAGATATCTTCAACTTCTATATGCCAAACAGCAATATACTCTATGGAGTACCTGCTTATCTTCTAAATATGATACTCCCGCAGATCAATTGGTATTATTGGATCATGGTCGGCCTCAGTGTAATTTCTATATCTGCATCTTGCAGCATATGTCTTGAAAAATGCGATCTCTTTTTAGCTGAAGCAATAACCGTCTTTATAAATATCATACTTGCGAGAGACTACTATATCGCGGTGCAGTACACCAAATCCGCTTCATTGTGGATTATATCCGGCTTTATCATCATATTTCATTCGATATGCAAAGAGAATCTGCATTGGATATGGGGCGCATTGCTCTTTGTATATGGAACCTCGGAACGCTTTAAGTGTATGTTAATGGCACTCCCTTTTTTCGCAGTATTTATAACAGTGTTCTATTTAGCGAATTACAAACAGCAGAATCTTCCAAAATTTAAAGTCATTATAAAACCGGTAATTGCGCTTGTACTTGGAATTATTATTCTATTGGTTTCCGAGCACTCCTTTAGGACACTTCATCCCGAATGGAAAGAATACTGGGAATATGATCAGGCCAGCGTTAATCTACGCGATTATATGGCGCTGGATTACCAACACAATCCCTCAGCATACGATTTGATAGATACTGATGAAAATGATATTGCACTTTACAGCAACTGGTTGTTTGGTGATATTGATTTTTATGATATTTCCTGGCTTAAGAATGTATACTCCATCGAACAACCTTTCAACAATCGCAAGATAAGGCTTAGCAGCGATATTATAAAGCTGACGTTCATCAGTTTATTTGACATTCACACTCGAAATCCTTTCGAAAGCTTAGGCCCTGTATTCCTTACCTGGATTTTCATTATATTTTTATTGTTTAGAAAAAAATATACCGACAAGCTTTTCGGATTAGGTATTTTGGGCTGCACGTTAATGATGTATTGGTACTTTGCCTGCATTAACAGGTTTATGTGGCGAGTTGAAATAGGAGTATTTTTATCGGCTGTATTTCTTTCCGGGTTCTACCTGTCAATGACGCAGCAAGACATTATCCGTGTACCGTCTAAGAAAAAACATATTTTGTTTTTATGTGTTGCGGTAATACTTTTCGGTGCTTACTCAGTAGGCATGACATACCAATGGAGATACGTCAAGGGCAAGCATATTGTTGAACATGAAGCGGATATATCCGGACGTTTGGAAACATTTGTTGAAAATCCGGAAAATTTCTATATTTTGACTGATTTTTATGTAACAAATAATCCCGCATCGCTCACTTATGCAAAATGGAATAATTTATTCAGCAATTCATGCTACGCCGGAAACTGGGTATTGCCATCACCTACAGCGTTACATTCTGCGCGTGAACATGGTTTTGATAATCCAATGACCGCACTTATCAGCCAGAAACCCGTCTTTCTTCACTGCGATTCGGAAGATAAGCGAAACATGATCATTACACATCTTAAAAAGATTTCAAAACATGATATTGAAGCTACCGAATTTCCCGATAACCTCTGGAAATTTGAGTTACGCTAATATTTTTAAAGGGATAATCAAGCCATATAAAAGTTTGACTATCCCTCAATATATCTATTTTGTAGCCCCAAACTCTATCGCATTAATTTTTTTCGCATTTCAAAAGCTAGCTCATTTTCTTCAGCCGTTGGCTCTGTGCTATCCCCGTTTCCGTAGACCACGCGGTAAAAGACATCAAATACTTTGCCAAGTTCCTCCCGAATATCCTCGGGT
>JAEEGJ010024585.1_pt1 | contig 12468 bp, 9 predicted proteins | sample 8958761 | NCBI WGS metagenome assembly JAEEGJ01 (sample SAMN16246546, study PRJNA631951) | gut metagenome | biome: gut microbiome; feature: rumen; material: RS-attached | host: Bos | place: Iran: Karaj | collected 2018-10 | reverse complement strand
ATCAGCCAGTTCCGCACTTGCAAGCCCCGGACCATCTTCAGGGAATACGGAAGACCACATGGCAGGCCACATGTAATTACCCTTAAGTCTAAGCAACATCTCAAATATATGCGCATAGCACTCGGCGTTGAATCCGCCGAAGCGCTTATTGCACCAATTACCGAAAGCCGGCCATTCGTCGTTGATAAAGAATCCTCTGTATACAACCGAAGGCTCCTTAGATATTAAGTTATCCTTATCAGAGATTACCAATGAATCCAGAGGCTTTGGCTTGATATCAAGCCAATCGGTGAAGGGAGACACTCCTAAAAGCTCGGATAAATGCAGCATGCCGTATATAGTTCCCCGCTTATCCGAACCAATTATTACAAGCGCAGGGATTGTCTTACCCGAATCTTTATCCGAACAGGGGTCTGATAATCTGACTACTTTGAATATATATGATTCACGCTTACCCTTAATATCATTAAGGTCGATTACGCCTCTGTCGGCAAGACCTTGTGCAAGATACCCTTTGTCGGCAGAAGCACATATTATTGGCAGAACATCAATAAGCGCGGCATCCACCATCTTACTTCTTGCCTCGACTTCCGACGCAGAATCCGATAACAGCTCATCAGCTACGATCTCACCCGTACCCGGTTTGGCGCCGAATACATTGCCGATATCCCTAACAAGCCAGTCGGATACACACTTTACACCCTCATGTCCTGCCTGTTCTGTTATTATTGCCAGAAGATTCTCTTTAATAATCTCTTTGCTTAATACAAATTCCATCTTTATTCTCCGTCGGACTGCACTTACCGCATGCCTTTGTCTGTGTGCTTACTTCGCGCTTTTATCTATCGCTTCCCACAGGCCGTTTAGATATGTAGCGCCCAAAGCTCTGTCATACAATCCGTAGCCCGGCATTGCCACTTCATCCCATATCATACGTCCGTGATCCGGTCTTATGGGACCGTCAAAGCCCGAATCATACAGGGCTTTCATTATTGCGTACATATCAAAATCACCGTCTGATGATAAATGTGCTGCTTCCTCGAAATCATCCGGCGAATTAAACTTAAGATTCCTTATATGTCCGAAATGGATTCTGCCCTTAAGCGCACATATGGTCTTAACCAGGTCATTATCCCTGCTTGAGCCATATGAACCCGTACAGAATGTAATACCGTTATGAACGTTGTCGACCAGCTTCGTGATCTTTACAAGATTATCTTGGCTTACGGCGATACGCGGAAGTCCGAACACGCTCCATGCGGGATCATCCGGATGAATCGCCATGTTGATGTCATACTTATCACAGACAGGCATGATCCTCTCTAAGAAGTATTTAAGGTTATTAAACAGATCTTCTTCTGTCACATCCTCATACTGCTTAAACAGTTCCTTGATATGAGCCATTCTCTCGGGTTCCCATCCGGGCATCACGGCTCCGTTCATATCTCCCGATATCGAATCAAACATTTTCTCCGGAATCATGGCATCAACTGTCTTCTGATTATATGCCATGACTGTGGACCCATCGGGGCGAACTCTTGCAAGTTCGGTCCTTGTCCAATCAAATACGGGCATGAAGTTATAGCACACCATATGTATGCCTTCCTGCCCAAGAGCTTCAAGTGTCATTATATAATTATCTATATATTCATCTCTACGGCCCGAGCCCGTCTTGATATCATCATGGATATTGACGCTCTCTATACCTGCTATATGTAATCCCTCCTCTTCTACTTCCGCCTTAAGCGCCACTATCTCATCACGGGTCCATAGCTGCCCGGGCATCTTATCATACAATGTGGTTATCACTCCGGTAACACCGGGAATCTGTCGTATCTGCTTAAGCGTAACCGTGTCATGTCCCGTACCGAACCATCTGAATGTCATCTCCATATATTATACTCCTGTCCTCTCATACATTTGCGACATATTATCAAACTCAGGCCCATGTCGCCCTATGTTCTGATTATACTAATCAGCCCTTCTTTCTTACAATACTACTTTTTGTTTTGTACTTATCAAAACTTGTCATATTTTTCGAAAATTGTTTCCATTTTTTTCATTGGGGAGTATTATAAAAATATGAGAGAAGAATTAAGAACAGCCTTTTCGCCCCGTCAATACATGCTTTCTAAGGATTTCGAGATATACTATTACAGCGATATCCATATGAAGGCGACGGGCAATCATACACACGATTATTATGAGTTCTATTTCTTTGTGGACGGTGACGTATCGATGATCATCGCCGACAAGGAATATGTCTTAAGCCCCGGCGATCTTGTACTGATTCCGCCACATGTTCCTCACTATGCGATCATCCACAACACAGAGATATATTATCAGCGCTTTGTATTCTGGATAAGCAAGGATTACTGCAATCAGCTGCTGCGTTTATCATCCGCATACGGATATATCATGCAGCAGGCCGCCGTCAATAAGAACTACGTCCATCACTTTGACAGGATTGCATTTAACGCGATTCAGTCCAAGATATTCAATCTAATACAGGAGATTCATCAGGATCGTTACGGAAAAGCGGCGAAAGTTCAGAACTATGTCAGCGATCTGGTTCTTGACCTTAACAGGGCGACCTATGAAGCCACACATCCGATTGAATTTAAAGAGAGCGCAAGCTTATATCAGAATCTCATAACTTATATCAACGCCCACCTTACCGATGACATAAGCCTTGATTCTCTGGCAGAGCATTTCTTTTTAAGCAAATATCATATATCCCATGTATTTAAGGCCAACCTCGGTATATCGATAAAGCAGTATATAATCAAGCAGCGCCTGAATCTCTTTAAGGATTACATGCGACAGAACGGCGAGATCGGCAAAGCCTATCTTCAATGCGGTTTCGCCAATTATTCAAGTTTCTACAGAGACTTTAAGAACGAATTCGGAATATCACCGAATGAATATAAACGGCAGATAGAAAAAGAGAATATGGAACTGTTAAATGCAGATAAGCAGTAAAACAAAAAGCGGACCGCATAAGCGATCCGCTTTATCATATCTGTCTTATCAGTTCTTGAAGAATGAGATGTCCTCAGCAAGTCTTGCAGATGATTCCTTAAGCTTTGTAGCATTGCCTGCAAGTGTCTGAACCGTAGCTGAAAGCTCCTGCATAGAAGCTCCTGTCTCTTCACTTCCTGCCGCATTCTCCTCAGAGATAGCCGACAATGAAGAAATGGCATCCTGTACGACATCCTTGGCTGATGCAACTGCATCTGCAGCTCTTGTGATATCGCCGACCTTCTTAACGGATTCGTTGACATCGCCTATCATAGTCTCGACATTCTCTCTTGTCTTCTCTATAACTTCCTGCTGCTCTGCATTGTTCTTCTTCACATCGTCAGCCATAGCAACCGCTTCCTGAGATTCCTTAAGAAGCGAATCCATTCTGTCTCTGATCTCCTTGGCAGAATTGGTTGAATCCGTGGCAAGCTGTCCGATCTCCTCGGCAACGACCGTAAATCCTCTTCCTGCCTCACCTGCTCTTGCAGCTTCGATTGAAGCATTAAGTGCAAGGAGATTGGTCTGTGAAGCGATAGATGTAATCTTATCTACCATTCCGTTGATATCTTCAACCGCCTTACTTGTGGCTGCGATCTTCTCTGATATACCGACGATTGCACTATCCATCTGAGAAGATGTCTCACCGAGTCTTGAAAGGCTTGTAACAGACTCATCTGATGTCTCCTGCATATGTGTGGTAAGAACTTCAAGAGATGATGTAGCGCCCTGAACTTCATTAACGGCTGCTGCGATCTCTTCAACATTGTACTTGGCATTCTGAACTTCTGCTGCCTGCTTCGTCGCACCTTCTGCGATCTCCTGAACGGCATTGGCTACATCGGATGCCACTCTTGACATCTGCTCTGACATGCCGGCAAGTTCATCGGAAGCCTTATCCATTGACAATGCCTCGTCCTTGATATTGGCAACGATGTCTCTTAATGTACCGACAACCATGCCCGTACTGTTCATCGTACGACCGACCTCATCGTTTCTTGTCGTATCGGTCATATCGGAGAATTCACCCTTGGCAAGTGATGCCATTGACTCATCAACCTTCTTAAGAGGCTCTGTAAGCTTCTTAGCGTAGAACAGTGCTATGAATGCACCCAAAGCCGCGAATACAACAGCCATTATGACCTGAGCTATAAGCGTGTTGTATGCCGCCTTAAGAGCTACTTCCTTAACTCGGCACGATGCAACTACCCATCCGCATATATCGATCTTGACCCATGAAATGATCCATGTATCACCCATGAAATCAGATGTATACATACCCTCTTTCTTATCTCCGCGGGAATCTGTATAGAAAGGATTCTGCTCCTGGCTCTCGGGATCTTCAACGTTGAGTTCTCTTAACGAATGCGCTGCTACGACACCCGTTCTGTCGACCATAACGATCTCCTGTCTGTCCTGAGTTACCTCTTCAGCCAAAAGATCATGCAATACCATGAGGTCGTAGTTCCTCTGAACCATACCGATAACCGTCTTGCCGTCGGTATCAAATATCGGAACCGCAAATGTGGATATACACTTGCCTGTAGTCTTGGATATATTCACATCGGATATGAATACATTGCCCTTCATGGCTTCTTTATAATATTCTCTGTCCGAAACATCAACCAGCTTACCGGTAGAACGTAAAAGCTGCATACCGTCTGCTCCGGATAATGCAGTGGAATTACCGTCTGCCAAAGTCTCATCGATAATCTGAAGCTGTCTGATGATCTTCTCTCCATCCGCTTCGGTAGAAGCTTCACCCTTAAGGTAAGCTACCGTCGAAGGAGATGCTGCGAAAGTCTTAAGTGCTTCGACATTGACTTCCATAATGTTGTTGATTCTCTCTTCAACTATGGCTGCCTGTGAAGCATTAACTTCATAAGTATTCTCTGTAGCTGTCGAAATTGTGTTAGTCACACTCACAATCGTAGATATCGTAAGGGGAATTACAACAAGTCCCACCATGATTGATATCAAGACTGTCTTTAATGATTTCTGTTTACTCTTTTTCAAAACTCTCACCCTCCTGATAATTGGATTTTACAGAATTACTGTCCTATTAGTCTATTATACATCCAGTGTGGGAAAAAAGCACTATAAAATAATACGTTCGGATGAAAACCTGCCGGCCGGCCGGTATGATCCGGACAATAACGGACCTCCTGCGCGGCTTATCTGGTCCACTTATATAACTGCGCATACACGCCGTCTTTTGCCATGAGTTCATCATGGGTGCCGGATTCCTCTATGCCGTTTTCCGTAAGGACCAAGATCCTCTCGGCATTCCTGATCGTAGAAAGCCTGTGGGCTATGACAAGAGTAGTCCTGCCCTTGGCAAGCTTTTCAAGTGATTCCTTGACTATATTCTCACTCTCATTGTCAAGAGCACTCGTCGCTTCATCGAATATAAGGATCGGCGGATTCTTAAGGAATACTCTGGCTATCGAGAGTCTCTGCTTCTGACCGCCCGATAACTTGATGCCTCTCTGTCCTATATCGGTGTCATAGCCATTCGGAAGTCCCATGATAAAATCGTGGGCATTGGCAAGCTTAGCCGCCTCTATCACTTCCTCCCTCGTGGCATCCGGTCTTCCGTATTTTATATTCTCATATACCGTTCCCGCAAAAAGATACACGTCCTGCTGAACAATGCCTATATTGTTACGCAGGCTCTTAAGCGTCACATCTCTTATATCCTTACCGTCAATGCTTATGCTTCCCCCTGTCACTTCGTAAAATCTCGGAATAAGGGAACAAAGTGTGGTCTTGCCTCCGCCGGATGAGCCTACGAGCGCGACATACGAGCCCGCCGGTATGTTAAGGCTTATATGCTTAAGCACCCTGTGGGCGGTATCGTTATACTTAAATGACACATCATCAAATACTATATCACCCTTAACATCCTTAAGAGGTTCGGCTCCCGGTCTGTCCTGAATATCCGGCTCGATTGCCAGGATCTCTAAGAATCTCTCATATCCTGAGTATCCGTTCTGGAACTGTTCGGTAAAGTCTATGAGTGTTCGTATCGGGTCGGTGAAGATATTGATGTAGAGTAAGAACGCCACAAAGTCGGCCATTTTTACAAGGCCTTTAGCCATGAGGATCCCGCCCGTCATTATGACCACCACGTTGATAAACATGGTAAACGCCGTCATGCCGGAATGAAAGAAGCCCATGAAACGGTAGCTGTTGCGCTTGGCCTTAAGGAAGCCGTCATTGCCGACCTTAAACTTCTCATTCTCTATCTCTTCATTGGCAAATGACTTGACCACCCTTATGCCCGATAAGTTGTCTTCTATCTGCGAATTGATATCCGCGATCTTGACTCTGTTCTCCTTAAACGCGCGCTTCATCTTCTTATTGAGGACGAAGGCATAAATGAACATAAATGGCAGGAGAACAAAAGCCGCAACTGTCAGATAACCGCTTATATGAGACAGCACGATAAATGCGCCGACTATCTTGATCAGTGATATCGCGATATTCTCCGGACCGTGATGCAGCAGTTCCGATATGTCAAAAAGGTCACTTGTTATGCGGCTCATAAGTTTGCCCACCTTCTGATCGTCATAGAATGAGAAGGACAGCTTCTGATAGTGGGCGAAGATCTCAGCCCTCATGTCATACTCTATCCTCGCACCCATCATATGACCGACATAGGTTATGTAATAATTTGACACAAACTGGATAAGAGCCAGCGCCGCAAGTATTGCCCCGATAAAAATTATGCGGCTGAGTGCCTCATCCGTCCCCATACCAAGCACTTCCGAGGTGATGTATCTGACGGCAAGCGGTATCACAAGGCTTATGATCGATGCAAGGAATGCAAAGAACATATCCAGCAGGAACACGCCCATATACGGCTTGTAGTAGCCTGTCAGCTTCTTAAGATTCTCTCTCATGGTTCTCCCCTGTTACATACAAATGACACCTGATAATTATAATTTTCAATTATATTCAATTCTTCCCAAAGAAGCAAACAAAAAAAGAAGCGTCCTGTCCGGACGCTTCTTCTGTTGATACCGCGGTTAAACGCGGGTACTTATTTGTTTGCGATAGCTGTCTTGATAGCCTCTGTAAGCTGAGGAACGATCTTGTTAAGGTCGCCTACCACACCGTAATCAGCTACATCGAAGATAGGAGCATCTTCGTCCTTATTGATAGCAACGATGATGTCTGACTCTTCCATACCTGCTACGTGCTGGATGGCACCTGAGATACCTATAGCGAAGTATACGTTAGGTCTTACTGTCTTACCTGTCTGACCAACCTGGAGCTCCTTCGGCTTCCAGCCTGAATCAACAACGGCACGTGAGCAGCTTACCTGTCCGCCGATTGCTGCCGCAAGATCCTCAAGAATCTTGAAGTTCTCGGGAGAACCTACTCCACGACCGCCTGATACAAGGATCTTGGCATCCATGATATCCTTGATATCCGAAACTGCCTTAACGATCTCCTTGATCTCAACGTACTTATTGTTGGGAGTAAATCCGGGATTGTACTCAATAATCTCAGCCTTAGCGCCCTTAACAGGCTCAATCTTCTGCATAACACCGGGACGAACCGTAGCCATCTGAGGACGGTTGTTGGGACATGCGATTGTAGCTATTGTGTTACCACCGAATGCGGGACGTGTCATAAGAAGCTGATTGTGCTTCTGCTCTGACTCCTTACCCGGTATGGGCTGAAGCGGGAAATCACCGATCTCAAGTACTGTACAGTCAGCTGTAAGACCGGTAGCAACTCTTGCTGATACTGTAGGGCCAAGGTCACGACCTATAGCCGTAGCACCAACGAGCATAATCTCAGGCTTGTATTCATTGATAACTGATGAAAGAGCATGAGCATAAGGCTCTGTTCTGTATTCCTTAAGTTCGGGATCGTCTACAAGGATAACTCTGTCAGCACCGTACTCGGCTAACTTATCGCACTCACCCTTAACACCTGAACCGATGAGTACTGCTGTAACCTGTGCATTAAGAGGAGCTGCAAGATCCTTAGCTTTTCCCAATAATTCGTATGCGATTCCGCTCACTACACCGTCAAGCTGCTGAGCGAAGACGAATACGCCTTTGTATTCTTCTAAATTCTGCATTATTCTATCCTCCTATTAAATAACATGCTTCTCAGCAAGCTTACCTACGATATACTTAACTGCTTCTTCGGGAGACTCGGGAACAACCTTCTCGCCTGCACCCTTTCTGACCTTATCTGAAGCCTTAGCAATCTTAGTGGGTGAACCTGCAAGACCTAAGTTGCAGTCTTCAACGTCCTTAAGATCTGCTCTTCCCCATGTGGTAATCTCAGCCTTAACAGCATCAAAGATTCCGCCGGGAGTCATATATCTGGGATCGTTAAGCTCTGAAAGAGCTGTGATAAGGCAAGGCATCTTAACCTCTACCATATGATATCTGTCATCATACTGACGCTTAACAGTTACCTTGTCTCCGTCAACCTTAATCTCCTGTGCATAAGAGATTACGGGGATTCCGAGATGCTCAGCTATCTGAGGACCAACCTGAGCCGTATCACCGTCGATAGCCTGACGACCTGTGATAATAAGGTCATAATCAAGATTACGGATAGCACCTGCGATAGTCGTAGATGTAGCCCATGTATCTGCTCCACCGAGCACTCTGTCTGTTACAAGAACACCCTTGTCTGCACCCATAGCGATTGCTTCACGCAATACATCTGCAGCCTTGGGAAGTCCCATTGTGAGTACGGTTACTTCTGCACCATACTGATCTTTAAGTCTGAGTGCAGCCTCAAGACCTGCCTTGTCATCGGGATTCATGATGGCAAGCATTGCACCTCTGTCCAGTGTACCATCGGGATTGAACTTAACGCCGCCCTTTGTATCAGGTACCTGCTTTATACAAACGATAACTTTCATTGTATCTTTCTCCTTCTTTATAGTTTACTTCAAAAGTGTTGCGGAAATAACCATTCTCTGAACCTCACTGGTTCCTTCGTAGATCTCTGTGATCTTGGCATCACGCATCATTCTCTCAACATCGTATTCCTTGATGTAACCATATCCACCGTGGAGCTGTACAGCCTTAGTGGTAACTTCCATAGCAACCTCAGCTGCATAGAGCTTAGCCTGTGCTGCTTCGAATGAGTAAGATACCTTAGGATTAGCCTTGTACTCATCCTTCTTTCTTGCTGCCTTGTATACGAGAAGCTTAGCTGCCTCTACCTTGGTAGCCATGTCAGCAAGCTGGAACTGAGTGTTCTGGAAAGCACCGATAGACTTACCGAACTGCTTACGCTCTTTTACGTAGTTGATTGTAGTCTCAAGTGCGCCCTCTGCAAGGCCGAGTGCCTGAGAAGCGATACCGATACGTCCGCCGTCAAGTGTATGCATGGCAATGTTGAAGCCCTTGCCCTGTGCACCGAGGAGATTCTCCTTCGGGATACGGCAGTCTGTGAAGATGAGCTCGTATGTAGATGATGCACAGATACCCATCTTATTCTCCTTGGTACCGAATGTGAATCCGGGTGTGCCCTTCTCTACGATGAAAGCCGAAATCTCCTTCATCATCTTACCGCGCTTCTCAATCTTGCCTGTAACAGCGAAGATAACATATACGTCTGCTTCCTTACCGTTGGTGATGAAGCACTTAGAACCGTTAAGTACCCACTCGTCACCGTCTAAAACGGCCTTGGTCTGCTGACCCTGAGCGTCTGTACCTGCACCGGGCTCTGTAAGACCGAATGCACCGAGCTTCTCGCCCTTTGCAAGCGGTACTACATACTTCTGCTTCTGCTCCTCAGTACCGAAAGTAAGGATAGGATCGATACAAAGTGATGTATGTGCAGACACGATAACGCCTGTTGTACCACATACCTTAGACAGCTCCTCTACACACATAGCATATGTAAGTGTGTCACAGCCCTGTCCGCCGTACTCCTTGGGTACCGGAATACCCATGAAGCCGTACTTAGCCATCTTATCTACAGTCTCTCTGGGGAAACGATGCTCCTCATCGATCTCCTGTGCAAGCGGCTTTACTTCCTTCTCGGCGAAATCCTTAAAAAGCTGTCTCGCCATTTCATGTTCCTTGGGTAAAGTAAAATCCATGATATTTATTCCTCCTAATTATTTATCTGTAGGTACCTTGCCGCCGTCGGCATAGTTGTAGAAACCAATACCTGTCTTAACGCCAAGCTGCTTAGCACGAACCATCTTACGAAGAAGAGGACATGCACGATACTTGGGATCGCCTGTCTCCTTGTAGATAACGTCCATGATAGCAAGTACGATATCAAGACCTACGTAGTCACCAAGCTCAAGGGGACCCATGGGATGGTTACATCCGAGCTTCATAGCTGTATCGATACCCTCGATATCAGATACGCCCTCAGCATAAACTGTGATACCCTCGTTGATAAGCGGGATAAGGATTCTGTTAACAACGAATCCGGGAGCCTCGTTAACCTGAACGGGTGTCTTGCCGAGATCTCTTGAAATCTCGTTAACTCTCTCAACCATCTCCTTAGGTGTATTGGCACCTGCAATAACCTCAATAAGCTTCATAACAGGAGCGGGATTGAAGAAATGCATACCAACGATGGGCTTGGGAAGTCCTGCACCGATCTCTGTGATAGAGAGTGATGATGTATTTGAAGCGAATACACAATCAGGATTCTTTACGATGTTCTCCATGAGATTCTTAAAGCACTCCTTCTTGATATCCATAACTTCAAGAGCTGCCTCTACGATAAGATCTGCATCTACACAGATATCGTTAAGACCTGTCTTGAACTTAGCCATGATGGCATCTGCCTCAGCCTGTGTCTTCTTCTCCTTGGCTACGAGCTTGTCCATAGCCTTCTGTACCTTAGCCTTGCCGCCGTCAGCATACTCCTGCTTGATATCACATAAGTAGACTGTATCTACCTTGTCACACTGAGCGAATGCCTGTGCGATTCCGGAACCCATTGTTCCTGCACCGATTACACCAACCTTCATTGATATGTCCTCCTATTATATATACTTAAAAAACATTGTCTACTGACTCTTTATAACGCCTGAGCGCTTAGCAGTTCTTGAACGGCTCCTTAACCTTTTCCTTGTTCTTATCAAGGAAGAACTCCATGCCGTATCTCTGATCTGCTGTCTCGAAGCAGTCACCGAAGAGCTTCTCTTCAAGTGCTACAGCGTCCTTCATGTTAAGCTCAAGGCCGTCATTGATAGCCTTCTTGCAGTTACGTACTGCAATAGGAGCGTTCTTGGCGATGCCGGAAGCCATCTTGAGTGCTGCGGGCATAAGCTCCTCCTGAGTATAAACCGCATTGACAAGACCGATACGAAGTGCTTCGTCTGCCTTGATGTTACGTGCAGTGTAGATCATCTGCTTAGCCATTCCAGGACCTACGAGACGGGCAAGTCTCTGTGTTCCGCCGAATCCGGGTGTGATGCCAAGGCCTACCTCAGGCTGACCGAATACTGCATTGTCTGAACAGATCCTGATGTCACAGCTCATTGAGATCTCACATCCGCCGCCTAAAGCGAATCCGTTAACTGCTGCTATAACGGGAACAGGGAAGTTTTCGATCTTAAGGAATACGTCATTACCCTTCTTACCGAAAGCCTCTCCCTCAGCCTTGGTAAGTGTGCTCATCTCTCCGATGTCAGCACCTGCAACGAATGACTTCTCTCCTGCACCTGTAAGTACCACGCATCTGATCTTATTCACATCGATCGCATCGAATGTGGCATTAAGCTCATCAAGTACCTGTGAATTAAGTGCATTGAGGGCCTTCTCACGGCTGATGGTAACTATTCCTACCTCACCCTGCTCTTCATACTTAATAAATTCCATGTTGTTCCCTTCCTTTACTATTGAGTGTTCGTCCGCATCTATACGCAACATAAGCAGCCGATCGCCCGACTGCCCATGTTTTTGACATATATACTATTCTCTCTCTACTATTGTAGCGCAGCCCATTCCGCCGCCGATACAAAGTGTTGCAAGACCCTTCTTGGCATCCTTGGCAACCATCTCATGGAGAAGTGTAACAAGGATACGTGCGCCTGATGCTCCAACCGGATGACCGAGTGCAATGGCACCGCCGTTAGGGTTAAGCTGCTTGTCAACATCGATACCGAGATCCTTGCCTACTGCTACAGACTGAGCAGCGAAAGCCTCGTTAGCCTCGATGATGTCGAAATCCTCGATCTTGTAGCCGGCCTTAGCCATAGCCTTTCTTGTAGCTGCTACGGGACCGATACCCATGATAGAAGGATCAACGCCTGCAAGAGCGCCTGCCACGAATGTAGCCATGGGCTTAACACCGAGTTCCTTAGCCTTCTCTTCAGACATGATAACGAGTGCAGCAGCACCGTCGTTGATACCTGAAGCATTACCGGCAGTAACGACACCGTCGGGATTGAGGGCCTTAAGCTTAGCAAGACCTTCGATAGTAGAACCCTGT
>JAEEGJ010024584.1_pt1 | contig 12468 bp, 10 predicted proteins | sample 8958761 | NCBI WGS metagenome assembly JAEEGJ01 (sample SAMN16246546, study PRJNA631951) | gut metagenome | biome: gut microbiome; feature: rumen; material: RS-attached | host: Bos | place: Iran: Karaj | collected 2018-10 | reverse complement strand
AATTCAACTATATGATAATGCAGTCGTACGACTTCTACTATCTGTTCAAGAATTACAACTGCAATATGCAGTTCGGCGGCGACGACCAGTGGAGCAATATGCTGGGCGGTACCGAGCTTATAAGAAAGAAGCTCGGTAAGGACGCGCACTGTATGACTATAACGCTTCTGACAGACTCCCAGGGCAAAAAAATGGGCAAGACGGCGGGCAATGCCGTATGGCTCGACCCCGAAAAGACCTCGCCGTACGATTTCTTCCAGTACTGGCGCAACGTCGACGACGCTGACGTTATAAAGTGCATGAAGATGCTCACGTTCATACCGCTTGAACAAATAGCGGAATACGAGAAATGCGAAGGCAGCGAGTTAAATAAGGTCAAGGAGATACTTGCGTATCACCTGACGGAAATGGTCCACGGCAAGGAAGAAGCCGATAAAGCACTGGCAGCGGCAAGATCCGTATTCACCGGAGGAGCGGCTGCCGATATGCCGACCACGGAGCTTTCCGGCGGCGATTTCACCGACGGCGTTATAACCGTGATCGATATGCTCGTCAAATCCGGTCTCGCGCCGTCAAAGGGCGAGGCGAGACGCCTTATACAGCAGGGCGGCATAATGCTCGGTGACGACAAAGTCACAGACGTTTACAAAGCCGTAACGCTTGACGAAATGAAAGCCGGCGTGATACTCAAAAAAGGCAAAAAGGTATTCCACAAGTTCAGCGTTTAAAATGTAATAAAACAAAGCATCCGGCATAATATATACCAAAACGGTTAATTTTTGGGGGTATATTATGCCGGATCTTATTACGCTTGAATCGCTTAAAGAAAGAGAAGTGATAAACGTCTGCGACGGGCGGCGTTTAGGCTGTGTGTGCGACGCGCAGCTTGATCTTTGCTCGGGCAGATTGACGGCTATAATCGTTCCCGGAGAGTGCAATTTTTTAGGCATTTCAAAAGGCGACGACATACTTATCCCGTGGCACTGCATTGAGCGCATAGGAGACGATATAATCTTGGTCAAATGCGACGGCGAGTATATAAGGATACCGAGGAAAAAGAAGAAGTTCTTTAAAATGTAAAATTTTTGTAAATCAGCTAAATTATTTTAAAAAGCTATTGAAAATAAATTAAAGTTGTGGTATACTGCAACGGATTGAGCAAAAACTGCAATTGCTCAATTTAATAATAAACCGCACGCGGAGAAAGCTCAGCCGGCAGGTGCATTATGTCACGGCGGGCACCGCGGAGGAAAAAACCTGAGGAGGATTAAAAAAATGGCAGTAGTAACGATCAAGCAGCTGCTTGAAGCAGGCGTCCACTTCGGACATCAGACAAGAAGATGGAACCCCAAAATGAAGGAATACATCTTCACGGAAAGAAACGGTATTTACATCATTGACCTTGCAAAGACCGTTAAGAAGTTTGAGGAAGCTTATATGTTCGTCAGAGAGCTTTCCGAAAACGACGGAACACTTCTTTTCGTCGGTACAAAGAAACAGGCTGCCGACGCTATTAAAGAAGAAGCCGTAAGATGCGGCATGTACTACGTCAACGTACGCTGGCCGGGCGGAATGCTCACCAACTACAAGACGATAAAGAAGAGCATCGCACGTCTTGAAAAGCTTGAACAGATGCAGGCTGACGGCACGATCAACCTTCTTCCCAAGAAGGAAGCCGCAAAGATCAACAAAGAAATAGACGAGCTTCAGAAGAACTACGGCGGTATCAAAGCCATGACCGAACTTCCGTCCGCTATATTCATAGTAGACCCGAAGAAGGAAAGAAACGCCGTTCTTGAAGCAAAGAAACTCGGTATACCGGTAATCGCTATAATCGATACCAACTGCGACCCGGACGATGCGGATTACGTTATCCCCGGCAACGACGACGCCATAAGAGCTATAAAGCTCATCAGCTCCGTTCTTGCCGACGCCGTTATCGAAGGCAAGCAGGGCGAACAGAACGCTCCCGCCGCCGAAGAGGCTGAAGAAGCGGAAATGCCCGCCGATATAGAAGCCGCTCCAGCAGAGGAAACCGGTTCAGAAGAGTAAGAAAGGCAGGATATTAAAATGGCTAATTTTACAGCAAAAGACGTTGCAGAACTCCGCGCAAAAACAGGCTGCGGCATGATGGACTGCAAAAAGGCGCTCGTAGACGCTGACGGCAATTTTGACGAAGCTATAAAGATACTCCGTGAAAAAGGACTTGCCGCGGCAGTTAAAAAGGCTGACAGAATAGCGGCTGAAGGCGTTGTCGACATACTAGTATCCGACGACAAAAAGACCGCCGTTATGATAGAAGTCAACTCCGAAACGGACTTCGTTGCAAAGAACGCTTCCTTCCGTGATTTCGTTAAGGATATAGAAAAGACTATCCTTGCAAACAGACCCGCGTCTGTTGAAGAGCTGCTCAAGCTCCCGCTCGCAGGATCCGAATTCACCGTTGAAGCAACGCTGAAGGACAAGATCTATACGATAGGCGAAAACATGAACATCCGCCGCTTCGTTATAGTTGATGGCAACGTTTGCACGTATATCCACGGCAGCGGCGTCACCGGCGTTATCGTTACCATAGACTGCGAAGACGGCGCCGATTACGCGGAAGCCGGCAAGAACGTATGTCTGCAGGTAGCGTCCATGAACCCGCTTTATCTTGACAAGGCAGACGTTCCCGCGTCCGTTATCGAAAACGAGACAGAGATAATCGTCGCTCAGATAAAGAACGATCCGAAGAACGCGAACAAGCCCGAGAACATCATAAGAGAAAAGATGATCCCCGGCAGAATAGAGAAGTATTACGACACCAACTGTCTGCTTCTCCAGTCCTACGTAAAGGACGACGATCTTACGGTAGGCAAGTATATCGAATCCGTTGCCAAAGAACAGGGCAAGGCGATGAAAGTATCGAGCTTCGTCAAGTACGACAAGGGCGAAGGCCTCCAGAAGAGAGAAGACGACTTTGCGGCTGAGATCGAAAAGCTTGTAAAGAAAGACTGATAATTCTTCATATATCCCGTTTGCTTACGCAGGCGGGATATTTTTATTTATATATTATAGATTTACAGTATGGTATTTACTAATTCATAAAATTGGTTTAAAATGTATATTGTAATATTATGTTGACAGGGAGTGTTTATGAAATATAAATATAAAAGAATTCTATTAAAGCTGTCCGGAGAGGCGATGGCGGAGAAGCGGGACGGAGAAATTGTAAACGCGTTTGACGTGCCGTTCCTTCAGGAAATGGCTAAGATAATAGGCGAGCTCGTAAAAGGCGGAGTACAGGTCGGTATCGTTACCGGCGGCGGAAACGTGTTCAGAGGAGCTGCCGCAAAGGACTTTACCAGAGCGAGAGCGGACGATATGGGAATGCTCGTCACTGTACTTAACAGCCTTGCGGTGGAAAATCAGCTCAATATAGCCGGTATACCCGCCGTCACGCTGTCCGCGGTAGAGATGAACAAGGTAGCGCAGCTCTTTACAAAAGAACGCGCCGAGGAATATTTTGCAAAAGGCTACGTCGTTATATTCGGCGGCGGCACCGGAAATCCGTACTTTTCAACGGATACGGCGGCGGTGCTCCGCGGATGCGAGATAAACGCGGACGCCGTGTTCCTTGCCAAAAACGTTGACGCGATATACACGGCGGACCCGAAAAAAGACCCGGACGCGAAAAGATACTCGCAGATCAGCTGCCACCAGGTCGTTGACGATATGTTAGGCGCCATAGATCTTACGGCTTCCATGATAGCGCTTAACGCCAAAATGCCTATGGAGCTTTTCTCGCTTAAAGATCTTGACAATATTTTAAAAGCAGCCCGCGGCGAAAACGCGGGAACCACAATTACCGTAACAGATTAAGGAGGATAGAAAAATGAAACTTGACAACAAACCGTATGAAGAGAAAATGGGTAAAACCTTATCACAGCTTTCGTATGAGTTATCCACTATAAGAGCCGGCAGAGCAAATCCCGCCGTTCTTGACAAGATAACCGTAGATTATTACGGCGCGCCCACAAAGATCTCGCAGGTCGCGACGATATCAGTTACTGACGCCCGCACGATAGTCATATCCCCGTGGGACGGCTCGATGCTCAAAAAGATAGAAAAAGCTATCCAGACGTCAGACGTCGGCATCAACCCCGCAAACGACGGTAAAGTTCTTCGCCTCGTATTCCCGCAGGTAACGGAAGAGATAAGAAAACAGCTCACCAAGCAGGTCACCAAAATGGGTGAAGAGTCGAAAGTCGCCATAAGAAACATAAGACGCGACGCTAACGACAAGAGCAAGACGATGAAAAAGAATTCCGAAATGACGGAAGACGAGCAGAAGCAATCCGACAAAGCGATACAGGATCTTACGGATAAGTTCATCAAAGAGATCGACGCGGTCGTCGCAAAACGCAACGCGGAGATCATGGAGGTCTGATGCCTGATTGTCCGCTTAAGCACGTCGCTTTTATAATGGACGGAAACGGCAGATGGGCAAAAAAACGCCGTTTGCCGCGTGAGCTCGGTCACAAAGCCGGCGCGGACGCCTTTGAAAGAATAGTGAATTACTGTTACGATATTGGCGTCGGCGCCGTTACGGTATACGCTTTTTCCACGGAAAACTGGAAACGCCCGAAAAGGGAAGTTGACGCGCTTTTTATGCTTTTTACGGAATTCATTGATCATTACGTTGAAAAGCTGAAGCACAGAAGCGTAAGACTTATCTTTATAGGCGACAGAGAGCCGTTTTCGGAAAGTTTCAGAAAACGTATAGAAAACGTTGAGAAAAAGACCGAAAACAACGATAAAATGATCCTTTATTTAGGCGTTAATTACGGCGGCAGAGACGATATATGTCACGCCGTGAACTCGCTTATCGCAGAGGGCAAAACGAATATTACGGAAGAAGATATATCAAATCGTATTTACACCAGTCTTTCGCCCGATCCCGATCTTATTGTCAGAACGGGCGGAGAATACAGGATCTCCAATTTTCTTATATGGCAGTCCGCATATTCCGAGCTTTATATCACAGACACGCTCTGGCCGGATATGAAAGAATCTGACGTTGACCTGGCAATACAAGAATTTATGAAAAGAGAAAGACGGTTCGGCGGTTTATGATCCGCCTCTGTCAGACGGTGAATTGAAAAACGAACGCGTAAAAAGAATTATAAGCGGCATTATAATCGTTATAGTAACGTTTCCCATACTGTTTTTCACTGACACGCTCGTTATAACGTTTTATATGCTGACAGTCGCCGCACTCGGCGTATTTGAGCTTCTTAAATGCTGCAAGCTCGATAAATGGTATATAATAGTTCCGGCGGAAATAATCGTTGCGGTATCGCATTTTATATGCAGGCTGCGCCTTTTCGGTCTTACAGATCTACAGCCGCAGAAGCTGATACTGATATACGTATTCATGGCGTTTCTGTTTATCTTGTACATGTTTACTTTGAGCGTATTCATACCGTCAAAGTACAACATTGAGACGAACGGTTTCGCGTCTTTGATGTTTTTATACATCCTTGCAGGAACCCTGGCGCCCGTTATGCTGTGCGAGCTCAAAAACGGCGCATTTGATTTTCCGCTTATATTCATATCAGCCTGGATGACGGACTGGTTCGCGTACGCTATAGGAAGCAAGCTCGGCAAGCACAAGCTCTGCCCGACCATATCTCCGAAAAAGTCGGTTGAAGGCGCTGTCGGCGGAATTATAGGCAATATCGTGGGATTTGCGATATACGTCGGAGTTCTGGCTATATTCTTCCCGCATATCAAACCGAATTACATATCGCTTCTTATATCCGCGGTCGTTTTGTCCGTCGTATCTCAGCTGGGCGACTTGTTCATGTCGCTTGTGAAGCGCAGATTCGGCATAAAGGATTTCAGTAAAGTGATACCCGGCCACGGCGGTATTCTTGACCGGTTTGACAGCATTACTGCCGTTTCGATCGTGATATTCATATTCTACTCAGTTTTCAGTATTACAAGAGGTTTTTAATGATAAAAAAGAAAGTTGCGGTGTTAGGCTCAACAGGCTCCGTAGGTACGCAGGTCTGCGACGTTTGCGAAAAGTTAGGGGCGTCTGTTAAGTTTATCGCCGCACATTCAAATATAGGCTTACTTGAGCAGCAGATAAGAAAATTTTCCCCGGAAATATGCGCCGTGGGCGACTCTGATAAAGCGTCTGAATTAAGGATCGCGGTGCGTGATACGAGTACGAAAATCATATCCGGCTACGACGCAATGTGCGAGGCTGTTAAAGAATACGACTGCGATCTCGTTTATAACGCGATATCCGGCAAAAACGGTCTTTTGCCGACCCTCTCGACCCTTCAGTCCGGCAAAACGCTCGCGCTTGCGAATAAGGAAAGCATGGTTCTGGCGGGGCATATAGTAAACAAAACCGCGTCGGAGCATAACGCCGAGATACTGCCGGTAGACAGCGAGCACTGCGCCATATTCCAATGCCTTAAAAACGGCAAACAAAGCGAGGTAAAACGCATACTTCTTACGTGTTCAGGAGGTCCGTTTTTCGGATATAGCTTCAATCAGCTCGAACACGTGCGTTTGTGCGACACGCTTGATCATCCGACCTGGAACATGGGTAAAAAAATAACGGTGGACAGCGCTACGCTCGCGAACAAAGGCCTGGAGATAATCGAAGCCATGCACCTGTTCAAAGTGCCGTACGATAAAATTAAAGTGCTTATACACAGACAGAGCATAGTTCATTCCATGGTTGAATTTGCGGATAATTCCGTTATAGCTCAGCTATCCGTGCCTGATATGCGGCTTCCCGGCCAGTATGCGCTGACGTACCCGGACAGATGCGAGGGCGTTATACCCGAGCTTGATCTGACAAAAACGCCGCTTACGTTTGAAGAACCGGACACGGACGCGTTTAAGATGCTTTCGGTCGCGCAGTACTGCGCAAAACAGGGCGGCATACTGCCGTGCGCGTATAACGCCGCAAACGAAGCTGCGGTCGATCTGTACTTGCACGAAAAAATTGGATTCAACGATATTTACAGAATAACGGAAGCGGTTATCGAAAAGACCGATAACGTTGCCGACCCGTCGCTTGAACAGATCCTTTCCTGTGACGCGGAGTCGCGCGCTTACGCGTATTCATACAAGGAGACGTTACTTAAATAATGATGACTTTAAGCGTTTCGTCAACTATAACGAACATTTTATATATACTTCTGGCGATATTCATATTCGGCCTGCTTATACTCGTACACGAATTCGGACATTTCATAACCGCCCGGCTTTTTAAAGTTACCGTAAAAGAGTTTTCGGTCGGTATGGGACCGAAGCTCATTTCTCACGTCAGCAAAAAAAGCGGTATAAGATATTCGCTGCGCCTGTTTCCGATAGGCGGCTTTGTGAGCATGGCGGGCGAGGACGAGGAATCTGACGATCCGCACGCCATAAACAGACAGAAGCCCTGGAAACGCCTTATAATAATGAGCGCGGGCGCGCTGACGAACATAACGCTGGGCGTTATCCTTATGACGATACTTGTTGCGACGCCGTCGTTTCTTATAGGAGGCACTACCGTTGCCGAAATAGACCCGGAATACGTACAGGTGCAGAGCGAAGAACTTTTAGTCGGCGACAGGATCGTTAAAGTCGGCAAGACGAGCGTTCATTACTACCAGGAGCTTTCGTACGAGATAATGAACAAGGGCTACGAGCCGACCGATCTAACCGTTATAAGAAACGGTGAAAAAGTTGTTTTAAGCTCCGTTGTGTTTCCGACGATAGAAGAAAGCGGAACTAAGTTCGGCGATATGTTTTTCAAGGTAAGCGCGCTTAAAAAGAATTTAGGCAACGTTATTGCGTATTCGTTTTACTCGTCGTTTTCAACGATCAAAATGATATGGGATTCGTTCATATCGCTTATAACCGGACGTTTCGGCTTAAGCACTCTGTCCGGACCCGTAGGAGTTACGAAGACCGTTGCGGAAAGCGCGAAGGCCGGCATATCGAGCCTTGTTTATATGTGTATATTCATATCTATGAATTTAGGCGTTTTCAACCTTCTGCCGATCCCCGCGCTTGACGGATCGAGAGTGTTGTTCGTATTGATAGAAATGATAATCAGAAAACCGATACCGCCGAAATATGAAGGATATATACATTTCGCAGGGATAATAGTTCTGATACTTTTGATGATTGTAATAACGTTCAAGGATATATTTTCACTTATAGGATGAGAAGAATAACAAAAGAAATAAAAATAAACGGCTGTGTCATAGGCGGCGATAACCCGATAGCGGTACAGTCTATGTTAAACACAAAGACCGATGATATTGAGGCAAGCTGCCGGCAGATAGACGCACTTTTGTCTGCCGGCTGTGATATAATACGCTTTGCCGTGCCGGATATAAAGACAGCCGACGCTATTTATGAATATAAAACGCGTTATCCGTCGGTACCGTTTGTCGCTGATATACATTTTGATCACCGTATAGCGCTTCGCTGTATAGAGGCTGGAATAGACAAAATACGCATAAATCCCGGAAATATAGGCTCCGAGCAGGGCGTAAAAGACGTCGTATCAGCAGCAAAAAGAAAAAACATACCTATACGCATAGGCGTAAACGGCGGCTCGCTTGAAAAGCATATTTTACAAAAATACGGCGCACCGACGGCGGAAGCCATTGCGGAAAGCGCGTTTTACCACGTATCGCTGCTGGAGAAATTTGATTTTTCTGACATAGTCATTTCCGTAAAATCATCTGATTTAAAAACCATGATACAGGCGAACCGCATAATCGCGGCAAAATGCGATTATCCGCTGCATTTAGGCGTTACGGAGGCGGGAGTTGCGCGCACAGGCAAGCTCAAAAGCGCCGTAGGCATAGGTTCGCTATTATGCGACGGGATAGGCGATACGGTAAGAGTATCGCTGACAGACGACCCTGTAAACGAGGTAAAAGCGGCAAAAGAGCTGCTTGACGCGCTCGGAATGACGGATGACAAGATAACCGTCGTATCCTGCCCGACGTGCGGCAGAACGCAAATAGATCTTATAAAACTGTGCGAGGCGTTTGACGGTATAAAAAACGAACTTAAACCGTCTAAAAAGATAAAAGTCGCGCTTATGGGCTGCGCGGTGAACGGACCGGGCGAGGCGCGCGAATGCGATATAGGCATAGCCGGCGGCAAAGGTGAAGCGCTGCTGTTCAAAAACGGCACGCCTTTATACAAAGTTGAATACGATAAGATACTTCAAATACTGAAAGAAGAGATAAATAAACTGTAATGGGAAAAAAGCTGTCTGAAATTTTTAAAAAATACGTACCCGATAACAACACCGAACGAATGCTTTTAGCAGACGGTGAAGTCGAAAAAAGCATGTGGGGAGAAGATAAAAAGAGCTTCGTCGTACAGACGAAGTTTTCCCGCATTTACAGCAAAAAACAGCTTTATCAAACGGAAGAAAACTTAAGAGTTTTCTATGATATGAAGTTCATACGCATATCGCCTGTATACGACGCTGAGCTTCTGTCCGAAGACTATTTTAAAGAGATATTCATAGAATGCAGCACGCGCAAGGGAATGACGCGCGGTATGATACGCTCCTACACCGCGGATTTTGACGGCGATACTATTACGCTTAATATAAAACAGACCGATTCCGGTATGTCTCTTATAAACAACGCGAATTCAGCTTCCATAATATCCGACGTTATATTTGACGAGTTCGGCATAAGAAGGAAAATAGTTTTAAACAAAGTTGAAAGCGACGGCGACGATTACGATCTGATAGAGCGTGAAGCTGAGGCGGCTGAAAAAGAAGCAATGGAAAAAGCGCTTCTGCAGCTGAAGAATTACAGAGCGCCGGACCGCGACGACGACAGACCGGACAAAGAACAGATACAGAAAGAGCTTAAAGGCAAGCTCAGCTCTTTAAACGAAGACGATCCCTGGGACGACACGTCAGATCCGGCAAGGATCTGTATAGGAAAAAACTATTTTGATATCACCGGCGGCTCCGTTATATACGGAGAGGATTTTGATATAGACCCCGTGCCGATAAGGACTATAAACGGTCAGATCTCAAACGTATGCGTGGTAGGCGAGACGTTCGGCTTTGAGTCAAGAGAACTGCGCGGAAAAGAAAAGACTTCCGTGTATTTCTACGTTACCGACGGCGATTCAACGCTGAAAGTAAAATTCATGCTTACGTCCGAGGAAGCAAACCTGTTTTCCTTAAAGGACGGAACCTCCGTCGCCATAAAGGGAAATATAAAAATAGACACGTATGACAGAGATTATCAGCTCATTCCTCATTCCATAAAAAAGATAAAGCGGCTTTACAGGCAGGATAACGCGCCGGAGAAACGCGTTGAGCTTCATCTTCACACGCAGATGTCGTCGCTTGAATCGACTATACCGCCTGATACCGCCGTCAATATAGCGGCGTCGTGGGGACATAAAGCCATAGCGATAACGGACAGCGGAAACGCGCAGGGTTATCCCAAAGCGATGATAACGTCCGAAGCGCTTGCAAAAGCCGGCACGGATATAAAAGTAATATACGGTATTGACGGATATTTCGTTGACGATACGCAGAGAGCCGCATACGGCAGCGATCTGGGTATGCTTGACGACGAATTCGTAGTGTTCGATACGGAGACCACGGGTCTTTCGGCACTGTCAAACAGACTTATAGAAATAGGCGCTGTAATTGTAAAAAGCGGCGAGATAATAAGCACTTTTGAGACGTTTGTCGACCCGGAGACCGATATACCGGACGATATAACGAAACTGACCGGTATATCGGACGATATGGTCGCGGGCGCGCCGCACGAGGAAGACGCCGTTAAAGCTTTTATCGAATTTGCCGGACACAGAACTTTTGTTGCGCACAACGCGCCGTTTGACATAAACTTCATATCCGCCGCGGCGAAACGCCACAACATACCGTTTGACCCGAAATACATAGATACCGTTCCGCTTTCAAGATATCTGAATCCGGAGCTGAAGCGCCATAAGCTCGATATCGTGGCTAACCACTACGGTTTGGGCGATTTTGAGCATCACAGAGCGTCCGCCGACGCGGAAATGCTCGCGCTTATATTCTTTAAAATGTGCGATAAACTTCGTGCGGACGGCATTGATTCGATAGACGAGCTGAATTCGTCGATGGCGGGCGGAACGGAATTCATAAAGCAGAAAAACAGAAGGATAGTTCTGCTTGTCAAAAACAAAGCGGGCTTGAAAAATCTGTATAAGCTCATATCATATTCAAACTTAAAGTATTTTTACCGCAATCCTTTAATACCTAAATCAGTCTTATCCGAGCACAGAGACGGGCTTATCATAGGCTCCGGATCTTATAAAGGCGAGCTGTTCCAGGCCATTATCGACGGCAAGTCTGACGACGAATTAAACGATATTATAGAATATTACGACTATCTTGAAGTTCAGCCCGTTGAATGCAGCTACGATCTTATAAAACGCTCCACTGTATCCGGTGAAGAACAAATAAGATCGATAAACAAAAGAATTATCGAGCTCGGTATAAAGAACGGAAAGCCCGTCTGCGCGACGTCCGGATGCAACGTTTTGGATAAAAGCGACGAGATAGGAAAGCATCTTTTGTATCACGGCAAAAAGGTTAAAATAGACGATGACGACGTTGCCGTGCATTTCTATAACACGGAGGAAATGCTGGAAGAATTTTCCTATCTTGACGAGCAGACCAGATACGACGTTGTAATAAGATACCCGAATGAAGTAGCGGATATGATCGAAAAAGTGCGTCCTATACCGACCGGCAAATATCCGCCGAGCATAGAGGGCGCGGACGACGAGCTGAAAGATATCTGCTATAAGAATATGCACCGCCTCTACGGCGACGATCCGCCGAAGATAGTAAAAGACAGGCTTGAAAGGGAACTGACGCCTATTATCAAGCACGGATTCGGCGTTTTGTACGTGATCGCCAAAAAGCTCGTTGAAAACAGCGAATCAAAGGGTTATCAGGTTGGCTCGCGAGGCTCGGTCGGTTCTTCATTTGTCGCGACAATGTCAAATATAACGGAGGTAAACCCGCTGCCGCCGCATTACAGATGCCCGAATTGCAGAAGATCCGAATTTATAACCGACGGTTCCGTCGGCTCGGGATTCGACTTGCCGGAAAAGAACTGTCCCGACTGCGGCACGCCCTACGTCCGCGACGGACACGATATTCCGTTTGAAACGTTTTTGGGCTTTGACGGCGACAAATCGCCCGATATTGACCTTAACTTCTCGGGCGACGTCCAGGCGGACGCTCACAAATACACCGAGACGCTGTTCGGCGCCGAAAACGTTTTCAGAGCCGGAACGATCGGCGGCATAAAGCCGAAAACGGCTTTCGGTCTGCACGTTATCAAGTATATTGAAGACAACGGGATAGAACTCCGCAACGCAGAAGTACAGCATCTCGTAAATATGATCGTCGGATGC
>JAEEGJ010024582.1_pt1 | contig 12468 bp, 10 predicted proteins | sample 8958761 | NCBI WGS metagenome assembly JAEEGJ01 (sample SAMN16246546, study PRJNA631951) | gut metagenome | biome: gut microbiome; feature: rumen; material: RS-attached | host: Bos | place: Iran: Karaj | collected 2018-10 | reverse complement strand
AAGCGAACGCTACGGCGTGTCGGCCCATTGGTACCGCAACAAACTCGAAATGGGCGAAAACGGTGGCATCGTCAACGATGAGGCCTATAGCGAACACCAAGAGACCGATAACACCGTCATCCCTGTCAACCTCACAACAGCCACCAACTTCATCGTTTCCAGTGGGATAGGTTTCGAACATTATTTCAATCTACTCCCCAAAAAGACCATAACCACGAAAAAAGAAGCGCCCGATGTCAAGAGCGATTCCATTGCGACATCACCTGTCTTCAACGACAGCATCCCGATAGACTCCCTACTCATCGATAGCATAAAAAGTATTGAGAACCAAGATGTTGTCCAAGAAGTCAAGGTTAGAAAATTCACTCTTGGCAGGCTTTGTCACAATTTCAGTTTTTTGAACAACAAACTATACTATAACGAGTCATCGCCTGGCGTTTCGTTCTACCAACCCTTCGACACCTTGATGAACGCCTCAAAATCGACCGACACCACATTGGTCAGGGCCATCAAGAACACGGTGAAATGGAGCAGTTTGGGCTACCAGAAATACAATGACGACATCCCCTTCTACCTCTACGCAGGCGTCACGCATGGCTTCTACCAAGTGAAACGCTACGACTATCTTGAAGGCGAGACCGTACTGGCACGCAACTACAACCAACTGAGTGTGAACGGCGGCATTATTGTCAACCTGTTCAAGTCGACACGCATCACGGGGCAAGCAGAGTTGATTACTTTGGGCTACCAAATCGGTGACTTCGACGTCAAAGGCCAATGGAAACAGTTTATCGGAACCAGCACCAAGAATTACGGTCAGGCTACCTTCGACGTGGAACTCAAACGGCAGAGTGCCAATTGGTTCGAGGAAAGCTACTACTCCAACCATTTCCGCTGGGAGAACGATTTCAATGCCTCCACCTACCTGACTTTCAACTTGAGATACAGTTACAAGACCTATAGCATCGGAGTGAAGCAGACCAGCATCGCCAACATGATCTATTTTGGCACCGACGCTCGTCCCACACAAAACGATGGCATGTTTAGCATCCGTGAGGCTTACCTCAGTTTCTACCAACGCTTGGGTCGTTTCGAGTTGGAGGGATTCGCCAGCCTCCAAAAATCGAGCAACGAAGAGGTCATGCATCTCCCCTTGGTCTTGGGCCAGCTGAAAGTTGGCTATTCACAGCCCATCTTCCACAAAGCTGCCACATTGCATCCCAGCATCACGGTGCGCTATTTCACCAAATACTACGCCGATGCCTATATGCCGGCCACGCGTACCTTCTATCTGCAAAACGACGTGGAAATCGGCAACTTCCCCTTCATCGACTTGGCCTTGGCCATCAAGGTGAAGAAAGCCCATATCTATGCGGCATACAGCAATATGTTCCTGCTGACAGGCGACCACAATTCCTTCATCGCGCCACACTACCCCATGCGCGACAGCAAGATATTCATCGGGGTCAATTGGAGATTGTTCAACTAAAAAACGCCACCATGATCCAAAGCACCCTTATCCCCACAACCAACACATTATCAAGGCATAGCGACACACTCTCGCGGGCCGTTGACAGCATCGTCAACCAAGGTTCCTTGAACGAAGTGGTAGAGCAAGTGAGCAACAGCAGCTCGTCGCGTCAGATCGGGTTGACCATTGCCATCATTGGTCTGCTCATCTTCACGGCACACCTGTTCAGCGAAATCTTCAGCCGCAAGCGCATCCCTGACGTGTTGTTCCTCATCATCATCGGCCTACTCATTGGCCCCGTCTTCCATTGGCTCTCGCCCGACAGTTTGGGCAATGCAGGCAGCTTGTTTTCAGGCATTACCTTGGTGACCATCCTATTTGAGAGCGGTACACAGTTGAGGTTTAGTGCTTTAAAAGACTCATTTGGAGGAGCCTTAAAACTCACTGCCTTGAACTTTGTGCTGTCGGCTGTCGCCGTTTGGTTAGTAGGATGGTTCGTGTTGGACCTGGGTCCCATCATCAGCATGATATTGGGTTGCATGTTGGGTGGTACAGCCTCGGCGGTGGTCATTCCTATCGTCAGACAGATGCATATGTCGGAGAAGCCCGCCATCATGCTCATCCTGGAGGCGGCCATCGGCAATGTGTTCAGCATCGTGCTGGCCTTGGCGTTGATGCAAGCCATCAAGAGCAAACACCTTGAGTTTGGTGCCATCTTGGGCAACATTTTCTCCTCCTTCATCCTCGCCACAGTGATGGGCCTGATCGGCGCCATCTTCTGGGCCTTGATTCTCGACCAAATCCGCAACATCAAATACTCCATCCTGACGACCCCTGCCTTCGTGTTCATCATCTACGGCCTCAACGAATGGATGGGCTTCAGTGGTGCTATCGCGGCTCTGGCTTTCGGTATCGGATTGGCCAACATCGACGCCATCTACAATGCTTGGCTCAAGAAATTCATCAAGAAAGTACCGGTCAACCTGAACGAGACCGAACGCTCTCTGTTTTCGGAACTGGTGCTTCTGCTGAAGACCTTCTTCTTCATCTATGTCGGTATCTCCATCCAGTTGACCCAATGGGAACCCATCGTCATTGGATTGGGAATCAGCGCATTGCTATTCATCATTAGGATACCAGCTGTACGTTTCGCCATTTCAAAGCGAGATGGTATCCCCGACAAGGAACTCGCTTTCATGTCGGCCCTCAACCCCAAGGGACTGACCGCCGCCGTGTTGGCCACGCAAGCGCTCATCTACATCCCCAACATGGAAATCGCCATGTTTGCCCGCAACATCGTGTTCTCGGTCATTCTTTTCAGCATTGTCATCAACTCTATACTTATCCCTCTGATTGACAGGGAAAAACTAACCTACCGCATCTACATCAAGTTATTGAGTTTCAACCAAAAGATGAAAAACATCGTCTCCAAAACCAAGCAAGACGGAGAGAAATGGCACAAGAAACACTCAAGGGCTCATGAGTTTGTCGACGAAATGTTTCATTCGGAAGTCATCACCGAAATCATTGAACAACAGGACAAGCCCGGTGCGGTGAGCAACAAAGCCGAGTCAAGCAACATGGACGTGGCGGATTAAAAAAAGCTTGCAGCCTCTTTCCTTTTTGGAAAAAGTGTATTATCTTTGCACATCAATTTTTTTCCAAAATGAGCATTTTCAACAATGGTGACTACGTAGGAGGCTACAAAGTACAAAGCCTGATCAAACAAAACGAATACACCGAGACCTATAAGACGGTGAATGCCAACGAGCAACCCTATTTCCTGAAGGTGTATATCATGAAACGGACCCCTGCCAAGCTGGTCAACAACGACAGCCATGAGGTCCTAGAGATAGCCTTGCTCCAAAAGATACAACACGTCAACGTGGTTTCCCATATTGCCCATGGCAGTTTCAACACTATCGTCGGCGAATGCCAATACTTGGTTACCAACTATTTTACTGGTGAAGTGTTGGCCGACAAGATTGCCAGAGAGGGTCGCATTGAACCCGAAAAAGCCGTGTCTATCTTCATGGGCATCCTTGAAGGCCTAAAGAGTTTGCATGATGCCGGCATCTGCCACAACGACATCACCCCGAGCAATATCATGTTGTCAGACACGATGGATGGCGCACCTGAAATCATCGACCTAGGCCATGCTTCGCAAGCTTGCGAAGGAACGACGCCCTTCGACAATACCGACCTCGATATCAGATACTGCGCCAACGGCAATTCTGCCAGCGTCTACAATGAGCGTACCGACCTCTTTTCGGCCACCGCCGTGTTCTACACCATGCTTACGGGGCATGCGCCTTGGACCATTGACTTTGCCGAAAGCGACAGCTTTGTAACAAAGATGAACAAGATGAAGCGTTACAGGAAGGAGAATCCCGTCGAAATCTTGTCACTTCCTATCAATGACACCCTAAAATATATCCTTGAAAAAGGCCTGTCGCTTTCCACCTCCGAATGCTACCGTTCGGCAAACGATCTGTTACGCGACCTCAGCGAACAAAGCGGCAGCAAAAAACCCGGAAAGATTAGCGAACATGCACAAGAAGAAGCCAAAGCCTCGGGCAAGAGTCAAGAATCGGAGAACGAGCTGAAAATCCCGACCCAGAAAGGAACGGGGCACGGATTCGACGACATCGCCGGCATGCACGAACTGAAAGAGCTGCTGCAGCAAAAAGTCATCTTCGTGATCCAAAACAAGGAACTGTCAGAGCAATACAGGCTGACACCGCCCAACGGCATGTTGCTATACGGCCCTCCCGGCTGTGGCAAGTCGTTCTTCGCCGAAAAATTCGCCGAACAGACCCAATTTAATTTCATCCTCGTGAAGTCGTCCGACTTGGCCAGCATCTATGTGCATGGTAGCCAGGAAAAGATCGGACAACTATTCAAGCAAGCCGAAAAGGACGCACCCACCGTGCTTTGCTTCGACGAATTTGACGCCTTTGTGCCCAACCGTTCGTCAGCAGGCAGCGAACATGTCAGCGGTGAAGTCAACGAGTTCCTCTCTCAACTCAACAATTGCTCGAAACGCGGCATCTTCGTGGTGGCTACCACCAACCGTCCCGACATGATCGACCCCGCCGTGTTGCGTACCGGACGACTCGACAAGCATATCTATGTGCCCCTCCCCGACCATGATGCCCGCAAAGAAATGTTTGCCATCCACATGAAAGGCAGACCTTTTGAGGAAAACAGCATCGACTTCGACCACCTCTCAGACCTGACCGATGGCTACATCGCTTCCGACATCGCCTACATCGTGAACGATGCTGCCATGACCGCGGCCTTCACCCGTTCAATGATCACCCAGGAATTGCTTGAAAGGGCTATCAGCGAGACCCGCCCCTCCATCAGTAAAGACACCTTGAAAATGTATGACGCCATCAGAGAAAAAATGGATGGTATAGAAAGAAGCAACCTTTTGCCAAGGATAGGCTTCAGAAAAGACGAATAATCCACCTTATTAATAATAATTAAACAAAACGACTATGACAACATCAGAAATGGTATTCGAATACCTGAAAAGCCAAGGCCTCATGCCGAAAATCGACGAAGACAATGACATCATCTTCAAGTATCAAATGCTGACCTTCATCTACTTCAACAACGATGATGACGAACAATTCTTCCGCTTGGCCCTGCCCGGCATCTTCGACGTCACCGACGAAAACCGCGTCACCGTACTCGAAGCCATAAACGAAACGAACAAGAGAATGAAAGTGGCCAAGGCCTACATCCCCAGAGATGACGTGTGGGTCGCTGCCGAGATTATGATGGACTCCACACCCGTGTTGGACGACATGGTGCCCCGCTTGCTCAACATCTTGACTGGCGCTCGCAGAGAATTCTACGATCAAATCGGATAATCGCGATACGATAAATGCACTTTAAAAAATACTGCCAGTTACATGGCAGTATTTTTTTTATTTATATAGTGTATAAATTACACAATTTAAACATCTAACAATCAAAATATTATAGTTAAATATCTATAAAAAGTGTAATTTTTACACATTTTTTATGGTTACCATACAAAAAAGTTGTATTTTTGCGTCAAAATTACACAAGAATGGGAAAACAAAGATACACTTATGAATACCCACACCCTGCCGTGACCACCGACTGCGTGGTGTTTGGTTTCGATGGGCATGAGATGAAGATCCTGCTTATCGAGCGTGGCATCGAGCCCTACAAAGGCATGTGGGCCTTGCCCGGAGGGTTCATCCGCATGGACGAGACCGCCGAGCAGTGCGCCCAACGCGAGCTGCAAGAGGAGACAGGCCTCAATCTCTCCCTCCTTAAGCAGTTCATGACCTTCAGCGAAGTGAACCGTGACCCGAGAGAGCGCGTCATCTCTATAGCCTTCTATGCCTTGGCCCGTAAATCTGACGTAAAAGGCGGAGACGACGCGGCACAGGCCCGATGGTTTGCACTCAATGAAGCACCACGCTTGGCCTTCGACCATGACTACATCCTGCGCAAGGCCATGGAGAAACTTCGCGAGGACATCCACTTCGAGCCCATAGGCTTCGACCTGTTGGACAGTGAGTTTACCATGTCGGAACTGCAACGGTTGTATGAGGCCATCCTGGGCATCCAGTTCGACCGTCGCAACTTCCACAAGAAGATGCTGCAGACCGGTATCATCGAGGAAGCCGACGAAGACGAAACCGTCTTCTTTGGCAAGAACAGGGAGATGCGTAGCATGAGCATCGATGCCTTGTTTGGAGGTAAAGCCGAAGAGATGCCACGCCCCTGCCCCACTTCGCCCGACAGCAACAGCCGCACGACCCGCCGCTGGGGTACCAAGTTCCGCTTCAACAAAAGACGCTACGACAAGTTTAAGGAGGATAATAACTTTAGGTTGGAATTCTAGGAGATTCCCCTTCGGGGAATGGAATAGAAACTGTTTATTTCTAGCGGCGGCATAAGAACTCTACAATACTGAAGATCCCAAAGCCGCCGCAGAACTCAAAATAAAATGGACTCCATTCCCGCAGGGAATCTCAAACTTGAAATCACATAATAACCACTCAATAAAACAATAAATTATGGAAACAAACAACACTACCGTAAAGACGCAGGTCTATAACCTGATTATCCTTGACAAGAGCGGCTCGATGAGCAGCATCGCCAACGCTGCCATCTCGGGCTTCAACGAGACCGTGGGAGGCATACGCTCAGCCCAAGAACGCTTCAAAGACACACAAGAGCACTTCGTCTCATTGATGATCTTCTGCAACTGCGAGAAGACTATGGTCTACGACATGGTGCCCGTCAACGAGGTTAAAGAGCTGACATCAAGGGAATACCGTCCCTGCTGCTGCACGCCCCTCTACGACGCCATGGGCATCAGCATCAACGCCCTGTACAATGCCATCAAAGACAAGGAAGATGCCACCGCCGTGGTGACGGTCATCACCGATGGCTATGAGAACGCCTCGAAGGAATACAGCGGCAAAGCCATCAAGGCTTTGGTGGAGCGCATGAAGAACGAGGAAGGCTGGAACTTTGCCTACATCGGCACCAACCAAGACGTGGAAGCCACAGCATCCTCGCTCAGCATCGACCACCATATGTCGTTCCGTGATGATGAAGTTGGCATGGCAGAGGCATGGGAAAAAGAACGGAAATCGAAGATGATGCTATTTGGCCGTTTCTCAGCCGACTTTGCCACCACATCCGCCATGCCTTCAGCGATGCGAAAGATGCACCGCTCGCGTTCCAATCGCGAGAACCGCAACTATCACGAGATGAGCGAGTTCAGCAACCGCATCACACCTGAGCATATCACAAGCCTTAAGAGCAACGAGATTTTCGTCTTCGGCAGTAACCTCGCCGGCGCCCATGCTGGTGGTGCAGCCTATCTCGCCTACCAGAGATTTGGTGCCGTCATGGGCCAAGGTGTAGGTCTGCAAGGACAAAGCTACGCCATCCCCACCATGCAAGGCGACACAAACACCATCCTGCCTTATGTAGAGGAATTCATCATCTTTGCCAAGCAACATCCCGAGCTGACCTTCCTCGTCACAAAGATTGGCTGCGGCATCGCTGGCTTCACCCCTGCCGAGATTGCACCTTTGTTTGCCGGTGCCGTCGAAGTGGGAAATATCCATCTGCCGATGGATTTCTGGAAGGAATTGGTATAATAAAAACGATTGTAGAGACGCGATTAATCGCGTCTCTACCAACACAACAAATACAAAAACATTATGTTAGGAGCAATCATTGGAGATACCGTAGGATCGGTATACGAGTTTAACAACATTAAGACCACGGATTTTCCGCTGTTCAATTCGCGGTGCAACTACACTGATGCCAGCATCATGACCATGGCCGTGGCCGAGTGGCTCTTGACCGACCCTCAGCACGGCATGGACACCTTGGAGGCCTCGTTTTTGAACTTCGCCAAGAAGTACCCCTGCCCAATGGGCGGCTATGGCGGCGGCTTCAATCGCTGGCTGTTTCAACCTGAAACCCTACACGACTACGAAGACGGCCATCAGGCCAAGACCAGACGCCGTCCCTACAACTCGTTCGGCAACGGTGCCGCCATGCGCTGCAGCGCCAACGGCTGGATGTTCGACACCTTGGAGGAGACCGAGCGCGTGGCAGGCCTCTCGGCCGCCATCACCCACAACCACCCCGAAGGCATCAAAGGGGCGCAGTCGACGGCGGCAGCCATCTTTATGGCCCGCAACGGCAAGAGCAAAGCAGAGATAAGGGAATACATCTCGGCCAAATACGTTTACAACCTCAACCGCACCTGCGATGAAATCCGTCCCGTTTACGACTGGGACTCGTCATGCCAGGGCACGGTACCCGAGGCCATGGTGGCATTCTTCGATAGCACCGACTTCGAGTCGGCCATCAGGTTGGCGGTCTCGTTGGGCGGCGACAGCGACACCCTCGCCTGCATCACGGGCGGCATCGCTGAAGCGTTCTACAAAGAGATTCCGAACGACATCGCCTTGAAGATTTGGGGACTCATTCCCGAAGATTTCAAGTACCTATTGAGGAAGATGGAGGCACGGACGAGCTACCGCTTGCCGGAAATTCTAAAACAGGGAGAAACATTATAAAGATTGTGAACCGAGCCGAGAAAAGTGGGGACTTTTCTCGGCTTTTTTGAATCGCGAGCATTCCTAAAATTGTGAGATTCCATACATATTTCGCTGAAAAAATTGTGAGATTCCATACATATTTCGCTGAAAAAATTGTGAGATTCTGACAAAAGTAGTAATTTTGCGGCTGAAACAAGGTGAAAATTTTGAGGAAAATGGAAACAAGTTACAGGGTTTTCAAACGCAAGATTTACGAAAAGATGCTCGAATGGAAGCAGCGCAGAGACGGTGCTACAGCCTTGCTCATCAAAGGAGCAAGACGAGTAGGAAAGTCAACCATTGCAGAGGAATTTGCTCGCAATGAATATGAAAGCTATATTGTTGTTGACTTTGCCGATGCCCCTGCTGCCGTTTGGGAAGCCGTGGACAACATCTCCGACCGCAACAACTTCTACATGCAGCTTCAGTTCATCTATGGGGTAACCTTGCATGAACGGCATTCAGTGATTATATTCGATGAAATCCAGAAATGTCCTGCGGTGAGACAAGCCATCAAGTACTTGGTAAAAGATCACCGTTATGATTTTATCGAAACTGGTTCTCTGCTCTCCATCAAGAAGAACACGAAGGACATTGTGATCCCAAGCGAAGAGACAAGGCTGACCATGTACCCCATGGACTACGAAGAATTTCGCTGGGCATTAGGTGACACTACTACCATGCCCTTACTCCAGACCTCATTTGAAAACAAACGTTCCCTTGGCAATACATTGACCCGCAAGCTGCTACGCGACTTGAGATTGTACATGCTCGTAGGTGGCATGCCGCAAGCTGTAGAGACCTGCCTCAACACCAACAACTTGGCCGAAGTGGATGCAAAGAAACGCGAGATTATCGAACTATACAATGACGATTTTCAGAAGATAGACTCTTCGGGCAAAACCGCACGGCTGTTCAGCGCCATCCCTGCTCAGCTCTCGAAAAACGCATCTCGTTATCAGGCGACCAGTGTGCTCGGGCGAAGTGAGGACAAAGACAACATGGGCGAATTGCTACAAAATTTGGAGGACAGTCTGACGGTAAACTTCTCCCACCATGCTGACGATCCCAATGTTGGGATGCCCATGCACACCGACTACAGCCAATACAAATTGTTTGTAGGCGACACTGGTCTATTCATTACATTGGCATTTTGGGACAAAACGGTTACCGAGAACGTCATTTATCAAAAACTGCTGACTGACAAACTCTCAGCTGACCTTGGCTATGTGTATGAAAATTTGGTGGCTCAAATGCTTTCGGCGGCAGGCAACCGTTTGTTCTACCACACCTGGCCAACCGAAAGTGGCAAACACAATTATGAAATCGACTTTATCCTTTCGCACGGGAACAAGATCTATCCCATCGAAGTGAAATCATCCGGATACAAAACACATGCTTCGCTAGACACATTCAAGGCCAAGTTTTCCAAACGCATCGGACAAAGCTATCTTGTTTACACGAAAGACTTGCAGAAAGACAAAGACATCTACTTAGTGCCTGCATTTATGACCATGTTTCTCTAACATACAACCGCTGCAAAACAACACAATAAAACGACAATTATTGCGATATGACCCAATGGCAAAAAACACAAATCCAGCGAGATAACGGCATGATGGCCGAGGCGCAAGCTCCCGTCATCATCTCCGCGAGCCGCAGCACGGACATTCCGGCATTCTATGCCGACTGGTTTTTCCATCGGCTGAAGGTGGGCTATTCCGCTTGGTACGGGCATGAATATAAAAAATACAATTAAAAATTTATAAACCATTGGTAATCAGTAAAAAGAGAAATAACAAAATAAAACGAAAAATTCAATTTGCTTTAATTTTGCTTTAATTTCCGACCTGGCGACAACCATAGTGGTTAAATATAGGTTAAGCTCTACTTAATGATTGTTTAAAGCTATACCTGATATAACGGGAAATATTGAAATAACTGATTGTTTTCCTGATTTCGGCAAAACGATCGCTCTCCATACAAACCATATCTATTATTTGAAAAAATCCCTGCCGATATTACCTCGGACAGGGATTTTTTTTTGCCTCAAAAATAGCTTTGGGGTGACAAATGGAGTGACAAATGGAGTGACAAAACTCGTAAAAAAACGGCTCGACTTTACCCCCATAATACACATTTATATTGTGAGTTGACCCCTATATGATTGTTTTTTTGCAAGTTATATTAATTTTTAAAACACTGAAAGACAATGATTTAAAATATTTTAGTGTAAATAATGCAAAGAAAAAGCCTTCCCTTCAGACGTATATGCCATAAATTGTTTTTGGAATGCCTTATTCCAATCTGATTACTCCGACAACCAAGGCTATCCCAGTGATGTCGGCAACTGGTATGTCGAAGGGTGGATAGTTATCGTTGTCGGACACTGCCGTGATGCAACTTTCGGTCTGCGATGGGCGCAGCCTCTTGCATAGGATTCCCTGCTCGCGTGTGGCTATGATGTGGCACTTGTTCCATTGGATGAAGCTTCTTTCGTGGAGGATGGTGCAGGCCACCACATCACCGCTGTTATATTTAGGATACATGGAAGAACCGCTTATCTCAATCATAAAGTCCACCTTACAGTGGTTGAACTTCGGGATGGAATAGTATGCCTTCACATCGGCTTCCTTTATCAAAAAATCCATACTGCCGAAACCGGCCACGGCAGACTGGGTGACAAGTGGGATGATTTTTTTGCCAGAATCTTCCGCTATTTGGTTTTTTAGCATCTCGCCTTCCCCAGTGATGAGCCAATTGGCATCAATATCTTCGCATTTTGCGTATATTAACTCAATATCAAAGGTGTTTCTTGCCATCCAAGTACTGATAGTTTGAGGCTTTATACCCAATTTTTGGGCAAAATCAGCATTTTTTCCATCAGAATAATGCTCTATTAACTCTTTTAATATCAAACTTTTATCCATCTCGAAAAAATAATTTTCACAGAATGCGATTAATATTCACAAATTGTGTATATTTGCAGCGTAATTTAATTATTAAATCATGCTGCAAATATAGTGAAAAAAAATGGGAAATGAATTGCATATAAAAAAAGGCACAGGGAAGGCGATAGCCAAGTTGCTCGGTGTAAGTGAGCAAACTGTCAGTAAAGCTGTACGCGGTCGGATTGATACGCTTACGGCGAGGAAGATCCGCACGATTGCCGTGCGCGACTTTGGAGCGATAGTAATTAAGGAGTAAAAATAAAAGCAAAACAACTGTGTTCCACAACCAATAATGGGGCTCTGGACAGCCTGACATGCGGAAGAGACGCGGCGCGGCAATCGGATTGTAAGAGGTAGATGGTAAACACTACGGAAGCGGGGTTCGACTCCCCGCCCGCGCACAAGGAACTAACATATAATATGAAAGAGATATGAGAAAGAAAACTAATACAAAATGTAGTCAAAACTGTGGTCGAGTTTATAATGCTGCCAACAGATTATGTCAAAAGCCGATTTCAGGAAGTCAATCATCAGGTTGGCATCACGGAGACACCAATAGCAGAACGAATAACGAACTATCAGAATGTTATCGTCAACAAATTCGTATTGTAGAGTTGGGTGTTTCAATTGTGTCAAGGATGAGCAGGGAAGGTATAGCTGGAACCGACGATTTAGACCGTTTAGGAATCTTTTGTTCTCACGTAAGAACTCTGACCGATCTTGTGAAGCTGCTTCTCCCTCTCCTGGAAAAGTCATCAGACACGCAAAATCAACTTGAAGACTTTTATTCGAAATAATGCCCATATTGTAACCGATTTAGGCTGCAAAGATAACGAAAACATGCAATACTTCAATAACATACTGACTGTGGAAGCCGGATGGATGATTGAGCAGGGAATGATGACCAGTGAAAACTACCGTCAGTTAT
>JAEEGJ010024578.1_pt1 | contig 12468 bp, 11 predicted proteins | sample 8958761 | NCBI WGS metagenome assembly JAEEGJ01 (sample SAMN16246546, study PRJNA631951) | gut metagenome | biome: gut microbiome; feature: rumen; material: RS-attached | host: Bos | place: Iran: Karaj | collected 2018-10 | reverse complement strand
GTGAACGCCGTCGTCTTGAAATTGCACGTGCACTTGCAAGCGACCCTTCATTCCTCTTGCTTGACGAACCGTTTGCGGGCATCGACCCGATTGCCGTAGCCGACATTCAGTCTATCATTTCGGAACTCAAGGACCGCGGCATGGGCGTGCTCATTACGGACCACAACGTGCGCGAAACGCTTTCGATTACTGACCGTGCTTACATTATGTACAAGAGCCAGGTGCTTACCGAAGGCTCTTCGAGGCATCTTGCCGAAGACCCTGAAGCACGTCGTATTTATTTAGGTGATAGTTTCCGTTTGGATTAGGAGCTTTTATGAATCTTGGGATGCAGGCGAACATAGGACAATCGCAGGAACAGGTTATTGCCCCTGCGTTACTCCAGTCCGTGAAGATGCTCCAGAAAACTTCACAGGAGCTGGAAACGGCAATCAAAGAAGAAGTCGAAGTCAATCCGCTTTTGGAAGTTGATGACGGCGATTTTGACGATCAGGAAGTTCCTATTGATAAAGACCCCGAAGAACTCGACCCGCGTGCAAGCGAGTCCGATACGGAATTCCCTGAGGATATTGAAAACATGGCGCAAGGCTCCTTGGATGACACTGCCGAAGTCGATGGCAGCTACCTTGACGGAGACTCTGCGGCTGATGTGAACTGGGACAGTTACTTGGGCGACGGAACGTCTTACGATGACGCTCCTTTCAACGACTTGAACTCGGCTTCCAAGGATCCTGACGAGGATTGGGATCGCCCCATCAAGGATGTGGGCAAGAGTCTTCAGGAACAGCTCGAAGATCAGCTCCGTTTTTGGAACGGCACTCACGAATTGCTGGATCAGCTCGAAGCGTGCGGTGTCAGCGAGGAATATTTCCGCAAGCTCGTTCTTTACTTGATCAATTCCATCAATGACGACGGGTTCCTTTGCGATGTGAATCACGACGGTGCGGATGTCATGATTGTCAAGTCGGATGACCCTTACATTGAAGAAATTGAACGCGTTCTTCGCAAGGAATTGACTCTAGAAAAGGCGACTCTTCCGGTGCGCGAAGCGATTCACGTATTGCAGTCATTCAAGCCGACGGGCATTGGCGCACGCGACCAGCGTGAATGTTTCTTGATACAGGCTTACGCGATTCCCAATTTTCCTGATCTTGCCATCCGCATTCTCGAGGAAGAATACGAGAACCTCTTGCAGTTGCGCTACGCAAAGATTGCGAAATCTCTCGAAGTCTCTGCTGACGAAGTCAAGACGGCGGTTGCAAGTCTTTCTCGCTTGCGTCCGCATCCGGGGTTCCAGCTGTCGCGTTCGTATTCGCATATCATCAATGCGGATTTGAAGGTTGTCGAAAAGAAGGGTGATTTTGAAGTCATTTGCTTCAAGACGAAAATGCAGAAGTCTCTGCGTATCAACCAGACGTACAAGGCGATTCTCACGGACCCGTCCGCATCGAAGCAAGACAAGGAATACGTCAAGGCCCAGCTTCTCAAGGCGACTGACCTCATCAAGGCGGTCGATAACCGTTTTTCGACGATGGAACTGGTCATGCGCGCTATTCTCAAACGCCAACGCGGGTTCTTTGAGAACGGCCCAGCGTTCCTCAAGCCCATGATTTTGCAGGACGTGGCCGACGATGTCCACATGGCGGTGAGCACGGTGCAGCGCGCGACAGACCAGAAATACGTCGAGACTCCTTACGGTCTCTATGAACTCAAGCAGTTCTTTTCGACCGGTATCAAGCAGGGGTCGTCCCCGGATGCCGAAGAATTGAGTGCCGCCCATATTCTGGATGCTATCAAGACGCTCATCGATGAAGAAGACAAGTCAAGTCCACTTTCCGACCAGGACATCAGCGACGAACTTTTAAAGCAGGGAATCAAGGTTGCACGCCGAACCGTAGCCAAATATCGCGAGAAAGAGCTCAAAATCCTCCCCAAAAACCAACGAAAACGGTAGTAAATACTCCAAAATGGAAGAATTATTTATTTAAAATTCAATTTAGGTATGGTTTTTTGCTCGAAAAAGATATATATACTTTAAATGCGGAACGAAAGTTCCAAAAGAATTTTAAATAGTTAATCATCATTAACATTAACATAACGGAGGTTCATCATGGATATTCAGTTTTCTGCTCGTCATTTTAACGCGTCGGCAGGTCTTCAGGACCGTATTCAGGAAGAAATGGATAAATTGGCCAAATTTTACCCGAATATTACGAGTGCTTCTGTTATTCTAGACCATGAAGTTGAACACCAGCGCCATTGCGAAATTTCCGTCAACATTACGGGGTCTGTCATCAACGCTTCTGCCGACGAAGAAAATATGGGCAAGGCCGTCGATGTGACGCTTGAACGCATCAAGGTCCAGCTCAAGAAGGCCAACGACAAGCAGAACGATCACAGGTCTCAGCCGATTTCCGAACTCACGTAATGGCTGACCGTTTAAAAGACATCAAGATCCTGCACCGCGAACGTTTCCCGGTGCGGGACTTTTTTATTCGCTACGGCAAGGATTTGCAGCTGGTGTCGCACTCTCCCGACGAAGACATGGAATCCTGCATCGAAGAAAGCGGACTTCACCGCCCGGGCCTTGCCATGGCGGGTTATACTAAAGTTTACAGCTCCCAGCAAATCCAGATTGTCGGCCACACGGAATGGAACTATCTGGAATCCATCGGCCCGGAAGCACGCGCAAAAATTTTTGAAAACTTGTCCGTATTCCACGCCCCGATGTGGGTTGTGACGCATGCGCAGACTCCGCACGATGAACTCAAGGCGATGTGCAACCGCTTGCATATTCCGCTGTTTTCGACGACGCTCCATACGTTTGAATTTTTCAAGATGGCGCAGCATATTCTCGAAGAATTCTTTGCTCCGCATGCCATTATCCATGGGAGCCTCGTGGATGTCTATGGCGTGGGCATGCTTTACGTGGGCGACAGCAACGTGGGCAAGTCCGAATGCGTTTTGGACCTTGTCGAAAGCGGGCACCGCATGGTAGCGGATGATGTTGTCCATATCAGCCACGTGGGCAAGTCTATCATCGGGCGCCCGGATCCGCTGATACGTCACCACATGGAAATTCGCGGGGTCGGCATTCTGGACATCCGCTCGATGTTCGGCATCCATGCCATCCGTAAGGTGAAAAAGATTGAAATGATTGTCGAACTCCAACCGTGGCGGCAAGACGTTGCGTACGAACGCACCGGCCTTAACGAAATGGAAGAGAACGTCATGGGCGTGAGCATTCCGAAAGTGGTATTGCCTGTCGCCCCCGGCAAGAACATGACCGTCATTTCCGAAGTCATTGCGATGAACGCCCTCATGAAAATGAGCGGGCAGAACGTGGCGCAGGAGTTCAACGAGTCGCTGTTGCAAAAGATTAAGGCGAAGGCGAAGGGCGAATTCAATGATGATTTGCTAGATTTTAATCCGCAGAACTGGTCTTTCTATGAATAGTTTGCTGATAAAAATCAAACAGAATATTCTTGCAATTTTTGTCTTTCTCGTTATCGTGGTCTCGTGCGGGCTTGCGGCTTATTTCTACCATCCGGCAAGCCCCTACCACAAGCGTTATACGTTCGTGGTCAAGTACGAGACCATCGGGACGCTTTCTCCTGGCAACTTTGTTCGCGTCCGGGGCATTGTGAAGGGCGAAATTGTCGATGTGAAACTCGCCGAAGAAGCCGTGTATGTCACTGCCCGCGTTCTTGCGGATACGAAGATTCCTGTAAATTCCGAGTTCCGCTTGGTGACGGCGGGACTTATGGGCGAACGCGAAATGAGCATCATTACCGGGAACTCTAGCAAGCTGGTTGCCGAGGGTGATACCGTGAGCGGCCTTTATGACGAAGGCACTTCTGGAATTTCGAAAAATCTCGCTATCGTTTTCAAGGATTTTGAAGAAATCAAGCTCATATCGGTGGCTTTTATCGATACGATGACAAATGGCGAAATCGGGCAGCGGGTGGGCCGCGTGACGGATAAGGCGGGAAAGATTGTTCGCATAACGAAAGCCGATGTCCGGAAATGGAAATCCCTTGTGAATGGTCTGATTGACGATTGCCATGAAATTGTCGAAAAACTAGAACGTTCGTTGCAGGAAATTTCTGACCGTGGCGGCGAAGCTGCTACCAAGGCTAACGAACTTTTAGACCGTGTTCATGGAGTGATGGACCACGCCAAAGCTTTGAAAGAAAAGAGCGTTGCCTTGATCCAGTCGATTGATGAACGCGATGGTTCCGTTGCGATACTCAAGAATCATTCTTCTGAAATAAATGAGGAAGTTGACCGCTTGAAAAAGAACTTCGACGCGTTGATTGCAGGCGTGAAAAGCAGCGGCCTCAAGCTCAATGTGGATATTTTCTAGGGGATGAACCATGAAACAGCGACCCTTGCAGGGTCGTTTTTTTTTATTAAAAAATCATCTTTTGTAAATGTTGTATATTTGCGATAAAGAGAATTATGTTGGAAGAGATTTATATGGCATCCAAAAACATGGTGGCAATCTTTTTATTTGCATCGTTGCTTTTTGTGGCGTGTAGCGATACTTCGTCTTTGAGTAACGATTCTGTCGAAACAGGATTTGAAGATAAACCCAAAGTAGAAAAGAAACCTGCCAAAGAAGCTATTCATATTGCAGGAATCGTGACGGACAAAGAGGGCAAGCCTGTACCTCGTGCCCGCCTTTACCTATCCGATGAATTTGTAAATCACCATTCCATCATAAAGGATTCTACAATAGCGGATAGCAAGGGCAAGTTTTCTTTTGGATACATAGATGGAGATCCGAAATTCAAGCCTTTCAGAATTTTAGCCAAGTTACCAACAAAGTCCGGAAAATCTGATTCGCTTATGGGATATGACATTATATACTGCGACGATAATTGTGAGAATTCCCTGGACTTCGATATAAAAATGGATGCCCCAGCCGCAATGCGACTGTATTTTACCTATTTAAATAGATGGAATGGAGGTATTCCTCCGGATTCCGTTTGTTTTAGCGGTGCTAGATTTGTTTGCGATGTTTTTTCTGATGAAGAAAAGAAACGTGGCTATGCCATTATCACAGGAATTCCCTCCTATGGTTTTCGTGGCCATTTCGCTTGGCTTGGCGATAAAACTTCAGATGTAGGGCATACGATAGAACTAGATGCGGGTGATACACTTTATGTCGGCGATTACGCCGCCGGGTATCCAGAGGATTCTCTTAGGATTGCGTTGCCTAAATCGACAACCCGGATGCTGGATTCCTTGGGACTGGACAAGTCCTTGGAAAGGCTTTTTATTCCTGTGGACAATTCCAAAAAATATAGTTGCAAAGCTGTAGTGGACGAATTGGGCAATGAACTCTTGTGCAACTATGCTGAAAAAGAATCGAACAACCGATGTTGGCTTACGTTATATAAAATAAGGGAGGATTCCATAAAGGCACATTGGTTAAGCGGTGGTTGGATAAGCTCATTTACTTGGAATGATGATATCAAGAGTTTTTATGCGTCTGTCAATCCGGGCGATACGGTTTTTAAAGATACACTGTTCCGAAGGCATCACAATGTTTACTGTCCAGACGATTATATTTTATATAAAACGCAGGACGAAGGCGACCCGAAAGACAGCTGTACCGTATCGGACTGGCAAGAAGAAACTTTGGCATTGAGCTTTTGGATAGACTCAAGCAAAAAGCCGGATAGCAACAGGGCTTCCAATCGAACGATTCTCTCTGCCGGGCGTGACACTCTCGGTTTCAAGATGGAAGAATGTGAAGAGGATCCAAAGTCCATTTGCATTAGCGTCAATGCCAGCAAGGATACTGCTGCAAGCGGCATTTACGGAAAGGCGAAAATCCTTGACGGCAAAAGGCATCATGTCTCGTTTGTCGTTTACAAGAAGCACCTGTGCATTATAATAGATGGTGTTACAATCCATGACTCCGACTTGGAGTTTTACGATGAATTCTTTGGAAGTTTTGCCGGAATCCGCGTGGGAAGCTACCCGCTAAGCGATATCGTGTTTTTCCAGCCGGGTTCCTACGTCCATGAGCAAGAGGACAAAAATTGGGGGCGGTTGCAGGCATGGTTTAACGCGTTCTATGAGCTGCAAAAGTAGCTGTCTAGACATCTGTGTTCATGATGTCAACATTTTTTTTGAAAAAATATTATTTAAATTGTTCTTTTTGTAAAAAAAAAGATAATTTAAAGCGGTACTTATCACAGTGTAACTCACATAGAAGGAGTTTAATATGGCTGAGAAGAAACCCGTAAAGATGAGCGATGCTGATCTTAAGTTTTTTGAGGAAATGCTTTTGGAAAAAAGGCGCGAACTCGTGACCGCCCAAAGTGAATCCGAAAAAGCGAACGTCTTCCAGGGCCAGAAATCCCAGTCCGGTGATGGTGGCGATTCGGATAGTGCTGATTCAGCGACGGACTACAATTCGCTCGAAACCAACTTCTCGTTGGCGGCTCGCGAAGGCAAGTACCTCGTGTATCTTGAAGAAGCTCTCAAGCGTATCAAGAACGGCACGTTCGGCGTGTGCAAGGTCTGCAACCAGTTGATTCCGAAGGCTAGGCTCATGGCTGTGCCCACGGCGACCAAGTGCGTGAACTGCAAGGAAGAAACGAAAAAGAAGGAAATCCTTGATAACCGCATGGAAATGGCGAAGATGTTTGCCGAAGCCCAGCGCAAGGAAATGCTCCGCAAGGCTGCCGGCCGCTAACGGACTTCTATTTTTGACTGTTTTTTTTATTTTGGCGGTGAAAAACGGAATTTTTCGTCATTTTCACCGCCATTTTTTAGTTTGTACGTGCGTTTTTTGCGATAAAACGGGGTAAAATGATTTTTTGTGGCGGTGTTTTTATTGTTTTTTTGCACTATTTCACCGCCGACAGGGCCCTCAATGGTAAAAAACAGCCTGTTTTTGTATGGATAAATTAATTTTTGGCGGTGAAAATGCTCATTTTTGTTTCATTTCACCGCCGCTTTTGCATTTTCGGCATTTTTGACCGTTCAATTAGCTGTTAAAGTTCTTCAAAGAACGCGTCCGCGAGTTTCGCTCTGAACGCATGGATGCGGTCGGCGGTCGGTTCGCGGTGCGGGTACGTGAAGTTGCTGAGAAGTATGACGGCACCGCCCTTGTCGGGGTCGGCGACGATGCTTGTACCTGTAAAGCCAGTCTTGCCGAAAGCTCGCGGCGAGACCTTTGTGCCCATGAAGCGGGGTGCGTTCAGCTCCCAGCCGAGGGCGGCGCATGCACCGAAACCGTCGGGGAACGCGTTGTGGCTTACGATGTCGAGCACTCCGGCGGGGATGATTTGCTTGTCCTCGAATTTTCCGTCCGCCAAAATCATCTTGACGAACTTGAGGAGGTCGGGGACGCAGCTGAACATGCCGGCGCTTCCGACGGGGAACAGCTTTTGCAGCACCCAGGCGCTTTCGTCGTGGACTTCGCCCTGGATTTCGCGGTGGCGGAACTCGCAAAGTTCTGTGGCTGCGATTTCTGATTTCGGGACGCGGGCGAGCGGGTCGTAGCCGGTACGCGTCATGCCGAGCGGCGTAAAGAATCTTTCGTTACCTTGTTCTTGCAGATTCTTGCCCGTCAGCCGTTGCAGCAAAATGCCGAGCAAAACGCTTGCGGGGTTTCCGTAGTTGAACACGGTTCCCGGTGCCGCTTCGAATTGGTATGTGTAGAGCGCTTCGAGAATCCCTTCGGGCGGCAGAGCCGTGAGAGTTTTCATCGGGATGCGGTAATCCAGGCTGTGCGTGAGCAAGTTCGAAACGTAAATTTCGTCGCGATAGTTTGTCTTGAGTTCCGGGATGAAGTCGATGACTTTCGCGTCAATCGAAAGCTTGCTTTCGAGAATGTAAGTCAGTGCAAGTGTCGAGGTCGGGCAGACCTTCGTGAGCGAGGCGATGTCAAAAACCGTATCTTCGGCGGTGTTCAGTGTGACGGTGTGGCTTGTGCCGTCCGGGAGCAGGTAGCCGACAACGGCCTTGTCAAATATATCTTCTGTTTCTGCAATCTTTAAAAGTTCTGATATCTTCTCGGAAATTTCCATTTTTGCCCCAATAAAAAAAGGGCATCTCCTACGGTGCGAACACTCGAAACTACTTATCTATAAATGATAGCAGCGCCTCGGGGATTTGTTTTTCGCGTCAGAGCGCGCCTAAACTGAACCACAAGAGCAACGAGCTGAATTTTTCCTGTTAGATCGGGTGTAAAATCCGTGGGATGCCCGCTTATAATATACTTTCTTTAAATTCAAAATCAATAGAAAAATATTAAAAAAAAGATTTACTGCTGCGAATGATCTTTTTAAGCTCAAGAAAGTACGTCATGCGGGCGGGGCCCCAGCTCAGAGTTGCGAAGGCCGCACGGGCCCCTCCCTGCACCCTCCCCATCCTTGGCCGACGCTTCCATTCTCTAAACGACTTCCTTCTATCCTTTTATAAAATGAGATATTATCTCGCTTAATACTAATTATTGCTTATTTTGATAAAAAACTTTTTTATTGAGCGAATAATTATAGGCAATGAAAAAATCTCGGTAGCGTTACCGAGACTTTGAATAGTGATGAAAAATGCGGATTTTGGCTTAAATTTGGCTGTTGGCTTTGGAAACTCCCTCGTCCAGCAAAAGCGAAAGTTCCCTAATATCCTTGTCCATCAGGTCGTGATGGGTTTTGGCCATGCGCAATTGCTTGCGTAGTTCGATAATTTCGGACGTGAGTTCCACGGCGAGCAGGCAAAGCTGCTTTTTCAACTCCAGTTTGAATTTCGAGGAATTATCGAGACGACTTTCGATGAAATCGACAATTTCCTTCAAGTCCGTATCGGGCAAGTCCGTGCGGATGTGGATGCGTTCTTGAGCGACGTTTATGCTAACTGATCTAAGTGTCTCGTTTGCCATATTACTTCATTCCTACGCCAAAAGGATCGTTATCCAACATCCACCTTAGCCGAAAAAACCGGGTTGCGAGCCTCCATTGCTCGCGAACAGGTCTGGGGTTTCATCTTGCGGTTTTGTCACGACCGGTTCGGGGGCGGGTTGTTCCGCTTGTTCAGGGGCCGGTTCGCTGATGTTGAGTTCGGTGCCGAGTTCCGTTTCGATCGTAGAAAGGAGCTGCTGGAACTTGCTCTGGGCTTCGGCAATTTCTGTGCCTTGGCTCTGGACCTGGACGTTGAGATTGTCGATGGTGTCGTTCTTTTCGGCAATCTGGCCGTTCAGGCAATCGATGATGTTGTTCTTTTCGGCGATTTGACCGTTGAGGTCATCGATGATATTGTTCTTTTCGTTAATCTGGCCGTTGAGCGCGTCGATGATACCGTTCTTTTCGTTCATCTGGCCGTTGAGGCTGTCGATGATTCCGTTCTTTTCGGCGACTTGGCTGTTGAGGCTGTCGATGATACCGTTCTTTTCGGCGACTTGGCTGTTGAGGCTGTCGATGATACCGTTCTTTTCGTTCATCTGGCCGTTGAGGCTGTCGATGATTCCGTTCTTCTCGTTCATCTGACCGTTGAGGGAGTCGATAATTCCGTTCTTTTCGGCGACTTGACCGTTCAGGCTGTCAATGATGTTGTTCTTTTCATTAATTTGTGCGTTCTCGGAGTCGAGTGCGCTGTTCTTTTCGGCAATCTGCGAATTGAGAGAATTAATGAAATTGTCCTTGTCGGCGGCTTGCGCGTTGAGTGCGTCGATGATTCCGTTTTTCTCGGCGATTTGACCATTGAGGGAATCGATAATACCGTTCTTTTCGTTAATTTGTTCGCTCAAGTTGTTGATGATGCTTTCTTTTTCGTTGATGGCATCGTTTTGAGCGGCAGCTTGATTGGCTCTTGCATTGAGTGCGGCTTCGTAGTCGGCAATCTTTGCTTGGGTGGATTCCAGCAGGTTTTTCTGGTCTTCTGACTGTGATGCGAAGCCTTCAAGTTGCTGTTTAAGTTTGGCATTTTCTTCACGCAAGGCCCGGACAGTCCCAAGGACATTTTCCACCTTCTGCGCCAACAAGTTCATGTTTTCAAAATTCATTGTTTCTCCATAATTATTGGGGTACAAAACTTCCTACGTAAGATATATAAAATTTTGTTGTAATGAGATGAATGGAAAATGAAAAAATGGGGTTTTCTAGCGTAAAAAATTCTATCTTCTAAAAACCATGATTCCTGTAAGTGAACATATTGAGCGACGACTGGCGGAACTCCCTCTATTGCCGGGGGTTTACATCATGAAGAACGCCCAAGGAAAAATCATTTACATCGGCAAGGCGAAGGTCTTGAAAAACCGCGTGTCGAGCTACTTTGACGGGAGCGATCACGCCGGGCATCGGGCGGCAACCCTTATGTTGCCTTACATCCGCGATATCGAGTGGATTATCACGGAGAGCGAAACCGAGGCTTTGATTCTCGAAGCGAACTTGATCCGCAAGCATACGCCTAAGTACAACGTATTGCTGAAAGACGACAAGCATTTCCCGTATTTGGCATTCTCTGTGAACGAACCGTTCCCGCGTCTGTTCCTGAGCCGCTCCGTGAAGAAGGATGGTTGCCTTTATTACGGGCCTTACATGAGTTCCCGCATGATTCACCAGTTGCAGGATATTGCTGCTAGGTTGTTCAAAATACGCGAATGCAAGTTGAAGCTGCCTTTGAATCGCTCTGTGCGGCCTTGCCTCAATTACCACATCGGTCGTTGCGAGGCTCCGTGCGCGGGGCTTGTGACGCGTGAAGAATACGGTAAAAAAGTGGCACAGACGCAAATGCTTTTGGGCGGCAAACGCGACGACCTGATTGAGCTTTGGGAACGCGAAATGTTCGAGGCGAGCGAACGCATGGATTTTGAAGCGGCCGCGAAAAAGCGTGATGCGATTCAGGCGCTCAAGGCGACGAGTGCTCATGCGAAAACCGATGTGTCCGATGCAAGCCTCAGCATGGACGTGATTTCGTTGCGTCGAAACGGCACGATGGCTGCCGCGGTGATTTTCGAGTACCGCAATGGCGTGCTTTGCGGGCGGCGCCACTACCGCTTGGAATGCAAGCTCGAAGAAGATGAAACAGAAATCTTTAGCCAGATGGTGGTGCAGTGGTACATGGACGTGGAATTTATTCCCGGCGAAATCGCGACAGATGTGCCCCTGCCCGAAGATTTGGCGGAACGCGAATCGATGGAACAGGCGCTTGCGTCAAAGACTACGCACAAGGTCGTGCTTACGAATCCGCAGCGTGGCGAAAAGCTTGGATTCTTGAAACTTGCTGGTGCGAATGCCGACATGATTCTCGTGGAAATGCGTGCCGAAGTGCAAAAATACAGCGAAATCGACGGCAGCGTTTTCGAATTGCAAAAAGTGCTCGGACTCAAAAAAACTCCGTTCCGCATCGAGTGCGTAGATATTTCTCATTTGTCCGGTACGAATACGGTCGCAAGCCTTGTGGCGTTCAAGAACGGTCGCCCCGACAAGAGCAATTACCGCAAGTTTATCATCAAGACTGTAACGGGAGTCGATGACTTTGCGAGCATGCGCGAAGTGATGACCCGCCGCATCCGCCGTTTGGAAGACGAAGGAATCCCCATGCCCGACTTGTGGGTGTGCGATGGCGGTAAAGGCCAAGTCGATGCCACGATGCAAATTCTAAAAGAACTCGGCCACGATAAGGATTTGCCGCTCATTGGTCTTGCGAAACGCTTGGAAGAAATCGTGTTCCCCGATGACCGCAAAAGCATTGTGCTGCACCGCACAAGCCCTGCGCTAAAGCTTTTGCAGAATGCTCGCGACGAGGCGCACCGATTTGCCATCACGTACCAGCGCAGCAAACGCAAAAAGGACCTCGAAGTCGAATGGCTTAAAATGCCTGGCGTGGGCCACGAAACACGCATCAAGATTCTCTCGAAGTACAAGAGTGCCGAAGCGTTCATGGACGCCCCGCTCGAAGACATCATTGATTTGCTCGGCAAGGTTCGCGGCACAAAGCTCCGCGAAGAAGTGGCAAAATATTGTGCCGGCGAAGACTCCGTTGAGGACTCCGCACGCGGAATGAGCCTGTGATTTTTTGCTTTTTGTTAAAAATAGCTTAGTATGCTCAAATTGAAATTTTGCAATAAAGCTGTTGCTTGTTTTATGTTGGTAATGGGGTTTCGCGTTTTAAGCTGCTGCAAAATGTCCCTAATTTTAAAGTTTTATGGCTTGACGCTCGTGATGGACAGGCGTATAAAACTCTAATGATTGTTTTTTAGACTTGGATGGCTGAAAATTTGAGCTATGAAATGGAATTGATGGTCTCAGTAAATCGTTGCTTTTTGTAAAAATGTGCAATTTTCTTGAAAATTGGGCAGGAAAATGTGTATATTTATAAAAAATTGGGCAGGAAAACGTGTTTAAGAGAAAAATTGACCAAATTCTGGAAAACTGGCTGGACGAACCGAAGCACAAGCCCCTTGTGGTAAAAGGGGTTCGCCAGTGTGGCAAAACCAGCAGCGTTAGG
>JAEEGJ010000854.1_pt1 | contig 12468 bp, 7 predicted proteins | sample 8958761 | NCBI WGS metagenome assembly JAEEGJ01 (sample SAMN16246546, study PRJNA631951) | gut metagenome | biome: gut microbiome; feature: rumen; material: RS-attached | host: Bos | place: Iran: Karaj | collected 2018-10 | reverse complement strand
TAAAAAACTCGTGGTGGATTCGGCGGCTTCGGAAGACCCCAGCAGAATGCGGCTCCTCCCCAGCCTGTAGCTAATCAGACATTGGCTGATGTAATCGGAACTTGGCCCGAAGGTAATATTCCTGCTCGTATCGGCGACTATATGTTCCGTCCCCACCAGCGCTGGACCATTACTCCCGCTGAGGGTAAGGGTGGCTACCTCGGTGGCCCATACTTCAAGATCGTGATTGAAGGTACAGAGCGTGCACTCGCCGCTACTGCCGACAAGGAAGTAACTACCGTTCCTGCCTATACAGGAGACGACGAGCAGCTCTGGCGCATTGAGCAGCTCATTGACGGTACGTTCCGCATCATGCCGAAGGTCATTCCCGGACAGGAAGGCATCAACAAGAAGTACTGCCTCTATTCCGCAGGCGACAGCACACCGACGTTGGCTGAGTACGACTTCAAGAGTGATAACTCGAAGTGGAACTTCCGCAATCATTGATTTAACGCTACCATTTTTTATGACTCCCCTGCCAGCCTCTATAGGGGGTAGGGGAGTCAAACTAACCTATTATTCATCGTTTTACCTGGAATTAACATGAGAACCAAACTACGCTATTGTCTACTGGGCGCAATCATCGCCATTCCTGTGGGCCTTCCTTCACAGATCCGAGTGAATCAGGTGGGCATGTATCCCCATCAGGAGAAAACCGCAGTCATAGAAGGTAAAGTCAAAGCGGGCAAAGTGTCTATTGTCAGTGATGCCACCGGTAAGAAGGCTGTCAAACCACGCGTGCTGCGAACAGCCGTCTCTCCTTGGTCAAAGAAAGAGCGCACGGTGATTGATTTCTCGTCGCTGACGCAGCCAGGCACCTATACTATCCGCTGTGGCAGTCATTCGGCAAGCTTTACTATCGCTGCTGACGCCCTTCACAACGTTACGGAAGCTACTCTTAAGGCTTTCTACCTTATTCGGTCGGGTATGCCCATCGAACAGCGCTATGCCGGTAACTATGCCCGTCCGCTTGGACATCCTGATACCCAAGTGCTTATTCATCCCTCTGCAGCGTCCGTCGGCCGACCTGCCGGTAGCGTGATTTCCTCGCCAGGAGGATGGTACGATGCTGGCGACTACAACAAGTACATAGTCAACTCTGCCTTTTCCGTTGGTATCATGCTTTGCAGCTATGAACAGAACCGCAAGTACTATGACGGACTCAGCGTCAATATCCCTGAAAGCAGCAACCGTACTGCTGACATCCTCGACGAGCTTTACTACAATCTCGCCTGGATGCTGACGATGCAGGATCCCTATGACGGAGGTGTATACCATAAGCTCACCACGCCCAACTTCGAAGGTTTCGTCATGCCTAAAGACTGCCATCAACAGCGCTATGTAGTACAGAAAACCACGACAGCAACGCTCGATTTCGCAGCTGTGATGGCTCAGGCTGCCCGCATCTTCAAAGGAAATACAGACTATCCCGATTTCTCGCGACAGGCTGCCAATGCTGCTCTTGCTGCCTATGGATGGGCAGAGCGCAATCCGCGTGTGCTCTACCAGCAGGAACGTATGAGTCAGCGGTTTAAGCCTGCAGTCTCTACGGGAGCCTATGGCGATTTCAACACCTCCGATGAGCTCTTCTGGGCAGCTACCGAACTCTATCTGCTCACAGAAGATCCGCTGTTTGCCAATCTGGCAGAGCAGCACCAGCCGCAGCGGTTCTCAGCCCCTACATGGGGCAATGTTGCTTCGCTCGGCACTTTCGACTGCCTGAGTCATCCGTCGAAGATGCAGGATGTCTTGAAGGCACAGCTTCTGAGCTATTGCGACAGCCTTGTAGCCACTACGTCTGCTTCTTCGTTCCAAACACCTTGTGGCAACAGCCGCCGTGACTTTGGCTGGGGATGCCTGGCCGAGGCCTTTGGTGCTAATGGTGTAGCCTTGCTTTATGCTCATCGCCTGACAGGTCAGCAACAATATCTGACGGCAGCACAGCAGAATGCCGACTACGTACTTGGCAGAAATGCCACAGGCTACTGCTTCGTTACTGGGTTTGGTTCGCTGAGCCCACAACATCCTCATCATCGTATCAGCGAGGCTGACGGCATCGATGCTCCCTTCCCCGGACTCTTGGCAGGTGGCCCCAATCCAGGCCAGCAGGACAAGGCCGACGGCAATCTTACCTACCCTTCAAACCAGCCCGACGAATCCTACATTGACGCAATGCAATCTTATGCCAGCAACGAGATTGCCATCAACTGGAATGCGTCGTTGGTGGCTCTTCTGGGCTGGCTTGAAGCAGTCAGTAAATAGTACTTTTAATGGACGGGCTGTCTATACCCCCGTGACGATTCCCTCAATATATGTCTTGAGGATATGGATGCCCGTCTTGTTCTCGCCACCCCAGGGAATAATGAGGTCGGCAAACTTCTTGGTAGGTTCGATGAACTGCTCGTGCATGGGTTTGAGCACCTTTTCATAGCGGTCAAGCACCATGTCAACGGTACGTCCTCGCTCCACTACATCGCGACGTATGTTTCGTATGAGGCGTACGTCGCTATCAGTATCTACAAAGATCTTCAGATCCATCATGTCGCGTAACCGCTTGTAATGAAGGGTCATAATGCCCTCGATGATGATGACGGGCTTGGGCTCGACGTGGATGGTCTCTTTCAGGCGGTTGCTCTCGATGTATGAGTAGGTGGGCTGTTCTATAGCCTCACCATTCTTCAGCATACGTATCTGCTCGCTTAACAGTTTCCAGTCGAAAGCATCAGGGTGGTCGAAGTTGATGGCCTTTCGTTCCTCAGGTGTGAGGTTGGTGGTATCGTTGTAGTATGAGTCAAGGGGGACAACAGCTACGCAATGCGGCGGAAGAGCCTGTGCGATATGCTTGACAACTGTGGTCTTTCCAGAACCCGTCCCGCCTGCTATTCCTATGATGGTCATTGATATAAATGGTTTGAGGTTTGTTTATTTTGCTTCCTTGACTACATAGACCACGGTAGGCAGGTGGTCGCTATAGCCGTCGAGCCATGCTCCGCCGGCATGTGTGCGCAAGGTGTTGCCTTTGTATCTGCCTTCGCGCTGGAACAGATAGTCACGGCGGAATATCTGATGACGGTAGTATTTCAGGGTGGAGCAGTCAATCTTGCTGAGTTCCACATCCTTGCCGTCCTTCATGTGCTTGAGGTCGAGCAGAGAGCGCGAAAGGATAATCTGGTCGAAGAGGTTCCAGCCGCCGTCATACTGCAGGGTGCCAGTGCCTGAAGCGAGGACATCCCACCAGGGATTCCACAGTCCGCCTTCCTCCACCTTCTTCATCTTCCGTCGTGCTCCCAGGGCTTCGGCCATCGACTTATCTTGCGGGTCGTCGTTCATGTCACCCATGATAAAGATCTTCACATTGGGGTCTTCTGCCAGCAGTTTTTGCTTAACCTCGAAGATCTGCCGTCCGCCCTCCTCACGGTAGAAGGAGCCGGCAAAACGTGAAGGCAGGTGGTTGACGATGACGGCAACATGCTCGCCGGCCATCGTGCCGCTGACAGTGAGGAAACCACGAGTGGCTCGCAGCGAGTCTTCTGGTTTCACATAGATATAAGGATAGAGCTTGACGTCACGTACCTGGAAGAGCTGCGGGTTGTAGATCAGGGCGCAGTCGACGCCTCGCTGGTCAGGCCCCTCGATATGCACGAACTGCATGTTGCGTGCTTTCAGTGGCTCTTGATTACAGAGGTCGGTGAGGCATTTGGCGTTCTCCACCTCGCTCACTCCGATGAAGGCACAGCCTATGGGAATGCGGTCGGTGCCCATTTCTGCCAGCACACGAGCCATATTGCGCAACTTGTGCGTGTACTTCAGACCAGTCCACTTGTTGGTTCCGTCGGGTAGGTACTCGTAGTCGTTGTGACCTTCGTCGTGACAAGTGTCAAACAGGTTCTCGAGGTTGTAGAATCCCACGCCATACAACTGGTAGCGCTTGTCCTGTGCATGGGAGCTGCATACTCCAATGAGGAGCATGAGCATGATGAGTGAAAGGGTCTTTTTCATATTAGGTCAGAGTATTTATGGTGCAAAGATACGAAATATTTGTGAAATATGAATGATGAATGGCTTTTTTTTTGTAACTTTGCACTCGAAATTAGGCAAATGTGCATTTTTATCTATGGTTTACAACATATTCAAGGGTTTAGGAATAGCCTTGGTGACACCATTTAAGCAGAACGGAGAGGTTGATTACGAGTCTTTGCTCCGTTTGGTTGAATATCAGTTGGAGAATGGTGCCGATTTCTTCTGCATCCTCGCCACGACGGGTGAGACTCCGACGTTGACGGCCTCTGAGCGACAGCTTATCAAGGACTGGGTAGTAGAGAAGGTACAGGCTCGGGTCCCTATTCTGATGGGATGTGGAGGCAATAATACGGCTGCTGTAGTACAGGAGCTGAAGAGTGGCGACTTCAAGGGCATTGACGGTGTGCTAAGTGTGTGCCCTTACTATAACAAACCTTCACAAGAAGGCTTGTATCAACACTTTAAGGCGATAGCTGCCGCTACTCAGTTGCCTGTTGTCCTTTATAATGTTCCTGGTCGTACAGGAGTCAACTTGCAGGCTGCGACCACCGTCCGTCTGGCTCGCGACTGTCAGAATATCGTGGCTATCAAGGAGGCCAGCGGCAATCTGGAGCAGGTGGATGAGATCATTAAGAACAAACCTCGTGACTTCGACGTCATCTCCGGTGACGATGCGCTTACCTTCCCTATGGTGTCGTGTGGAGCAGTGGGTGTTATCTCCGTCATTGGCAATGCGCTGCCGCGTGAGTTCTCGAAGATGATTCGTCTGCAGATGCGAGGCGAGTATGAGCCTGCACGCAAGATCCATCATCGTTTCACCGATTTGTTCTCCCTTCTTTTCGTTGATGGCAACCCAGCCGGAGTGAAGGCCATGCTTCATGAGATGGGCTTCATCGAGAATGTGCTTCGTTTGCCTCTAGTTCCCACACGTATCTCCACGCTCCAGCGTATGAGTGAGATCATGAAGGAACTAAAGATTTGAGAACATCAATGCGATGAGCGGTATTGTCACTACTGATAATATGGTAGTGATGAATGTCGTTTCAGTGATAAGAGTCGTATCTCGTCCTAGTTTCAGGCAGAGGATAGTGCCGTAGGTAGCTACCGGCATCGCTATCACCACGGTGTTGATGTTCACCACGAGTGGGCTGAACCCCATTACCGAGAAAAGCAGAAACAATCCCAGCGGTATGATTGCCAGACGGAAGACGGCAGTGGCATAGACCGTTCGGCTGCCCAGCATGGTCTTCAGGGAGAGTTGCGACATCGACGAGCCGATAATCAGCAATGCTGCAGGAACAGTAATATTGCCTATCAGCGTCAGCGGCTGGCTGATGACTGCCGGTATTCCGTCGATGCCAAAGGCTACGATGAGCATGGCCAGATAAGCTGCCATCATGGGCGAGCTATAGAGCACTTTCGGACGGAAGGCAGCCCTTTTGTTTACTTCATTTCCTTGGAGCAGCATGGTGCCGACGGTGAAGACGGCAAAGGTGTTGACTACGTTCAGTACGGCGGCATAGAATACAGCCTGATGTCCGAAGATAGAGGCCACGACAGGATAGCCTATGAACCCCACGTTGCCGAACATCAATGCGAAGCCCACAATGCCCTCTTCATCTTTGTTGTGAGTGAGGAACCGGGGGAGAGCCAGTGCAATGATTGTCAGCAGAATATACGTGAGTAGGCTGATGCTGAGCAAAGGCAGGATGAATTGTCGTTCAGGCAGGTTGCCTCCCATCGTTGATGAAAGAATCAGCGCAGGACACGTGATGTCGATGACAATGTTCGACAGACGCTTGTCGAAGTCACCTCCCATATAGCCTAGCTTGCCTGCAGCAAAGCCTACAAGTACGATGACAAACAGTGTCATCATGATTACAATGTTGCTCACGATGCCTCCTTACTGTGTTTCGTGATTTCCTGCAGATAATTGTCAATGCGCTCCAGCACCTTCTCACGGTTCAGCATCCAGTCGATTGTCCAGACACGGATGAGGTTCCATTGCAGGCCTTTCAGCACGCTGGGCTGCACCACCTCGCGGTCACGTTCCGTTTTAGTGTCATAATAGCTTTCGCCGTCGCAGAGTATTCCCAGTATGTACTTGTCGTGGTTGTCAGGATCGACGATGGCCAGGTCGATCTTGAACTTGCTGCGGCCCACCTTTGTGTCAACCAGATATCCCCTTTTGCGCAATTCATCGGCAAGGAGGTTTACCAGGCTGTCGGCAAGTGGCGAGCCCTTTATCTGCCCTGGATTGATGGCCATACGTCCGCTCTTGGCGAACTCGAGGAATCGCTTCAGTCCCTCCACACCACGGGCATTTGAGCGATTGAGGTCTACTTGTTCAGGCTGTAGGGTGGAGAATACCACCATCTCCTTCCTGGCACGACTCACGGCAACGTTCAGTCGACGCTCGCCACCACGGTTGTTCAGCGGACCGAAGTTCATCGACACCTTCCCGCTCTTGTCGGGGCCATAGCCGATGGAGAAGAGGATGATGTCGCGCTCGTCGCCTTGCACGTTTTCCAGGTTCTTCACGAAGATGGGCTCGCTGGCATCATAGGCCATCTTTTCGAGTTCGGGATGCTTGGCCAGCTCGTCGGTCAGCAAGTCCTCGATGAGGTTCTGCTGTACTTTGCTGAATGCCACGATGCCAATTGATGCTCCTTGGGGCAGGCGTTGCAAAGTCTCCTTGACGATGGCCTCTGCTTCAGCACGGTTGCTGCGAGTGCGCCCATGATCGTAGACTCCTTCCACGGGTACGAAGCGCACTTTTGACTCTCGATCGTCGACTGAGGGGAAGGTGAGCAGTCGTCCGTCGTAGTATTGTGAGTTGCTGAAAGCGATGAGGCTCTCATGGCGTGAGCGATAGTGCCAGGAGAGGTAATGCTCAGGCAGTGAGAGTGTGATGCAGTCGTCGAGTATGCTTTCCATGTCGTCCACATCAGCTTCGGTCTCGTCTACTGCGCTGACATTGAAGAAACTGGTAGGAGGCATTTGCTTGGGGTCGCCTACCACGATGAGGTTCTTTCCTCTTGCGATGGCTCCCACTGCCTCGCTGGTAGGCATCTGTGAGGCCTCGTCGAAGATGACAAGGTCGAAAGGCGGCTGATTCAGGTCGATGAACTGAGCCACCGAGATGGGGCTCATCAGCATGCATGGACAGAGTCGTGGCAGCAGCGTGGGCAGCTGATCCATGATGCGACGGATGGTGACTCCTCGTCCTCCCGATGACAACCATCGTTTGAGCTGTGCCAGCTCAGTGTTGCCAACGATGTCTTCGGCTTTCCAGGGTAGACGCTTCACCAGTTGGTGATAGAGCATCTCCTTGGTGAGCTGCTGGAACTCAGTCGACAATTCGCGGTATCGTTTGACCACATCATCGAAGAGAATGCCATTGAACATTGCCAGACTGGGATCGGCATCGATGATGTCCAAGGCCATACGCTTATAGGCACCACGCAACATGCGCTCAGCAGTCTCGTTTCCAGTGACCTGCGAACCTTCCATGTGCTGAATGGCAAAGTTCAGTTTCTGCTCTCTCAACGCAGGCATTCGCATGCACCAGTGAGTCCACTCCCTGCAGCGTTCCATGTGCTGCATCCAAACGTCAATGCGGTTTGAGAGGATCGACAGGGCAGGGTCGTCGCCAAGGTTGAAGCTGCATGTCTTGGGCCATAGCCGGCAGATGGTGTTATACAACTGCTTGCAGGCCTTGCTGTGTGCTGCACTGACAATGGCTTGCTTCTCGTAGCCACAGTCCTGGGCTTTCTGCTGACAGTCCTCCAAGTCGGTGAGAAGGGTAGGCAGGTCGCTGGCCTGGAAATCGGCCTTGAAGGCGCGCATTTTCTTGACGAACGACCGCTTAGCGAAGAACCTGGGCAAGAACCATTTTTGTCCGATCATTTGCCACTCGCCGTTCAGCTGACGAGGATGCAGTGTGAGCACTTGGTCGGTGTAGAGTGACAGCAACGACTCTTGCGCCTGTATGAGTCCCATGTGGTTCTGCAGTCCTTTGAAGGTCAGTGTCTTGTCATTTGAGGTATTAAGCGTTTCTTCGACCTGTTGACGCAGTATGGGCAGTTCGTCGATGAGCTGCTGACGGGCTTTTTCCGAGGCATCGTTGATCTCCAACCCCAGCAGCGGATGCCCGCAGGGATGTCCGGATATTTGAATGACGGTGTCCAGCTGGCGCAGTGATTCTTCAGCGGTTCGCAGCTTTTCCTCAGTCAGTTCTTTTACGAAATCAGAAGAGGGTGACAAAGGATCGATACCGTCGAGTGCCTCGTAGCGGGTGATGCAGTCGTGCAGCGACAGCCCACAGGAGCGTCGCTGATGGAGCTTCTCGACATAGTCAAGCAGTTCCTGACGGCGTTTCATCAGGTCGTCGGCCTTTTGTGCGTATTCCTTGCTGCTTTTCGTCTGGGCAAGATCCAGCACGGCCTGCAGCTGGTGCAGCAGGTGACTCTTCGTCATCTTGTTGGAGTGCATCTCCAGACAGAAGGGTGCCACTCCTATTTTCTCCATTCGTGCCTGCACCACTTGCAGGGCAGCCATCTTCTCAGCAACGAACAGTACGCGCTTGCCGTGATAGAGGGCGTTGGATATGATATTCGTGATGGTCTGACTCTTGCCGGTTCCCGGAGGGCCGTAGAGGATGAAGCTTCGTTCCTGCCCTGACTCTATGACAGCTTCCAGCTGTGAAGAGTCCACGTCGACAGGCAGGGCAAATGCCGTGGGATGGAGTGAGCGGTCGGCCTTGCGCACGTCCAGCGGCTCTTCCGTCGACGGCTGCCGCTGGAACTGCTTCTGTAGCAGCGCATCTACGATATGATTGCGCCGCATGAGCTGAGAGTTGCTGTGGATGTCGTTCCACATCACAAACTTACTGAAGGAGAACAGACCCAGCAAGGCCTCTTCCACGACATCCCAGCGGGCGTGCTCCTTGATGTGAGCCCTGACGATCGAGAAGATGGCGCGCAGGTCTACGCCGCTGTTGTCCTTGGGCAGCGGCAGCAGCCCGTTGAAGGTCAGTCCGAACTGCTGTCGCAGCATCTCCACGAGGGTGGTGTTGAACGTTGTCTCCTCCTCTCGCATGCGCAGCACATAGCTGCCGGCGCTTTTCCTCACCAGTCGGACGGGCAGCATCACTAGTGGGGCATAGCGTGGCATGATGCTCTTCTCGGTCTCATACCATTTCAGCATTCCCAATGCCAGGAACAGTGTGTCGGCACCGTTCTCCTCCATTGCTGTGCGCGAATCGCGGTAGAGCGTCTTGACGGCATTTGGCAGTTCGTTGTCGTTGAGATAGGAGTATAGCTGATTCTGCTTCAGAGCCTGTGTCACCACGGCCTCCAGCTCGGTAGAATGCAGGCGTGAGAGGTAATAGGCGCCTTCATCGGGCTGTATCTTTTCTTTCGTGGGCGATGACAATAATTCAAAACTGTCGCCGGCCTGCAGCTGGTCTTCCAGCACGTCGAGGTCGAACGAGATGAAGGGCACAGCCTTCTTGGTGATGCGCAGGTTCAGCAAGCTGTTGCGCATGCTGAAGTCGAGCAGCTTGCGCTCCCATATTTGCAGGCGGTCGGCAGGAGTCTCGTCGTTGGCATCACTCACGTTGACGGTGGTCTGATGAGCGATGTCGAGGATGTCCTTGGTCCCTTTGTGCTGCAGCCCGTCTACTTGCAGCGTGCCGTCGCTTTTCAGGGGCAGCGGGCGGATGCCTTCCAGACGGCAGCGATACACGTCGATGAACATTCTGAAGTCATCAGGTTTCGACAACAGACGTTTTTCTGCCTGGTCTACGGCCGTCTCAAAACTGATGCTCTCTGTGTGGGTGAGCGATGTCGATTCGAACAGCACCATCTCGTTGATGCCGTCGGCAGCCGACTTCAGCAGCAGCGAGGCATCATCGCCCACCGTGTGCTGGTAGTATTTATTAGTCAGCCAGCATCCCACCATCGCATGCCCTTTCAGCAGGAGAATCAGCGGATGCAGTCCGCATGCTTCCAGACACGAGGCTGCAAGCAGCGAGAGGTCGAGGCATGTCCCGATCTTCTGCTCGAGTACCTTCGGAGCCAGTCGCACACGCTGTCCTGTCTGTTCGAAACTTGATGGGGGAGCACTGTAGACGAGTCCTTGCTGGCACAAGGCGGCATAGATGCTTGCCACCTGTGCCCGGACGCGATTGGGATCCTGTGTCTGGTAGTCGTCCAGGGCAGCCGATCCTGTGAGCTGCTCCATCAGTGTGGCGGCCTTCACCAGTATGGGCGACAGCTGCTCGCTGTTGGGAGTGACAAACGAGGCCAGTATCTCGGGACTCGTCTGTCCGCCAGTCCATTCGTCGAAGGCCAGCAGCCGCAGTTCGTAGTGTTGCTCGTTTATGGCGGTCTCACCTGTGGAGACTGTCAGGGCGAAGTGAGTCACTACGCTCTCCGTCAGCTTGCGGAGCATGTCGATGTCGGGTATGAGATGCAACTGGGTGATTCTGACGGCCTGCTTCCTGGGAATCAGCTCGATGTGCTCTTCGCAGGGTTCCACCAGTTCGCCGCTGAGGCGGATGGTCACGTCGGCCCAGTCCTCATCGGAGGGATTATATATCTCGATACGTCGCAGGCAGCGCTCACCGTGCAGCTGCATGGCGTAGTTCAGTTGTGGCAGGTAGTCTACTTTCAGTATTTGCAGCTCGTTGGCTTTGTCTCCCATTGTCTTTGTCTTCATTCGATTAGTAGTGTTTGCTTCTTAGAAAGGCTGACGCCAGGTGCAGCCGTTCTTCCATTCCGAACAGCCATAGGCGGTCTTGCCCTTGATGATATGCCCCTTGCCGCAGAGCGGACAGGGCCTGCCTACGAGCCCGTCGGCTGCCGTGCTGGCAGGGGCAGCAGTGGTGGCTTGAGGTGATGGCGTGCCGGCAGCTTTCCCGGCATTTGAAGCGGTCGGGGTGGCAGCTTTGTCGGCTTTGGGCGTGGTCTTACGAGGCTTTTTTGGTGCTTTGCCCTGTGCAGGTGCCGGCGGAGGAGTGACATCGGTGGTCACGGTGACATGACGGTTGCTGCCGTCGGCCATCACCTGGTTGACAATCTCGGTGACCTGCTGCTTCAGCTCGTCGATGAACTGCTGGGCATCGTACTTCTTGTGCTCAATGTCGCGCAGTTTCTTCTCCCAGATGCCGGTGAGCTCACAGCTCTTGAGCAGTTCCTCGTGTATGAGGTCGATGAGCTCGATGCCGGTGGGGGTGGCGAGCAGTCGTTTGCGGTCGCGGCGGATATAATGGCGCTTGAAGAGGATCTCGATGATGGATGCCCTGCTGGAGGGACGGCCGATGCCGTTCTCCTTCATGGCCGCACGCAGTGTCTCGTCCTCGACGAACTTGCCGGCAGTCTCCATCGCCCGCAGTAGTGAGGCCTCGTTGTAATAGGGTGGGGGTGTGGTCCATTTTTCAGTGAGCGTAGGCTTGTGGGGTCCGCTCTCGCCCTTGACGAAGGTGGGGATAGCCCCCCCTACGGCCCCCGAGGGGGCTTCATTGCCTGAATCATTTGTGTCACCCTCAGGGGACGAGGATGACGGCAGTACCACTCGCCAGCCCGGATCGAGAATCTCCTTGCCGGTGACCTTGAACTCGATGGGAGCCCCCCCTACGGCCCCCGAGGGGGCTTCATTTGTCTGGACATTGGTGTCCCCCTCGGGGGACGACGGGGGGGCTACCTCGCCCAGCACGGTCGTGGTGGAGAATCGGCAGTCGGGCAGGAATACACCGATGAAGCGGCGGGCCACAAGGTCGAAGACGCGCTGCTCGGCATCGCTCAGTCCCTGTGGAATGACGCCGGTGGGGATGATGGCATGGTGGTCGGTGACCTTCGACGTGTCGAACACCCGCTTGCTCTTTTTCAGCGGTTTCCCTCCGATGGGCCTGATGAGCTCTGCATAGGGAGCCACGCCTGCAAACTTGGTCTGATAGAGGCCGTTGAGGGTCTGCGGGCACTTGGCGTAGATGTCGTCGGAGAGGTACTGCGTGTCGACACGGGGATAGGTGGTGAACTTCTTCTCGTAGAGGCTCTGGATGATGTTCAGCGTCATCTCGGCCGAGAAGCCGAACTTACGGTTGCAGTCCACCTGCAGCGAGGTGAGGTCGTAGAGCTGAGGGGGCTGCTCCTTGCCTTCTTTCTTCTCCACCTTCGTCACTTCGAAAGGCCGCCCCTCGATGAGTGAGAAAGCCCGCTCGCCCTCTTCCTTCGAGGTGAATTTGCCCTTCGTAGCCGTAAACGTCACATCCCTGTAGATGGTGGCCAGCACCCAGTAGGGCTCGGGCTTGAAATTGTCGATCTCCTTCTGGCGGTTGACGATGAGGGCGAGCGTGGGCGTCTGCACACGGCCGATGCTGAGCACCTGCCGGTTCTGGCCGTACTT
>JAEEGJ010024577.1_pt1 | contig 12469 bp, 9 predicted proteins | sample 8958761 | NCBI WGS metagenome assembly JAEEGJ01 (sample SAMN16246546, study PRJNA631951) | gut metagenome | biome: gut microbiome; feature: rumen; material: RS-attached | host: Bos | place: Iran: Karaj | collected 2018-10 | reverse complement strand
ATGGGACAGCCTCGCTTTCGGCACCATGCAGGGCGCTGAGACTTTCCTGAACGTCTTCGTGTTCTTCCTGATTTTCGCAGGCATCATCCTTGACAAGATGGGCGTGCGTTTCACCGCAGTGCTCTCAGGCGCCGTCATGCTCGTCGGTGGCATTATCAAGTACTACGCCATCAGCGAGTCGTTCTACGGCAGCAGTGCTGAGACTTGGTTCAACAACAACCTGAACTACATCCCTGTGTTCGAAGAATTAGGCGTTTCACCATTCTATCGTGGCATGCCTGCTTCCGCTAAGTTGGCTGCCCTCGGCTTCATGATCTTCGGTTGCGGCACTGAGATGGCCGGCATCACCGTGAGCCGTGGTATCGTTAAATGGTTCAAGGGTCGTGAGACCGCTTTGGCCATGGGTTCAGAGATGGCACTCGCTCGCTTGGGTGTGGCCACCTGCATGATCTTCTCACCTTACTTCGCTCGTCTCGGTGGCACTATCAACGTGAGCCGTTCCGTGGCTTTCGGCGTGGTGCTCCTCTGCATCGCCCTCATCATGTTCGTTGTCTATTTCTTCATGGATAAGAAACTCGACGCTCAGACTGGTGAAGCTGAAGAGAAAGACGATCCTTTCAAGGTATCCGATATCGGCAAGATCTTATCAAGCCTCGGTTTCTGGCTGGTCGCCCTCCTTTGCGTGCTTTACTACTCAGCCATCTTCCCATTCCAGAAGTATGCTGTGAACATGCTGCAGTGCAACCTTACCCTGAGCGCTCCTGAAGCAGGTTCGTTCTGGGCTGGCGACACTGTCACCATCGTACAATACATCATCATGCTCGTGGTTGCCATTTGCTCTTTTGCCAGCAACTTCTCGAAGAAGAAAGGTTTGAAGTTTGGTTTGATGGCAGTTGCCGTTGTCGCCCTCGTGGTTTACTGCTACATGGGTTACATGCGTGGCACCGCTGAGACCATCTTCGCTGTGTTCCCGCTGTTGGCTGTGGCCATCACTCCTATCCTCGGCAGCTATGTCGACAATAAGGGTAAAGCCGCTTCCATGCTGATGATTGGTTCATTGCTGCTCATCATCTGCCACCTCACCTTCGCCTTCATCCTGCCTATGTTCAAGGGCAATGCCGTCGGTGGTGTCATCGTGGCTTATTTGACCATCTTGGTGTTGGGTGCTTCATTCTCACTGGTGCCTGCCGCCTTGTGGCCAAGCGTACCGAAGCTGGTGGACGAAAAGATCATCGGTTCAGCTTACGCACTGATTTTCTGGATCCAGAATATCGGTCTGTGGCTGTTCCCACTGCTCATCGGTAAGGTACTTGAAAACACCAACCCAGGCGTCGACGACCCGGTGGCCCTCAACTACACTTGGCCTCTGGTGATGCTTGCCTGCCTTGGCGTGGCTGCTTTGATCATCGGTATCATCCTGAAACGTGTGGATGCTAAGAAGCACCTCGGACTGGAAGAACCGAACATCAAGTAAGCTTTTACAAGCAAAAAAGTAAAAAAGTAATGGCTGTCAGTTGGCAGTCATTACTTTTTTTATTATTTTTGGGCTTCATAAAACATAATCCACTCACAATGAAAAGACTATCGGTACTCGTTTTGGCTTTGTCAGCTTTGAATTTCCTTCAGGCACAGTGGGTCAACGACCCTACAAGCAATACCTTCATCGCCAATTGCGCACCCGGTGCAGCCGAGATCCTGATTTCAACCAATAATTATCCGCAAGACACCTACGTGCAATGGCTTTATGGTGCCGACAATGGCTGGTCGCCTTGGATTCAACGTCTTAACCGCGAAGGTGTGCCTCAATGGGACCCTGATGGCATCCACATCACCACACCCAACCTCGCCACTTGGTCGCCGGGCTATGCCATGACAGCCGTCGAAGACGGTGTGGTGAGCATGTTCCGCACCGCTGATGCCCATCACTGGGTGGTCAAGATCAACGAAGACGGTTCTTTCCCATGGAGCGAACACGGCATCATGCTCTTCGACGGCGAAGGCGGTGGCCGTTCTGAACTGCTGAGCACCGAATACTACAACAATGACCGCGGCTTGTGGGCCTTGGGCACTGACATGGACAACTCGTTCCTGCAATACATCAACCCCGACGGCACGTTGAGGCCCATGATCACTATCAGCGACCCCGCAAAGAAATGCACCAATGGCGTGCTGATTCCTGCTGAAAACGGTGTCTTTGTGGTGTATTCCAAACATACCCTTCAAGGTTACACCAACTACAATAAAGAAATTTACGTGACAGGCTATAACAAAAACGGAGAGCAGACTGTTCCCGAAACCCTGTTGTTCGGCCTTCAGACCGTCGGCGCCAGTTACATCCATTACGCCATCCCCGACAACCATGGAGGCGCATACGTGTATCAGTTCCATAACGGCATTGGCGGCGTATATAACACCTACGTCACCCATTTCGATGCCAACGGCACACCTACCATATCCAACCCCAACGGCATCGCCGTGCACACTCCCAACTACAGCAACTATTACACAAACGCATACGCCACAGTCGACATTTGGACCAATGACGTCATCATAGCCTATCTTCAAAAGGATGCTGCATCTCAGTCACAACACCGAATCTATGTCAACCGTATCACCGAGACCGGTGAAGTGTTGCTGGGCGACGGCATGCTTGTAGCCGACTACACGGGACAATCCTACGGCGATATCAGAGTCGACGCCATCGAGGAGACAAGCGGATTCGTCGTAATTTACGGCACAGGGCAAGGACGCATCGAGGCTGTGGGCTATGACATGGATAACAGCCGGATTTGGAACACCACCATGAGTTCGACCGGTTATAATAAGACGATCAGTGACAACACTTCCGGATACCATGAAGGGCAAGACATTGTAGCATGGATCAACCGTGACACTGGCGGTCTCTACGGACAGAGCATCGGCTGGGACGGCGCTTTAGGCGAAGTCAGTCCACTGCCACCACCGCCTGTCCCCTGCTGCTTTGCGCCGGACAACTTCGACGGAAGCTTCATCTTCAACGAAGAAACCTCAACCTACGGTGCCATGCTGACCTGGACACCCCCTGCTTACAATGTCTTACATTATAACCTCTACCGCCAACTACTTGACGATGGGCCGATAGAAATCATCGAGGTTGATGCCGACGCCACGTCTTATTTCGACGAGCTGGCTCCTGGCAATTACAAGTACCAACTCACTGCGGTCTATGTGGACCAAGAATCGGAATTTGCCAATACCGTCAATGGTAACGATTACCTGATTATCGAGATTCCAAATTATGAATCCGTCGGGGAAAGCGGATTTGAAGAGATTGCGGAAATCATGGAGATCTACAACATCAGCGGACAGCGCGTCAACACAAAAGACATCGATGCCTTGAGCCAAGGCGTGTATCTCATGAAAGGTGTTACGGCCTCCGGAAGGACAACCATCAAGAAAATCATCAAAAACTAAATACTGACAATATGAAAAAGCTCATTTTTACTATCATCGCTTTGACAGTTGCATTCACTGTAAAGGCGCAATGGGTCAACGACCCTGTCAACAACACCTTTATTGCCAACACCTCGGCTGATGCTGGCGAGATCTATCTTGCCACCAATCCCAATACCGGTGACACCTATGTCCAATGGATGAGTTTCGTGGGCGGCAACGGCTGGTCACCCAATTTGCAGCGACTCAACTTCGCTGGCGAACCCCAATGGGGCGACAACGGCATTCACATCGCAGCACATGAGTTCTCCTCAATGTCGGAAGGCGTTTCCATGGCTACAACAACCGACGGTGGCGTGGTAAGCTGCTTCGCTGTTTACGATGGCTATACCTATGCTGTGAAAATCAATCCTGATGGCACCTTCCCATGGGGCGAACAAGGCGTTCAACTTTTCGGAGGCCTCGGCTTCTCACGCGCTGAAGTCATCGCCACCGACGATGGAGGCATCTGGGCTTTAGGTTTCGACTACACCAACCTTTATCTGCAGTATATCAACGAAACCGCCGGACCTGTCATCACCATCTCCGATAACACCGGATTAAAATGCATGTTCGGAAAGCTCACGCTTGGCAATGACAACAAAGTCTTCGTGACATACGAGAAACTCGGAAGCGGTATGTACACCAACAAATCGATCTATGTCGCAGGTTACAATATCGATGGCACTCAGTTCAGCCCAGAAACGCAGCTGATGGCGGAACAGACATTCCAATCAACCTATATCCATTCTGCCATTTCCGACGGCATGGGCGGCGGTTACGTTTACATCTTCCATCCTGCTTTTTATAATTTCAACGTTTACGTGTTCCACTTCGACCAAAACGGTAACACAACCATCATGGATCCTAACGGCGTAGCGGTACACTCACCAGACAGCAACAACTTATACATCTCCGCAAGCGCCACCGTCGACCCCGTCAGCCACGACATCATTCTCGTCTACGAACAGACCGACGACGCTTATCAGGCTCAGTGCAAGATTTACATTAACCGCATCACGTCATACGGTGAAGTGTTGTGGGGCGACGGTATCCTCGTGCTTGACAACGGTGTCGTTCCTTGTGGAGGTTATAACATCGACGCCTTCGAATTCGGCGACGGTTTCGTTGTAACCTACTTCAAAGGTATCGGCCAAACAGCCGGAAGCATGGCAACCGTTGAGGCTCAAGGTTTCGATATGAGCGGCAACAATATTTGGAACACACAGATGTGCTCAAGCAATTACAGCAAGACAAGTTGCAGAAACAGCACCGGATTCCATGACGGGCAGAACATCATCACCTGGATCAATTCAACCGATGCTGTTGGCAGCGGCCCTGGTGGCATGTACGGACAGAACATCGGTCAAAACGGCGAGATGGGCGAAGTCGCTCCTCCTACCCCACCAACACCATGTAATCCTCCAACGAACTTCTATGGCGAGTATTATGCAGGAGAAACAATGTCAGGGCCAATGCTCTCATGGGATGCACCCAATCCGCTTCCTCATCATTACAACCTCTACCGCGAAGGTCTTAAGGAAGTTATTGAATTGGATCCTGAATTCACTTCCTATATTGAGGAAGTCGCTCCAGGCGATTACATTTACAAACTCACCGCTGTGTACGAAGACTGCGAGTCGAGTTACGCCCTCACGGCAACTGGCGACAACTATGTGCTCATCGAAGTGCCTGATACGACTTCAACCGATGAAATCGCTGACGAAACCATCGTCACTATTACGAAGATCTACACTATGACTGGGCAACTCGTTAAGCAGACCAACCTAAAAGCATTGAGTCCGGGTGTTTACCTCGTCCAAGGATTGACCCAAGACGGTAAACTGGTCACCCAAAAGACGGTGGTCACCTCTAACCTCTAACCTCTCAACTAAAAAAGGCTGCCAATTGGCAGCCTTTTGTTTTGTGGGAATTGTTGGATTCGAACCAGCGACCCCCTGCTTGTAAGGCAGGTGCTCTGAACCAACTGAGCTAAACTCCCATTTGCGGCTGCAAAGATAGTCGTTTTTTTCAAATATCATGACTTTTTTCTAGTTTTTTATTATCTTTGCTCTTCAATAGTTTAGTCATGAAGAAAAACACCTTAAGGAAGCTACAGCGATATCTACCTTTCATATTATTGGCTATCAGTTTGTTAGCATGTACTTTTGCCTTTGGCGACGTAGGCAATCAGAATCGCTATAATTCTGGTGGAGGAAATGGCGGCGATGGCGATCTTGGCATGCTCATCGGCTACCTGATCGGCCTCTTCATCGACGATCCTGTTACAGGCATGATTGTGTTGGCAATCATTTTGGTCATCTTTTTCATCAGGAAAAAGAAAGCCCAGAATCAGGCCAGCAACCCTGGCTATGTCAATCAGCAGGTAGAGAACCAGGTTAGGACCGACACCACTCCCGATTATAGCGCCATCGTGGCCAACCAAATCCAGACCATCGACCCCGCTTTCTCGGCCGACAAGTTCATCGGCTTTGCACGTGAAGTCTTCATGAAGATCCAGGAAGCCTGGACCACCAAGGACTGGAAGCCTATCCGCCCCTTCGAGAGCGAGACGCTCTTCAACCAGCATAAGCAACAACTCGACGAATACATCCGTTTGGGCAAGACCAATGTGGTGGAGAAGATCGGCATCAAGCATTGCTCGTTGCACAGCTTCGTGGAAGATGGCGACAAGGAAGTGCTCACCGTGTGGCTCAATGCCGTGATGCGCGACTATGTGATTAACGATGCCACCAAGGAGGTGCTCGAGAGCGATCCCAACATGGATTGGTATATGAAATACGAGATGGTGTTCAACCGCAAGGCAGGTCTGAAGACCGACCCAGGACGTAAGGGCAACGCCATCACCAACTGCCCCAACTGCGGCGCACCCACTGAAGTCACCTCATCTGGACAATGCTCCTACTGCGGCAGCGTCATCACCAATGGCGAACATGATTGGGTGTTGACAGATATACGTTCGAGGAGTTAAGAGATAAAAGATAAAAGATAAACAAATCAATATATAAACAACTAAACAAATAAACATTATGGGACTTATTAAAGCAATCACCGGAGCCGTTGGCGGAACCATGAAAGACCAATGGTTAGACCTAATCAAATGTGATAACATGGACATGGACACCCTGATGGTGAAACAAACCACCAAGTCAGGGCAGATCTCCAAGGGCAGCCGCATCCTTGTGGCTCCTGGCCAAGCCGTAGTCATCTACGACAGCGGTTCCGTCCTCGACGCATCGGCCGAGGAAGGCGTCTACACCTTCGATCAGTCGAGCTCACCGTCGTTCTTTGGCGGCCAGTTCGGACCCGTCTTCAAGGAAATGTGGCAGCGTTTCACCTACGGTGGCACCCCCGCCAAGGAACAGGCTGTCTTCTTCTTCAATATTAAGGAAATTCTGGACAACAAATTCGGCACAGCCACTCCTATTCCTTTCCAGGATTGGTCACACGCTATCCCGAACCAGATGACCGGCTCGATGAGCCCAATGGGTGTCAACGTTCGTTGCTATGGCAAATACACCTTCCAACTTGACGATATCGGCATCTTCATGCGTAACCACGCCGGTACCGGCACCGTCGTTAAGAAAAAAGACATCACTGAGCAGATGCGTAGCGAGGTGATCGCTTCGTTCCAGAACGTGCTTAACGAGATGGGCAACAGCCAGCACCGTGTACCTGTGCTCGAGCTCCCCAGCAACACCGACGAGATCAAGCAAGTGATGGACGAGAAGGTGTTCGACGAGCCTATCCGTGCCCGCGGTATCCGTCTGGTCAGCTTCACTGTGGAATCCGTATCACTCGACGAAGCCAGCCAGGCCAAGATCGACCGTTACGAATTCAGCTCCAATGCAATGATGCAACAAGGCAAGATCATCGAAGCCATGGGCGATGCTGCCAACAATACTGCTGGCGCAGCCGGTGCCTTCATGGGCATGGGCATGATGAACATGGGAAGCGGTGGCATGACCGGCAGCGTGATGCAGAATGCTTGGAACAACCAAGGCGGTGGACAGGCCAACTACGATCCATACAACCAAGGCGGACAGCAGGCTCCACAGGGTGGACAACAAGCACCACAAGGCGTTCCCTGCCCCAACTGCGGCACAATGATCACTGGCAAGTTCTGCCCTGAATGCGGCACACCCGCTCCAGCCCCCAAGGCTGCAATGAAGTGCCCAAAGTGCGGTGCTGAAAGCACTGGTAAGTTCTGCCCTGAGTGCGGTACGCCTTTGGTTGCCGTAGGCCCAAAGAAATGCCCGAAGTGCGGTGCTGAAGTGACAGGCAAGTTCTGCCCTGAATGCGGTACACCCGTAGCATAAAAACAACGAATGGGTTGCGCCAAGGCGCAACCCATTCGTATTGAGCGAATAACGGGGTTCGAACCCGCGACCCTCAGCTTGGGAAGCTGATGCTCTACCAACTGAGCTACATTCGCATTGGAATTGCAAAAATAAACATTTTTATTATGCCTATTACCGAAAGAGAAGAAAAAATCATCCGCCAAAGCTTCCAACCTAAGGCATGGAACAATGTGAAAGCGCACGATTCTTGGTCAGTGTTTAAGATCATGGCCGAGTTTGTGGATGGCATGGAAAAGATGTCGAAAATAGGACCTTGTGTCGCCATCTTCGGATCAGCACGCACTAAGCCGGGAGAGAAGTATTACGAGATGGCTGTGGACATCGCACGCGGCATCACCAAACTTGGCTTCGGTGTTATCACCGGCGGCGGCCCCGGCATCATGGAAGCCGGCAACAAAGGCGCTCAAGAAGGCGGCGGCACCAGCGTAGGTCTCGAGATCATGCTGCCCTTCGAAGGCAAGTGCAACGACTACGTCGACTTCGACAAGAACATCCGCTTCAACTACTTCTTCGTCCGTAAGAACATCTTCATGCGTTACGCCCAGGGCTACATCGCCATGCCCGGTGGTTTTGGTACCCTCGACGAGATGTCGGAAGCCCTCACCCTCATCCAAACCGAGAAACTCTGCGACTTCCCCGTCGTGCTCGTCGGCAAGGACTACTGGCAAGGACTCCTCGACTGGTTCCGCAACACCTTGCTTCCTGAACACATGATCAACGAAGAAGACTTCGACATTTTCCACGTGGTCGACACCGCCGAAGATGCCGTTAAGGTCATCGAGGACTTCTACAACCGCTACAGTGTGAAACCCAACCTGGAACTCTGATGCAGATTCCCATTCGTCTTTTAGACATCGAAGGAGAAGGCTTCCACGTCATGATCAAAGGCAAGATCAATGGCATGGAAGCCAACTTTTTGGTCGACACTGGCGCCTCACGCTCTGTGTTCGACCCTAACGTCATCGGCCGCTATATCGACAACCCGACATTCGAAAAGAAAGTCGGCATCACCGCTGGCGTCGGCGGCAACGACCTCGAAAGTTCCACTTTCATCATCAACTCATTGGCTTTCGGCGACATTGAAATCCACGATTACGAAGCCGTCGCCCTCGACCTCGAAAACATCCACGAAACCTACCAGAAACTTGGACTTCCCTCTATCGACGGCATCATCGGTGGCGACCTCCTCTACCGTTTCAAAGCCACCCTCAATTACCGCTTAAGGAAGATTCGGTTCACCAAGCCGCAATCCAAAGTCAAGGAAAGCAAATAGACGCCTGAAGGCAGGTCGGAAACGTCAAGGAGCGTTTCAGAAGAGGATATTTCCTGCTCCCTTACTGTTCTTCCAAACAAATCTACAATTCGCAATGACGAGCCCGTCGAAATAACATGGAGCATCGCTGTTACCGGATTGGGGAAGATCAACACCTCGACATCATCTTGTTGTTCCGAAATTCCTATATTGTTCACGGAAATTACCGCGTTGTATAGCTGCAATCCACCGGCAAAGTTACCCACCACCACTTCAAGCACGCCGTCTCCATTCAAATCAGCCAAAGCGGCAGCCGAATGTATCCCAAACGACTCAGGCATAGCAGGACAAATCTCTTCCCAAAGATAACCGACCTCCTCAAAAACGGCATCCTCTGAAACCCGATACAAGAACAGTTTTCCTTGTTCGGAACCCACACATAGCAGCAGTTGGTCCTGATAGTAAAACAAGGTGGGGACGCTATATCCATAGTATGATGAGCTGTGGTCACAAACATCCACCGCTCCCCAAAAATCCGTAACCCATTCAAAGCCGTTGGCATTGCCTTTATAATAAGTCAGCTTACCGGAAACATTGCCTTCCACCAAATCCGCCAGTCCATCTTGATCCACGTCGAAATAGCACTGCGCGGACCACTCCAAATCCCTTTCCTTAGCTTCGTAAACCTGTTCAAAGGCAGGCTGTGATGCCGTTCCCACGTTCTTGAACACCGTGAACTGGCCATCGAAATCCTTCACCTTCAAATCCAATAAGCCATCGCCATCCCAATCCGTAAAAACAGGATAAGCGCCCTTGCCCACGTCAATCATTTGATCTTGCAGGAACGACTTGGAATAAAGTTGAAAATCAGGGATCTCGTTTGTCCCATGATTCAGATAAAGCCACACGCTTTCCTTGCCTACCGAAGCCATCAGGTTGGGATCGAACGGCGACACCAGCAAATCGTCGATGCCATCGTTATTGATATCGGTAAAGAACGGCACCGGCATTGAAGGCAGTTGAACGGGATAGGATTGCGGAAAACGATCCGTCTGGCTCACCATCAACGCATTGTCGGTATCACCGCCATTGGTCAGCAAGGTCAATCCTGGATAATCCACATCGGCCAGGAGTAGGTCCATCAAGCCATCGCCGTTCATATCCCGTATAGTAACCGTTGCGCCACGATGTCGGGAATCGTCTTTTGAAATGGTCAAGCCATAGCCGAAGAGGCAAGTATCCAGATACATCACGTTGTTTTCGTCATTCTCCGCCACACGTCCCCAACATTGATCCGTACGTTCAAACGTCAACGAGTCGAGACTGCCATAACGCTCCATCGAGAGATTCAGATGTTTCTCAATGAAAGTACCCATTACGCCGAAGGTCAGGAGGTCCAAGTCGCCATCGCCGTCGATGTCCACGATAGCCGGATAATCAGCATCGGTGGCAAGGATATTCACCTCGCCTCCACCCTGCCACGAAGTCAGATACGGCGAAACTTCTAGTTCAAAACTCAAGGCATCGGCAGTAGAGGTATTGCGATACACTTTGATGCCTGCCCAGCCTTTGGAGTAGGTAAAAATGTCCTCTTTGCCGTCGCCGTCGTAATCGGCAAATACCGCCCAGGCATTCAACTTCGGAAAAGCATCTTCATAAGCCGAGGTATATTCATAACGGATCTCCCCTTCCGAGCCTTTATTCAGGAAACACAGTAGCCTATCGCCATGCCTATCAAACACCAACAAGTCCTTTTTCCCGTCTTGATCGAGATCCATCCGTCCGAACTGGCAAGCGTTGAGGCCACCAAACCATGGGGAGGTGAGAGGTGAAAGGTGAGAGGTGAAAGGTTCTCCGAAAAGAACAAAGCCATTGAGAAGCAATATCAGCAAAAGAAAATGTTTCATCTTGGGTGTTTCAACCTACAAAAATACTTATTTTTGCACAAGAAAGCATTATCTCTATGTCAAGAATACTCATTATCGACGACCAGGATCCCATCCGCCGTGTGCTGCGTGAGATCTTGGAGAACGAAAAATACCAAGTTGACGACGCTGCCAATGGTCCAACTGCCCTGCAGATGCTGAAAGAGCAGGAGTACGATGCCATTTTGTGCGACATCAAGATGCCCGACATGGACGGCATCGAGGTGCTTGAGCAGGTGAAAGCCACTAATGACACACCTGTCATCATGATCTCAGGTCACGGCACTATCGACACTGCCGTCGATGCCATCAAGAAAGGCGCCTTCGACTTCATCCAAAAACCACCCGATCTGAATCGCCTGCTCATCACCGTGCGTAACGCCCTTGACAAGCAGAGTCTCAGCACCGAGAACAAGGCCCTAAAGAAAGCCGTCAGCAAGCAGAACGAGATGGTGGGCACTTCGGCACCTATGATGGAGGTACGCGACATGATTGAGAAGGTGGCTCCCACCAATGCCCGTGTGCTCATCACGGGTGAGAACGGCACCGGTAAAGAGTTAGTGGCCCGTCAGCTGCATGAGCTCAGCCCGCGCCGCTATGGACCTTTCATCGAGGTCAACTGCGCAGCCATCCCAGCAGAACTCATTGAGAGCCAGCTGTTCGGTCACGAAAAAGGCTCATTCACCTCAGCCATCAAGCAAAAGAAAGGCGACTTTGAGCTGGCCAACGGAGGCACCTTGTTCCTCGACGAGATCGGCGACATGAGCTTGGCGGCCCAAGCCAAGGTATTGCGTGCCTTGCAGGAGAACAAGATCATCCGTGTGGGTGGCGAGAAGGAGATTCCGGTGGACGTGCGCATCGTTGCAGCTACCAACAAAGACCTGCGCAAGATGATCGAAGAGAATGCTTTCCGCGAGGACTTGTATCATCGTCTGAGCGTCATCGTGGTACACGTGCCGCCGTTGCGGGACCGCAAGGACGACATCCCGCTGCTGGTGAGCAGCTTTGTGGATACCATTGCCCAAAACATGGGCAAGGCCGCTCCTGCTTTTACCGACGAGGCTTTGGAGGAGCTCAAGAATTACCAGTGGACGGGTAACATCCGTGAGTTGCACAACATCGTGGAGCGTTTGGTAATCCTTTGTGGCAACAAGATTACCAAGGATGACGTGATTCGTTTTGGAAATCCGCTGAAATAAGATAAAAGATAAAAGATAAAAGTTAGGTTGCGGTGGAACGTTTTTTGTAATAACTTTGCCACGCTTTTCGGGGGTGTATGGTTTTGACAGCAAGATGAATTGTCACGGAAGCATGCCGAGCCTTGCAGCGAAGCTCGTAAATCTTAACTGCAAAAAAGTAATTGGCGAAAATAACTACGCTTTCGCTGCCTGATCGAAGTACAGTAGATCACTGGCTTAATCCGCTCACAAGGTGGGTGG
>JAEEGJ010024575.1_pt1 | contig 12470 bp, 9 predicted proteins | sample 8958761 | NCBI WGS metagenome assembly JAEEGJ01 (sample SAMN16246546, study PRJNA631951) | gut metagenome | biome: gut microbiome; feature: rumen; material: RS-attached | host: Bos | place: Iran: Karaj | collected 2018-10 | reverse complement strand
TGAGGTATCTCGGAAGCCTGGGACTCGATACTCCTTTCGACAAGATCTGTTCCGCGGCCGATTGCAAGTTCGGAAAACCTGCACCGGATGTTTATGAGAAGGCATATAAAACATTAGGTTTTTCACCGGATGAATGCCTCGCCGTGGAGGATGCACCGAACGGAATTATGTCGGCATACAGAGCGGGACTTAAGGTGGTATTCGTACCCGACCAGACAAAGGAGGAACCGGAAGTCGCTTCCTGTATCTACAGGACAATTCCTTCATTACATGAGCTTCCGGGAGTGATCACAGGATGAAAAAATTCGATCTTCGGTCATGGGCCGGATATGAGACCTTTAAGTCGGAAAAAAAAGAATTCATAAAAAATGTGGTAATGGTCGTGTGCGGCGTGCTGTGTATGGGTATCACGCTGGGGTTTCTTCTCGAGACGGATCTCGGTACCGACCCTTACACATATATGAATGTAAATGTTGCAAATACCCTGGGACTTACCCTCGGCAACTGGCAGTTTGCACTGAACCTGGTGATGTTCATCATCGTGATCCTGATCACGGGACTCAGGCAGATAGGCCCCGGTTCCGTGGCAAATATGATCCTCGTCGGATATACGGTAGACTTTACGAGATGGATCATCGGAATGATATTTCCGGACGGATTCTTTATGGGACCTGTTGCAAGACCCGTGACATTCATCCTCGGACTTGCGGGATTTCTTGTAAGCGCAGCCGTATATATGAATTCACGCATGGGTCTTTCACCCTATGACGGACTCGGCAAGATTCTCTGCGATGCATTTAAGAAGATCCCCTTCTTTGTCGTAAGGATCGTTTACGACCTGCTCGCCGTTCTGATAGGTTTCCTTCTCGGAGGAAAGCTCTATATCGGAACCATACTGATGGCATTGTTCCTCGGACCCGCGATAACCTGTGTGGGTAAGTTCATGAACAAATATATTTTCAAAAAATCGGAGAATTAATATGAAACTCTGGGAAATGAGATACGGAGACGAACCTGTAAACGGACGACTGTTTGCGCTCAGGTTCATAAAAAAGGTCCATATCGTGATCATTACCACGCTCCTTGCAGCGGCGGCGGTATGTGCTGTTCATCTTGCCTACAGACTCAGTCAGGTCAGGATGTATATGACCGAGGCCGATGTGTATCTCGAGTATATTCCCGAGGCGGGTTCGAATGAACTCATCTATTTCAATAAATATACATGGGAGCAGATGTCTAAGGATTCCGCTGTTGTTGATCAGATCCTTCTGGCGGATCCCGGACTTGATGCGGATACCGTGAGGTCATCGTTCCTTGCGACCCTTGATTCCGACGTAAAGGTCCTGACGCTGCGTGTGCAGAATCCCGATCCCGCAATGAGCGAAAGGATAATGAAAGCCGCGGTTACCGGTATCGATGCTTATGCATGCAGCCTTCCCGAGATCCTTTCGACGAGAGTTATAGGGGAGCCCGGCTCTGCCGAACTTGTTCCACCCGATATCAGGGTGCTTCGCTCGATCATTCTCGGAGCTTTCTTCGGTCTTCTTTTCTCGGCACTTTTCGTATCATGTATGGTGCTTACGGATGACCGCATCGTTCTTCCCGAGACCATAGAAAAGAGGTACCACCTTCCCGCAGCGGGAACACTTACAAGTGCAAACCTTTCCGAGAGCCTTGACGACCTTGCGGGAGATAACGGATTTATGGTTGCTTCTACGCTTCCGAAGGAAAAGATCTCTTCCGTCATCGATGAACTTAAGAAAGCCGGAACAAAGCCTGAGGGCTCACTGCTTGATCTGTCCGATGCGGAAGAAGAGGGGCTCATTGAATCGATCAGGAAATGTGACAAGCCTGTCGTTTATATCTTCAGTTCAAAGGAAGACGTACGTATGGACGAACTTGCGCTTTCACTCCTCAGCAAGTGCGGCAAAGAACCTATGTGCTCAGTGCTTGCTGATTCCGACGACAGACTCATCAGGGCATATTACACAGGTAAAAGATCAAGATTTGCGGACGACGCTAAGAATAAGAAATGATAACCTACGGACTCTTTCTGTATATCATTCTTACCGCGGTTGTTGTGTTTCTGGGATTTGGTATAGGGACCGTAAGAGAGAATGACGTACTGACGAAAAATCCATACACATCAAGACTTGCCGCAAGAAACCGCATCCTTGCTCTTGCGATATTTATCCTGCTGTCCGCGGTATCCGTATGCAGGATCGCCGTGGGTAATGATTACTGGGTATATCGCGACAATTTCAATCTCATCGCACAGGACAGGCATGTCAGCTATGAGATCGGTTTCAGATATGTTGTAAAATTCCTCCAGTGGTTTTTGGATTACGACAATTACCTTCCGATATTTGCATTCTTTTCACTCGTGACGGTTTTCCTGATGGTGAAATCGATCTATGACCAGAGCGAGTGGTTTGTTTTTTCTCTTTTTATCTTCATGACTGCGGGCTACTATTTCGGAAGCCTGAACAATGTCAGATATTACTTTGCCCTCTCCGCTGCGATGTATTCGATCAAGTATGTTCTGAAAAAGGACTATATCAAGTTCATCGCAGTCATCGCTTTTGCCGCACTGTTCCATAAATCCGTACTCATAGTCATTCCTCTGTACCTTCTCGCTACGGTCAACTGGAACAGGATAGGGCATTACATCATAGGTGCATTCTGCGCGACACTTCTTTTCTTCCCGGGACTTTACCGCAGGATCATATTTATCTTTTATCCCTTCTATGAAGGATCGATGTTCGATACCGGCCAGACGAGCCTGACCAATATCGCAAAGGCTGCGGCGGTATTTATCGTCGCACTCATATACCGTGAAAATATAAAAGAAGACCCGAAACTCAAATTCGGATTCTACTGCAATCTCTGGGCACTGCTTCTGTATGTGTTCTGTTCGTTTATGCCCGAGATATCGAGGATCGGATTCTATCTTAATATCACCAATATATTCTTTATTCCTGCACTGATCCGCACGATCGAGAACAAAAAGGCAAGGACTGCATGGACGGTCATTATCTGTATTGCATTCATCATGTTCTTTGCACTCTTTTTAAAGAGTGCGTATAACACCGACGTCAGGATTCTCCCTTATTACAACTGGATCTTCCAGTAAGAGGAAAACCATATGAAGAAAAAAATAGTCAAACTGCTCATCGCCGGGCTGTGCTGCCTTATGACCATCGGATGCGGTGCCGTTACTGACGAACCCGAAGCCGGGGATGAAGAAATCGTCGAAGAGGAGGATGAAGACGAGGATGAGGATGATCCGGAGGAATCGGATGAACCGGACAGACCGGACGATCATTCATCATCTGAGGAATATTTGCTCGTTGCATGGAATGACCCCAAAGATCTGTATGTAATGGATGAAAAAGGTGATGTTCTGTATGAGATCGACAGAAAAGCCATTCAGGATTCTCTGGGCGATATCGATGAAAATAAATATTCTGTCTACAGCGAGCATTATACCAGTTCGAATCCGGTTTGCAGTGGTGACGGTTTTCTTTTTTTCGAAGATTTTGTTTCGGATGATGGTTTAAGTTATCATCCGATCGTTTATGCGGTTGGCGGTATAGCTGACGGAAACTATAAGCTTTATCCACTCTGGGAGGGAAATGCCGCACAGCGTGTTAGGGGGCTTGACTTTTACAAAGGTTCTCTTTATCTGGATATTATTCTGGGATATGACAAACCCGATATCTCCGGATACAGGGAATTCATCTATACATATGATGAAAAAGCGGATTCCTTTAGCGGTGAAGAGTCGCATGATCTCGATGCCGTATTTGAAAAAACAGTTTCAGCCGATATGTCGATAGAGGGGCAGGGACGGTCCGGAAGTACACTGACTTACTGTTACAGAAGGACTCTTGATGACTGTGGCTTTATTCTTGCAAGCAAAGAGAACTATCTTGCGGCTGTGGATGAAAGCGGTAAAGTGCTGAAAACTATTGATACCGGCAAGAAACTTTATAACTTTTATTATGATTCCGGGAATCTGTTTTACATTGACACTGATTATACCAATCACTTATACAGCATACTTGTCATAGATGTAAAAACCGGTAAAGAAACACAGATAGGAGAGACGATCTGCAGCACACAGCTCACCGGTGCGCAGCTTCTTTCAAGTGTCGGCGATAAATATTTTTATGTCACATATGAATATGATGAATTCGGCATACGTGTTCATCGTGTGTATGTCTACGATGCGACGGAAGGAAGCAATATCTTTTTGTATGAAGAAAGGACGGTTCCGGGTTCCGGCGTAATGCCGGGTTCCGAAAGATTTACCCCAGCGGGAGAATATCTTTACTATCTCGGATTCGATGACGGAAATATCGTCTGGATGCGTAGAAGTATAAGCGATGCATCCGTTCCGGAAAAGACGGGGATTGTTCTTTCACATATCGATTTTTTTGATCTGGGAACCGTTTCATATAAATCGAATACGTATGTATGCCCTGACTGCGGAACCGATCTTGTCATGAAATACAGCGAATACTTCATCCTTGACGATAAGTATTCGGATCATGCATCTGAGATAAATGATTTTCTTGAACAGGAAGCCGTCCAAACCGTCGACTGGGAAACTGATTATCACGAGAGCTCCTGCACGGATCATTCCGAGCGTCCCACCTTCTATCAGGTGACGACTTCATTCGAAATTGCTTCGGCCTGCATCATAGACGACAGGTATCTTACCGTGGATATGAGCGGATTTTGGTACGGTGGAGGAGCGTCAGGTTATTCACCCGAAAAACAGTACCTGTTCGATCTCGAAACGGGTGAGAATCTGACGATAAAGGATTTCTATACCGGAAGCGAAAAAGAGTTCATCGATCTTGTTGTCCGGAAGACCGTTGAGGATTTTGGGAGCTACGATCAGGACTCGTCTCCGTATTATGCATGGGAAGGTTATGAAATTGAAGACGAAGCACGCCGGTATGTATCCATAGACGGATTTATAAGATTTTCCGCAGAGGGAATATATTACTGTTATACACCCGGAACGATCGGATATTTACCGGTAGGGTACATTGAGGTTCTGATCCCTTATGAAGATCTTCTCGGAAGAGAGACTCTTAAGGCTTAACCGAACTTAAAAACGAAAAAAAAACATGGGGACACATATAATATGTGTCCCCATGTTTTTTGACCGGCCAAATTTTGTTCACCGGATCTTCCGGTCACTGTTTCTTTTCTTCGAGCGGGAACTTGAAATATCTTACCGCGTTGTTGTATGAGATATCTTCGACTATCTTGCCGAGTATCTTGTAGTCTTCCGGGAATTCTCCCTTTTCGACCCATTCACCTATGATGCCGCAGAGTATTCTTCGGAAGTACTCGTGCCTTGTATAGCTGAGGAACGATCTGGAGTCGGTCAGCATTCCTACAAATCCCGAGAGATTTCCGAGAGCAGCCAGCGACTTTATCTGATCCGTCATTCCTTTTATGTGATCGTTAAACCACCATGCACTTCCCTGCTGGATCTTGCCTACTGCGGTCGAATCCTGGAAGCATCCGATTATCGTCCCGATGTATGCGTTGTCGACCGGATTGAGTGAGTATAGGATCGTTCTCGGCAGGTTTCCGAATCTTTCCAATGAATCGAGGAAGTTCGCACACTGGTCGGAGGGTGTGTGGTTATTGATACAGTCGAATCCGGTATCGGGACCGATCGACTTGAACATTGCCGTATTGTTGTCCCTCTTGCATCCGTAGTGAAGCTGCATCGTCCAGTCGGCCTTGACGTATTCGCATGCCATGAATGTCATGAATGCGGTCTTGAACATATACTCGTCTTCCTTTGAGACGGGCATGTTATAAAGTCTCTTTGCGAAGATTGCCTCGATCTCTTCGTCGTTTGCGGGATAGTACATGAGAAATTCGAGACCGTGATCCGATACCACGCATCCCTGTTCCTTGAAGAAATCCATCCTTCTTCTGAGCGCGGTCTTTAAGTCTTCCCAGGTCTTGATCTTGGCTACGCCTGCGGCCGAAGCGAGCTTTTTGAGATAATCCTTATAGTCGTGCTTTTCGATGTTCATGGCTCTGTCGGGACGCCATGCGGGAAGTACCTTCACATCGAATGAAGCGTCTTCTTTTATCTGCTTATGCCAGTGGAGGTCATCCACGGGATCGTCCGTTGTGCAAAGGAGGGTGACACCGCTCTTTTTGATGAGACCCCTTGCGCTCATACCGGGCTCGGCGAGTTTTTTATTGCAGAGCTCCCATACTTCCTCGGCATTGTCTTCGCACAGATGTCCGTGGAAATCAAAATACCTCTGGAGCTCAAGATGACTCCAGTGATAGAGGGGATTACCGATCGCTTTTCCGAGACACTCTGCCCACTTGATGAATTTGTCGTGGTCGGATGCCTTGCCGGTGATGTACTTTTCCTCGATGCCGCAGCTTCTCATAAAGCGCCACTTGTAATGGTCGCCGCCGAGCCATACCTGGGCGATGTTGTCAAACTTTCTGTCCTCAGCGATCTCCTTGGGAGAGATGTGGCAGTGGTAATCGAGTATGGGCATTTTTTCGGCATAGTCGTGGTAGAGCTTGGATGCCGTGGGGGTGTCCAGCAGGAAATCCTCGTCCATGAATTCCTTTACTGACTTTTTGTCTGAATTGAGACCGAGCCCCCTTGCAAATGCATTGGGAGTGTAGCCGGTGTCGTTGATGGCATCCATGACCTTCTTTCTGGTCTTTTCGCTGACGGAGCCCGAATTGTTGAGGACTCTGGAGACCGTGGCGATAGATACGCCGGCTTTTTCGGAAATATCATATATAGTGAGGTTACTTTCTTTCACGTCTTCCTCCGGATATATATTAAATAATGCGTATTGGCGCTCTCTTAGGATGAAAGCGTTTACATTATAAATAAAATAACACGCATTTTCAAGGGCATAATTTTAAGTTAATAACTAATTAATTCGACATGCCCTGTGAATTTGTATATCATTAAGGAGTAGCCGTCCCGGCGAAAGGAGAACAGTATGAACGAGAACATCATAAAGAGAAACGAACTGCTTGCACAGAAAGTGATAAAGGGCCTTGAATCCCGCAATATGACGGGATATTATGCAGCCGATAAAGCCGAAGCGCTTAAGAAAGCCCTCGAGCTTATTCCCGAAGGTGCGACTGTTGCGATGGGAGGTGCGATGAGTGCCCACGAGATCGGGCTTGTCGATGCCGTAAAGAGCGGCAATTACAGATTTATCGACAGGGATGCCGTAGCCGACAAGAGAGCGGCCATGATGGATTCATATGATGCCGATGTTTTCCTTGCAAGCACCAATGCGATGACCGAGGACGGAGTCCTGATCAATATTGACGGAAATTCAAACAGGGTCTCCATGATCGCACAGGGACCCAAAAAGGTTGTCTTCATCGTCGGAATGAACAAGGTATGCAGCGATGTTGACGCTGCGATGAAGAGGGCAAGGAATGTTGCAGCTCCCATTAATGCCCAGAGGTTCGGACTGAAGACTCCCTGCTCCGCTACGGGCTCCTGCATGAACTGCAAATCCCCGGACACCATATGCTGCCAGATCCTTATCACCAGATACTCCAGACATGAGGGAAGGATCCACGTGATACTGGTAAATGACGATCTCGGATTCTGACGAAAAACGGGGAATCCGTAAAAATCCTTTTAATTGAAAGAAAATCTCATTTCTGATAAAATAGTCGGATGTGAGGTAAAAGACAGATTATGAAACTTGTTGAAAAAATATTCGGTACTTATTCCGAAAGAGAACTTAAAAAGATCTATCCGATCGTAGATAAAATAGAAAGCTTAAGACCTGAGATGCAGGCTCTTTCAGATGAAGAGCTCAGAAAGAAGACACCCTGGTTCAAGGAGCGTCTGGAAAAGGGAGAAACCCTTGACGATATCCTTCCCGAGGCATTCGCCGTAGTCAGGGAAGCTGCAAAGAGAAGTATAGGACTCGAGCACTTCAGGGTACAGCTGATAGGCGGTATCGTACTCCATCAGGGCAATATCGCCGAGATGAGAACCGGTGAAGGTAAGACCCTTGTATCTACCTGTCCCGCTTATCTCAACGCACTTGCAGGCAAAGGCGTCCACATCGTCACCGTTAACGATTATCTTGCAAACCGTGACGCGGAGTGGATGGGTGAAGTCCACAGATTCCTCGGACTTACCGTAGGCTGCGTACTCAACTCGATGAATTCCGAAGAGAGACAGCAGCAGTACAATTGCGACATTACCTATGTCACCAATAACGAGCTCGGATTCGATTACCTCAGGGACAACATGGCTATCTACAAGAAGCAGCTTGTTCTCAGGGATCTGAATTTCTGTATCATCGACGAGGTTGACTCCGTTCTCATCGACGAAGCGAGAACCCCTCTCATCATTTCCGGTCAGAGCGGAAAGTCCACGGCTCTTTATGAGATGTGCGATCTTCTCGCAAGACAGATGAAGCGAGGCGATGACGTCAAGGAACTTTCCAAGATGGATGCCATCATGGGTATCGTCCAGGAAGAGACCGGTGACTTTGTCGTTAACGAGAAGGACAAGATAGTAAACCTTACCGAGCAGGGAACCGCACGTGTAGAGCAGTTCTTCCATATTGAGAATCTTTCCGATCCCGAGAATACCGAGATCAACCACAATATCATCCTTGCACTCAGGGCGCATAACCTTATGTTCAAGGATCAGGACTATGTTGTTAAGGATGATCAGATCCTTATCGTAGACGAGTTCACCGGACGTATTATGCCCGGAAGAAGATTCTCCGACGGTCTCCATCAGGCGATCGAGGCCAAGGAGCATGTTAAGGTTAAGCGCGAGTCCAAGACTCTCGCAACCATTACATTCCAGAATTTTTTCAATCTCTTTGAAAAGAAATCCGGCATGACCGGTACCGCACTCACTGAGGAAGCGGAGTTCAGAGAGATCTACGGAATGCCCGTTGTTACCATTCCCACCAATAAACCCGTCATCAGAAAAGATCTTCAGGATGCGGTTTATAAGACCAAAAAAGAAAAACTGAACGCGATCCTCCAGGCAACCATCGAGGCTCATGAGAAGGGACAGCCCGTCCTCATCGGTACCATCAACATCGATGCATCCGAAGAACTCAGCAGGATCTTCAGCAAGGCAGGCATCAGGCATGAAGTTCTGAATGCGAAGTTCCATGAAAGAGAAGCTGAGATCGTCGCTCAGGCGGGTATTCACGGAAATGTCACCATCGCCACCAACATGGCGGGCCGTGGTACCGATATCAAGCTTGACGAAGAAGCGCTTGCCGCAGGCGGACTTAAGATAATCGGAACGGAGCGTCACGAATCCAGACGAATCGATAACCAGCTCCGCGGACGTTCCGGACGTCAGGGCGATCCCGGTGAATCCAAATTCTATATCTCACTGGAAGACGATCTGATGAGACTGTTCGGATCCGAGCGTCTTATCTCCATGTTCAACGCACTCGGAATTCCCGAGGGACAGGAGATCGAGCACAAGGCTCTTACCGGTGCCATCGAATCCGCACAGAAGAGGATCGAGTCCAATAACTTCGGTATCCGTAAAAATCTGCTTGAGTATGACAAGGTCATGAGTGAGCAGAGAGAGATCATCTATGAAGAGAGACGTAAGGTTCTCGACGGCGAGAGCATGAGAGATTACATCTATAAGATGATCACCGATATCGTTGAGAAGTGTGTTGATATCTGTATCAATGATGATGTATCTTCCGACGACTGGGATTTTACAGAGCTTAACGAACTCCTTCTTCCCATCATTCCCCTTGAGCCCGTTACCAAGGAGAGAATGAGCAAACTTAAGAAGAACAGCATCAAGCAGGCTCTCAAGGAAGAAGCTGTTAAGCTCTATGAGACCAAGGAAGCTGAATTCCCTGAGGCTGAGCAGATCAGAGAAGTTGAGAGAGTCATTCTTCTCCGTACCATCGACCGCAAGTGGATGGCACATATCGATGACATGGAGATTATGAAGCAGGGTGCGGGACTTGCATCCTACGGACAGAAGGATCCCCTTATCGAGTACAGAAATCAGGGTTATGCAATGTTTGACGAACTGATCCAGAACATTCGTGAGGACACCGTCAAGATCCTGATGCATATCAAGGTTGAACAGAAGGTTGAGCGTGAGCAGGTTGCCCAGGTCACCGGAACCAACAAGGATGATTCCGGCCCCAGAGCTCCCAAGACCAGAGCTGCCCAGAAGGTATATCCCAACGATCCCTGCCCCTGCGGAAGCGGCAAGAAGTTCAAGGCATGCCACGGAAGACCCGGAATGAAGCTCTGACAATGCCATGATCTGTAACACGTTGATTAGATTTTGAAAGTGTGAAAATTATGGTAGAACTTGATCAGATAAAACAGGAAATACTTACTTATAAAGATCCTCTTGCAGAGGTAAAAGCATCACTCAGCCTTGATGATAAGGCTAAGAAAATTGAAGAGCTCGAAAGAGAAATGGAGGCACCCGGATTCTGGGATGATCCCGATAAGGCCAATGCCAAGATGAAAGAGCTCAAGAACATGAAGGATACCAGGGATCTGGTAAAGAGCCTTGAGACCGGTATCGACGATATCCTCACCCTGGTTGAAATGGGAAATGAGGAAGAGGACGAATCTCTTATTCCCGAAGCAAGGGAAGAGCTTGATAACTTCGTTTCAAAGTTTGAGGAACTCAGACTCTCAACCCTTCTTTCCGGAGAATATGATGACTCCGATGCCATCGTGGAGCTTAATGCAGGTGCAGGCGGTACCGAGAGCTGCGACTGGTGCGGAATGCTTTTCCGTATGTATTCAAAGTGGGCTGATAAGAAGGGACTTAAGCTTGAAGTCCTTGACCAGCTTGACGGAGACGAAGCAGGAATCAAATCCGTTTCTTTCCAGGTCAGCGGTCCCAATGCCTACGGATATTTAAAGAGTGAAAAGGGTGTCCACAGACTTGTAAGAATTTCGCCTTTCAATGCACAGGCAAAGCGTCAGACTTCATTCGTAAGCTGCATGGTAATGCCCGTTCTTCCTCAGAACAACGATATAGTTATTGAAGATAAAGACATCCGTATCGATACTTACCGAAGCAGCGGCGCCGGCGGACAGCACATCAACAAGACTTCATCCGCTATCCGTATCACTCATATTCCCACCGGAATCGTGGTAACCTGTCAGAATGAGCGAAGCCAGTTCCAGAATAAGGACAAGGCTTTTGAGATGCTTCGTGCAAAACTCTTTGAACTCAAGCAGGAAGAAGAGGAAGCAAAGAGCAAGGGTATCGCGGGAGATATCAAGGATATAGCCTGGGGTAACCAGATAAGAAGCTACTTCCTTCAGCCTTACACCATGGTCACCGATAAGAGAACCGGTTACAAGACAGCCGATGCTCTGGGTGTGCTTGACGGAAAGCTTGATCAGTTTATTGTAAGCTATCTTAAGTGGAAGAGTACCGGCGGCGCAGAAGTCGGCGGAGATGACGAAGACATCTGATAACAGGAGGCATAGCCTGTGACTAAAATACAGACTTCCAAACTTAAACCCGGAATGATCGTCGGGAGTGATGTTCTCAACTATGATAACAAGACCATCATAGCCAAAGGAACCAAATTGTCCCAGACCCTTATTACAAGACTGGAACTTTACGGTATCCTCAGTATTTATGTTGAGGATGAAATTCCGGAGAGCGCTCCAAAGAAGGAAGAAGCTGAAGAAAAGCCTTCTCAGCCTTCAGCACCGGGAGAAGAGATATCTCATTTCGAAAGATTAAGAGAGACCGAGCTTTTCAAAGAGTTTCAGGCTGATTATGAAGAGGGAAGAAAATCTCTTGAATTCCATGTCAGCGAAATGGTCGATAAGAACGTTGAAGTGGATCCCATTATCCTTCTGGAAAAACCTCTTGAGATGATATCCAAGGCAGGATCCAGGGTTTCCGTCATTGATATGCTTCATGCCATGAGAGGCTTCGATGATTCCACCTTTGCTCACTGTATGAACGTTTCACTCTTGAACTATGTCGTTGCGGGATGGCTCAGATGGAGCCAGGCCGAACAGGAAATGGCCATGATGTGCGGCATACTTTTTGACATCGGAAAACTCAGGGTTTCAAGGGATATCTTGAATAAGCCCACTCAGTTATCCGCCGACGAACTCAGGGAAGTAAAGCGCCATGCCGAGTACGGGTATCAGCTTTTAAGAGATAAGAATCTGCCCGAACATATAAAGGCTACCGCAATAATGCATCATGAAAGACATGACGGAAGCGGTTATCCTTTAAAACTTAAGGGTGACAGGATAAACAGCTTTGCAAGACTCACCGCTGTTACCGATGTATACGATGCCATGACAAGCCCCAGAGTTTACAGAGAAGCGCTTTGTCCCTTCAGGGTTGTGGAGATATTCGAGGATGAGGGACTTGAGAAGTACGATCCCGATATCATAATGACATTCCTTAAGAA
>JAEEGJ010024571.1_pt1 | contig 12472 bp, 8 predicted proteins | sample 8958761 | NCBI WGS metagenome assembly JAEEGJ01 (sample SAMN16246546, study PRJNA631951) | gut metagenome | biome: gut microbiome; feature: rumen; material: RS-attached | host: Bos | place: Iran: Karaj | collected 2018-10 | reverse complement strand
CAGCGTCAGACTTACCACGTGGAGAGAAGTCAGAACCACCCTTTGCACCACCCATTGGGAGAGTTGTGAGAGAGTTCTTGAATGTCTGCTCGAAAGCAAGGAACTTCAGGATACCGAGGTTTACTGAACGGTGGAAACGGATACCGCCCTTGTAAGGACCAATCACGTTGTTGTGCTGGATACGGTAGCCCATGTTTGTCTGTACGTTGCCCTTGTCGTCAACCCATGATACGCGGAACTCGATTACGCGATCTGGAATACAGAGACGCTCGATGAGGTTAGCGCGCTCAAACTCTGGGTGCTTGTTGTACTCTTCCTCGATAGTAGGAAGTACCTGACTTACTGCCTGAATGTACTCAGGCTCATTAGGAAATCTCTGCTTGAGATTCTCAACGACTTGCTGTGCGTTCATTTTTTTGTTTTACTTTTATTGGTTAAAAACTAAATTAATATTTCAATTTAATTGGATTACTTCATGTGCTCCACGAACCAGTTGGTTACCTGTCTCAGCAGGTGATTTCTTGTGTTGCCACCGTGGATGCCGTGGTTGCGGTTGGTATAGATAAGTTCCTTGAAATCCTTATCTGCCTGAACCATTGCCTCGCTATACTCGAAAGCGTTCTGTGGATGAACATTGTCATCTGCAAGACCATGTACGAGAAGTAGTGCTCCGTGCAGGTTGTTTACCCTGTTCTTTGGGTTGATATCATATCCGGCGCTGTTCTCTTTTGGAGTACGCATATATCGCTCGGTATAGATGGTGTCGTAGAAACGCCAGTCGGTTGGTGCTGCTATTGCTACTCCGCAGCAGAATACGGGTCTGCCTTCTGACATTGCCATCAGCGTATTGAATCCGCCGAAACTCCATCCCCAGATAGCGATACGGTTCTTGTCAACAAATGACTGCTGTCCAAGCCATAGTGCGGTTTCTACCTGATCCTTTGACTCTAGGTCGCCCATTCTTTGGTAGATGCATTTCTCAAAGGCTGTACCGCGATATCCGGTACCACGTCCGTCAACTGTAACGACGATAAAGCCCTTTTCTGCAAGTGAGTAGTCATACATGCCGCCGTTGCCCATTGAGCCTATTCCCCAGCTGTTTACAACCTGCTGGCTACCAGGACCAGAGTACTGGTGCATAATGACCGGATATTTCTTTGATGCGTCGAAGTTAGCTGGTTTTATCATCCAACCTTCCAACTGCACGCCTTCTGATGTCTTGAAAGTGAAGAATTCTTTCTTCGTTACAGGATAATTTCTGAGTTTTGACTTCAGAGTTGCATTGTCTTCCATCACCTTGATGTCCTTGCCCTGACCATTGCAGACAGAGAACTTATAAGGTGTATCGGCATCGCTCCATGTCTTGAGGAAGTATTTGTAGTTCTCAGAGAACTGGGCTGCGGCTGTTCCTGCTTCAGGAGTAAGGCATTCAAGCTTGCCGTTAGCTTTTGAAACAAATACCTGACGATCCTTTGGAGTAGGAGAGGCTGCCTGGAAATAGACATCGCCAGTCTTTTGGTCAATGCCGTATGTCGCTGTGATATCCTTGTTAGGAAGTGAGATTTCTCTCTTTAGAGTTCCTGTAATTGAATATACGTTGAGGGTTATATTCTCTCCCTTGTCGCAAGGCACGAGGATGTAGTTGTCTGTAACCTTCATGTCGGTATAGGCCTCTTCCTTAACGTATTTGCTTGATTTGTTCTCAACAATCATCTGGCATACGCTACTGCGTGGGTTAGCAGAGTAGATGCGCATATCATCCTGATGGCGGTTGAGTGTTACGAGTAATATGCTATTGGCATCAGAAGTAGGGATGATTCTTGGAATATATCCTTCAGCATCCAGTGGGAGTTCAATCTTTCGTGTGACGTGACTCTTGATGTCGTAGCTCCAGGCACTTACCTTTGAGTTGTCCTCGCCAGCCTTTGGATATTTATATACGTATTCTCCCGGATATGTGCTTAGTGCGTCGTATGAAGGAGACATGCCCTTGAACAACTGGAGAGGGTATTCCTTTACATTTGCTTCCTCGTACTTTATCCAGCAAATCATAGTGCCGTCGGCATTGAAGCACATGCTGTTTGAGGTAGTGAACTCCTCTTCGTTTACCCAATCTGGGATTCCGTTGATTACCTTATTGATTTCGCCGTCCTTTGTTACCTGACTTTCTGCTCCGTCAAAAAGGAGTTTGCTAACCCAGATGTTGTTGTTGCGTACAAAGGCTATCTGATTACCATCGTTGCTCCAGATAGGATTCTGAACGTCGGAGTTGTCGCTAAGCGGACGCATACGCTTGTTGGCGATGTTATACACATAGTATTTGGCAGTTGAAGACCTGCGATATACCATTTTCGTCTCAGTCTTGATAAGCATCTTAGTGCCATCAGGTGAGATGATATAGTCGTCGAATGCCTTAACCTTTTCACCAACAGTATTGTTTACATCGAAAAGAATGCTAGCCTGCTGTCCGTTTTTGTAATAGCAAGCTATGATTTTAGTACCGTCGTCAGATATTCTTGAATACGTCTCACCATCAGGCAAAGCTCTCATTCCACCAACTTTTTGGGCTGCAAAAACGCCCGAGTTGATGTCCTGAATGCTTATCTTTCCCTGAGCTGCAACACCCAATGCCGTTGCGAGAAGGAGTGAGCACATAATAAAAAATTTCTTCATTTGACAGTTTTCTACTAATTTTGGTGCAAAGATAATATTTTTTTCGTAAATTTGCAACCAAATATGTACAAAAAGTTATAAAATCATCAAAAATAATGACATTTTTCTTTAATTTCGCATGATTTGCTATAATAAATATGGTGATTGGGTAAGAAAACGTTTCGGATGTAAGGTACAGAAAATCTCAATTGATGCAGGTTTTTCGTGTCCAAACCGTGATGGAACGATAGGAAAAGGCGGATGTATCTATTGCAATAATGCCACCTTCAATCCTGAATATTGTACGGATACAGCCGGTCGTGTATCCCAGGAAGAACGTCTTGATCTTTCTGCCGATAACATTAGGTCTCAGCTATTGGCAGGTAAGGAGTTTTTTGCTAGAAAATACCCAGAGATGAAATACATCGCGTATTTCCAGTCATATACCAATACATACGGGGATATCGAGAAGTTGAAGCGAATGTATGAGGCGGCTCTTTCGGTTGAGGATGTAATTGGAATTTCTATTGCCACTCGTCCTGACTGTGTGTCGGATGAGTTGCTTGATTATCTTGGGGAACTTTCTCATCGCACATTCCTTACTATGGAGTATGGGGTAGAGTCGTTTAATGATGATACGCTTCGTATAATAAATCGTGGACATTCATCGGAGTGTAGTACTAATATTATAAGGAATACGCACGCGCGCGGAATTATAGTTTGTGCTCATCTTATTCTTGGTCTTCCTGGAGAGGATAAAGCAGAAATACTGCGACAGATAGACATTGTGAACTCATTGCCTATTGATATTCTGAAACTGCATCAGTTGCAGATAACGAAAGGTACGATTCTTGAGCATCGTCCGGATTTGATTGACCAATGTACATTGTTTACTCCAGAAGAGTATATAGAATTGCTCGTTGAGTATATACGTCGTCTTCGTGATGATATTGTCATCGAGCGATTTACGAGTCAGTCCCCAGCGGGATTGCTCATTGCACCTCGCTGGGGACTGAAAAATTATGAGTTTACTAATCTATTGAATAAGAGGTTGTTGGAGCCTTAGTCCAGTGCCTCGTATTTTGACTGACGACTCTTGTATTCTGGTACGATTTCCTTCATCTTCTTTACGATCTTCATGTCATCGTAAGTGAAACTTAGATGCAGAAGATCTTCTTCGTTCTTTAGAGCTTCATCATATTGGTATTCACGTACCGATGCAATCTTGATCTTCGGATGAATCGTTGGCTTCGTCTGTTCTGTGTCGGTGAGCACTTCTTCATAGAGCTTCTCGCCGTCACGAAGACCTGTGAACTTGATTTCCACGTTCTTTGCACCAGAGAGGTCTATCATTCTTTGGGCTAGGTCGGCGATGCGAACTGGTTTGCCCATGTCGAATACGAAAATCTCGCCACCATGTCCCATAGTTCCTGCCTCAAGTACCAATTGACAGGCTTCTGGAATGAGCATGAAGAAGCGTATGATATCTGGATGCGTTACAGTAAGTGGACCGCCATTTTTGATCTGCTGTCTGAAGATTGGTATTACAGAACCGTTTGATCCAAGTACATTGCCAAAACGTGTGGTGATGAACTGTGTCACACCCGGAGTACCGTCAACTTGCATAAGCTTATCCTTGATGTTCTCGTAGTTTTCTGGCTTGATGCCATTCTTGAGATCCTGTAATGCCTTATTGAGGCTCTGGCAATATATTTCGCAGATTCTCTTTGAACATCCCATAACGTTTGTTGGATTTACTGCCTTGTCGGTAGAGATCATCACAAACTTTTTTGTGCCGTATTTTACAGCCAAGTCGGCAATTACACGTGTTCCGTAGACGTTGTTCTGGATTGCCATTGCTGGGTTGTCCTCCATCATTGGAACGTGCTTGTATGCTGCTGCATGGAATACGTACTCAGGCTTGTGGTCGCTGAATATCTCTTCCATGTGAGTAGGATTGCTAATGCTGCCTACGATAGTCCATGCCTTTATGTCAGGGAACTTGCGTGCCATCTTCAGACGCACATCATGCATTGGAGTCTCAGCCTGATCGACGAGAATCAACTCTGAGGGTTCTGCCTTTGCAACCTGATTCACCATCTCGGAGCCGATAGAGCCTGCCGCTCCAGTAATGAGTATGCGTTTGCCTTTCAGAAGTTCACTAATGGCATCAAGGTCGACCTCTATTTTGTCGCGAGGAAGAAGGTCTTCAATGTCCACTTCGTGAAGTTGTTCTTGCTTGAGACCCTTTTCTGGTGTCCAGACCTCAGCTTCAGAAAGCATCAGAATGTGAATCTTGTTCTTGATGAGTTCCTCCACCAATTCTGTATTGTTTCTGAACGTCTCTGCCTGAAGCGGACTTACGATTATCACGGTCGCATGAGCCTTCTTCATGTGGTGAATGAGGTTCGGACCTACCCTGCGAACCTTGACACCGAACATGTATTTATCAGCCAAATCACCATTTGGACTAACGAAACCTACAATGGAATATTGTTTTGATGGACTTGACTGAATGGTGCTTGCAATAACCTCAGCACCTCTTTGTACGCCAAAGATGAAAGCTCGCTTGATTCCGTTGTTAAATGATGACTCGTATATGGCTTTCATCAGTAGCCTTATCGACCATTGACCTGCGACACTTAGAAAGAATGTGGTTGCGTAGTTTTTCAGACCTGTAGATGCGATGATATAGTCTTTGCTGAAGAAAAGTCGTACTATGAGTATCAATGCAAAAGCTACCATCTGTGCATAGAGAACCCGAAGTAGGTCTGTTGACCGTAGATATCTTACAATACCACTATAGGTGTGGTATATCCTCATGCCGATGAAAAAGAATACCAACAGACAGCACCATGTGAATACTCGATCCCAGAAATGAATTCTTAGGACTTTCGGACCATCACAGACATAGGTCGCAATCAATGCTGCTATGATGATGATCAGGAAATCCACGCAAATGAGAGTCCAATATGGAAGTGCACTTTTGGATAGATACCAATATCTTATTTTATTTAATATTCTCTTTGGCATAAATAGGTTTTTGATGTTTAGACCCTAATTAGTTTTCTTAAAGGGGTACATGGGATGCATTAGCGACTCCTCTTATTTAAAGGGATGTTAGGAAGATGCTTTGCATTCTTGAGTGCAAAGATACTACAAAAAAGAATGAAATCCAAAGGAAATGATTTGTTTTTGCATAAAATCGCCCTAAAATGGGGCGTAAAACATCTTTTTTATTCTTTTCCTTTTGATTTTTCTGCTTTATTCCTTCTTCTATCTTGTTTTGGAGCCGTTGTAGTTGCTTCCGTTTTTCTGTTGTTGCTTCTTTTGGTATATGGCTTGCCTTTACCGACAGGTTTGCGCGAGTACCTGTAGTTCTTTCTTCCACTCTTAACAGGTTTTACGACCTTGTATTCAGGTCCATCGCCAATGCCTTCGGGAAGAGCATTCTTTGTGATTTCCTTTTCGAGGAATTCCTCAATCTTCTTGAAAAGCCAGATTTCATCATCGCTGACGAGTGTATATGCTATGCCATCACGATCCGCACGAGCCGTACGACCGATACGGTGAACGTAATCCTCTACATCGTGAGGTACATCATAGTTGATGACCATTTGGATGTCGTCAATATCAATTCCGCGTGCAACGATATCTGTAGCCACCAGAACATCAAGTTCGCCACTCTTGAACTTGTACATCACATCATCGCGTTCTGCCTGTGTGAGATCTGAGTGCATAGCTCCACATACCACCTTCATCTGCTTCAAAGCATGGTATATGTCCTTTACTCTCTGCTTTTTTCCTGAGAATATGATGACACGCTTCAAATTGCCTGCCTTGAAGATAGACTTAAGAATTGCATTCTTTTGTGGTTGGTAGCAAACGTATGCTGATTGTTGTATCTTTTCTGCAGGCTTACTTACTGCAATCTTTACCTGAACAGGATTCTTGAGAAGTGTCTTTGCGAGTTGCTCAATTTTCTCAGGCATTGTGGCAGAGAACATAATTGTCTGTACCGTAGGAGGAAGTTCTTTGGCGATACTTATGATATCGTCGGAGAAACCCATGTCAAGCATTCTGTCAGCTTCGTCAAGAATGAAGAATGAAACGCGTGAAAGGTCTACGTTACCCATCTGCATATGGGAAATGAATCGTCCTGGAGTCGCTATGACAACAGGTGCTCCTTGCTTGAGGGATTTCAATTCCTGATCATATCTATTGCCGTCGTTTCCTCCATAGACGGCTACGCTTGAAATGCCGTCAAGGTAGTAGCTGAATCCTTCCATAGCCTGGTCTATCTGCTGAGCCAACTCGCGTGTCGGACTCATGATAAGGCAGTTTATGGAATCCTCTGGGAATGGGCGGTCGTGTGGATCAAGTCCGTCGTCAAGAAGGGAGAGAACAGGTAACAGATATGCTGCCGTCTTTCCTGTGCCGGTCTGAGCCACGCCAAGGATGTCGCGTCCTTGGAGTATAGGAGAGATGGTTTGTGCCTGAATTGGCGTGCACTCGTCAAAGTGCATGTCATACAAGGCATCAAGAATGTTGTCGTTTAATTCTGTTTCGTCGAAATACATAATTTCATGTACAATTTATGTACAATTTTCGATTTTGTTTTTAATTTGGAGCCTTGCGATAGCAGAAATACGCTACAAAGGCAAATATTATATTTGGTACCCAGGCTGCCAATGGTGCTGGGGTGCCTGCATTAATCGCGAATGTTGATGATACGGTTTGGAGCATGATATAGATAAAACTCAGAGCCAGACCGATACCAAGATACATACCCATACCGCCTTTGCGTTTTCGGGAAGAAAGGCTAAGTCCTATTATCGTAAGGATGAACGATGCAAAGGAAGATGCTATACGTTTATGATACTCCACCTGATAGCGCACAACATTAGCCGAACCTCTGTCAATCTGCTTGGAGATATAGTCTTTCAGCTCAGGTGAGGTGAATGTCTCTTGCTGGCCTTTACTGTAAACAAGGTCTGTCGGCTCCATCGTTATGAGCGTGTCAAGACTTGTGCCACTCGTTATCTTTTCCCTCATGCCTCGCATCTCGCGAATCTTCCAATTGTGAGCCTTCCAATGGAATTTCTCATCGGCTATGGTATCATACTGAATTTCCAGAGCCGTCATATGGGAGATGAGTTTCTTGTTCTCGAACTTGTCAAGACAGAAGCCCCATCCACGTTTCATGTTGTTGTCGTAGTGCTGAATGTAGGCTATTACACCCGGACTTACCTGCAACTGAACATTCTCGGCAGATGTATTCTTCTTGTTGTTCTTATAGAGAGATTCGAAATTCTGCCTTATGACCGTTCCGTGTGGAATGACATACGCGCTAAGGTAGTATGACATTATGGAGATAAGGACACACGAAAGCATATATGGGCGCATCAGTCGCTTGAAACTCACTCCGGCTGCCATGATGGCGATGATCTCCGAGTTTCCTGCCATCTTTGAGGTGAAGAATATCACGGCAATAAAGACGAACAGAGGCGAAAACAGATTAGCGAAGTATGGCACGAAGTTCATGTAATAGTCAAAGACTATAGCCTTCAGAGGAGCATGATACTCCGTGAACTTCGATAGGTTCTCGTTTACGTCAAAGACAATAGATATAGATATGATAAGCAATATGGCAAAGAAGTATGTACCGATGAACTTGCCGATGATATATCGGTCAAGTCGCCCAGGAAGCATCCTCGTGATGTTGTACCATATCTTCGGGTGCTTTACTGTTGCAAATTCCTTGAGCCAGGCAAAAGGCACGCAGACATAATGCCACAACAGTTTTATCCAAAGGATAAGCTGCTTTAGCCAACGGAATATCCTTGAGCCTTTTATCTTACGCTTTATTCTTTTTATACTAATCTTTGTCATTAATATGAGCTTTACCGTCTTCTCATCATATTCTCAACCACAGAGTTCTTCCATTTCACGAAGTCACCCTGCTCGATATGCTTTCTCGCATCTGTCACGAGACGTAGATAGAACGCCAAATTGTGGATGCTGGCAATCTGAAGTGCGAGATATTCCTGTGCCTTGAAGAGATGATGCAGATATGCCTTTGTGGTTACAACGTCGATATCGCAACCCTCTGTGTCGATAGGCGTAAAATCATCCTCCCATTTCTTGTTGCGCATATTCATCGTACCCTCGTATGTGAAGAGAAGGGCATTTCTACCATTTCGTGTTGGCATAACGCAATCAAACATATCCACACCACGCTCTATTGCCTCAAGAATATTCCAAGGAGTACCCACGCCCATAAGATATCGTGGCTTGTCCTTTGGAAGAATCTCGTTTACGACCTCAATCATCTCGTACATAACCTCTGTAGGTTCACCAACGGCAAGACCGCCGATAGCATTTGCATCAGCTCCCTTGTCGGCTATGTACTTTGCTGATTCCCTACGAAGCTCTGGATATTTACATCCCTGAACAATAGGCATCAAGGTCTGGTTATAACCATAGAGCGGTTCAGTCTCGTTGAAGCGTTTCCAACAGCGATCCAGCCACCTGTGAGTGAGTTGCATGGATTTCTTTGCGTAGTTGAAATCTGCCTCACCCGGAGCACATTCGTCGAATGCCATCATGATATCAGCACCTATCACGCGTTCTGTATCCATCACATTCTCTGGGGTGAAGAAATGCTTGCTTCCGTCAATATGTGAACGGAACTCGCAACCTTCCTCCTTGAGCTTGCGGATGCCTGTGAGCGAGAATACCTGAAAGCCTCCGCTATCTGTGAGGATAGGGCGCTCCCAACCTATGAACTTATGCAGACCACCAGCTTTCTTGAGGATGTCAAGACCCGGACGAAGATACAAATGATATGTATTGCCAAGAATAATCTGGGCAAGAACCTGCTTGCGAAGTTCCTCAAAATGAACTGCCTTTACAGATCCCACAGTTCCCACAGGCATAAAGATTGGAGTCTTTATCAGTCCGTGATCGGTCGTGATGACGCCTGCTCGTGCATCAGAACATGGGTCTGTATGTTGTAATTCGAATGTCATTATTCTTTCTTCGGTTCTTTCTCTTCAATAACAGCCAAGTCAATGGCATCTTTTACTTTCTCGTTGGTCAAGGCGTATGCCCAAACGTCCTGAACATCTTTGACGTAATGGAAGTTCACGCCCTTGCGATAAATCTCAGGAATCTCGTTGATGTCCTTTTCGTTTGCCTCGCAGAGCATGATGTCGGTAATACCCGCACGCTTTGCTGCAAGAATCTTTTCCTTGATTCCACCTACAGGCAATACCTTTCCGCGAAGTGTTATCTCGCCAGTCATAGCTATGTTCTTGCGAACCTTACGTTGGGTAAGGGCAGAAGCAATAGAAGTAGCGATTGTGATACCTGCAGAAGGACCATCCTTTGGCGTTGCGCCCTCTGGAACGTGGATGTGGATATTCCAGTTGTCGAAAATCCTATAATCGAGATTCAAGGTGTCAGCGTGAGCCTTGACATATTCAAGTGCAATAGTGGCACTTTCCTTCATCACGTCTCCGAGATTTCCCGTCAGAGTCAGCTTACTGCCCTTGCCTTTTGAAAGAGAAGTCTCGATGAAGAGAATCTCACCTCCGACGCTTGTCCAAGCCAATCCCGTAACTACTCCGGCATAGTCATTTCCCTGGTAGATGTCACGGTAGAAAGGCGGATTACCAAGCAGTTCCACAACCTTCTCCTCGTCAATCTGTCCCATAGGATATTCCTCGTCCTTGGCATATTTATAGGCTATCTTACGCATGAGCTTGCCAATCTGCTTCTCCAATTGACGCACGCCACTTTCGCGAGTGTAGCGCTCAATAATCATCTCAATGGCTGATTTCTTGAACTTCAACGCGCCTTTTGGCAGACCGTTTGCCTCAATCTCCTTCTTGATAAGATGACGCTTCGCAATCTCGATCTTTTCCTCTGTGATATAGCCACTCACCTCAATCATCTCCATACGGTCGCGCAAAGGTCCCGGGATGTTGCTGATATCGTTGGCTGTTGCTATGAACATCACGTTTGAGAGGTCATAGTCCATATCGAGGTAGTTGTCGTGGAAGGCGTTGTTCTGCTCTGGGTCGAGAACCTCAAGCAAGGCAGAAGCCGGATCTCCCTGATGAGTGTTCTGTGTCACCTTGTCAATCTCGTCGAGGATAAACACAGGATTTGAACTTCCAGCCTTCTGGATACCCTTAATGATACGGCCAGGCATAGCTCCGATGTATGTCTTACGATGACCGCGAATCTCCGATTCGTCATGCAGACCACCAAGCGAAATCCTGACGTACTTACGCTGAAGAGAATCGGCTATACTCTTTCCCAGACTTGTCTTTCCCACTCCTGGAGGGCCGTAGAGACATAGAATTGGCGATTTCAGATTGCCTCTGAGCTTCAAAACGGAAATATACTCAAGTATGCGCTCCTTGACCTTCTCCATACCATAGTGGTCCTGGTCGAGTTTCTTCTCGGCACGTGCAAGGTTGAGATTGTCCTCTGTGCGGTAATCCCAAGGCAAGGCGAGAATCTGCTGAAGATAAGTGAGTTGTATGTTGTAGTCAGGACTCTGTGGCTGAATGGCGTCAAGCTTGTTGAGCTCTTCCTCGAAAGCCATACGTGTCTCATCGCTCCACACCTTCTCGGCTGCCTGACGCATCAGCTTCTTGCGTTCTGCGCTCTGACCGTCTCCGCCAAGCTCCTTGCGTATGTTCTTTATCTGCTGACGCAGGAAGTACTCCTTCTGTTCCTCGTTGATCTTCTCCTCTGTACGATGGCGTATGCTGTTCTTCAGCTCAAGCAACTGCAGTTCGCGGTTGAGCAAGCCGAGCAACTGGAATGCACGCAACTTCATAGATGGCATACTGAGGAGCTTTGCCTTTTCGTCGATAGAGAAAGGCAGGTTTGTGCACATGAAGTTGATGCATAGAATCTCGTTTGATATGTTTGTCACGGCAAACTGAGCCTCGTTCGGAAGGTCCTCGTTGTTCTGGACGTATTCCAGAGCCTTCTTCTTCACGTCGTCAATAGCCATCTTGTACTCGGTGTCGTTCTTCTCCGGCATCTGCTCCTTTGCCGTTGTGAGCTCGCCCATGAGGAAAGGACTCTTCTTCGTGATGCTTTCAAGATGACATCTTGAGAGTGCCTGAATGACGATAGTCACGTTATTGCTCATTCCCGGGATGTCGAATATCTTCACCAACTTGCCGAATACTCCATACTCGTACAAGTCCTCCAGTTCAGGCTCGTCAATATTCGGGTCTTTCTGGCAAATGACAGCAAATGCCAGATCAGGCTTCTTCTTGAGCTTTTTAACCAAAGCAAGGGTAGATTCCCTTGTGACCATGATAGGTGTAAGTACGCCCGGATGCAGCACGATATTGCGTGTTGCTATAATCGGCATCTCGCCATCCTGACTTACCTCAAAGAGAGAATCGATGTCTCCGTCAAAATCGGCAACCATCTGAAATCCTGCTCCCTGATTGCCTCCAGTCATAAATATCTCGTTGTTCATTTATAGTCTTGAAAAATCGGGTGACAACGTGCGCAGCACCTCGCATGAATAAAATAGTGCGTGTCAGCCCTACAGGCTGGCGCACGTCTGTGATTTTCGAGTGCAAAGGTACTAAAAAAAAATGACATTTCAGCATTTTCCACATTATTTAATGTAAAGAAGTGTGAAAAATGCGTGATGTCTTTAGAAAAATCAAGTCTTGTGCCAGTCGTAATCTCAAGTAACTCCGTTGTAAGTCCGTAGTAACTCCCTTGTTCCTCCGCTCTCTCACCGACTTTGCACCGACTTTGCACCGACTTTGGTACG
>JAEEGJ010024568.1_pt1 | contig 12475 bp, 13 predicted proteins | sample 8958761 | NCBI WGS metagenome assembly JAEEGJ01 (sample SAMN16246546, study PRJNA631951) | gut metagenome | biome: gut microbiome; feature: rumen; material: RS-attached | host: Bos | place: Iran: Karaj | collected 2018-10 | reverse complement strand
CGGTGGCCTTGCGGATATATCCGAGTCCCGAACCTGCAGACTTGCCGGAGAGAGCATAGTAGACACGATGCTCATCCACGTTGATGCTCTCGACAGAGACACCTGCCAGCTTCTTGGGGTTCGACTCATCAACGTTCATAACGTATAGATTGCCGTTATCGTTAGGGTTTGAGAAATAAACCTTGCCGTCATGCTCGCAGAAGAGGCCTCCGTTATAGAGATTACCACCCGGATTGCCCACATAATTGTCATCATTCATGGGCATATGCTTCTTAAGGGCTGCCATGATGAACAGCGCCGTCATGAGTCCTATGAAAATAACAATGAAAACAATATTTCTCGCCTTCATCCTGTTATAATCCTCCAAAGATATCCTATATAGTGATTATAGTCTCTAATCTGCTTGCTATCAAGGCAAAACTGATATAAACTATACTATGTGACAATAGGCGCATTTCGCAAAAATGCAACCAATTAACCATGTTTTTGACAGCGGGGTACCATATGAATTTAGATGATTACAGAGCACAGATGGATGAGATAGATACTAAGCTGGTAAGGCTGTTGGAACAGAGGATGGATGTATCCTGTGATATTGCCAGGTTCAAGAAGGCAGAGGGCATTCCGACTTTCGACAGCGGAAGAGAACAGTATAAGCTCTTCGCCGTAGCCGATCTTACCGGCAATCCCTTATATAAGGACCATATGAAGAAGGTTTTTGAAGGCATAATGGCTCAGAGCAGAGCGCTGCAGGATGAGCTTATGTAAGATCACGGAAGTTCCGGATCGGAAGCAGGTATATGAGAGATTATGAACTGATCATTTACAACAATATATGTTCCGACGAGCTTGTGTCTAAGATGATATATATCATGGACAGCGCACCCTATGACTTCCTCGGCAGCAGGGATGACTGCGATCCGTTGGATTCGGATGCCGTGCGCAATACGGCATTTGACTGTGTGAGCAGGCTTATTGAGTTCGGAGCAAGCCACGGTATCTCCGGCAATCTCTGGCATCATTATCTTGCAATGTTGTTAGTCAATGACGAGAACAGTTACAGCCGTTCATGCGAGATAAGAGGAGCCATCAGCGGCAGCATCGTGGATGCCGTCGTTCATGATATGGAGATCATAAGGGAACTGTTTCGTTACGACTTTACCGATATGAAGGATAAGCTTGGCCTCGACTGTTGGGATCTGGTAGAGGATTATTCCGCATCATCAGAGGAGAGCAGGGTATACAACAGCCGTATCAGAAGCCGTATCTGTGAGCTCAATGCCCGCTTCGAGGAGAACGGGACTGCGGAGGAGATGAAGGACAGTCTCACCATGTTTTACAAGGAGTACGGTGTGGGAAGGTTCGGACTCCACAAGGCCTTCAGAGTGGAGAGAGATAATGACGGTAATGTCATAATTGTGCCGATCCTCAATATTGCCCATGTAAAACTCGATGATCTTGTGGGATATGAGATGGCCAAGAAGCGCCTCACAGACAACACGGACGCCTTTGTGGCAGGTAAGAAAGCCAATAACTGCCTGCTGTACGGAGATGCTGGAACGGGTAAGTCCTCATGCATCAAGGCGATCGCCAATGAGTACTTTGACAGAGGGCTTCGTATCATAGAGATATACAAGCACCAGTTCAAGGATCTCAATAATGTCATCGCGCAGATCAAGAACAGGAACTATAAGTTCATAATTTACATGGATGACCTCTCTTTTGAGGAGGATGAATCCGATTACAAGTTCCTTAAGGCCGTAATTGAGGGTGGTGTTGAGACCAAGCCTGATAATATCTTAATCTATGCAACCTCCAACAGACGCCATCTGATCAAGGAAACCTGGAAGGATAGAAGGGATATTGAGCAGGATGGAGATATCCACAGATCAGATACCATGGAGGAGAAACTCTCACTGGCTAACAGATTCGGTGTAACGATAGGATATTACAAGCCATCAAGGCAGGAATTCTATGATATCGTGAAGGTTTTAGCTGAGAGAAACGGTATTGTGATGGATGACTCAGAGCTAAGGCTTGAGGCGGACAGATGGGAACTCAGTCATGGAGGAGTTTCCGGAAGAACTGCCCAGCAGTTTATAACACATCTACAGGGCAAATAATATATCATATACATGTTATATAACATAAATAAAATCCGCGGTATAATTACCGCGGATTTGCTATATCCAAATAATTATGGAGCCCATTTTAGATTGGGACAGTCTGTCGCACAGCCTGCCAGTGCGTTATTTCTTACTTCACAGGACGCATTTCGGCAATCGCGACACTTAAACGTGTAGTGGTATGAATATCTTATTTTGCAGGTTTTACAGCAAAATGGATTCATGCTGTTATGAGCTACAAAAGAACGACCGCATCCAACACAGGTTATAACCACATTGTGAGCCATATCACACCTCCTTTTTATATTATCGACAAAAAAGTAGTCATAATCAATTAAATTGTAATAAAATATAGTAAAACATGAGAAATTGGTCGGAGAAGTTTAGATGCATGAGATGAGTTATATCGCTAAAATGGTTTCAATGGCTGCCGAAGTTGCCATGGAAAATGAGGCGAAAAAGGTAAAGAGCATCGAGGTTTACATTGGAAAAACAAGCGGCGTAATGCCGTATTACATGCAGAAGTATTTCCCGGAAGCTTCCAAGGGAACAATAATTGAGGGAGCAGAGCTTATATGCGTTGAAGTTCCGGTGAAGGCTTTGTGCGAAGAGTGCAATAACGAATATTTTCCGTCAAGAGAAAACGGATACCTCTGTCCTGTCTGTGGAGGCAGAAAAGCCCACATAATCGAGGGAAAAGGGGTTGTACTGAATAATGTAGTGATAGAGGAGTAACAGAAAGGAAACCTGCTATGAAAACACTGTATATTGAATGCAAAATGGGTATTGCCGGCGATATGATGGCTTCTTCGTTACTTGGACTGTTTGAAGATAAAAACAGCGTTATAGAGGCCTTAAATGCGATAAATATACCCAATGTGGTATATAAACTCGACCAGGTCAAAAAATGCGGAATTTTGGGCGATCATATTACGGTTTTGATAGATGGAATTGAAGAAGGTGACGGGCATGACCATGAGCATCACGACCATCATGATCATCATCACAGCACCCTCGACGATATAGAAGAAATTATAGAAGGACTTAACATTCCCAAGGAAATCAAGAGTGATGTAAGAGAAGTGTATCAGATTCTTGCACAGGCAGAGAGCAAGGTTCATGGAGAGCCGGTTTCTCAGATCCATTTCCACGAAGTTGGTAAGATGGACGCCATAGCTGATATCACTGCTGTATGTTATCTGCTTCACGAGCTTGATCCTGATAAAATAATCGTTTCACCTATAAACGTCGGAAATGGCACTGTTAAATGCGCTCATGGCATTCTTCCGGTTCCGGCGCCTGCGACAGCTCTTTTGCTGGAAGGCATACCAACATATTCTCCGGAGAAGATTGTGGGCGAGCTCTGTACTCCTACAGGTGCAGCTCTGGTCAAGTATTTTGCCTTTGATTTTGGAGCGCAGCCGGTGATGACGGTAGATGCTATCGGTTATGGTATGGGTAAAAAAGATTTCGACCAGGCCAACTGCGTCAGAGCCATGATCGGAGAGTCATCGGAAGAGGCTGAGAGGATAATTGAGCTCTCCTGTAACATCGATGATATGACCGGAGAGGAGCTTGGTTTTGCAACAGAGATGCTCTTTGAGAGAGGAGCACTCGATGTTTTTACAATATCGGTTGATATGAAAAAGAACCGCCCGGGATTCCTTTTGACAGTCCTTTGCAACGAGGATGACAAAGAGAGACTCCTTAGTGTGATATTCAAATATACCACTACTCTTGGTGTTCGTGAGCATACCTACAACAGATATACCATGCTTAGAGAGATCAAGAAGATTGACACCCCTTATGGTGAAGTCAGGGTGAAAAGATCTTACGGACACGGAATTAAGCGCGAAAAATTTGAATACGAAGACCTGGCAGGCATTGCAAGGAGAACGGGCAAATCTTTAATAGAGCTGAAAAACGAACTGGTGGAAAATGAGCGAAATAATTAATCTTAAGGATTTAAACTGCGAAGATGTCGCAATCTACAATTCTTTAAACGAGAATCAATTAAAGAAAATATATGAACCGAACTTAGGGCTTTTCATTGCGGAAAGCCCTAAAGTTATTGTACGGGCTTTGGATGCTGGATTTGAGCCTGTTTCTGCCCTTGTGGAGGACAGGCTTCTTACCGGGGAGATGGAAGATATTCTGCCAAGGCTTGGAGATATTCCAATTTACACATCAACAGAGGATATTTTATCCCGGATAACCGGCTTTAAACTAACAAGGGGTGCACTCTGTGCCATGAGGAGAAAAGAGCTCTCGCCACCGGAAGATATAGTTAAGGATGCGCGCAGAATAGTCATCCTTGAGGATGTGGAAAATCCGACTAATGTCGGCGCTATATTCCGCTCTGCAGCGGCTCTTAACATTGACGCAGTGATACTTACGGGAGGATGCAGCGATCCGCTTTATAGAAGGGCGATAAGAGTCAGTATGGGCAACGTTTTCCAGGTTCCATGGACCTTTATCGGTGATGAATGGTATGAAGATGGTATCAGCATGCTTCATGAGCTTGGCTTTAGATCAGCTGCACTGGCGCTGGTTGATAACAGCGTAAGCATAGATGACAAGGACCTGGCAAAAGAAGAAAAACTTGCGATAATAATGGGCACAGAGGGAGAAGGTCTAAGGAAAAAGACCATTAATGACAGCGACTATGTTGTTAAGATCCCGATGTCTAACGGAGTAGACTCCCTTAACGTAGCAGCAGCAAGCGCCGTCACATTCTGGGAGCTTGCTGCAAAAAAGAGCTGAATTATTCGTTCATAAGATCGGAAATTGCTTTCTGTGAGTTTTTGATCGTATCATCGACGGATTGGCTGCCTTCTATGCACTTTACCAGCTCTTCTCCGAATACGGTCTCGATTTGTGACCATTTAGTGGTTCTCGGACGCACTCTGGAGTTGTTGGTTCCGCTGTACAGCTGCTGGAAGTATGGATATTTGGCAATTATTGAATCGTCTTTAAATACACTCTTTCTTGTGGGGATTCCGCCGTATTCCAGAGCTTCTCTCTGTACATCGGCGCTGGTTAAGTAGATTGAGAGCTTAAGTGCCAGCTCGGGATCTTTGGAATTTGTGGTGATTCCAAGGAGCCAGTTACCGATTTCTCCTGTGGCAAAGGTTTCGGAGATATTGTAATATTTGCCGGGAATCTGAGCTATGGAAGCTGTGGGTCCGTTTCCGGTTATAAACCAGGAAGGCCATCCGAGTGCCATTGCTGCTTCGCCGTCATTTATGGCTTTTATAAGTCCGTCTTTATCGTAATTATCGCCTGTCTTGTACAATTTGCAGTAGAATTCAAGAGCTTCACGGCTCTTTCTTGAATCCAGAATGACTTTGTCGTTCTCGTCGAAAAGGTCTCCGCCAAAAGCCCAAAGTATGGGAAGAAAATCAGAAACGATAGGGTTTCCTGCCTGTCCTCTTATGGCGTAGCCTTTTTTTCCTGATGCCTGTACTTCTTCACAGGCTGTCAGAATATCGCTCCATGTGTTTAAAGATTCTGAATCGGTTATTAAGTCAGGATTATAAAATATGAGCTGAACGTTACCTGAGAAGGGCAGAGCATAAGTGGCGCCCATTGGATAAGGGTCTTTTCCCAGAAGTCTTGATTTGTCGACAAAGTCCTCGTCATCGGCGTATCCGAGCTGAGTGAGGTTTTGAAGTACGTTTTTCTCTATGTATTCAGGCATTAATGGATCGTCTATCATTATGATGTCATATTTGCCCTCAGGGTTTGCGATGTCTTCGATCACATTTTTGCGTATATCGTCTGCACTTAAAGGAATTACCTCAACGGTGCAGTTATTCTCTTGTTCAAACTTTCCCTTTACAGCATTTATCACATCTGCATGGGATCCGTCTCTGGCTGCGATAGTTAAGGTTTTTGTGCTTTCAGAAGGATCCTGAGACTGAACGGATTCCTGAGAAGATGCGCATCCCACAGCAAGGAAACACATGCATGCAGCCATTATGAATGATAGAAAAGTCCTACTTTTGTTCATAGCAAACCTCCGTAACAATACAATACTATCATAATAAGTTTGTTTGTTTATTAAAAATAGATAATAATATGATTAACTTTATAGTATAATTAAAATGGCACAGAATATATTGCATAATTATATAGAGGTGAGCATATGCCTGAAACTAACAGCGAAGGAAAAATTGGCTATTCAACAGATACTGAATTCACTGCTAACGACATATTATACATGTTAAGGGACCTTCCCGATGCATGCTGTATCTTCAAAGTTCTGACGGATCCCTTCGGAACCGTAAAAGATATGCTCTTTTTATATGCGAATGAGAAATATGCGCAGCTGGTGGGACGTCCCATGGCTGAGCTTATAGGAAGTACCTATTACCAGACCGTGTCCAATCAGGATGAGGACTGGATCAAATTCAGTTATCAGGCAGCGGTTCTTAGGCAGTCTTCCATTAACAGGACCTATAACAGCCAGTTCAACAAGTGGTTTGAATTCTGGGTTGTACCCGTATATCAGAAGGGGTTCTGCGCCTTTATTATTCATGATGTAACAGCGGATAAGCGAAATGAGGTAACTCAGACCTTTAATGCCAATACCAATAACCTTGTGATCGAGTGTGCCAAGGCGATTTCAACACCTGACTTTAACAAGGGAATTAAAAGAGTTCTGCGCCGTATAGGTCAGACAATGGAAGCAGATCGCGTTTACGTGATGAGAATTGAGCCTGAGACCCAGAAGATAAAAGAGCTTCATGAATGGGTCAGCAAATCCTGCTCTACAGAGCTTCCTTCCAAAAAGATGTTTGAAAAGACCGATATGATCAATATATGGCTCAGGGACCTTGAGGGCGGTAATGTTCTGCACATGACCGATGTGACTGTGATACAGGATTCAAGCCCGGAGCTGTACAATGAATTTCTGGCGGGAAAAATCTCCAGATTCCTGGTGACAACCCTTAAGGATAAAGACGGACTCATTGGATTTCTTGTTGTAGATAATCATTCGCTTGAGATCCAGGTCAATGTGGTTGAGATGATGGAGACGGTTTCTGCGTTTATCGCAGGCCAGATAAGGAACAATGACCTGACAAAAGAGCTGATGTTCCTCGGTGGACATGATGCCCTTACGGGACTTGGAAACAGATATGCTCTTAACCAGACTATGATATCGCTTTCAGAGATGTCCGTACCTGTTGGTATATGCTACACAGATATCAATGGTCTTAAGGCTATAAACGACGATAAGGGACATCAGGAAGGCGATAAGCTGATAAAAGATACAGCAGAGCTTGTGGGATCGGTGTTTAAGAAAAAATATTGCTACAGGATCGGCGGAGATGAGTTTGTGGCAGTACTTCCCGATATAGAGGAAGAAAAGTTCATTGAACTGGTAGATAAACTAAAGAGCAAAACCAAGAAGGTTTCGATCGCTATAGGTCATAAATGGTCGCGAACCTCCAAGGAAGTAAACAAAGTCCTGAGAAACGCTGACGAGAATATGTACAAAGACAAATCGATGTTCTACAAGAGTCATGAACGCCGTCATGCGAATAATACTTAAACAAAAAAGAGTAGCCACATATTGTGACTACTCTTTTCACGTCTCAGTAAACTTAAATTTATGCAAGTGCTGCAGTAATGATAGACATTGAGTAAACCTCAATAGCGTTGCAGCCTCTTGAAAGATCGTTGATAGGTGCGTTAAGACCAAGAAGAATAGGGCCGTATGCTTCGAAGTTACCCATTCTCTGAGCGATCTTGTAACCAAGGTTTCCTGCGTTGATGTCAGGGAAAATGAAGGTGTTTGCATGTCCTGCAACAGGTGAACCGGGAGCTTTCTGCTTAGCTACACGAGGTGAAACTGCTGCGTCGAACTGAAGCTCACCGTCGATAGGAATATCAGGATACTTCTCCTGAGCCTTCTTGGTTGCGTTCTGCATCTTGGTTACTGTGTCATCCTTAGCTGATCCCTTTGTTGAGAATGAAAGGAAAGCAACCTTAGGATCTACGCCGAAACGTCTTGCGCAGTTAACTGTCTCGCCACAGATCTCAACAAGCTCATCCTCATTAGGATTGATGTTGATTCCGCAGTCTGCCATTGCGATAACTTCGTTGTCACCTGTAGCAGATGGACGAACAAGAATGAAGCATGAAGAAACGATGGTGTTCTCAGGCTTTGTCTTGATGATCTGGAGAGCAGGACGAACTGTATCAGCTGTTGAGTATGTTGCGCCTCCGAGAAGACAGTCGCCAAGACCCATCTTAACGAGCATTGTTCCGAAGTAGTTGGTCTGCTTAAGAATAGGGATTGCCTTCTCAGGTGTCATGCCCTTGCTCTTTCTGAGCTCGCAGAAAGCATCAACCATCTCGTCGAATTTCTCATAGTTCTCGGGATCGATAATCTGAGCGCCGCGGATGTTGTAACCTGCCTCTTCAGCTGACTTATTGATCTCGTCTACATTGCCGAGAAGAATAGGCTTGATGAAGTTTCCTGCAAGAAGTCTTGAAGCAGCCTCAAGAATACGTGGATCTGAACCCTCAGGGAATACGATTGTCTTAGGGTCCTGTTTGAGTTTTTGGATCATATCACCAAATCCGTACATTTATTTTTCCTCCTTAAAAAACAACGGTTTTTCACTAATGTAAGCGCATACATTTTTATATGCGAATGTCATTATAGACTAAAGGAAAATAAAAAAATTTGATTTCACTCAATTTTTATGCTAAATTTTAGCAGAGGTGACAAAAATATGAATATGAATCCAATGATGTTTATGCAATTACAGCAAAGAATACAGACTTTCCAGCAGGATCATCCCAAATTTGTACCGTTTCTTATGGCCATTAAGGACAATGCTCTGCAGGAAGGAACCGTTCTTGGTGTTACGGTTACAACACCGGACGGCAGGAAGATAGAATCAAACATCAAGCTTACAGCCAATGATATTGAGACTATCAAAATGATGTCCGATCCGGGAGCTATGAACTGATAACCTGCTTTATCAGAAGGTTTTTACGTAGCTGCCGTCTTTTTTAACAAAACTGTATTTGTTAAGGTAATCCTTGTGATGCTCATCCGGACCACTGTAGGTAAGAGATTTAACTCCGTATGAAGGAAGCTTTGAGAAAAGAAATTTTCCTATGGAGAAGTCTCTGTACTCCGGGAGTGAGTAGTCCAGGAGAATATCCAGATTGTTATCCGAAGTCTCTTTTCCGATAAAGATTCCTGCCGGTGCGCCGTTATAGCAGACCATATAGGAAGTTGTCGCGTCGGAAAAATCCAGAGATAATCCCGGGAAGCACTTTTGAATATCGTCTTTTGCTTTATCAATAGAGTATTTAAGCATGGAGTCATCAAGGGATACCTTCACAAGATCGTATTCCCTTGTTTCTTTGCTTGTATTGCTGAGTTTGACCAGATAATAGATATTGATGGCAACCAGGCAGATATTCATGACTGCTGTTGGGTATGAGTGGATAATAAAGGCATATACGGTAAAAATAAGGCTTCCGATAGTGTTTATTACCCTGAGCTTAAAAATGGAGGACATAAAGAAGGAAACCAGCACAAGAGCTGATCCTACGTAACCGACCATTTCAATTATCATTTTTGTATCCATAATTCTCTCCTTAATTTAACAATTTACATAAAAAAGCATATCATAAATGATGACAATAAAATAGATGGGGCATAACCCCATCGATTATCATATAAGTTATATAACATATATAATACGCCTGTTTGCGAAAGTAATATCAGAGCAGGATTACCAAAGCAGTAAGTCCGCCAATAAAAAGAGCTGATGCAGAAGCGGTAATAACCTTGATCTTGAAGGAAGCAGCGTCTACGTATTTGCCAAAAATATTCACTGTGTCTACGACCTTGGGCTCATTTACTTTGTTGTAAGATTCAAAAGAGTTTAATGTGTCCATATCGTTTTCCTCCAATCCATAAAAAAATTACTTTCAACATCATAAGCGAAAAATGTGTACAGTAACTAATCTGCGTCTAAAGATTTTATAAAAAAAATATTAACTTAAAGAGGTTTCAGAATTGGAGTACATTTACGAGACACACCTACACACAATCGAAGCAAGTGCCTGTTCTTCCACGCCCGGAGAGGATTATATTGCCTATATGAAGGGCCTTGGATACAGTGGGATAATTGTGACCGACCATTACTTCACGGGTAACAGCTGTGTGCCAAGGGACTGGCCATGGGAGAAGCGGGTTGAGAAGTACTGCAGTGGCTTTGAGCACGCAAAAGCAGCGGCTGGAAGCGATTTTACTGTCCTGTTTGGCATCGAATACAACTTTTACGGCGATGAGTTCATGATCTATGGCCTTGATAAGAAATGGCTCCTTGATCACCCCGGGTTTGAAACCAGGGATCGCTACGAGGTGTACAAAATGGTGCATGAAGCAGGAGCGATCATGATCCAGGCTCATCCCTACAGGGAGAGAGGATATCTTTCCGAGATTAACATAACACCTGATATTAGTGATGGCGTTGAGGTATATAACGCAGCCAATCCCGACTGGCAGAACAGCCTGGCATATGAGTATGCTGTTAAAAGAGGCTTCAGAATGGCCGGCGGATCTGACATCCACAATTTTTCCCAGGAAAACATGGGCGGAATGAGGTTCTCTTTTCCCATAAATTCCATTGAGGATTATAAAGAGGCATTTATGGCCGGAGAAGGGACTCCCGTATGCCGTATGAATGTTCATGACGGGCCGGGTGAATTCAGACCTGTTTCCGAGCTTATAGAACTGACGAAACCCACGCAGGAATCTACACTTGAGGTATTTTGGCACTAAATTATGAACAATGTTAAATTTCTGTTAACTTGTACACAATCTGACTGCCTATGGTTTATAATGAAGGTGTAGGAGGTATAAGCCTATGAGGATGAAGAGTATTGTGGGAATAGTAATGACAATCGCTTTAATGTCGGTTGTGGGATGCTCCGGCGGAGCGGCTCAGAGTAATACTCCCGAGGGAGTGGATCTCAAGCCTGTAATTTACCTGTATCCGCAGGAGGATGGAAACGAAATTTCAGTAAGCCTTGACTACAACGGAGATATCACCGATCTTATCCCGGAGTTCAATGCAGAAAATACATGGAATGTTACAGCTAACAGGGATGGCAAGATCACTTTTGAAGGACAAGAGTATGATTACCTGTTCTGGGAAGGCGTTCCGAGGTTTGAGTACGACTTCTATACAGGCTACTGTGTAAAGGGTGAGGATACGGAAGGATTCCTTAGAGAGAAGCTTGCCGAGCAGGGACTAAACGATGCCGAGATTGCTGAATTCCTTAAGTTCTGGCTCTCAGATATGGAAGGCAATCCCTACAACGTGATCAGTTTCCAGGGAAAGACCTATACAAAGGGCGCCAAGCTTACCGTTACTCCTGAACCTGACAACATGATCAGAGTATTCATGGCGTGGTATCCATCAGAGCACCATATCAGGATCAAACCTCAGATTCTGGATACACCTTCAAGAGACGGATTTACCGTTGTTGAATGGGGCGGAAACAAGGTTAAATAAGAATAAATATAAAAATTTATGGGCTGAACAATAATGTTCAGCCCTTTTTTGTTGCGCTTATGCGGTTTATGCGCTAATATTTATGCAAATATGCAAAAATACGCCTAGGGGACGATTTTGGGGAGGTTTATATTGGATGTGACAATTAGCCTGAATAAGGCAAAAGAAATCGCAAATAGCGGCAAATATGACGTTATACCGGTGGGCTGTGAGATCCTCTCGGACTTCATTACACCCATCGAACTGGTCAGGAAACTAAAAGCTGCATCCAGACACTGCTATATGCTGGAATCAGCACAGGCCAACGAATATTGGGGAAGATATACTTTCGTCGGCTATGATCCGAAGCTTGCAATCACACTTAAGGACGGCGAGATGTCTTTTGGCGATAAAACCGTACAGACCAAAGAGCCATGGACAATCCTGAGGGATATTCTCGCAAGCTATAAGAGTCCAACATTCGAGGAGCTTCCGCCGTTTACAGGTGGTCTCGTTGGGTATTTTGCCTTTGACTACTTTGGATACTGCGAACCCAGTGCAGCCTGGAAGGGCGTTGACAACGATGCCTTCAAGGACCTGGATCTTATGCTTTTTGACAAGGTCATTGCCTTTGATAACGTGAAACAGAAGATTGTTCTTATTGCAAACGCAAGGACCGAGAATATCGAGGAAGGCTACAAAAAGGCCATAGAGGAGCTTACACAGCTAAAAGAGCTGATATATGCCGATACTGAGAAATCCTGTGAGGGAGGAAAGCTTATGGGCGAGGTTACACCTCTTTTTTGTAAAGAGGAG
>JAEEGJ010024567.1_pt1 | contig 12475 bp, 4 predicted proteins | sample 8958761 | NCBI WGS metagenome assembly JAEEGJ01 (sample SAMN16246546, study PRJNA631951) | gut metagenome | biome: gut microbiome; feature: rumen; material: RS-attached | host: Bos | place: Iran: Karaj | collected 2018-10 | reverse complement strand
CTTAATTCATTCATGAGGATTTCCTCCACCGCCTTCTCATATTTCTTGTAGTCGGGATGGAACTGGTTTCCGCCGCAAAGCGAGGCTACCACGATGTTGTCGAACACGTTGTTGAGTTTGTCGCGGAGGGCTGCCTTTTGGTCGTTGCTGCGGGCTTCGGTCTTCAGCTTGTTGTCGATTTCGTTCTTGAGCATCATGGCCTTGGGGAAGTCGTTGGAGAGGGCTTGCCACGATTGGCCGAAGTCCTTGCCGAGTTGCTCGAAACGCTCGCCGCGAAGCGTCTTTACCTTCATCGCGAAGAAACGCTCACCCGTGTCGGGATTCATCTGCTCCTCGACGAGGCCGAAAGCGAAGGCGAGCATGAGGGGCTTGAAGATCATCTGGCGAATCTCCTTGGGCTCCATCTCGAACAGCGACGGCAGCGGCGTGTCGAAGCTCTCGGTGTGAAGCACCATACGGTTGAACCGTCCCTCGGGGGCGTTCACCAAGGCATCGTACTTCTCTTTCAGCACGGGCATGTTGGCCAGGAAACGCAGCGGGAAACCAGCGTTGCCGCTGATGGCGACGATTTGGTTGGTCTTGTAGTTCTCCGACACGTCTTCTCTCGGGTTGAAGCCAGGCACTTGTGCTTGGAAGGCCTCGATGAGGCGCTGGCGGAAGGCGGCAGTGTTGTCGTCGGCGGCAGGGATGCTGAGCTGCAACATGCTCATCATGGCACCTGTGTTGCCTTGGATGACCTTGGCCTTCTCTTCGTTGTTGAACTGCACGTAGGAAGCCGAAGATTGGATGATTTGCTTGACAAAGTCTTCCATTTGTTGGTCGGTGTTGAGTTCCTGTTTCAGCTTTTCGAGGATATTGACGCCTACCATGCGGCAGAGCGGGTCGTTGTTGGCCGTTTCTTCCATGGCGCGGTTGGCATTCTCGGTGCAGATGTCGAGGATGGTGTTGACGGTGGACTCATAGTCGGTCTTGTCAAACAGGTTGACGAACGAGCGCTCTCCGTCCTCGCCGAGGTTGTCGATGAGGCGGTTGCGGATGGCCTGCGCGTTTTGGTCTTGATAGTCGCGGTTGGTGGTGTATTGGCGCACGATGCCGCGCACTTTCTCGGGGTTGTATTTCTTCAACTTGGTGTCTTCCACAGCCTCGTTGATCTGGCACTTCAGCTCGGCTTGACGTTCCACTTCCTCGTTGATTTCGGCAAGGCGGTCCTTGAAGAGCAATACGCCTTCTTTCATGTTGGCTAACTCAAGGATGATGGCTTGCAACAGTTCCTTGGCGTATTCGTAGGCCTCCATGCGGGTGAGGGCAATGTAGTAGTCGCGAAGCGAGGTCTTGTATTGGCTGAAGGCATTGGTGGTGGCGTTGGTGATGGCATCTTTCAGCTTGCCGATGTTGGCGTCCCACTGGTCGGTAGCGGCTTTGTATTTTGCCGTAGCTGCCGGCACTGCTTCGGTGGCTTGCTTTTCCTTCTCCTCGTTGAACTTTCCGATGCGCTCGTTGCAGTTCTGGATGAGCAGGGTGAGGTATTTCTCGATCTCGAGCATGCTCTTGCCTTTCTCGCCGCCGATGGCCCATTCGTTGAAGAGTTTCTTCTCGATGTGGCGACGGATGAACTTGGAATAGGCTGCAATCTCCTTACGTTGGATGCTGTAGAAGTTCTTCACGCCGTGGTTACGGAACTGGTCGTCGAAGAATACCCTGCAACGTTTGGAGTATTCCGAAATCCAGAGCTTCTTGTCGACCTTGGTCTGAATTTCCTGTGCCTCACGTTGGGTGCGGCTCTCCCACGACATGTCGATCTCTTTCCATGTCTTGTTGGTGTCGTTGGCGATGATGGGGGTCTGGAGGGTCAGGTGGAAGTTGTCGAGCATGAGGCCTTCGCGGCTTTCCTTTTTGGTGATTTGGTCCAAGTAGCCGGTGCCCACTTCCTCAATGCTGCGCTTGTCGTAGCCTTGACCGTCAATCCAGTAGTTGAAGGTGAGTTGCTTGGCGGCTTGGGCGGCGTAGCTGTAGGTGGCATATTCGTGAACCTCGCTCTCGGGATACTCGACGCGGGTGATGCCGAAGCTGATGAATTTGCGGCTGCGGCTGTTGTTGCCGGCTTGGTCCATCTCCGGGCCTGCGCCGTCGTTCTCGCAACCGACGAGGCGCGACATCTGTCCCTTCTCGCCTGTGATGTTGCTGGCGATAATGGTCTGGAACATGAAGTCGGCAACGGCGGCGGGCAGCGAGTGGCCAAGGTCGAGCACCTTGCCGCGTTCGTTGACATTGGTGTAAACGTAAGCCACCTCAAAAGGTTCTTGTGTGGTGAGCATACGGCGCAAATCGCCCGTATAAGGATCTGTCTTGCCAGTGATGTCAACAGGATGGTAGGCACCCACGCTCATGGCATTCAGTTCCTGCATGGCAGCGTAGCCGTTGGCTTGATAGAAGCCTGCATCGTGTTTCGAATTCACAAGGGTGCGCTCGGGCAAGTAAAGCATCAAGCGAATTTTGAAAGCCTTGGTGTCTTGTTGGTAGGGGAACCATTCGCGGATTTGCGAGATGGCATCGACGATGGTGCCTGACCCGGTGCCACCGGCGGTGCCGGCGCAAATGTGGAAAGTAACGTCTTGGTCGGATCCGGTCTGCAATTTGCCCACAGCACCACGAATCACACTCTCAAAGCTGAGCTGGTTGTTGGGGTCGGAAAGGTTGTTGGCAATCAAGGTGCGGCCCAAACGGCGACGCTGGCCGCCGATGCCTGCGCTGATGAGAGGACCCATCTTTGTGCGCATCATTTCGAGGTCGTCAGGCTTGAGGAATCCCTTCAGTCCAGGGTACATGTTGATGTTGTTGAGCATCGAGGCACTGATGCCGTTGATGTTCACCTTCTGGCCTTCGCCAAGGTGTACGCTCTTGCCGAGCACACTCCAGCCCTTGCGGTCGCTGAGGTCTTCGGTCGACGAGTCGACGTAGACATATTCCACGCGAATGCCATGACCGGGGTCGTTACTGCGAAACTCTTCGTAAACGCGCTTGCGGAATTCACGGATGATTTTCCCGCCGGTTCCGCCTAAACCGATAATGAGGTGGTTTGACATGATGCTGAATTGTTTATTGTTTATTGTTGAATTGTTGAATTGTTAATTCGACGTAGTCAAGGGTTCTGTTGTCAAAGAGTAGTTAGAAGTCGTCGCTGCTTGTTCCGGAAAGGCCGCTTGAACTGGCCATGCCTGAACCGATGAAGCTCAAACTGCCTCCAAAACTGTAGAGGGCATACGTCAAGACGGCCATGACGATGGAAGTGATGACGAGCAGCCAGATGCTTTTCCTCACCAACTGCGCCGTGCTTTGCTCCACGGCGAGACGAATCGAGTCGGTGATTTCGACAACGGTCTTGTCGGCAAGGTCTTCGGCCTCGAAAGCGCTGGAAACTGATGGCAAGGCCACGCTCAAAGCAATCATGATCGTTGAAGCCTGACCGCTGGTGATTCTATAGTTTTGGCCTTGTTCGGGCAGGTATTCCATAATGGTATTTTGGACGAGTGACATCGTCCGCCCTATGTTCTGCTTGGCGTCAATGGCCTTGAGCATAAGAGTACCTTCGATGGAAAGCACCACAGCTGCGACAGCTATTGCCAAATAGGTGAAAATTGACGGCTTGTTGCCTTTCTTGAGTATCCACACCACAAGGAAAATAAATGCCGCGATGCCGATGCCGATGAGTATACCTCCAATCATGTCTTTTGCTTTCGTTAATATTAATGCAAAGAGAGTGCAAAGAAAATGATTTTTTTTGATATACCAAAGAATTAGGTCGTTTTTGTGAAAAAAAACCTCATAATTAAACTAAAGAAGGCAACGGGGTCTCAAAATTCTCGATGTGGAGCAACTTACGGGTTAGTTCGCCGTCAGGAGTGTTGACCAACGATTCGTATTTCTCGCGCAAAGTGGTCAAGTTCGACAGGTAACGAAGCGGGAATCCACTTGTGACGGTCATGCAAGTGATTTCATCCTTGTCATGGCCAACCTGCACTTGATTGGAGTCGAAGTGCGGAATCAGAAGGCAAAAGGCATCAATGAGCTTGGTTCGTACTTGTTCTTCTGCTTCATTATTGGAGGCGGGTATGGTGATTAGATACCGACTATAGGGAAGCGTTGCTCCCAAAATGCTGGGCGTTAGCTTCTTGCATGTTTCTTCTGGGTTGAAGTGTACAAGCACTTGAGAATGATACACCAGCATTTTGGCGAAGTCCTGAATTTGATTGTCGGAGGCATAGTGTCGCAGGTACCCAAGAATGCTTCCTCCAGTTATGCGGTCGGCAGGATTGGCTTCGGCAATGCGCTCCAAATCGGTCAATGCATTGCTTCGAGCCGTGTCGATAACTTTTTCTGACCAAGGATGTTGACAAATGTCATGGTACAATTCTTCAAACGAATGAAATTCCTTCTTTTTGAGAGAAGCGAGGAGGGAATCTCTGATTTTTTCGGCATTGTAAGATTGGCTTTCATGGTTGGCTAAACACCTTGCGATGTTTGCCTCCACTTTGCCAATGTCGCATTGTTTGATGCGATAGGCAGCTGTTGCAGTCAATGAATTGAATAAAGCATCAGCCTTGATATTCAAGTCTTTGTTCGTCTCTATGAGGTTGTCCTTGATGGCTTGGATGACTTCCAATGTGTTTTCAAGCACATCGGCAATTTTAGCCATCAGTTGTCGGGCAAAACCTAGGGCTTCCACCTGTGTGGCCTTGTATTGATAGTCGCAAAGGATGTCTTTGTATTGCACCAACGTCTTTTCAGCGGTTTTGGAGACGAGATTGCGAATCCAACTGATGACGTCAAACTCATCTTTCTTTTTCTTTGCTTCTTCTTCAAGTTGGGGCAATTCGTCGTTTTGGAGTCGGTCTATTTGTTTGCCGTATTGCTCAATGCGAAAACGGATGTTGCTCGTCAATAAGGCAAGGTATTTTCCGATTTCCAACAGACTTTTCCTGTTGGCCGCAAACTCGTCGAGCAATTTGGATTCAATATGCTTGCTGATGATGGTGGCATACTCATGGATGTTCTGCGATTGATTGTTGAAGAATGCATGCACGCCCTCGTTGCGGAATCCACGATCAAAGTAATCCTTGCATTGCTTATCTAATGCCGGAATCCAATTCTTTTTTTCTTCAGCCTTCACCGATTCCACGATATAGTCAAGTTGGCTTTTCCAGAGGGTTTGATAATCCTTCCCATTAGCGTTTTCCGAAGATGTTGTGATGGGTTTTTGGAGGGTGAGATGGCTGTAGTCGAGCATGAGCCCCAATCGTGTTTCCGGATGTTGGATTTCTTCGGTATAGCCATACCCGACTTCGTCTTCGGCACATTCTTGGTAGCCTGTGCCGTCGGACCAGCTGTTGAAAAGGATTTGCTTGATGGCTTGTTGGGCGTAATTGTAGGCAAAAAAGTCCTGTATTGTTTTTTCCGGATAGACAGCGCTAATGGTTCCAAAACTGAAAAATTTTCGCGAATGAACTGGCTTACTGTCCATGCCGTATTCAGGACATTCGGCATAGTCGCTGCTCTCAAATAGGTTGATTCGTCCGGGATGGAAGATGCTTTGGTACAGGAAATTAGTAACGATGGCTGGCAAATCACCAAGTTTCCAGATGTTTCCGTTTTCAGTTGTATTGCTGAACACGTAGCAAACCTCAAAAGGTTGTTGTTTGGCTAGTAGCCGGTTCGAATCGCCAGTGGAATAATTAATCGGATCTTTTAGATTGATGGGATGGAAAGCGTTGATGCTTAATGCGTTGAGTTCCTGTAAGGCGGCGTAGCCATTGGCTTGGTAAAAACCTGCGTCATATTCTGGGTGTTCCATCTCCTGTTCTGGCAGGTAGACGAAAAGCCTGATTTTGAATTGGTCGGGACGCTCCTTGAAAGGGAATCGTGAGCGAATTTGTGCGATGACATCCATAAGTGCTCCTGACCCCAATCCTCCAGCCAGACTCGCGCAAATGTGAAAGGTGACATTGTCGTTGCTCAATTTGTTGACAGCGCTATTCACCGCATCTAAAAAGTTGTCTTTTCTGTAATGTTGGTTGAGGTTATAGGCAAATAACCAGCGCCCGATGCGACGGCGTTGACTGGTAATCCCGTTCTTGATGAGAGGAGCCATTCCTTTTGCTGTGTCCAAGTCGTCATTAATGATGGACTGAAATTCAGGATAATGATCGATTTGGTCGAACACGCCGGATGGAATGCCCTCGATGTTGACTGTTTGGCTTTCGTCGAGCCGTATATCGTGGCCATTCACGCGCCAACCGTTAGGGTTGTGCAAATCTCCCTCGGTGTCGGCATAAAGGTATTCAATATGGATGCCGTTTCCAGGTTCGTTGTTTTGGAACTGCTCGTAAATGCGTTTGCGAAGTTCACGAATGATTCGGCCGCCTGTTCCTCCTAATCCGATGATAAGATGATTTGCCATGGTCTTTTCTATAATTGATGATTGTTACGTAACTGTTCAAAATTAAACTGCAATTTCTGTTGACTCGGGACTTTTTGACTATGACCATTGACTATGACCATTGACTATGACCATTGACTATGACCATGACTGTTTTATGGTAAGGATGAACTTTTTCACCTTTTGTAAAAACGGTCATAGTCATTGTCACAAGTCATAGTTCCTAGGTCTCGCGTCCTATATGTAAACTCAATATGCTCATCTACTTATTTGAACAACCTCCAATTGACGCCGAAGAAAATCTTGCTACTGCGCATGGGATAATGGGGCGCGATGAAGCTTTCATAGTTGCCGGTCAAGAGCATCATGTTGCTGTACGACACAAACACATTGGCTTTCTGCACCTTGAGGGCAATGGCGAGATCGATGAAGGGGTAGTTGCCAATCTCAACCTCGTTTTGGAGGAAGAAGCTGCGCGTGGCGGGCAAGTAGGCATCGGCGTGGTATTTGGTGAAGTAGCTCACGGTGAGAATGGGTTGCAAGGTGGCGGCTTTGTGGAAGATGGGCTGCGAATAGGAAAACTTCAGTTTTGCCATCACCAAAGGCAGATGGATCACGTCTTCATTGCTTGCTTTTTGCAATGAGGCAAATCCCTCAAATTCAAAGCGTTTCAAGGTTTGTTGGAAGCTCAAATAGGCCTCTCGGATGCTGAACATCCCATCGAATTGCGTGGGTCGTGCATCGGTGCCGAAATAGATATATTGCGCGATGCTGGTTTGTTTCACACCAACGCAATAGGTCCTGAAGGTGTACTTGAGGTCGAAAGTGAGGTAAGTGGAGGCGCGGAAGTCGTTGTCCCAGCGGAAGTGGTTGGAGGAATAGCTCTCCTCGAACCAACTTGCACTTTGCCGCTTGATGTTGACGTTGAAGATAGCCGCGCCGAGGTTGCGCTCCGTGGTGCCAAGGAACTGCTTCCATTGTCCGCGCACATCGAAGTCGCCGATGTGGTAGCCGAGCGTTACCAGCTCGCCATGCCCAGTTATGCGCGTCGAGCGGAACAGGTTGATGATGATGCCGCCATTGACCGAGAGTTGCTGGTAGTTGCGGACAGGAACGGTCTCTTCTTCCACATAGTTGTAATGCTTTATTCTGTACATCCCGTGGGTCAGTCCGGCGTAGAGGTAAAATGGCACATCGTCAGTGTATTTTTTGTAACCCAAACTGTTCCATTTCAGTGTGTTGCGAATGGCTTGCACTATGGTGGAGTCGGTTGTTTTTGCGCTGTTGAGCAACGTGTCGTAAGGCATGTAGAAATTGACCGACGGAGAAGTTTCATTGTAATACAGTCGATTGCGTTGGAAACTGAATTGGTGACTGATGCGCCCGAGGGTGAATTTTCGTGTTTTGGTGGCGATTTCCACTTGCAGGGTGTCCGTTATTAATGAATCCACTTGTAGGGTGTCCGTCATTAATGAATCCACTTGCAGAGTGTCCATTATTAATAATAATGAGTCCATGCCCAATGAGTCAATTTGCAGGGTGTCGTTGGACAAGCTGTCGACAACAGGGTGGGGAAGGGGCTTTTCTACTTTGGCTTGTGTGGTTTGTGGCAATAGGTTGAAATAGTGTTCCAGTCCAAAACCAGTCGTACGGACGTAGTTCGTGGCGCTGGTGAGGTTTGTGGTGATGACCGAGTTGTCGGTTTCGGTGTGGGCAGTATAAGCTTCGTCGTTGACGATGCCGCCGTTTTCCTGCATCTCAAGCTTGTTCCTGAAGAAATAGCCTAATGCCGCATAACGCTGGTTTTCAGTAAAATAATGTGCGTTAATCCAAAAATAGTTGTTGGCAGACTTGTTGTTTTTGAAAACACCCGGTGACATCTCGGAGTTGAAAGCGAAAGAGACGAACAACCGTTTCAAAAACTGTCGCCCGAAGCGGAAGTTGAGGTGCTGTTCCTTGTCGCCAGAGGTCATCACATAACGAATTTCCGAATAAGGCAGCACACTTTGGTAGCTGACCATGGTGCGCTCGTTTTGCAGGTAAGCCTCAAAGGCGGGCACGCCCATATCGAATAATGTACCTTGCAAGTTTCTGAATCTCATTGACTTGTGCGCCAATCCTGTATTGCTCAAGGTGCTGTAGATTGTCTTTTCTTTTTCCAAGGTTTCAAAGACAGGTGCGTTGAAGGTGCTTGTGTCTATTACCCTCGTGCTGTTCAAAAAAATGCTATCGAAATAAAAATGCGTGTATGTGACGAAGGTCGAATCGATAGGAACAGCGGGATTAGGACGCAGCTTTTTGGGCACAATAGAGTCCTGTGTGGGCTCTTGTGAAAGACCTAACAGGCTGATGAACAAAATAATATGTAGCAACAACAGTTTCCTTGGCATAGGTTCAAATTGCGTCCACAAAAGTAATGAATATTTCGTCGCAATCGTTTTTCTTATTTATCAAGTGCAAGGCGAAAACCAATGATTCTGCCAGCACTATCGACTCCATTTGTCGATCTAAGAGAAACACGGCAATTGTCTGGCATGTTGTTGTAGGCACCGCCACGCATGGTACGTTCCCATCCACTTTCAGGTCCTTGTGGGTTTTTCGACGGCGATTTCTCATAATAGACCTTCCCCCCGTTCCAGTCGCTGCACATTTCCCATACGTTGCCGCTCATATCATATAAGCCTAACTCATTGGGCGATACGGTCTTTACGGGATGTGTCTTGCAATTGTTTTCATCTGCTTTTCCATATACGTATTCTCCGCTCAAATAGTGATCTCCACTGTTTCTCCAATACCAAGCCACGTCGTCAATCTTATTGCTCCCTGAATACTTGTAACCATGTGTGTATTTCCCTCCTCTTGCTGCATATTCCCATTCTGCCTCTGTTGGCAGGCGGAAATGTTTGTTGGTCATCTGGTTCAACTTGCGAATGAACTCTTGACAATCGTTCCAAGTTACCATTTCCACGGGAAGATTGTCTCCCTTGAAATCGCTTGGGTTGTTTCCCATTACGGCATTCCAAAGGGCTTGCGTTACTTCAGTTTCGCCCATATAGAACGTGTTTAGCGTAACGCTATGGACGGGGTTCTCGTCGCCAGCGGCCTCACTGTCATAATTTTTACCGTTGGGATTGTCTTTCTGCGCGCCCATTAAGAACTTGCCGCCCTCCACAAGTTTCATTGTAAACGAGACTCCTTCCACGGTGAAGGTTAGGCCGTTAGAAGTTTCGACTGGTTCGGACGATGGCTGCTCCTTCAGTCCAGCCAAGAACTCCAATGCGGATTCATCTCCTAAGTCAGCGGCCTTTTGGTACCACTTGGCAGCTTCGGCGTTGTCTTGCGGTACACCAGTTCCTTCTTCGTACATCGCGCCAACCCACAATAGTCCCATAGTATTGTTTTGATCTGCAGCCTTGCGAAACCACTTCAGGGCTTCCGTGTAGTCTTTAGGTACGCCATTGCCAAACCGATACAATTCACCCAAATTCCACTGCGAGGTTGCGTCGCCCTTTTCGGCGGCTTTGCGAAACCAACGGGCGGCTTCCACAAAGTCTTGCTCTACGCCAAGGCCTGCTTTGTACATATAGCCCAAGCGGTACATTCCATACACATCTTCTTGTTCTGCTGCTTTGCGATACCATTTCACGGCTTCTTGAGGGTTTTCTGCCACGCCTTCACCCCACTCGTACATATTCCCAAGAATGCCTTGGCTGTTTGTATCGCCTTGCTCGGCAGCCTTGCGTAACCACTTCATGGCCTCCGTGTAGTCTTGCTGAACGCCTTGGCCTTTGCGGTACATCCAGCCTAAATAACGTTGTGCTGTTGCGTTGCCTTGTTCGGCAGCCTTACGGTACCATTTCGCGGCTTCTGTATAGCTCTGCGAAACGCCCTGGCCGTACTCGTACATCCCACCCAAGTTGCATTGACCCCATTCATTGTCTTGTTCGGCAGCCTTGCGGTACCATTTCACTGCTTCATTATAATCTTGCTGAACACCACGCCCGTATTCGTACATCACGCCCAAGTTGCATTGCGCATTGGGGTTTTCTTGTTCGGCAGCCTTGCGGTACCATTTCAGTGCTTCATTATAATCTTGTTGAACGCCACGCCCGTATTCGTACATCACGCCCAAATTGCATTGCCCACTTGAATTGTTTTGCTCTGCCGCCTTGCGATACCATTTCACGGCTTCAGCGTAGTCTTGTGTAACACCTTGCCCGTATTCGTACATCACGCCCAACGCATGTTGTCCATCTGCATAATCTTGGTCGGCGGCTTTGCGGTACCATTTTACAGCCTCGGTATAGTCTTGCGAAACACCTGTGCCATACTGGTACATAGTGCCTGTCAAGGTTTGGCCCCATGCACTGCCCTGATCGGCTGCCTTTCGGAACCATTTCGCTGCCTCCTCGTAGTCTTGCTTCACGCCTTTGCCAAAATAGTACATAAGTCCCAGATTGTTTTGTCCCTTGTCATAGTTCTGGTCAGCCGCCTTGCGGTACCATTTCACGGCCTCGGCGTAGTCTTGTTTCACACCCTCGCCATATTCGTAAGACAAGCCCAGGTTTTTCTGTCCCCAAGCGAAGCCTTGGTCGGCGGCCATGCGATACCACTTCACGGCTTCGGCATAGTCCTTCGCCACACCTTTACCATCAGAGTACATGTTGCCGAGTCGGACTTGTCCCTCTGGGTCGCCTTGGTCGGCGGCCTGACGATAGCAGCGAAGCGCCTCCGTGTAGTTTTTGGCATCGTAGTAGCCGATGCCCTCGGCCACCAAGGCACTTACGGCAGCACCGCCGTTGTTGTCGGAGCTGTGGTCGTCTTTCGAGATGTTGTAGCCTGCCTTCTGCAATTGTGCAATCATCTCGTCGACGGTCATCTCTGGCTTGGGCATTTGCACGACCATGATGTAGGTCACATTGCCCTTGATTTCGAGACCTTCAGGAAAGTCGTAACGCACTGGCGGGTAATTCTCCGTCTTGATAGTTAGGGATTTGGCTCCTTTCTCCATGTAGATGATCCATTCGCCATGGTCGTAGGTCAAGTAGTCGTACATGATGTTGCCCTCAAACTTGGCGTTTGGGTCGGCAAGGCTCAACCTGATTACGCCGCACGGCTCCAGATTGTAGTCGTTTTTGGTATGGACTGCAGCATAAAGGTCGTCTTTGGACATCGTGAATTCCCTCACTTTGAGGTCTTGTGCCTGCGCTGCGAGGAAGGCGGAGAGCGTCAATGTGATGAGTAGCAGTGTTTTTTTCATTTTGGTATCGTGTTGAGAGGTTTAATAATCCTTGACGAGGCGCACGGCGTGCCCCCAATGTTTCATTGCAGCATCATATATGCCCACTGCTTCAGACATGAAGGAGAAACTTGGTGCGGTGCCTCCCCCGTTGTCGGAGGCGCTCCAGTACCCAGAAATATTATCAGATACTTCACGGATGCTACGATAATTTGCTGCGGGCAGAAACACGGCACCGTAAGGCTCAAAGTAATAGTTCCAATCTGGTGTTGATATCAAGTTGTCGTCAAACGAACCCTCAACGTAGTCAACATTATATAAGCGGTAGTCTCCTTTCCAGTTGTCGGGCAGCAGAACGATGCCGTCTATGCCGCCTATCCACGCCATGGCGAAGTGGATGGAAGTGTTGCGCTCGAAAAGCAGGTACTCCCATTCCTCCTGGGTCAGGGTGCGCCAGCGGTTGGTTTCGCCGTCGATGTTGTTCTTGCCCCAGTCGTTGAAGGTGCGATAGTCGTCGTCTTTGGAAATCTTGGTAGGATTGTTGCCCGTTCCCCAACCGAACAGGTCAATCCATCCGGAGTAGGAGGAGGAAATGTTTTTGTTGTCGTCGCCGATGAAATCCCACTGATGCTCGGCGAAGTGCCAAGTGTTGGTCGAGGCTTGGTATTGCAGGTTGCCTTTGGCGAAGATGACTTTCTTCGAGGAACTCACTGAAAACGTGCCATTGGGGTTGGCCACGGCTGCAAGGGAAGGGTTATTCAATCTGAATAAGGCAATCTGTGCAGCACCGTCATGATCTGTAT
>JAEEGJ010024566.1_pt1 | contig 12476 bp, 11 predicted proteins | sample 8958761 | NCBI WGS metagenome assembly JAEEGJ01 (sample SAMN16246546, study PRJNA631951) | gut metagenome | biome: gut microbiome; feature: rumen; material: RS-attached | host: Bos | place: Iran: Karaj | collected 2018-10 | reverse complement strand
GGTTACAAGGAAGCGGTCTACAAATTGAAGTTTCACCTCAGGGTCGCGGAGAGTGATTGTGAGGAACACCCTGTCTATGTTTGCAGCTATGACGTGATTCTGCCTGGAAAGATTTGTGGATCGTCTGACAATGCAGTTTTTACGCGGAAGAATCTTCTTTATCGAACAGACAGATTCCCTTCCTCCGGAATCCCTGACCTCTCCGCCTGTCTGGAAATCAAGTGCCGCAGCCTCTGCAGATCCCTCGTATTCAACAACATCCCCCACTGCTATCGGGTTGGTGGTGGTTGTAGTGTCCAGACGAAGCTTTCCCTTGATGACAGCAAGAAACGGCTTCCACTCCGGCAGGCGTGAAAGCAGATAGTGGCTTCCGGTATGTTTAACCACAACGGCCTGTCCGGTCTCAAAAACCTTTTCTTTGCCTGAAACAGGCATACCCGTGCTGCTGTCTTTTCTTTTCATAATTTCAGAGTGTCAAAGTTAAGAATCTGATTTTGATTTGAGCAAAGAATCCCTCATCTTTCACAAAATGGTTGTATCTTAGAGGCTGGATTTGACAATTGACACGATATGCTGAAACTTGAACAACTATACAGTCTTGTTGACCAAGCCGTCTCACGGCTCAAATGGCCGGATGAACCCAAACTGCTCTATAATCCTCTGCGATATATGATGGATATGGGCGGAAAGCGGCTCAGGCCAAGGCTTTGCCTTGTTTCCTACAATCTCTTCAAAGACGATATCGGCGAGCATATACTCACTCCTGCCCTGGCGCTGGAAGTGTTCCATAACTTCACTCTCATCCACGATGACATAATGGATAACGCAGACATCCGCAGGGGCGTTCCTACGGTTTACCGCAAATGGAACGACAACATCGCCATACTCTCCGGAGACACTATGTGCCTGTGGGCTTTCAAGATGATAGGCCAGGCCCCGAAAGAAACCCTCGCCAAGGCGCTTGACCTTTTCACCAAAACAACCATAGAGGTCTGCGAAGGCCAGCAGCTGGATATGGACTTTGAAACCAGAAACGATGTCTCCCTGAAAGAATACATTCAGATGATCGGCCTGAAAACCAGCGTACTGCTGGCCTGCTCCTCAGCGATGGGAGCCGTGATTGCAGGAGCGGACGACAAAGTCTGCAAGGCCCTGTACGATTTCGGCTACAAACTGGGCATAGCCTTCCAGATCCAGGACGACTGGCTGGACAGCTTCGGCGACGAAAAGACATTCGGCAAGAAAATCGGCGGAGACATCCTCAACAACAAGAAAACCTGGCTGCTAATAAAATGTCAGGAACTTGCCCGGGAAAAAGGCAAGGACTGCCTTCTCAGACTTGGCAATCTTCTGGAAATGAACGAGAGCCAAGGTCAGAAAAAGATAGAAGCCGTCAAGGCTTTCTACCAGGAATTCGACATAGACTCTCTCGCCAGGAAGACTATAAACTCCTACTATGCAGAAGCAATGATGTCTTTGCGCGAATGCGGTCTTGACCAGGACCAGGTAAGGCAGATGGAAACAATTGCCGCCTCGCTTCTTGGCAGAAACAGGTAAATCCACCTGCCCGAAAGAGCAAAAATCGCTGAAAAAATACAGTTAAACCGCTTTTATCAGTTGCAAACAAACTATCATTTTGTTATATTTGCATTGTCTGCGACATAACCTGACTTTTCAAACTATTATTAACATAATGTTGCGCACGACACAAACCAGTGCTTAGAAAACTATGACTGAAACTACAAAAAAAGGTAACGGACTCGGAATCGCCGGTTTCATTCTCGGCATTCTCGCACTGATCGTAAGCTTTATTCCTCTGATGGGATGGCTGATGTGGATTCTTGCAATCCTGGCTCTCGTATTCGGTCTTATCGGCTGCTTCGGCAACAAGAAGAGCAAAGGCCTGGCTGTTGTAGCTGTGCTTCTGGCTATCGGAGCTGTTTGCGTTAACAGATTCTACACTGCCCCTAAGGTAACCAACGCCCTCAAGACTGGTCTCGAGGAAATCATCAAGAATGTAGACGAGCAGAAGGTTAACGAGGCTGTTCAGGAAATCGGAGAGGCTGTTAAGGAAGCTGCTGAAGAGGCTGCTCCTGCAGAATAATTATTCTCTGCTAAAAGCTGAAAGAGGATGCCGCGCGGCGTCCTCTTTTTTTATCTTTACATCCGTAATTTTGTGGATATGACAATAGAAGAATTCAGAAAGTATATGGCTCGGCCAAGGGAGATTGGCGGCTGGAGCGACGTTCATCTGATGTTTCATTCGCTGAGCCAGAGGGCGCTGAAGATAACATCGGAGATCAACGGGAAATATCACGCTCCGGAGGAATTGCACGCACTGCTGGAAGAACTGATGGACAGGCCGCTGCCCAAGACGCTCGGGATGTTTCCTCCGTTTTACACAGACTGCGGAGTGAACACTGTCATCGGCGAGAATGTATTTATCAACATGGGGTGCAAGTTCCAGGACCAGGGCGGCATATTCATCGGCGACGGAAGCCTTATCGGGCACAACGTGGTTCTGGCAACCCTCAACCACTCTGAAGATCCGGCAAAGCGCGCCGGTATGCACTCCGCCCCTATTCACATCGGGAAGAATGTGTGGATAGGTTCAAACGCAACAGTGCTTCAAGGAGTTACCATCGGCGACGGAGCCATTGTTGCTGCAGGAGCGGTGGTCACCAAAGACGTCGCTCCGATGACCGTAGTCGGCGGCGTTCCGGCCAAGTTCCTCAAGGCCATCAACCCAGAATAAGCAACATTGCTCCCGTCATCGCCGAAAAAGAGAGGTTGGGAGCGTTTCAGGGCTTTTTTGCTCTTACCCTCACCGAAAAAGAGAGGTTGGGAGCACTTTCCGTCCAGGACCTGTCAGCCCAGGACCTGTCAGCCCAGAACCTGTCAGCCCAGAACGACAGCAGTGCCGCTGGTGGAAACCATCAGCATCGAACCGTTCTGGCCCACTGTCTCGTAGTCTATGTCCACGCCGATCACGGCATTCGCTCCCATAGAAATAGCTCTTTGGGCCATCTCGTTCAGCGATGTCTCGCGGGCTTCTATCAAGACTCTTTCATAGGAGTTGCTTCGTCCGCCCACTATATCGCGGATGCTTGCCTTGAAATCCTTCCAGAAGTTGGCGCCGATAATGGTTTCTCCGGTTACGATTCCCTTGTACTCGATGATTCTGTGACCTTCAACGGTCGGAGTGGTTGTTATTAACATAGTTCTGAAAGATTGTTTGTTCAAAGATAATAGATTCATGAAATCTGACAAAATCATCGCCGAGTGCCCAAACCCGGAAAAAAGGATTACCTTTGACAAATCAAAGATTTGCGTTGAAAGATGGAACACAAGATGCAGCGGATTGAGATAATGGCCCCGGCGGGCAACTTCGAGTGCCTGATGGCGGCTATCCAGGGCGGAGCGGACTCCGTTTACTTTGGCGTTGGCAACCTTAACATGAGAAGCCACTCGGCCAACAACTTCACCAACGAAGACCTAAAGGAAGTTGTCCGGATATGCAAGGAACACGGTGTCAAGACTTACCTTACGCTGAACATCGTGGTCTACCAGACCGAGATGGAGGACGTGCGGAAGGCTCTGGAAGCAGCCCGGGATGCCGGAATCTCTGCCGTTATCGCATCTGACATGGCGGTTATCCTGATGGCACGTTCGATGGGTATCGAGATTCATGCTTCCACCCAGATGAACATCTCCAACTTTGAAGCCGCCAAGTTCTACGCCCAGTTTGCAGACGTGATCGTCCTTGCCAGGGAGCTCACCCTGCCGCAGATAAAGGATATCAGCGAACGTATCAGGAAAGAGAATGTCTGCGGCCCGTCAGGAAGGCTGCTGCAACTGGAACTTTTCGTCCACGGAGCCCTCTGCATGTCAATCTCCGGAAAATGCTACCTCAGCCTGCAGGAATATGGTGCATCCGCCAACCGGGGAAGCTGTTACCAGCTATGCCGCCGCGGCTATCGCGTCACCGACCTGGAGACGGGACGTGAACTGGAAATCGACAACAAGTACATCATGAGCCCGAAGGACCTGTGCACCATTGAGTTCATCGACAAGATCATCGATGCCGGAATCTCCGTGTTCAAGATCGAAGGCCGCGCCCGTAGCGCCGAGTACGTTAAGATCGTCACTTCCGCCTACCGCCAGGCCGCCGATGCCTGCACCTCCGCACCATCTCCAGCCGATACATCCAACAATCCAGAAAACAGCAACACACCAGCTCCATCAATAGAATCAAATCCTGCAACCGGATACACGGATGAGATGAAGAAAGAGCTGAAAGACAAACTATCCGGAGTCTTCAACCGCGGCTTCTGGGACGGATACTACCAGGGCGCCCGTCTTGGACAGTGGAGCGAAGTCTATGGCAACAAGGCCGCCCGCAAGAAAGTCTATGCCGCAAAGATCACCAACTACTTCTCCAAGCTCGGCGTAGCGGAAGTTCTGGTGGAAGCCGGAGAAATCAATGTCGGAGACGAAATCCTCATCATAGGTCCGTCAACCGGCTGTGTGGAACTCAAGGTCAGCGAGATAAGGGTAGACCTCAAGCCAGTCCAGACGGCTGTCAAGGGAGACCTGTGCTCCATCCCTGTCGCCGAGAAACTCCGCCGCTCCGACAAACTCTACCTCTGGCAGACCGCCTAACCCACCCGGTGGCGGCTAAGTGTCTCATTTCCAACTATATAGTTATATAGACCTGCGGGGTTTTCGCCGCAGGACTGTGCTATTAAAACACTCTATTTCAGACAATTATCTACCACCTACATTTTTATGTCATGCTCACTTCCCATAAAAGAGTTCATCGCTAAACGGGCTTTTTCCAGATCTCCGAAAATTGAGCAGACTTTCGTATAACTAATTGGAGAATACTTTTTCAGAATATAATCTCGGAGTTGAAGCTTTTCGTTCTCAGCCAATCCATTAAAGATATGATCTAACACCACATATGGAAGGCATGCCCGTTTATTATATGCAACATCAACTTCTTTTAATGAGCGTCTGAGTTTTTGGGATGCATTCTTTAGCTTGATAGGTAGAGAAAAAGGATTGGGTTTACTCCCAAAGGCAAACAGGTTCCAAACATATTTGTCCATTGTATCGACCAAGTATGCTTCTACCGGGTTGTTGTTAATGTAGGAAATACATGTTCTTATCTTTTTACCACCATATTTGGCCGCATATCCAAATCCCCTTTGAAACAAAGGCCCCGTCCTGTTATGGTATTGATTATACCGACAGGCAAAGAAAGCTGTACAATCCCTTACAAAACCTATCATAGAGGATTCGCTTGTCTTACATAATATGTGAAAATGATTGCTCATCAAACAGAAAGCAATGGTTTCAACATTATACCTTAAACTGTACATCCAATAAACAGATATAAAGAATAAAGCATCATAACTAGACAGGAAAAGAGTGTTTCTATCAAGCGTTCTTTGATATATATGCTGATACACACCGTTCTCGATTAAGGGACGCTTATCTTTCATTTTTGCCCAAAGGTCCAGCTAAGAATAGTATAAACCAAACCATTCGGTAAAATTTACCTCGTACAATTCTGGGAAAAACTCGTACAATTCTGGGAAAACAGAAATTGACAAAGATTTCCAGATATAGTCTGGAAAAACCGGCACATATCTTCGTGGCGGATAAACGCCTTATATTCAACGATATAAATAGTTAGCCCTGCGGAGATTTCGCTGCAGGACGATATGTTTAAAGTTCACTATATCAGGTACTTATCCGCCACCAGCCACAAGATTGGACTGCCAACCACTGCCCTGATTTCCAGGGCTGGTAGTGCCCATCATCTGGGTTATCGCCAGGAGGAGACGGCTTTCCAGAGCTGGGAGTCATAGTCCAGCATATGGCGGATGCGTGGTGCTGTCAACTGGTATTTCTGAATGATATCCTCTTCTACAAGAGGCTGGATTTCTTCGCGATTCTGGTTAATGGCTTCTTCCTTTGTGAGCTTGACCTTTGATTCCAGGAGGTCATAGGCTTCTTTGTTCTGCTCATAGAGGCCTTCTTCCTTTGCTTCACGGACCAGTTGCTCGAAAACGATTTCTGAAGCGGATCTATGGTCGAACTTTTTGGTTGCGGCATATTTCACAAAGTCTTCCCACTGGGCATCTGTCATCTTGAAAACTCCATCAGGGAAGTCCGGGTTGCGGGTATAGAAGTCTACGGCATATTCCTCGAGGATGCCGCTAAGGCTCAGGGCGAGGGCCGGGCGGCTGTAAGTTTCCGGCTTTATTTCTATGTCCGGAGTGATTCCTCCGCCATCATACACGGTGCGGCCGTGCTTGGTTTGGAAGGCTTTCTTGAGGGAGTCTGGCACAGATCCTACACTTCCGTCTGGGTTTCGGTGGGCGTAGTCCAGAATCTGGATGCATCGGCCACTCGGAGTGTAATACTTGGCGATGGTTAGCTTGAGTTTCCCGTTGTATCCTACAGGCCGGAAACTCTGCACGAGACCCTTGCCGTAAGTGCGGGTTCCGACTATAAGAGCCCTGTCCAGATCCTGCAGCGCTCCGGCGACAATCTCTGAAGAAGAGGCTGAAGATGAACTTACAAGGACCATCAGCGGAATAAGGGTATCTACCGGAGCCTTGTCTGTTACACAGCTGAAGTTTGCTCCTTCTCCGCGACCACGTGCCGTAGCTACCAGCGTGCCCTTTGGAACAAACAGGGAGACAATATCCGTGGCTTCATCCATAAGTCCGCCGCCATTGCCTCTGAGGTCAAGGATTATTCGCTGAGCACCCTGGTCCTTGAGGCTGATCAGGGCCTTGCGGACATCCTCGGATCCGTTGAGGGTGAAGCTGCTGAGCTTGATGTAACCCGTCGGACAAATCTTTAAGGTATCCGGAGCCTGCAGAAGGCCGAAATATGGGACATCGGAGGTATGGACTTTATCTCGGGTTACGACTATTTCTTCATTTTTGCCGGTGCGGCCTTTCTTGATCAGGAACGTAACCTGGGTTCCCGGATTGCCTCTCATTCGTTTACTGCATTCGTCAACGGTAAGGGTGTTGCAAGGTGTTCCGTCTATCTTGAGGATAATATCTCCCGGCTCGATGTTGTAACGTATGGCCGGAGAACCTTCATAGGTTTGCATTATCATAACGCCCAGAGAGTCCTTGCGGATGGTGGCTCCTATTCCTCCGTAAGAGGCGGTGGTCATCATCTCGATGGTTTCAGAGTTTTCTTCCGGAACAAATTCCGTATATGGGTCGATGGATTGAAGCATGGCGTCTATGCCGTAATTAATCAACTTGGCAAAGTCCACCGTGTCCACATATTCGGTTGCAAGGGTGCGGAGGATGTTGTACTGGATTTCAAGTCCCTGGGTAAGTTTGAAGTTGCGGCTTTGGGCGTTGCCCCGGAAGGATGGGCTCAGCAAGAGAACAATAGCCCCAACCGTTGCCACAAACACATTCAAACGCGATTTTCCGTGTATCATATCGTAAAAACTATTTCTTTTCATCATTTTCTGAGCTGTTTTCAAAAATAGTAAACTTTTGCTAACTTTGGTTTGATTAAAACTGCGCGTATGGAACTGATATTTGCAACAGGCAATCCCAACAAACTGAAAGAAGCATCGGAAATACTGGGTAAGGGTGTTACACTAATTATGCCAAAGAAGCTTGGTTTCAGGGGAGAAATCCCTGAAACGGGTGACACCATAGATGCCAATTCCAAGATGAAGTGCCGGTTTGTTTGGAACAAGTTTCACAAGACTTGCTTCGCCGATGACACGGCCCTTGAGGTAACTTCTCTGGACGGGGCTCCGGGCGTCCATTCCGCGCGATATGCCGGAGAGGGGCACGACGATGCCGCAAACCGCGCAAAGCTTCTGGATGCGCTGACGAAAGTGGACAAGCGCAAGAAGAACATACGCGAGGCCAGGTTCCGCACGGTTGTGACCCTGATACACAAGGGTACGATGTACACCTTCGAGGGAAAGATGAAGGGTACCATCGCCGAGAAGGAAAGCGGAGAGGGCGGTTTCGGATATGATTCCATCTTCATTCCGGAGGGCTGCAGCTGCACCTTCGCGGAGATGAGCGAAAACCAGAAAAACGCGATTTCCCACAGGGGCATCGCGATGAGAAAACTCGCAAACTTCCTCAGCCAGCTGAAATAAGGAAAGCTGTTCAGAAAGGGTACAATCTAGGCGCATGCTGGAAAAGGACAGGATCATAGTGTTGCACACGATCAAGCATTCCGATAGCGGAATGGTGGTACAGTGCTACTCCGCGACAAGGGGAAGGACCGCCTGCTACTTCTTTGCAAAGAGCAAGAACTCAAGGAATTCCCAGATGTTTCCGCTGAGCGTCCTGGATGTCGTACTGCATTTCAGGACCCAGAACGGAGGGGCTATGCCGATGATAAAGGAAGCTTCCCCTACCGTTCCTCTCAACAACCTCAAGACAGACATCCGCAAGGGAGCTATTTCCATTTTCATGTGCGAACTGCTGCTTAAAACCCTAAGGGAAGGAGACGCGGATTCCCGTCTTATGGAGTTCCTTTCCAGTTCAGCGATGGTACTGGATGCCATGGACGAGGGCGTGGAGAATTTCCATCTGCATTTCGCGGTGAGCCTTTGCAACAGGCTGGGCTATATGCCGGCGGACAACTATTCGGATATATATCGTCACTTTGACTTTACAAAGGGCTCGTTCTGCGTAAATTATAACGAAACATTTTGCTTTTCCCCGGAGGAAAGCCTGCTGCTGCACAGGATACTTTCCACCCCGCTATCTCAGCTTCCGGAGATCAAATGCAATGGAGAAATGCGTAACCGCTTCCTCGGAAAAATAATAGACTACATATCGTTCCACACATCCTTCAAGACAGAACTAAAATCCCTTGCCGTATTGCGGGAACTGTTCGGATAAGGCAAAGGCTTTTTCCTGCGGGTTTGCGCTTTTTTATTAAATTGCAAGGCCTTGAAGGGGAAAGGAGAAATGCTCAGGTTCAAGGCTATTTGAATCGTATAGGAAAAGATATATGGGAAAGAAAACCGCACGGGTAATAAACAAGGCCGTCCTGGCTTGGGGCAAAGGCTATCTGAAAGACGTTGAAAGAAGCCTGACCCATTCGGCCGATATGCAGAATGAGGTATTTGCCAGTCTGCTCAAAGGGGGCCGGGAATGCCTTTTCGGCAAGGAGAGGGACTTTGACGGCATACATAACCTCAGCGATTTCCAAAAGAGAGTCAAGCTTTCCAAATACGACGATATGGTTCCATACATAAACCGCATCCGCAGCGGAGAAGACTATGTGCTCTGGAACCAGAAAGTCAGATGGTTTGCAAAGTCCAGCGGCACGTCTTCGGACAAGAGCAAGTACATCCCGATAACCAAAGACTCCCTCTACGGCACTCATTTCAAGGGAATGAAGATGATGCTCTTCAACTATGTGAACCAAAATCCGGACAGCCGCATCTTTTCTTCATACGCCCTGACCCTTGGCGGAAGCGTGGCTCCCGACCAGCTCTCCGGAGGAAATGTGTTTGACGGAGACCTTTCGGCCGTAATGCTCCGAAATTCTCCCGCTGCGGTGGAGCTTCTCAGAACGCCATGCAGAAAGACCGCCCTGGTCGCCGATTTTGCCACAAAAGTTGACTTGATCTGCAAGGAAAGCACCCGCAAGAACGTAAGCAACTTCTCCGGCGTTCCCAGCTGGAATCTTGTGCTGATGAACAAGATACTGGAGTACACCGGAAAGGGCAACCTGCTGGAAGTCTGGCCGGACCTGGAGCTTTTCATGCACGGGGGCATCAGCTTTGAGCCGTACAGAGAGATCTACAAGAAACTGATTCCTTCGGACAATATGCACTACCTGGAAAACTACAATGCCTCCGAGGGCTACTTCGCTTTCCAGGACACTATAGAAGGCGGAAACGGAATGCTTCTCACCGTAAACAACGGCATCTTCTACGAGTTTATTCCGTTCAGCAAGTTCAACGATGCTCTTGATGGAGACAATTCCAGCATCGTTCCGCTTGAAGGTGTGCAGACGGGCATAGACTACGCCATAGTCATCTCCACAGTCGGCGGACTTTGGAGATATATGCCGGAAGACCTCGTGCGCTTCACTTCCACAGATCCTTACCGCCTTATAGTGACCGGCAGGACAAAGATGTTCATCAACGCCTTCGGAGAGGAGCTGATGATCAACAACGCCGAGCAGGCCATTGCCGCGGCTTCGGCAAAATGCGGGCTGGAAATCACGGACTACACCGCCGCCCCGGAGTTTATGAATGTAGAAGGCTCAGCCATGGCTCAAGGCTGCCATGTGTGGGCAATAGAGTTCAACGATGCTCTGCGCAACCCTCAAAGCCCGGACTTCAAGCCGGAAGCCGTCGAGGAGTTCGCCGAGATTCTGGACAGGGAAATCCAGAAAGTCAACTCAGACTACGAGGCCAAGCGCTCCCCTGGTTCAACGATGCGGCGGCTCCAGATCCTGCCACTCGCTCCGGGCACCTTCTACCGCTGGATGGAATCTCGCGGAAAGACCGGCGGGCAGAACAAGGTCCCTCGCCTGTGGAAAGACCAGAAGTACATCAGCCAGCTTAAAGACATGGCCGGCTCATCCCTGCAGAAAAACCAGGAAAAATGATCGTTGAAGATTTTATAAGCAGGATATTCTCTATTGGAAAGCACCCTTCTCCTAAGGAAGAGTTCGAGGCGCTGGCTCTGGAGGCATTCGAGTTCCAGAGAGAGCATTGCAAGGTTTACAGGGAATTTCTCGACCTGACCGAGAAAGGAGACTTCCACCCGTCATCTGTAGTTGAAATACCTTTCCTTCCTATCCGCTTTTTCAAAAGCCGGGATATCCTTTCCGCCCCCGCGTCCGGAAACAGCATTGTCTTTACCTCCAGCGCCACAACCGGAATGGTTCCTTCTCACCATATAGTCCACGACATATCGGTCTATGAAAAGAGTTTTACAGAAGGCTTCGGGCTTTTCTACGGAGAAAGCGGAACCTACAACCTTCTGGCCCTTCTGCCGTCCTATCTGGAGAGAAAAGGCTCGTCGCTGGTGTATATGGCGGAAAAACTCATCGCCCGTGCAAAGGCAAACGGAGCGGAAGGCGGGTTCTATCTCTACAATCACGATGAACTTCTTTCTGAGTTGAAGCGCCTCCAGGCAGAAAGCCCAAAACGGAAAACCATACTTCTTGGAGTGAGCTTCGCGCTGCTGGATTTTGCCTCGTTTGTCGCGGAGCAGATTCCTGACACTCAGGAAAGAAGAAAAATCTTCAGCGATGTGGTGATAATGGAAACAGGCGGGATGAAAGGCCGCGGGGAGGAACTCTCCCGGGAAGAACTTCACAGAAGACTCGCCAACGGGTTTGCCGGAGGAAGGATAGACTCCGAATACGGAATGTGCGAACTCCTGAGCCAGGCATACTCCTTTCCTGTCGAAGGCTTTGCCCAGGCAAGGAACGTGGATGGAGTGTTCTTCACTCCGCCGTGGATGAGGGTTATGACACGTGACTTTCTGGATTCTTTGAGAATCACCGTCAGAGAACCGTATTCAACCGGGGGCCTTGACATCATAGACCTGGCAAACATCTATTCCTGCTGCTTCATAGAAACCGAGGACCAGGGCCGGGTATTCTATGCCTGCAACGCAAAGAAAAGCGTCCATCCTCCTTTTACGGTTGACGGACGCATAAAAAACTCGGAGCGCCGCGGCTGCAATATGCTGATAGAATAACTATACAGCGGCCTCAGCAGCCCCCTCCTGGCTCTCTTCTGGCTCGTCGTCCGGAAGAGTCTGTCCCAGGGTTGCCTTCAGGTAAGTGTTGATAGTGTCGTGCAGAGAATCTGCCTTTTCCTTCAGGCCGGCCTTCTTGTATGAATCGGCAATCCAGAGCAGATAGTAAATATTGTTCTGGAACTTCTCCATAGAGAAGAGCTCTCCCTTGTAAGGCTTGGACAGAAGCTTGACGTGATCCAGGGTTTCGGAGACAAACCTGTCGCCCAGTGATTCTGCCTTTTCAGTTTCTCCACAGGCTAGATAAACATTTACAGCATCTATGACAGCCAGGTCGTTGACGGAGGAAATCAAAGAGTTGTTCAGAGGGAAGTTCTTGTCCGGCATAACTTCCTGCATTCTGTCCAGAAGTTTAACAGCTTGCTCTGCCTTATCCTCAGCGACCAGGAACTTTGCTGTGTTGACCATCATGTCTCTGGTGGAAATCAGAGAGTTGAAAGTAAGCAGGTTCTGGTAGTCGATATTTACCGGAGCGGCCAGGGACTCAAAGCGGTAAACGTTCATCATCCTGTTGTAGAGAGTATCCGCGCCGGCATTCTGGTCCAGGTTGTCGTTCCTCAGGCCGGTCATGCTCTTGATCGGGACAAACTTGAATCCGAATCCCTCCCACTGCAGATAGTCCTTGATTCCGATGTTGATGTCTCCACCTCTCTGGAGGAAGTACAG
>JAEEGJ010024565.1_pt1 | contig 12476 bp, 10 predicted proteins | sample 8958761 | NCBI WGS metagenome assembly JAEEGJ01 (sample SAMN16246546, study PRJNA631951) | gut metagenome | biome: gut microbiome; feature: rumen; material: RS-attached | host: Bos | place: Iran: Karaj | collected 2018-10 | reverse complement strand
ACTGCAGAAAAGTGTTTTTAATGTTTTTGTCAAAAAGAAACACCTCAGATAAGAATGGTTTCATGCGTTTGCCTTGGGGCTCTGCATCTGATAAAATTAAACCAATCGAAAAATTTTGTATCTTTGCAGATTATTCCTATTGAAAATACTGCATGCTATGAATAAGGAAAATGCTTTGTTCAAAATGCTTGTGCTGATTGTGATAACAATCTTTACCACAGGTGTTTATGCCCAAGGATACGAAATAAAGGTGTCTCTAAACACAAAACACTACGACTCCCTCCATCTGAAGGCATACGACGGAAAAAAGGACTTTGTGGACATACAGGCGATGCCTTTTGCAAAAACGGTGGTCTTTAAAAACAAAAAATCCTTGGAACCAGGTATTTATTTATTACAGGGTGATACTATCGGCATTACGGAAATCCTTATTTCTGACCATAAATCACAACAAATATCTATTATTGAAAAAGATAGTGTGATCACTTTTGTGAACAGTCCTGAGAATACAGCTAACCAGCAGTATATGAAGGATATGCGAGAGTTTGATAGGCGCATGTATCAGCTGGATCAGGAATTCAAGGAGATGCAGCAAAGCAATCTTCCGCAGTACATGATGCAGCCTTTTGTCGATACACTGATGGCAAGGGCTATCCGTATCGGAGATGAAAAAACCGCCTTCCAACATGCCAAGGCGGAACAGTACAAGCAATATCTGCTGGGCTCCATTATCCGAGCCACCATGGAAATGCCTAATCCTCCCCGCGAAATTTACGGCAGTCAACAAAAAATGCAGATGTTTATCGCCAATCATCTGTACGACAATTATCCATGGCACGACGAAAGGATGATTAATACGCCTCTTGCGGTCAACAAACACAAACAGTTTGCTAATCTGCTGTATTATCTTGACTATGAGTTGGCAGAACCTTATATGCGGACGGCTCTGAAAGAGGCTAAGGCAAACGATAAAGTCTATTTCAGCTTCTTCGATATGATGGAAGAAATCCTGGGAGCTGCAAAATCCCCGTATCGTGTTGAGGGATTGTATATTATCATGCTGAAAGATGCCATCGCCTACGATAAAACCGACAAGGTGCGTAAAACACGCTATGAAGCGGAGTTGAAACATCTCGACAAGAACCTCGATGGCAGTATTTTGCCTAATTTCAACCTGCTGATGGCCAATGGCGATACCACCACACTGTATGATGTGAAAAGTCCTTATATTCTGCTGTATTTCCAGCATCCGGAATGCCCCACTTGCCGTCAGGTGCGTGGAAAACTGAAAGATTATCCCTTCTTGAACAAGGCTATCGATGATGGGAAAATTGCTGTGCTGACAGTCTATTTCGAAAAGGATAAGAAAGTCTTTGAGAATTATCTGAAAAATGAAGCCAACCCACGCTGGCTCAATTCCTGGAATTATGACAACCAAATCGAGAAAGAAGAACTTTTCTATCTCGTTACCATCCCCTATATGTTCTTGATTGACAAGGATAAACGTGTTATCAAGAAGGATATCCTCTACAATGAGATTGAGGACTATGTGAAGAACCTGAGATAATATTAATAAAGTTTAAAAATACTTTTTGTTGCAGAGCGATACAAAAATTATCTTATTTTTGTAAGTTATGTCGTATTGTGTCTTGGTGTATGCTAAGATACTGATATTTAGCTATTTGCTCGGAAACAACATGTTCCCGACAGTGGCGAAGCTGTATAAAAGGTGACCAAAAGCTGACATGGAGAAACGAAAACGCTGAAGAGCGTAAAGTCTGCGTAAAAAATAATCGAGTGATAATGGAACAGGAAAAATGCTGGTATGTGCTGAAAACCCGTCCCCGTCAGGAAAAGGCGGTGAGGAATTTGCTGGAGGAATACGGCATCGGGAATTTCCTGCCCACAAGAATGGAAGAGCATGTTTATGTGAATTGTCGCAAGAAAACCATAGAGGTGCCGCTGTTGATTTCCACTTGCTTTATGCTTTGTGTCCCGGAACAGCGATTTTCCATAGTTAACAGCTTGAAATACAAAACAGAACTCATGACAGACCGCTTCACCAATTCAAGCATGGTCATTCCGAATCGTCAGATGGAAGATTTTATGCGAGCTGTGGCCATGAAAGACATGGCTCTGGAACAAGTGGATATTTTGGAAGGTGACCGTGTGGTGGTGAGTGAGGGCGAATTCAGTGGTATGGAAGGTGTTGTCGCAAAAATCAATGGCCGTCGCCGTTTCGTTATCACTTTGAGCAATTTAACCGCGTTTGCCTTGCAGATACCCTTGTCCTATCTGAAAAAAATCAAATAAACCCCTGTTGATACACGCCGTGGCACGTCTCAACGGCAACAACACGCACGAATTATGGACGCGCCGTGGCACGTCCCAAAAAAACAATAACACACATGTGTAGAAACGCAATGATTGCGTCTCTATAAAATCAGAAAAACCAATACAAACATGGATACCGTAACACTACTGCCTTACGATCGGATTTACAAGAATTTCATCGATGAAAAATACTTACATGGCTATGACGAGTATTATTTCAGAAACCAGCAGGTAAAGCGTCCGGAGAAGGGTTGGCGTCATCTTCGTTCCGATGAGGTGGAACGCTTGGTGAAAAACAGCAATACTGCTACTAACTGGGACGATATCTGGGTAAGCGAGGAATTCGACACCAACATGATCCGTAACAACCGCTTTTTCGGCTTGGTGCGTATCGGACGTGTGGCCTGCGAGATTCTGCAATACCACGATTTGCGTGTGCCGGTGGGCATTACCGACAGCAGCATCATCTCTTGCGATATCGGCGACAATGTGGCTATCCACGATGTGCATTATATGGCTAACTACATTATCGGCGACAGAACCATCCTGTTCAATGTGCATGAATTGTCCGCCACTGACCACTCCAAATTCGGTAATGGTATTGTGAAAGAAGGTGAACCGGAAAGTGTGAGAATCTGGTTGGAGGTGATGAACGAGGCGGGTGGTCGCCAGGTTATGCCCTTCGATGGTATGATCACAGCAGATGCATACCTGTGGGCAAAATATCAGGATGATGCCGACTTGCAACGTCGTTTGGGAGAGATTACGCAGAAGACCTTTGACAACCGTCGCGGCTATTATGGCACTGTCGGCGAGTCATGTGTCATCAAAAACTCCTGGATTCTGAAGGATGTGAAGATTGGTCCCTACTGCTATATCAAGGGTGCCAGTAAGCTAAAGAATATCACCATCAATTCGTCGCTGGAAGAACCCAGCCAGATAGGGGAGGGTACCATCTTGGTGAACGGTATTGTGGGCTACGGCTGCCGTATTTTCTATTCTGTGGTGGCGGTGCGTTTTGTGGTGGGCGACAACTGCAACCTGAAGTATGGCGCCCGCGTCATCTATTCAGTCTTAGGTGACAATTCGACCATCTCCTGCTGCGAGGTGTTGAACAACTTGATATTCCCCTCGCATGAGCAGCACCATAACAATTCATTCCTCATTTCGTCATGTGTGATGGGACAGAGCAATTTGGCAGCCGGGGCCACCATCGGTTCTAACCACAACAGTCGCGCCACCGACGGGGAAATCAATGCCAAGCGTGGCTTCTGGCCTGGCTTGTGCTCCTCCGTCAAACATTCATCTACTTTTGCTTCTTTCACCCTTTTGTCAAAAGCGGATTATAAGCACGAACTGAATATCAAACTGCCTTTCAGCTTGGTGAACAACAATGAGCATACCGATGAGTTGGAGGTGATGCCGGCATTCTGGTGGATGTACAACATGTATGCCATCGCCCGGAATTCTTCCAAATACAAAAATCGTGATAAACGCAAAAGGAAAATACAAAATATTGAATTTGAGACCTTTGCGCCTGATACTATGGAGGAAACCATCCGAGGACGCAAGCTGCTGTCCGAGTGGGCTGGCAAAGCCTACCTTTTGTCGAAGGGTGAGGATTTTTCTAATCTGGATACTAAAGCTTTGCGCCGTATAGGCATGGATGTGATGGATAATCATCCTGAGATAGCAAAAAAACTGGAAATTTTCGGCGAGGGTATGGAGAACAGCAAGCGAAAGGTGCGTATCCTCAAGGCCTACGAGGCCTACCATGCCTACGGTGACATGATTGTGTATTATGCTATGCGCAATGCTATCCGCTATTTGAAGGAACATCCAGAAATGAGTTCCAGAGATTTGGTCGCTTTGGCTTCGGGATCCCGCAAACGTGAGTGGATAAACTTGGGCGGTCAGCTGGTATGCGGTGAAGATCTCGATCAACTGAAAAAAGATATCTGCTCCGGAGAGCTTGACAGCTGGGTGGCTATCCACCATCGTTATGATGCTTTGTGGGAGAATTATCCCATGGAGAAACTTTTCCATGCCTATCAGTCGTTGGTATTTCTGCACAAGGAAGAAATGGAAGTCATCAGTGATGAGATGTGGCAGCAGTGTTTGGATAAAGTGTGTGAGATACAGCAGTTTATATGTGACCAGGTATATCTTTCAAGAAAGAAGGACTATGACAACCCGTTCAGAAACGCCACTTTCCGCAATGAAGAGGAAAAGAAGGCCGTTGTCGGCACTGCCGAAGACGCCAGCTTTGTGAAACAAATCCGCCAGGAGACGGAGGAGTTCCTTAAGTTAGTGGATGAAATAAGCAAACGATAAAAGGTTTTAGGTGTTAGGTTTTAGGTGTTAGTAGTAAGAAGATGGTAAAGGTAAAAACATATAGGGATTTGATTGTATGGCAGAAGGCTATGGAGATGACGGTAATGTTATACCCAATAGCATCAAAATTGCCTAAAGAAGAAACCTTTGCATTGTGTAGTCAAATGAGAAGAGCTGCAGTGTCCATTCCTTCGAATATTGCTGAAGGTTTTGGGCGAAACTCAAAGAAGGAGTATCTGCAATTTTTATACATAGCTTATGGTTCAGTCTGTGAATTAGAAACTCAATTGATGCTTTGTGTTAGAATCGAATACCTGACAGAAATAGAAATTCAACCTTTAATGGATATTCTTACTGAAATTGGAAAAATGATAACTACTATAACAAAAAAACTAAAAGCCTAATTCACCAATCCCTCACCCCTAACCCCTAACCCCTAACCCCTGACTCCTGACCCCTGAATCCTGACCCCTAAAACCTAACCCCTAAAACCTAACCCCTAAAACCTAACCCCTAAAACCTAACCCCTAACCCCTAACCCCTAACCCCTGAATCCTGACCCCTGAATCCTGACCCCTGAATCCTAACCCCTAAAACCTAATCACTAAAACCTAACCCCTACCCCCTATGAAACTCATCAGTTGGAACGTAAACGGCTTGCGTGCCGTGGCCGGCAAAGGCTTTGCCGAGATTTTCGAAAATCTTGATGCGGACTTCTTCTGTCTGCAAGAGACCAAATTGCAAAAAGGACAGATAGACATGGAATTCCTGGGCTATAAGTCGTATTGGAATTATGCCGACAAGAAGGGGTATTCTGGAACGGCTATTTATAGCAAGCACGAGCCTCTTTCGGTGACATACGGCATCGGTATCGACGAGCATGACCATGAAGGCCGTGTGATAACATTGGAAATGTCTGGTTTTTACTTGGTTAACGTTTATGTGCCGAATTCTCAGGATGGTCTCAAACGCTTGGATTACCGTATGCATTGGGAGGAGGATTTCAGGGCTTATTTGTGCAGTCTGGCGAAAACAAAACCCGTGATTGTTTGTGGCGATATGAATGTGGCGCATCAGGAGATTGACTTGAAGAATCCCAGCACCAACCGTAAAAATGCGGGCTTTACCGACGAGGAGCGTGCCTGCATGGACCAGATGCTGGCGGCAGGATTTTGCGACACTTGGCGTCAACTGCATCCTGAGGAGGTCAAGTACTCGTGGTGGTCATACCGCATGAACGCACGTGAAAGGAACGCAGGGTGGCGTATCGACTATTTCTTGGTGTCCGCACCGTTTATGAGCAAGGTCGTTTCTGCTGATATCCACAACGAGATTTTCGGCTCCGACCATTGTCCCGTAGAGCTGGTTATCGAGTAAGAAAGAAACTTCCAATGTCACCTATGGGTTGGCTTTGACCTTTATCCCGTTAAATTAGTTGTCGAATAAAATCAATAAATCAAATATCTATCATTATGAAAATTACAGTTGCCGGAACCGGCTATGTGGGTTTGTCCATCGCTACTTTGTTATCCCGCTTTCATCAAGTGGAAGCTATTGACATCGTTCCTGAAAAAGTGGACATGATCAACCAACGGAAATCCCCCATCCAAGATGAGTATATTGAGCGTTTCTTTGCGGAAGATATGGCCTTGCGTCGGGGACAGAAAAAAGAGGATTTTATCCTAACTGAACCATTACAGCTGCATGCCACTATCGATGCTGCCGCCGCTTATCAGGATGCCGATTTCGTGGTGATTGCCGCTCCTACCAATTACGACAGCGTGAGGAATTTCTTCGACACCTCTGCTGTGGAAAGTGTCATAGAGACTGTTCTACAATACAATTGCGACGCTGTGATGGTTATCAAATCGACTATTCCAGTAGGTTACACGGAATCTGTGAGAGAAAAGTTCGCGGCAAAACATCCTGAACTGGGTGGAAAACCGAATATTATTTTCGCTCCGGAATTTCTGCGAGAAAGCAAGGCTTTGTTTGATAATCTATACCCTTCACGTATAATTGCCGGTTATGATGCTTCCAACAAACGCTTGGAAGATGCAGCTCATACCTTTGCCAATTTGATACGCGAAGGTGCTATGGATCAGCAAGTTCCTGTTTTGTTTATGGGTTCCACGGAAGCAGAGGCAGTGAAACTTTTCGCCAACACCTATCTGGCTCTGCGTGTCAGCTATTTCAATGAGCTGGATACATACGCTGAGATTAAAGGCCTTAATACACAGCATATTATAGAGGGTGTTTGCTTGGATCCGCGTATTGGCAGCCATTACAATAATCCTTCATTCGGATATGGCGGCTATTGCTTGCCCAAAGATACCAAACAGTTGCTGGCAAACTATGATGATGTCCCGGAAGAGCTTATTAGGGCTATCGTGGAGTCTAACCGCACCCGTAAGGACTTTATTGCTGACCAGGTGCTGAAGAAAGCCGGCTATTACGATTACTACAATCGTGGAGATTATAACGCTCAAAGTGAGAAAAAATGTGTGATCGGTGTGTATCGTCTGACCATGAAGAGCAATAGCGACAATTTCCGCCAGAGCAGCATCCAGGGGGTGATGAAACGTGTGAAGGCCAAAGGTGCTGAGGTGATCATTTTTGAGCCGTCTTTGGAAGATGGTTCCACTTTCTTCGGTAGTCGTGTGGTCAATAATCTGGAAGAGTTCAAGAAACTCAGCCAGGCTATTATCGCCAATCGTTATGACAATTGTTTGGAAGATGTGATGGACAAGGTCTATACCCGTGATATTTTCAAAAGGGACTAATGGGAAACCAAAGTAAGATTCTTGAATAACCAAACGGATTTTTAGAGGTACGTACTCGTGCTTTTGGGGAAAAATAAAGGAAACACAACCGCAATGTGGGACACACTTCAACTGAAATATCCGAAAGTCTTTGCCTTGGCTGACAGCTTAAGCTACGTGCTGTTGTTGCTGCTTTCATTCTTGGTGACCTTGCCATATTATCCTTATATGGCTGGCTCTGAGGTGGCTGGAGTTTTGTATGGTACCATAGCAGGGGTGTTTCTGCTATTGTTTATATTCAGTCAGCTGGGTCAGCAGGTGTTTTCGTCCCGCGTGACAAATGTTTGTTGGATATTGCTTGGTGTGGTAGTCTTAAGCGGATTGATAGTATATGCTATTTTTGGAAATGCTGAAATGAAAGCTGAAGTCAGGAGCGTCCTTATTCCTTTGTGCGCATTGATGGTGGGCTGGCAGTTGAAGATGGATGAAAACAGACTGACAGGCTTGATTTTGGTGTTCACCATGGGAATTGTTGTGGTGGGTGTATCGCTCATTTTCTTGCAAGGTAGTGGCTTCAGCATCTCGGAGACCTATTTTTCAGATCAGAAAAACGCTGTGGGACCGTTGATGGCGACAGCAGCTGTCTTAAATGCTGGCATGGCTCTTGGCGCTTCGGGAAAAAGAAAAGTTTTTCTGATGATTTTAGGCTTGTCATTAGCTCTCTTCTGCGTGCTGATGATTCTCACTATCAGGGCCAGAGCGGCATTGCTGGCGGCAACACTGGTTATAGCGTTGATGCTCTTCCAGCGATATAAAAACAAGTATTTGCTCTTGTCCTTCTGGGGAGCGATACTTCTTGTGGTGGCAGTGTTTCTGCTGTTGCCGCATTCCATCAAACAGTATGTCTATCAGAGTCTGTTTGCAGGTTTCTCCGGTGATATCACTTCCGGCAGAATGGCACGTAATCAGCAGGCCTTGCAGGTGCTGGCGGAGAATCCTCTGTTTGGACAGCTGCTCAATGCACGTGGAGTGGGCATAGTACATAATTACCCGCTGTTTCAAGTGCTGAATTTCGGCTTGTTGATGGCTGCTCCGCTGTTGGCATTATACTTTTATCTGCTTTTTGTGGATATAAAGGCTATTGCCACCAAAGGTATCAGTGCCATGCGGTATGTGGGTCTTTATGCACTGCTGGCAGTTTTTGTGGTATCCATGTTTGAATACTCTTTTCCATACGGACCGGGCACGACAACAGTAATGAATTTCATCTTCTTCGGCATCGCCTTGCAAAATAAAAAACTATAATGACAAACTTGAAATTAAAACTTAAACAACAAACACAAGCAGTGGTAAAGCTTCTCTTTGGCGTGAAAACCAAAGAGAAAATCACGTATTTTCATCATACCAAACAATGGCCGAATCTCAATGAACCAAAGACTTGGGGAGAAAAGTTGCTATGGCTGAACCATCATTGGCAGCCGGAAGTGAAAAGTATATGCGCCGATAAGTATGGTGTGCGTGAGTATATCGAACAAAAAGGTTTGGGAAATATCCTAATCCAACTTCTGGGCGTCTGGGATGATGCTCGTGATATTGATTTTGATACACTTCCGGATAAGTTTGTGCTGAAATGCAATCATGGTTGCGCCATGAATATTATGGTGACAGACAAAGCAAAACTGGATAAACAAGAGGCTGTGAATCAGTTGAATGAATGGCTGAAAGTGGATTTGGGCAAGGCTTCCGGGGAATATCATTATTCGAAAATACGACCCCGTGTTATCGCGGAGGCTTTCCTGCCTGTGGAAAAGGAAACCGATGTGGTGGATTTCAAAATCCATTGCTTCAATGGTCAGCCTAAGTTTATCGGGGTGTGTTATGATCGTGACCCGATAACACATGCTTCAAAAGGACTGATATATTCTCCTCAGTGGGAAAGGATGATGATTTTGCAAGGGGATGACCCCGCATGTTCATATCCGAAGCCCGAACGCTTGGAGGATATGTTGGAAATGGCCAAGAAGTTATCTGCGGATTTTCCTTACGTCAGAGTGGATTTATACGCTATCCAGGACCAGGTTTTCTTTGGAGAACTTACCTTTAGCCCTGATGGCAATATCCCTGAACGGGAATATACAAAAGAAGCTTGCGCACTCATCGGCAATTGGCTTGATTTATCAGAAATAAAATTGTAAATTGCAATAAATTAGTTGTTTATGAAAAAACAGTTGGTGGTTTGTGGAGGTGGTAGCAGTGCACATACCTTGATACCTATGTTGGCGGATTCATCGTTTGATGTGTCTATATACACCTCAAGACCAGACAAATGGAGAGAAAATATTGAATTGGAATACCATGACCCTTCAGGCAAGGTGTTAGGAAGGTTTTCCGGGCCCTTGAAAAAAGCGTCGGATAATCCGGAAGAGCTTATTCCACGGGCGGATTATATCGTTTTCTGTATGCCGGTGCATCAGTACAGGGCATGTCTGCATCAAATTGCTCCGTTTATTGACAAGGAAAAGAAAGTGTTTGTGGGCACGATGTATGGACAGGCAGGATTCAACTGGATGGTGGAAGAGGTGAAAAATATGTTCGGATTGAAAAAAATGGTCAGTTTTGCTTTTGGTTTGCTGCCTTGGATTTGCCGTATTATTGAATATGGGCATATAGGTGTCACCTACGGTCCCAAAGCATGCAATTATGCGGCCTGCTATCCGAAATCTGAATTCCAACAGCTTGATGAGGAGTTTTTTAATCAGATTTGTTATCGCTGGTTTGGCAAGGGCAAAACCGAACAGAGTGACAATTTCTTGTCCCTGACCTTGTCTGTGGATAACCAGATAATCCATACATCAAGATGTTTCGGCTTGAATCAGGTTTATGGCCAAACATGGCAGCGGAAAGAGGATGTGCCCATGTTCTATAGGGATTACGACGATGTCTCTGCCAAATTGCTGGCCGACCTTGATGCGGATTACTCTAAAATCAGAGAGAAAATCAAAGCAATGTATCCGACAGAGAATTTCAAACACATGTTGGATTATCTGGCCTTGGAGCGTTTCTCTTACCAGTCGCATAATACGGATGTGAAGGAGTCGTTTGTGACTTCGCAAACGCTGGTGTCCATTGCCACCCCTGTGGTTCAGAATGCGCAAGGTTTGTGGGAAATAGACAGGAACCACCGTTTCTTCCTGGACGACATATATTACGGCAATTGTATCGCCAAATGGATGGCGGAGCAGTTGTCGATAGAGGTGCCTACCATTGATGCGATTCTGCACTGGGCTCAGCAAGTGCGTCAAGAGGAAATTATAGATGAAAATAACAGACTGAAATTGGAAAGTCCTGACCTGTCGGCTCCGCTGAAGTCAGGCATCCCCTGTTATTATGGTTATAAATCCATCGATGAAATTGTGGATTGATTCAGTCCTGTCGTATTTCAAAAAAAGATGTTAATTAGTTGGTGTAGAGAAGTTTAACGGAATAACTTTACGTATAAATAAGCAGTTGTTATGCAAGCGGCTAACAGGGTTGTAGTCAATACCGTCATTCAATATACTCGCTTGGTGGTGAGTGCGCTCATCGGTCTGGTCTCGGTCAGACTGATATTAGGCGCGTTGGGTGAGGACGATTATGGCTTGTATGATGTGGTTGCCGGTGTGATTGGCCTCTTGGGTTTTGTCAGCTCTTCGTTGGGCATGACCTCCACCCGCTTTTTGTCCATCAGTTTGGGCAAAAATGACGATGAGGGTACCCGGAAGGCATTCAACTCCTGTTTCTGGACACACGTTCTCATGGCGGCGGGTTTGGTGCTGGTTCTTGAAATAGTGTCATTGTTTGTTTTTGACGGTTATCTGAAGATTGCACCCGATAGAATCCCAACGGCCAAATGGATTTACCAGTGCATGTTGGTGTCTCTGTTTCTGAGTATTACGGTCACACCCTTTGTGTCAATGCAGATCTCACACGAGAATTTTATCTATGTGTCGCTGGTGTATATTCTGGATGCATTGTGTAAATTGGGAATAGCCATCATTATTACCCAGTATAATCAGGATAAGCTTTTGTTATATGGAATCCTGATGATGTTAATCACCTTGCTGAATGTGTTGTGTTTTGTGGTTTATTCCCTTATATGTTACCGTAAACAAATAAGTATCAAGATTATACCGATGAAGGAATTGAAGAGTGTGTCGGGTTTTGCCGGTTGGACCATGCTGGATTCGTTGGGTGCCACCCTGTCGAGACAGGGCTATTCGGTACTCTTGAACCGTTTTTTCGGCACAAGCGTGAATGCGGTGTTTGCGCTGGCCCGACAAGTTGAAACCCCTGTGTATGTCATTTCTTCATCGATTATCGAAAGCATGAAACCGCAGATCATGAAGAGTTATGGCATGGGAGACGCGAAGAAGATGATGCGCCTGTCGCTGACGGCCGGCAAGTTCGGCTTCGCCATGATGTCGCTGCTGACAGTGCCGCTGCTGATTATGATGCCGGAGGTGTTGGATCTGTGGCTGGTAGAGTACCCAGAGGGAACGGTTTTGTTCTCCCGCTTGCTGTTGATTGCCTGTATGGCTAACCAATTGACTATGGGCTTGTTCTATGCCAATCAGGCTATTGGCGACATCAAATGGTTCTCGATTGTTGTCTCCACACTACGTATGTTGTCTTTGCCGATATCTTGGATTTTCCTGAAGTTAGGCTATCCGGCTTACGTGGCTATCGTGGTCTTTGTGGTGTGCGAGTCGTTGGGCGCTTTCAGCCGGGTGATTATTCTGTCGAGGCTGAGTGATGAGCTGAATGTGATGGATTTCCTGAAGTCCATCCTTTTGCGGGTTTTGCCCCCGTTTTTGTTGGGCTTGGGCATTTGCTGGGTTCTATATCGTTATGTCAATTCGTTGTGTGGACTGCTGTTAGTGGCGACTGTCACCGTGACAGTATATGCTTTGGCGATGTTTTTCTTCGGTTTGGATAAGGACGAAAGAAAAGCCCTTAAAAACGTTGCCAATTCTTTCCTCCAGAAATTTAAGAGCAGGTCATAAACAG
>JAEEGJ010024556.1_pt1 | contig 12479 bp, 11 predicted proteins | sample 8958761 | NCBI WGS metagenome assembly JAEEGJ01 (sample SAMN16246546, study PRJNA631951) | gut metagenome | biome: gut microbiome; feature: rumen; material: RS-attached | host: Bos | place: Iran: Karaj | collected 2018-10 | reverse complement strand
ATTACGCGCTGGCGAACTGGAAAGGGTTTATTGAGATCATCAACCTGATCGGCGGCGTGGACTTATATGTCGACAGGGATATGCATTACGAAGATCCCTGGGCTAACCTGAAAATCGATATCAAGCACGGGTACCAGCATCTGGACGGGGAAAAGAGCGGCCAGTACGTGCGCTTCCGTTCTGACGAGCTGGGCGACATCGGCCGGGTACAGCGCCAGCAGAAATTCCTGAAAGCGCTGGGCCTGCAGATGTTCTCCGTGGAGAATATAACCAAGATACCGAAACTTCTGGCTACAGCGAAAGAATATGTGGAAACGGACATGGACACGGTGACCATGCTGAAGGCTGCCCGCAGCTTCAATATTATGTCCGACAACAATATCAAGTCAGGAATGCTGTACGGGAACTTCTATGATTCACCTTCCAGCGGCATCAGCTACTGGAGATCCAACCGGTCGGAAATCGAAAAATCACTGACAGAGGTAGATATCCCCTTTATGGCACTGCACGAGAATTCGGATGCCAGTGATCCGGTGACAGGCGTGGACGATCTGGGTGAAGGCAGCAACAGTGATTCGCAGCGGAGCGCTGCAGCTGCTGCCGCAAGAAGGTCTTCGTCCGAAAACCAGAAGAACGCTGCGGAAGTCAGAAAATCCCAGGTGGAAAAGAAACCGGTACTTCGGCAAAAGCCAACTGGTTCCTCTGGTTCTTTCCCGTCGGTATCCAATGCGCCGAAGCCGGCACCCAAGAAGAGCGCGCCCCCTGTGATACGCAAACCGGTGATCAGCAACAAACCCCAGGCGGCTCCTAAAAACTGAGAAGATGTTGAAACAAAAATAAAATGAAAAGTATGCGGAGGTAGACTGTATGACCATGCAGCCGAGAGAATTGGCAGAGAAAATTGCAACGATTGCAGATGATAAAAAAGGTAAAGATATATTGCTTCTGAACATGGAAGGAATCTCCTACATGACAGATTATTTTGTTATTGCCAGTGCGTCAAATACCACCCTGGTACGGGCTATTGCCGATGCAATTGAAGACAAACTGGCGGAACAGCAGGTGTTCTGCAGCCATAAGGAAGGGTATAACGACGGCCGCTGGGTGCTGATGGATTTCGGCGACGCAGTGGTCCATGTGTTCCTGGAAGAGGAACGGAATTTCTATAATCTGGAACAGCTGTGGGCTGATGCGCCCAGCGAAGAATTTAAGGGGACCGATGATGGAGAATAACCTGCGGTACAAAGCCGGCGACGTGGTAACCATGAAAGTGTCCCGGGTCTCTGACATGGGAGCATTTTTGGACGCAGGTACAGGCAACACTTCGGATGACATCCTGCTGCATAAGCTACAGCAGCTGACCTCGGTGAAGGCCGGGGATGAAGTGCGGGTATACCTGTATCTGGATCCCCACAGACGCCTTACCGCCAGCATGAAGCTGCCCAAGATGAAAGAGGGGCAGTTAGGTTACGCGAAAGTCATCAGCGTAACAAAAGACGGAGGCTTCGTGGACATCGGCGGAGAGCGGGGCGTTTTTCTTCCTTATACAGAAATGCTGGGAAGGGTGAGCCCCGGTCAAAAGATATGGATCAAATTGTACCGGGACAAAAGCGGGCGTCCTGCGGTTACCATGAAGGTAGACAAGGATCTGGCCAGAGCGGCGAAACCCATCGGTGAGGGCGCTAAAGTGGGAGATTCTGTTACGGGAACCATTTATAATATTACCAAAGACGGATTCTTTATTTTTACCAACGATCGACACATCGCTTTCCTGCACCGGAGTGAAACGGACCCGAAACGGTATCTTGCCTATGGGGAACAAATCACGGCCCGCATCACTTTCATCCGGGAAGACGGGCATGTGGATGTATCTCTGCGCAAGCAAAAAGAAAACGCCATGGTGGATGATGCGCAGGTAATCCTGGAAACACTGCAGTCCAGAAATGGGCGCATGCCGTACTGTGACGATACGCCGGCGGAGATCATTAAAACGAAATTTGGTATTTCCAAAGCAGCCTTTAAGCGTGCCCTGGGCCGCCTGATGAAAGAGGGTAAGGTGTACCATGAGGGCGGCTGGACGATTTTAAGGTAATCTTAAATGTCATGAGCCCTTTTTGTTCATAACCTATTGGAGGTGTCCGCAATGAAAAGATCGACAATGTTTCGTACGACTGTTTCTGCTGCGCTTTGTTTGACTCTTACTACAGGCGCCGTAATGCCAAAACAGGCTCTGGCCTGGGACTGGCTTTCTGCCGGGCTGGCGTTGTTCCAGGTAGGGGCGGAGTATGCTTATCTTAACAAGCAGGTCGCCTATCTGGATAACAAGGGCCGGGATGAATATATGGGTCAAATCAAGGACAAATACGGCATCAATACCGATCCTACGGCTAATGCCATGCTGGCCCGTATCATGACCCGGCTGTCCGACGCGGTGGCTTTGACCGATGATTCGATTGTCAAAAAACCGTACAACTATTTTGTCAATAACGATAAATCTTTCAATGCGTTCTGTACACTGGGCCATAACATGAGCGTCAACATCGGCGCATTCGATAAGTTAAATTACAATGAAGACGAACTGGCTTTTGTCATCGCCCATGAAATGGGCCACGGGCAGAAGAACCATCCTGCTGCCGGCGTGAAGCGGGCTTTGCCGGTTTCTATTGTAGCAGCCCTGTATGCCAGCCAGAACCGGAATACGGCTTCGTCCATAGGCGCTGCCTTGGTTAGTACTGTCGGTACCGCCAAGTGGGTGACAAAACCTATGGAAAGTCAGGCAGACAAACTGGCTTTTGATTATGCTGTGGCAGCCGGGTACAACGTGGGCGCCGGCGCTGCCCTGTGGCAGCATATTCTGGAACAGAACGGCAGCAAAGCCAGCGGGTTTGCGGAATTGTTCAACGATCATCCCACCAGTGTGTCCCGGCGTACCAATTACAATAAGAAGATTACGGAGTGGAGCAATAATAAGGTAAAAGTTAATGAAGAAAACGGGTTGATAACAGTTGCGGGGCAGTCGTTTTATACCCCTGTCAAAACCAGTACAATGAGTCCTCAGGAACAGGCGTTCCTGATTGCAGGAAACATGGCCGCGGTATTCCACGACGGGAGGCAACACGAAGCGGTATGGACCAACGGCGAGAACACGCTGCTGGTAGGGGAGCAGCCGGTCATGAGTTTTGACGGCGTTGCGGACGCGGGCTCGATTGAAAACAGGCTGCGGGATATTTTGAGCGGCGCCAAAGGAGTGACGAAGTCTTTCGCGACGGTGAACGAAGATGCCAAGGACGTGACACAGCTGGAGAAGAAAACCAAAGCGGGAAAAAAGATGGAAACGGAAAAAACAGACAAAACAGACAAAACAGCAAACCGTCCCATGACCATGCGGGAAAAAGTGGAAGCCTATAAGGCGGGATTATTGTAAATAACAGAACGTAAAGAGGACGAACGCCTGATAACCCGTTTTGAAGTGGCTTCAGATTGTAGCGAAAGCAAATCAGGATTTGACACCACATACAAATTTACCTGTTAGTAAGAATCTTTAAAGATTTTTTATAAAAAAACTTGACAAAATTTCAACATAGTGGTACAGTCTATTTGGATTATAATATGCTTATAGTCTGCCTGTTATAGGTTACAGACGTTGTTCCGGAAAGATGACTTGCATGTGATGCAGAGGAAACACGGTCACTCGAGCAGGAATCGTGTGAAGAGTCCGACTGGAAAAACGTTTTGTAATAAATACAAATTTGTTTTTCTAAGAAGGAGGAAAACACTATGAAAAAATCTTTAGTACTGGCAATGGCTATGGCGCTGGGCGTAACCGCTTCTGCTTATGCTGCCAATCCGTTCTCCGATGTACCGGCTGGCCACTGGGCATATGACAGTATCTCCAAACTGGCAGCTGCTGGCGTAATCGAAGGCTATGGCGATGACACTTTCCGTGGCGACCGTCTGATGACCCGTTATGAAATGGCTCAGATCGTTGCGAAAGCAATGGCCAAAGGCGCTAACGTTGACAAGCTGGCTGCTGAATTTGCAGACGAACTGGATGCTCTGGGCGTTCGCGTAGCAGCTTTGGAGAAAAAGTCCGACAACGTAAAAGTTACTGGCTACTTCCGTTATGATTATGCAAGCTACAAGCAGGGAGGCTACTTTGGGGAAGAAGATAAGAAAGGCTACAGAACCAAGCTGCGTTCCCGTATCATTTTCAACGGCAAAGTAAATGACAATTGGACATATGTTGGCTTGTTAGAAAACGATCAGGATCTGACCAACAACGTGGAAGACCCGACCACCAAATTCCAGCGTGCATACCTGCAGGGCCGTCTGGGCGGCTTAAAAGTGCTGGCCGGCCGTTATAACAAGAATCTGGTAGACGGCCAAATCTATGGTTCCCGTGCAGATGGTATCGACGTGACCTACGGCGACAAGGTAAAATTCAATGCTTACTACATGAAACCTACCGACGAAGGGATGACCATTGCAGATAATAATAAGAAAGTTATGGGTCAGCATGACAGGGCATGGGGTGTCAATGCCAAAGCTGCTTTGGGCAAAAACGTGGACTTAACTGTCGGTTATGATGAATTCAAAGATTGGAGCGCATATCCAAAAGATCGTGTAAAACTTGACCTGGGCGATAGCAAGCTTTTCAATGCTGGTCTGAAATTCAAAGCTAAAGACTTTGCGTTAGGCGCTACTTACCTGCATAGCAATGGTGGTCCGTTAAGGGATTTTGAAGGCAAGGGCAAAAAGAACGGTTTCTTTGTAGCCGCTGACTACAAGGGTGCCAAAGCTGCGAAACCCGGTAGCTGGGGTATCGGTGCGAAGTACTATCAGATGCCGGCAGGCATCCCGGGCAACGACTGGTGGACCGGCGAAGCCCTTGGTAAAGCTACGGATGGTACCTGGACCTACAATAAAGCGGGCCTGTTTGAAGGCTTTAAAGGCTGGTGGGTTGGCGGTCGTGCAGCCGTAGCAAAGGGCATGGTCTTTGGTGTTGAGTACTGGGATCTGAAGGGCCGTGAATCCAATGTTAAGAACCATCTCCTGTGGACCGACCTGGTAGTAACCTTCTAATTTGACGCAAGTCTTATAGAGCGATTACAATTTAAACTTAATAAAATACTCTTAAACAGGACTGCTTCGGCAGTCCTGTTTTTGTCTTTATACAGTTGTAGTTTTATAGTAGGAAGTTTTAACATGTTATAAATATAGATATAGAATTCTTATTGCATTTAATTTCTAATTATGTTAAAATAACTAATAACCTTTGATATATAATTTATCTGGAGCTTTGTACTCCGTTGCGGAACAGGAGAGGAAACCAGGCAACTCGTCCCAAGAGACAGCGCGATACCGGGTCTTCAGACAATTTATATAAATCATCATAAATTGTTTTAAGGGAGGCAAACACAATGAAAAAAACTTTAGTATTGGCAATGGCAATGGCACTGGGCGTAACCGCTTCTGCTTATGCTGCCAACCCGTTCTCCGATGTACCAGCCGGGCATTGGGCTTATGACAGCATCTCTAAACTTGCAGCTGCCGGAGTAATCGAAGGTTATGGAGACAATACTTTCCGTGGCGATCGTCTGATGACCCGTTATGAGATGGCTCAGATTGTAGCGAAAGCAATGGCCAAAGGCGCTAACGTAGATAAACTGGCTGCGGAATTTGCTGACGAACTGGATGCGCTGGGCGTTCGCGTAGCAGCTCTGGAAAAGAAATCCGATAACGTAACGATTACAGGCGAAATCCGGTACCATTACGCAACAGAAAAATTAAAAGGTAATGGTTTTAAAAGAACTGTTCCTCATGAACATGGTCTGCGTTCCCGTCTGTATTTCACCGGCAAAGTGAACGATAACTGGAATTACGTTGGCCGTATTGAAAACCAGCAGTGGTTTAAGGACAACGTAGAAAACGGAGGCACGTCTTTCAATGTCGCAAAACTGGAAGGCCGCCTGGGCGGTCTGAAAGTGATAGCAGGCCGCGATGACGATGTTTTTGCGGATGGTTTAATTTATGATGGTGGTCATGATGCTATCAAGGTTTCATATGGTGATAAATGGTACGTAAGTGCTGCTTATGGCAAACCCACTGATTTCTGTGAAGAGGTGCAGGATGAACTTGGCGAAAACGGCGTTAAGAATTTCTGGAATGCTGAAATCGGAACTAACCTGGACAGCTTTGCCAATGTAAAGGCCGGTTACTTTAAAGCTAAGACAGTCGATACAATTGATGCGTACCTTGACGGGGATATTGGTATCTGGTATGCGGGCGCGGACTTCAAGCTTTCTGATGATCTGGCTCTGAACGCTATGTACCTGAGGTCTAACAAGAACAAAGCGTTTGGCGGATTTGATTTTACCAAAAAGGACGGCTATGTGGCTGGCCTGAGCTATAAAGGCGCGGAAGCTTCCGAACCGGGATCCTGGGGTCTGTCTGCCAATTACTACCATCAGGGACGTTTAACTTACCTTGTGCACACCATCGATGGCGAGACCGGTTTTGAATCCGGTTTTAAAGGCTGGTCAATTGGCGGTGATGTAGCCCTGGCCAAGAATATGGTTCTGGGCGTAACCTACTATGACACCAAGCCATTGAAGAGTGATGTGGACGGTGATGTCAAAGCCAAAGTTCTGTGGTCTGAACTGAATATCACCTTCTGATAACTGCCCTGTATCCTTCGTATGAAAAAACAGTGATATTATTATAATTCTTGAAAATAGGAGCTGCGTAAGCAGTTCCTATTTTGTTTTTTTAAAAAGGGGAGTAATAGATTGCGAAAAGAGAAACTATTAAAGTGATGATTTTGTATTTGATAAAAAAATATATTACTTGACAAATAGAACTTTAAATGATATATTCTTAATGGTATTTATTACTATTAATATATTTAATAAAAGTAGTTATGTTTTTTATCGATTACAAACGTGCTCTATAACTGATTCAGTTGCGTACGGGCAGAGGAAACATGGCAACTCGAGCGGGATGTATGTAATTGTCGGTTAGGGGAACGTTTTGTAATAAATTCAAAAAGTTTTCTGTTAAGGAGGCAAACACAATGAAAAAATCTTTAGTACTGGCGATGGCAATGGCATTAGGCGTAACGGCCTCTGCTTATGCCGCAAACCCCTTTTCCGATGTACCGGCCGGGCATTGGGCTTATGACAGCATCTCTAAACTTGCAGCTGCCGGAGTAATCGAAGGTTATGGAGACAATACTTTCCGTGGCGATCGTCTGATGACCCGTTATGAGATGGCTCAGATTGTAGCGAAAGCAATGGCCAAAGGCGCTAACGTAGATAAACTGGCTGCGGAATTTGCTGACGAACTGGATGCGCTGGGCGTTCGCGTAGCAGCTCTGGAAAAGAAATCCGACAATGTAAAGATTACTGGTCAAGTACGGTACAACTATACAACAACGAGAAAAGATCTTGGTAAAGGTAATACCAGCAGTCTTCGTTCTCGTCTTTACTTCAACGGCAAAGTAAACGAAGCCTGGAATTATCAGGGCATGATTGAAAACAGACAGTATTTTGATAATAACGTAGAAGACGGAACTACCAAATTCCGTCTTGCCAACATCAGCGGCCGTTTAGGCGGCGCGAAGGTTACTGCTGGTCGATATTTTGAATATCGAGGCGACGGCAATATTTATGATGATATTTTTGACGGTGTCAAAGTGGAATATGGTAAAAAGGTTCGCGTTGACGCGTACTACGGCAAAGCTACTCAGGGGGTCAGCTTTGACGGCTACTGGACTGGAAACGCGAAGTTCGATCGGGCTTACGGCGCTAGCATAGCAGCTGATTTGGGCAAGAATGTAACGCTGACGGTGGGATACGATCGCTTTGCGGATCCCAGCGACTACCCTAAGACTGGAAGGGTGAAAACTGTTGGTATGGATGACAATGGCATCTTCAGCGTTGGTCTAAATGCCAAACTGGTTGACAAGTTGAAATTGAATGCAATATATCTGAAATCCAATAGTGATTTTGATCCGGGATTTGCTCATGGCAAAGATGACGACGGTTTTGTAGTTGGTTTGAATTATGGCGGCGCCAACTATAACAAACCCGGAACCTGGGGTCTGGAAGCTAAATACTATGATTTGGGCGTTGGTACGTTTATAGCACATACTATGAATGCTGACTACGGTTATTATGCCTGGGAAGGCTTTAAAGGCTGGAAGGCCGGCGGCTATGTAACGCTTGCTAAAGGCATGCGTGCAGGCATTGAATACTATGACCTGAAAGGCAAAGAATCTGACTTGAAACAGCGGACGGTGTGGAGCGAATTGCAGGTACGTTTCTAAGCAAAACCGTTTTTGCGGATGGATAAATAACTAAATATCATCAAGAGGACTGTTTCGGCAGTCCTCATTTTTTATGACATTGTTTAATGTTCTGCTACGGCGGAATGCGTGTTGCGCAAAAATTCACAAATTTGACTGGAAGAATCTTTTCAAATATGGTATGATACATAACAGTAAGTTTTGTAGACTGAAGCAGAATGTTGCAGGAGGAATGGAAATGAAAAAGATATTTGCTTTTATATTTGCTGTGCTGGCTGTGGTGTTTGTGAACGTGCCGTTTGCAGGAACGGCGGAAGCGGCCCGGGTAGCGGTAGTGCCTATCCAGATTGATGATACGAAGGTGGAGCGCGCCGCAGATTTTAACAGCTATTACTGGGATATTATGGTAGAAAGATTTAATTATCCTGAGTATGAGCTGATTGACGATGAAAAGGTGGCTGCCGTAGTGCCGGAGGAAGGGCTAGCTTCTTATGATCAGGCTACACTGATGGATCTTTGCGAAAAAACCGATGCAGAAGTAGCCGTAGCCATGCGATTGGAAGAGACTAATGAGAGACCGTTAAATTACCGTAAAGAAGCATATTTGGAAATCTTTATGAAGGGCGAATTCGCTTCCTATAATCGTTTAACAGGCAAATATTATCACAAAAAATTATATTTCAGAGATGAGATTGAAGAAGTGTTGACAGTAAAGACTGACTGGCAGCAACGAGTGTTTGGATCGGAACTTAATCGGTATATTAACCGTACCATTGAAGTGAAGAAAAAGCAAAAAACCAGATAATATTTAATAAGCCGGGGAGAACCCCCCCGGCTTTATGATAATTTAGCCCTTTACAAAAGTTGATATAATTTGGTATAATATTTTCCAAAGTTAACATTTTGTTCTGAGTTAATTTTATGGTTATATGGTGTGAATATGGAGCAGGTTTTTTCTGCAGGCAGAGGAAACACGGCAACTCGCGCGGAGTCGGATAAAGATCTTTCTTCAGAAAACACCTTATAATATATTTTAATGTTTTTTCTGAAAAGGAGGAAAACAAAATGAAAAAATCTTTAGTACTGGCAATGGCTATGGCATTAGGCGTAACCGCCTCTGCTTATGCCGCTAATCCGTTCAGCGACGTTCCGGCTGGACATTGGGCTTATGACAGCATCGCTAAATTGGCGGCTGCCGGCGTAATCGAAGGTTATGGCGACGACACGTTCCGCGGCGACCGTCTGATGACCCGTTTTGAAATGGCTCAGATCGTAGCGAAAGCAATGGCCAAAGGCGCCAACACCGACAAACTGGCTGCTGAATTTGCTGACGAACTGGATGCGCTGGGCGTTCGCGTAGCAGCTCTGGAAAAGAAAGCTGACAACGTAAAGATTACCGGTCAGTTCCGTTTTCATTACAAATATGACAAGTATAATAATCATAAGGAACATGAAAAAGCATTGCGTTCCCGTGTCTGGTTTACCGGTAAGGTAAATGACAACTGGAATTATGTTGGTATGCTGCAGAACACACAAGACCTGACCAACAACGTAGAAGACGGAGCTACTAATTTCCAGCGTGCGTATATCGAAGGTCGTCTGGGCGGAATGCAGGTTACTGCCGGCCGTCAAGATTTCCAGCTGGGCGATGCCAACCTGTATGATACCCGTATGGATGGCGTTAAGATTGCATACGGCAAAAAACTGAAATTTGGCGCTTACTACGGCAAACCGGCTGACGGAATAGACCTTTCAAGCGAAGCGCTTTCTCCGGATTGGGCAAGCTATAACAAATTCTTTGGCGCAAACATTGGTTACGAAGTAGGTAAGTTATCTCTGAATGCAGCCTATGATAAATTCAAGGATGCGACCATATATAATAACAAGAACGCCAAACTGATGGATGTCAGCGATCTGCTTGATGACAATGGAGTTTGGAGCGTTCAGGCAAAATATGATTTCGGCAATGCATCCTTGGGTGCGATTTTCCTGAAATCTGATGTAGATGGCGCTGTTATTAATCCTAATGCTTCTACGAAAGGCATTGTTGTTACTGCAACTTACGGCGGAGCGGCCGCAGATAAAGTAGGTTCCTGGGGCTTAACCGGTAAATATTATAACCAGGGTGTAGGCACCTTTATTGCCCATACCATGGATGGCGACGCTATGGCATTTTTAGACGAGGGCTTTAAAGGCTACAGCCTGGCTGCCGATGTAACCGTTGCCAAGAATATGGTGGCAACTGTAGAATGGTTTGACCTGAAGGGCAAAGAGTCCGATATTAAAGCCAAGACTCTCTGGAGCCAGCTGGCAGTAACGTTCTAATGCAACCGTATGCGGCGTGTTAAAGGAGCTGAGTAAGCTTCTCGACATGCTTTTGGTCAGATTAGATTACAAACTAACATTAAATTAGAGACTGCGACGTTTGTCGCAGTCTCTTTTGCTTTTTCGGTAATCTTTCTCCAAACTTTTTGTGATTTTGAAAATGGTTTGAAAAATAAAACTGAATTCTGTTTATTCCTCTATCTTTTTATTTCTTTTTCTGTTATAATAATATGGCATAATTTTAAAGTGGGTTCGTGTTTGCTTTCGTCGTATAATGCAGACAGATGTACCCGCTTAGTTGTCGATCAGTGTGTCTCGCTGAAACGTTCAAGCGTATTGGAGGGAGTTTTTTGAAGAATAAGGAAATCTGTCGGGAGACTACTACCCGGGGCAGCGGCAAGATGGGACTGGCCTACATGGCGCTGCTGGCGATCTGCTGCAGCTGGGCCTATGAGGGATTCCGCTTTAACAGTACCGGCATAGTCAGCCCTACCGGCATGGGGCTCAATTTTCTCTGGCTGGGGCTTTGGATCTGGAAGGTTTATTACCGTTATGAGATAATCCTGCGTCAGAATGAACTGGAAATCGTGACTATCGGGTTATGGAAGCAGGGCAGTTACAAAGTTGACCTGAGCAAAACGGAAAGCTTTGCACAGCATTACCGGCACGATTTTTTCCGCCGTACCCGCATCAAGCATTACATCCACCGTTACAATATGGCAGATGCCAATCCCACCCGCATCCTGGCCTTTAAGGAAGGCAAGGGGCTGGCGGCAGTCATCTTCTGCTGCAGTGATGAGTTTTTAAAAGAACTGGTGCGTCTGATGCCGGACAAGTACCTGGAGTTTTAGGAGTGATCGTATGATAGATATTTCTACTGTACCGCCGGCGGCTGTGACCGGCCGTCTGTTTACCGTCTTTTTTCTGTCTTTTCTTATTATCTTCATTACTGCGCGGATTGTAGGCAGTGAACGGAAGGCGTTGTGGTTTAAACGCCGCACCAATTACACGCTGCTGAACCGCCGCGGGATTTTTGGAGAGTACATGAATTTCGGCTACCCCCGGACCTGGCAGGGACTCTTGGTGGCTCTGGCCATGTATGGGTTGATTTTTGCCATTGCGATAGGGTACATTTGTTTCTACCCGTACGCGTAAAGGCTCTGTGTAACTGATAAACATGTTTGTTGATAAGCAATGTTCCTCATAGCAGAATGTCTTTTGTAACAGTTTGAGAAGGAGTTTTCAAGTGATTAAAGGAACGGTAACGGAGACCCACGGCGAGCGCGCCAAGGTCCGTGTTAATTTTAAAGAAACTACCGAGCGGGGACTGCGGGCTTACATCGACTGCTGGAATCCCATCAGCGCCCATCCGGGGGATAATGTGATCATAGAATACCGCAAGGTAGATGCACGCAAGGCAAAATGGTTCCAGATCATGCTGCCCATTTTATGTCTGGCGGCCGGCGGTATTTTCGGTTATGCCCTGGCCGGCTATTTTAAGATGGATTTCTGGTTCTGGCCCTTTGTGGGCGGCAGTGTAGTGGTCTGGATGTATATTGCCTACAATTACATCAAGATCTTCCGCCGGGATGCCATCAGCGCAAAAGAACAGCTGACCGTGGCGGAAATCGAGCCGGCAGAGTTCCTGATCAACACAGAAGAGGAAGTAGAAGAGCTGGCAGAGAAGCCCAAGTCGTTCTTATATAGTGGCAGGTAATGAATTGCTGTGCAGGAGCTGTTGAACAGGAGAAGCGTATCAACTGAGTGCCAGAAGAACAGTTCCCGCGCAGTCATTTTAAAGGTACATTTTAAAAAGGAAAAGGAGTTGATAGTTTGTCGGATTTTAAAA
>JAEEGJ010024554.1_pt1 | contig 12480 bp, 4 predicted proteins | sample 8958761 | NCBI WGS metagenome assembly JAEEGJ01 (sample SAMN16246546, study PRJNA631951) | gut metagenome | biome: gut microbiome; feature: rumen; material: RS-attached | host: Bos | place: Iran: Karaj | collected 2018-10 | reverse complement strand
GGGACGCCGTGCTTGATCATGTAGCTTTCAACGCAGGCCATTGCGGCATGCGCCCAGCAGGAGCCGTAGCTGCCCTGGTTCTTGACAGAGGTTACATAGTTGTAATTGCGGCTGTCGTAGCTGGAGGGCAGGGTGTCACGGTTTCTGCCGGTGAGACGGTAATATGTATCCATATCGCCGCGCTCGTACGCGGAGGAAACAGCGCGCGCGCCGTGCATTTCGCTGGGGATGTAGCCGAATTTGCCGGGGACCGGGGTGTCGATCGCGCTGCTGATATCTTCAGCGGCGGAAACGACGGCGGGGACAAAGGCGGCAGCCAGAACCGCGACCAGCATGATCGCGATCAGCTTTTTGAATGTCCTTTTCATTGAGTGATCTCCTTCTCTTAGATTTAACCTTTACAGGCATTCAATATGATCTCTCGGGCATCGGAAAGCGATTTGTGTTTTCATGCAGTACACTTTCCCGTATACCCAACCTTCGGTATTATATCACCGCTATATCCTTTTGTCTATATCTTTTCTGATATTATACTATATGCGAAAGTAGTTTTTACAATCCCTCTTCCCTGCCGCGGCCGCATTTCGCGCTCAGCCCGTTTTGCGCATAAAAAAGCAGGGCTCCCGAAGGAACCCTGCCTTTGATCGTTCGATCAGTCGAGGGGCATGAATTTTGAACCCATCGCAACACGCATGATCAGAACAGCATCGGTCGCGTTGACATTGCCGTCGCCGTTCATATCGCCGTTGACGAGGCCCTGCGCGCTGATGGTCGCAAGACCCATCGAGGCACGCATCGCGAGCAGTGCGTCGGTGGAATCGACCTTGCCGTCGCAGTTAACGTCGCCGAGGAGAGTGGGCTCGAGGCCTTCCTCAACGTACTGAGCGGTGACGGTCAGGTTCTCGGTAACGTTCGAGAAGTCGACGTCCCAGCCGGTGAAGACATAGCCTTCGCGCTCGGGATCCGCGGGTGCGGTCGCGCTGCCGCCGTAGTTGACGGTCTGGGTCTTGAGCACGGTGCCGTCCCAATCCTTGAAGGTCACGGTGAAGGTCAGGATATCGTACATCGCGTAGACGGTCTTGTTGGCGGTGATGTTCTCGAGCGAGGAGCTCCAGCCGGTGAAGGTATAGCCTTCACGGGTCGGAGTTACCGGCGCGACGGCGGTTCCGCCGTATTCGACCTCATCGGTGCCGAGGGTCGTGCCGTCCCAATCCTTGAAGGTAACGGTGTAAGTGGTTACGGTGTACTGAGCGGTAACGGTCAGGTCGGAGGTCACATTGCTGAAATCAACGTCCCAACCGGTGAAGGTATAGCCTTCGCGTACGGGATCCGCGGGTGCGGTCGCAGCTGCGCCTTCGAGGACCTGCTGGGTCTCGATCTCGGTGCCGTCCCAGTCGACGAAGGTTACGGTGTAGTAGGTGGGCTGGGCGACAACGGGATCGGTGCAGTAGTAGGTCGTGGAGGTCGTGATCTGGGTCTCCTTCCACAGACGGAGGACGTTCGCGTTGTTGGTGCTTGCGGACCAGAAGTAGTTATTGGAGGTGCTCCAGCCGAAGTACGGATAGCTGCCGTTCCTGGAGTTCTTCAGCTGCGCAACGCCGCTCGTATTGATGGAGGGCGTCCATGCGCAGTAGCTGGAGTTGTAGGAAGAATAGCTGTACAGGTAGGAGCTCGAATTCATGCCGTAGTAGTTGCCGACGGCCGCGCTCTTGACGGAGTAGTAGCTGCCCTGCGCCTCGATGGTGATAACGTAGGTGTTCGCAACGTTCTTCAGCATTTCACCATCCTGGGTGATGCCGGAGCTTGAGAACGCGGTGCAGTTGCTCGCGCTTTCGGCGTTCGTTCCGCTGGAGGATCCGGTCAGGCCCTTAAGGACGTACGTGCTGCTCATGTTGGTGATGCTGGTGGGGTTGTTGGTGATTACGTAGTTGCCTGCCCAGCTGGAAGGCGCGGAGGTAACGAGCTGATAAACGGTCTCGGTGCCGCCGTTGCCGTCAACGCGGGAATACAGAGCATACAGAGTGGCGTTGCCGGTCACGGTGTAGCTTGCGCCGGGAGCATAGAAGTTCGGCTCGTCGGCGGTCTCTTCGACCTGGGCGGTGACCCAGCCTGCGAAGGTCCAGCCGTCGGGATTGACGCTGACGGTCGCGGGAAGGGTGATCGCGTCATCGAGGTACGCTGTCGCGGAGCCTTCCGCAGCGCCGGAAGCGATGTAGTTAACGGTGTACTGCGGCTTGGGCGCGAAGTTGACGCGGATCGTGCAGTCGCTCTGCGCAGTGACGGTGATCACATTGCCGCTGATCGTGAAGGTCGCTGTGCCCTCGATTACCTCTGCGTTCTCAACATAGTAGCCTGCCGCGGGGGTCGCGAGGATCTGTGCGCCGGTCACGGAGACGGTACCGTAGCTGTCGTTGTTGGAAACGGCGGAAATTGTATAGGCGGGAGTGACAGGCTCGACGTATTTATAGAGTCGGGCGGGGTCGGCGACGGTCGCGGTGGTGTAGCGGGTATTGTCGACGCTGTAGTAGAGGTAGGGATAGCTGGAGCTGGTGCTCGTGAGCTTGAAGCCCCTGCCGCTCTCATACAGCCACTTCTGGGAAGTGGTGGACGGGCAGACATAGTCGCTCGAGTCGGTGCCGATATACTTGCTGTTGCCGACATTCTGCCAGGTGTAGCCGTTTGCGGCATTGCCTGCGGGGATCCAGGTGATGGCGTCGAAATCGATCGAGGAATCGTAGGCGACGCAGTCGTCGGTGAGGATTGTCACAGCCGACGCGGACATATAGTGGTTATTCGCGGGAGCCTGGTTGCCGACGGCATAGCCGGTGGTTCCGGAGACCGCGCTGTCGGTGATGATGAGGTACTTCTCGCCGACCTCAACGGTATCGGTGCGGACATAGCCGTGGAAGTTCTCGACGGTTACGGTCGCGGATGCGTTGTAGTCGGTATTGGCGACGTTGTCGTGAACGACGACGGAGAGGGTCGCGCTGCCGGGCGCCTGACCTGCTACCTTGCCGTTTGCGTCAACGGTGAAGATCAGCGGGTTGGAGCTGGTGTAGGTCGCTGTATAATCGGCGGTATCTGCGGGAAGAACGGTGAGCGCAGCGGAAACGATGCTGCCGACCTTGATGTTCATGTCGTTGAGAGTCACGCCTGTGATGGATTCGCGGACGAACTTGACGCCGATGTACTTAAGGCTGGAGGAAGCGCCGGAAGGCGGATTGTAAACGCCGTTCACGGGCTTGACGCAGATCGCGCCGCCGCCCTTGATGGAGCAGGAGGAGCCGGTGAATATAACGGGAGCGAGCAGATCGTAGGGGTTCTGTACATCGTGGTACGTGCTGGGATCGTAGCCTTCCTGTACCTTGAAGCCATAGATGCCGTTATAGTCGTTCTGAGTTGCGTTGGCAAAAACGGCAACACGGTAATCCCTTACAAGATCGGCGCAGTTTACGCCGGTCGCGCTGGTGATAGCACTGGTCTCACTGGAAGAATACTTGCTGGATATCTGCTTATAGATGGTGTTGCCGAACCGTGTGAACAGATACTGAGCAAAGAAGGATACCTGGGAATAGAGCGTCAGCAGCGAGGTATTGTCAAGGCTGTTGCTCCACGCATACATACTGTAACCGGTATGCAGGCTGTTCGAGGACTGATACTGGAACTCCGCAGGCGGGGTGAGCCAGTCGTTGTTGTCGGAATAGTAGTAACCCTCCCAGGACTGGATGCGGCCTACGACGGAGCTGCCGGGATAGCAGATCTCCTCAGCGGCGGCGGAGAAGCACTCGTTCAGCCAGGTGGGGAGCTGAGCGTTGGAGTAATTGATGAGGTGCTGATACTCATGGACCATGGTGTTGTAGGTATCATCCATCCTCTTGTACTCGGTGCCGCTGGAATTCTTGTAATAGACGCCGGGATAGGTGTCGATATTCAGGATGGGCAGGCCGTTGTTGCTGATATCCAACTGATAGAAGAAGCCGGCAACGTAACCCTGACCGGGCTCCCAGCCGTCGTTGATGTTATAATACAGCATATGGAGCTTGCCGTCGCCGTTGGTACCGTTGGTATGGTTGCCGAACGAGGACTGCATGAGATCGAACTTGGAGTCGAACTCGGCGGCTGCCATGCCTGCGAACGAAGAGTCGATCGTATCAAGAGGATAGGTGTTGTTGGAGGAAGAACTCGGCGTCCAGATGTAGCAGTGCTGACCGACGTAGAGGCACTTGAACTGCACGCTGCCGCTGCCGGTGGGCGAATACTGGGAAAGGATGCTGAAGGTCTTGGTGTCGCCCACGCTGTAGGAAGCGCGGGTGTCCTCCTGAACGGGCTTCTCGATCTTGGCGGTCTTCGCGAGCTCGCTGAGCTGAGGATCGACGTCGATCTTATAGAAGGGCTTGTCGGACTCGGCAAGGGACTTGCGGCCCTCAACGTTTGCGCTGACCGTGGTCTCGATAAGACCGGTCATCGTGCCGGTGGAATAGGACGTGGAAGAGGATGTGGCGGGGTTGTAGATGACGACGTAGTCGCCCTCGTAACCGCCGGTCGCGTCGGTATCGATGGTGATACCCTCGTGGACGCTGCGAGTGCCCGCAGTTTCGGTTTTGGCTTCAGCGGCGAATACGGGAACAACCGAGATCATGAAGCAAAGCACGAGAAGAGCGGCTGTGAGCAGTCTGAGCTTTTTCATTTAAGGTCTCCTTCTTTTCACTTGATAGGGCGTTGCCCTTTATTTGCACCTTCCGGTGTACCATATCAATATACCACAATTCAGACGCTTTGTCTACATTATATAGGATATTTTCTATTAAATTTTTATGACGCTATACCCGGTCTGCCGATAGGGATACATGCGAAAACGGGACGCTCCTTTCATGGAGCGTCCCGCGCGGTTTTTATATCAGCTTACCAAGGGTATCCCGAGCGCAAGCATTGCGATGAGGGTAGAATCGTAAGCGTCGAGCTCGCCGCCGTTCACGTTGGCGTTTATGAGCCCCTGTGCGGACATGGAGCCGCAGTTTACCAGATACGCGTTAAGGAAGGTGACGTCCCTCATATCGACTACGCCGTTGCAGTCCGCGTCGCCCGGGAGCGGCTCGGGCTGATTTTCTTCATAGAGCGCCGTGACGATGAGGTCCTCATGCACGTTCGTGAAATCCGTGTCCCAGCCGATGAAGGTATAGCCCTCACGCACGGGATCCGCGGGAGCGGCGGCGGATGCGCCGTCCTCAACGGTCTGCACGTCTATGACCGTGCCGTCCCAATCGACGAACGTGACGGTATGCGTATCGCCGTCCTCGATTATGACCGTGTTGGTGACCTTCTTATAGAGCTTTATCGCCGCCTGCGCCGAATCGGACGTGTACGCCCCGAAGAGCGCTTCCCTTTCGCCCACGGAGGGGACGAACGTGGCGTACTTCGTCATGGACGAGGTCGCCTCGTAATAGAGCCTGCCGGTCGAGGAGTTCCACTTCCACTTGTTGTTGCTGCCGGAGGTGTGGGCGTAAAGATCGTAATAGCTGCTGCCTGCGGCGTAAACGCTGAGGTAATAATCGCCCTCAAAGCCCGAACGGATCTTGTAATAGTTGTTGTCATACTTCTCGAACACCCACTCGGTATGGGCGATCGCCGCATCGGGATAGACGGCGTTCTCCACGCCGGTGATATTGCCCTCCCCGTCGGCGACGGCTTTTACGCCGTATGCGTAATAGGTGTTCTGGTAATTGTAGTAGCGGGGATAATACGTGTTGTCGCAGTTGGGATTGTAATTCATCATAAGATACACGCCGTCGCCGGTATCATAGCCGATGAGATACGGCATGCCGAGCTCCACTTCGTTCGCGGGCTCGTACCTTGTGTAGGTGTAGCCGTTTTTGACCTTTATGAGCGCGGAAGCCGTGTAAACGCTGCCGGTGGAGTTATCCCTTGCGGTCGCGGTGATGATCGCCGTGCCGAAGCTTGAGCTCGTCACGGTGCAGCCGGTCTTCGAGCCGGAGACCAAAGCGACGCTCTCGTCGGAGCTCGACCAGGTTATCTCGAAATCGTTGGCGTCGGCGGGCTCGCGGCGGAGCGTAAGCTGCGCGGTCTGTTCCATCAGCATCTCGGTGGTCTGATGGGCGAGCGAAACTCCCTCCAGCGGGATATTCCCGAAGGAGATACCGACGTAGCGAAGGGTCGACGAAGCGCCGGAGGGCGGGACGAAGACGCCGTTCTTTGGCTTTATAGTGATGCAGCCGCCGGAATAGATGTTCGCCGCGGCGCCGCTCGTATAAACGACGGGCGAAAGCAGCGAGTAAAGGTCCTCTATCCCGTAGTATTCATCGGGATCGTAGCCCGCGCTCATGCGGAAGCCGTATCCGGAATCGGCGTCGTTGGCGGTAAGGCTCGTATAGAATCCGCCGAAGACGGAATCGAGCGTCCAGCCGGTGCCTGCGGTTATCGCGTCATAGGAATTCGGGACGGAGCTGCCCTGGCACGCGTCGATGATCTGCTTATAGATCGTGGTGCTGCCGTACCGTGTGGAAAGGTACTGGGTGAAAAGCATTACGAGACCGTAACGGGCGTAGATATCGTCCTCGGCGTTCGACCACGAGGTGATGGAGCCGCCCTTGTGGAGCCCGAAGCCGGAGTTATAGGCGTACTCGGTGGGCGGATACGAAAGCTCTTCCCTTGTGAAGCGGTGATCGTGCCAATCCTGTATGCGGGTGAAGAGACCGCTGCCGGGATAGCAAAGCTCCTCCGCGGAGCCGGAGAACGCCTCATTGAGCCAGGTCGCCATGCCGCCGGTCACGGAATAGTTGATGCAGTGCTGGAACTCGTGCACGACCGTGCCGAAGGTATCCTCGAAATGGGTCTTGGTGACGCCCTCGCCGTTGACGTACTGTATGCCGGGATAGGTGTCGATATGGATCATGGGCAGATAATTGTAGCTCTCGAAATCGCCCTTGCTGAAATAGCCGGCGACGTAGCCCTGTCCCCAGGTCCAGCCGTCGTCGATATTGTAGTACATGAGGTTGACTCTGCCGTCGCCGTTCATGTCGTTGAAGCTGCCGTACGAGCTGATCATCAGCGCGAACTTTGCGTCGAACTCCTCCGCGGCGGCGGAAGCGAAGCTCTCGTCGATCAGATCGAGGGGCTTGTACGCCGCTTCGGTGACGGTCCAGATATTGCAGTGCGCGCCCTGATACAGGAGCTTGAACTGGAGATACCCCGTGCCCGCGGGATTGTAGTTGGCGATATAGAAGTTCCTCGTCATGCCGACGGTGAACTCCTCACGCAAATCCTCTCTTGGGAGAACGGGCTGACCGGCGACCGAAGCCTCAACCTCGGCGTCGGCGTCCAGCCTGTACAGTTCGCGCTCCGCGTTCTGCTTGACGCCCGCGGGAGAAACGCTGCCGTAGACCTCCGTTTCGATGAGCCCCGCGAGGGAGCCGGTCGATGCGGAGGAATAAGTCGAGTCGCTCGGATTATAGATGACGACGTAATCGCCCTCATACCCGCCGACCGAGTTTGTGTCCAAGGTGACGCCTGAATGCGTGCCGCGGGTGCTTTCGCCCTCCGCCGAGGCGGCGGGAACGACCGCGAGAACGAACAGAGCGGCGATCAGGAGCGCCAATGACCTTTTGATAAACGACATACCAAACCCATGCCTTTCATTGCTTTATTGCCTGCCGCACGAAAAAAGCGGCACATAATAAGATAACATACCTCTCCCGTTTTGTCCATAAAAAAAAGCGGAGCCGTAAGCTCCGCCGAAGGGGCGCATCCCCCCGGGTATTCCGTTTTCACCGGCTTGATTTCGCCGAGGCGAGGCGTATGAGCTTGTATGCTCCTATGACTGCGGCGGCAAGGGGCAAGTGCGTGACGAGCATGAGCGCGGTATAGATGAACCTCAAGCCCTTTTCGCCGAGCTTCCGGGCGATATCCTCATAGATCGGGACGCCGCCGCCGCTGTAGATAAGCATGTAATCCGTCTTCAGGGCATAGTCGAGCGGTATCGCGATCAGCGCGAGCAAAGCTATCGGTATGAACGAAAGGAACACGTCCTTCCACCCGAGCTTTTTATAGCCCGTCATCAAAAGGAAAACGCCCGTGACGAACATGGCGGCATGGAAAAAGAGCGAGTAAAACGCGCCGAAGGTCCAGAACGGGTAGAAGTTGAGCCCGTTGCAGTAGACCACGCCGATCGCGCCGTAAAGAAGCCCGATAGTTGTGATGAAAGCAAGAGCGATATCCCTGACCCTTCCCCTGCTCCAGCCCGCAAAAAGCAGCGTGTAGATGAACAGCGAGCAGGTGTAGACGGGCAGGAGCCCGCCGTAATTGAAGCCGCGCCCCGTGGTGATATCATAATAGCTCTCCCACGAGATCTTGGTCAGCTCGAAAAGCACCATCAATACGGAGAACACCTTAAGGAACACCGTTATCCTTTCGCGCTTCGTCTTTCTCAAAAGGAACGAAACGGCGAACCCGAGAACATACACGAGCACGATATACGCGATATGCGCCGGGCAGAAGAGATCGGAGCTGAAATTATCGATATTGTATTTGTAATCAAAGAAATTGTATGGGCACATAAGTCCTTTATTATTTTGTGGAGCCGTGAAATAAGCGGAGCTTTTCGCGCAGCCTCACTTCAGCCGCGCAGGAAAGCTCCGCGGTATGCCGAAATTTATATTACTCTTCGGGCTTTTCTTTGGGGACTCGTCCGCATTCGGAGGGGTCGGCCGCCCAAATGCCCATCAGCACGGGCTCCGCGCCGGGATCGGCTGCCGGTTTTTCCTCGGGATATTCCGCGGAGCAGACGCCGTGCTTCCTGCGCTCCTTCGCGAATACCATCGCGGAAACGCCGTGCTTATTGTCCATGACCTCCTGCCAGCCCTCGTCCATGAGCTTTTTTATCTCGGGGATATCGCCGACGTTCACGTGCATGCGCTTTTTGAGCGCGCCGGCGAGGATCGCTTTGAGCGCGAACGCGGCGCCCACGGCGGCCGCGAACCCCAACGCCATCAGCGCGGCGGGGAACCACGGCGCGACGGCGTATGCCGCCTTATGCACGGAGGACGCGGTCGTCACGATCAGCGCGGCGGCGGCGATGACGAGCCCTGTCACGGTGGGCAGATAGTCGTAAACGCGGTACAGCGCGCGGCATTTCTTGCAGCAGGAGACCTGGAGCGGGAGTATCATATCCGCGTCCTTGAGATTGAGCTTCCTCTTGCCGAGAGCGATCGTCCAATCGCCCTCCGGGTCGCGCTTTTTAAGATCGAACAGAGCTACGCCGTCCGCCTTTTCGGGAGCGTGCCCCTTGCAGAAGAGGCATTCCTCCGACGTGTAAAGCTTTGAAAGCTCCTCCGGATGGGACGCTTCGCGCAGCCTTTTAAGCGCGTTCGCCGCCTTCTCCTGCTTTTCGGGCTTGAGAGACGCGACGGCGCACTCCGAGCAGCTCTCGGGATTGAGCATAAAGCATTCCTCCGTGCCGTAAAGCGGGCAGGAGGTATTCTTTTGATTTATCGTCTTCTCGATCTCGTCGGAATACTTGATCTCGTTAGGATCCATATTGTTCCCATGCCTTTCTTGGGTTTTCCGATATGCTTCGGGCCGCCCCGAAGGGCGACCCTTACGCTTATAAACCGTTTATTCTTCCTTTGCGGCAACGTCCACGTTGCGGTAGCGCTTTAAGCCTACGCCCGCGGGGATGAGCTTGCCGAGGATGACGTTCTCCTTAAGACCGACCAGCGGATCGACCTTGCCCTTGATCGCGGCCTCGGTGAGGACGCGGGTCGTCTCCTGGAAGGAGGCGGCGGACAGGAACGAATCGGTCGCGAGGGCGGACTTGGTGATGCCGAGGAGCTTGCGCTTCGCAACGGCGGGAGTGCCGCCGAGCTCGACGATGCGCTCGTTCTCGGACTCGAAGCGGAAGATATCCACTATCTCGCCGGGTAAGAGATCGGTATCGCCGGACTCCTCGACCTGTACCTTCCTGAGCATCTGGCGGATGATGACCTCGATATGCTTATCGCTGATCTCAACGCCCTGCAGACGGTAGACGGACTGGACCTCGCGGAGCATGTACGCCTGAACGCCCTTAACGCCCTTTATCTTCAGTATGTCGTGCGGGTTGACGGAGCCCTCTGTGAGCTCGTCGCCTGCTTCGACGACGTCGCCGTCGTGTACCTTCAGCTTGGAGCCGAAGGGGATCAGGTACTTTTCGACCTCCTGCTCGTCGTTGGAGATGACGGCCTCGGTCTTCTTGCCGTCGTTCTTGAGCTGGACGGTGCCGTTGATCTCGGTGATGACGGCAAGACCCTTGGGCTTGCGCGCCTCGAAGATCTCCTCTACGCGGGGAAGACCCTGGGTGATATCCTCGCTCGTTGCGATACCGCCGGCGTGGAACGTACGCATGGTGAGCTGCGTACCGGGCTCGCCGATCGCCTGCGCGGCGATGATGCCGACTGCCTCGCCGATATCGACGGTCTTGCCGGTGGTGAGGTTGGAGCCGTAGCACTTGGTGCAGACGCCGTGCTCGCAGCGGCAGGTGAAGACGGTGCGGATCTCGACCTCGGTGATGCCCGCGGCGATGATCTTATCCCTGATCTCATAGGTTATCATCTCGTTGCCGCCGACGATGAGCTCGCCGGTCTCGGGATGATAGATGGGCTTTACGGTATAGCGGCCGAGGATCCTGTCGCCAAGGGGCTCGATGGGCTTTTCGCCCTCGCCGATCTGGCGGACGACCATGCCGCGTACGGGCTCGTTGCGCTCTGCGAAGCAATCCTGCTCGCGCACGATGACGTTATGGGAAACGTCTACGAGACGGCGGGTAAGATAACCGGAGTCCGCGGTACGGAGCGCCGTATCGGCAAGACCCTTGCGCGCGCCGTGGGAGGATACGAAGAACTCCAGAACGGAAAGTCCCTCACGGAAGTTGGCGCGGATAGGCACCTCGATGGTCTGACCGGAGGGGTCCGCCATAAGACCGCGCATACCCGCGAGCTGACGGATCTGAGCCGTGGATCCGCGGGCGCCGGAGTTCGCCATCATGTAGATGGGGTTGATGGGAGAGAGCTTCCTCATAAGGGCGTCGGTGACTTCGCCGGTGGTCTTTTCCCACTCGGCAATGACGCGCTTACGGCGATCCTCCTTGGAGAGGAGACCCTCGCGATAGATCTCGTCGATCTCGGCGCACGCCGCGTCCGCCGCGGCGAGCAGGGCCTTCTTCTCTTCGGGAACGGTGATATCCTGGAAGCCGACCGTGATGCCGCCCCTGGTGGAGTAGGAGAAGCCGAGCTTCTTCACCCTGTCGAGCACCTGGCTGGTGATCGTGGGGCCGTGCTTGCGGTAGCAGTAATCGACGATCTTGCCGATATCCTTCTTGACGACGAGCTTATCCACCTCGAGCTTGAACATATCGTCCACGGTGCTGCGGCTCTTAACGAAGCCGAGATCCTGAGGCAGCGCGTTGTTGAATATCAGACGGCCGATGCTGGTCTTGATGACCTTCCTGTACTTCTCGCCCTCGAACTCACGCTCGACGCGGATCTTGACGAGCGCGTGGAGCGACAGCGAGCCGGTCTGGTACGCCATGAGCGCTTCCTCCTCGGAGGAGAACGCCCTGCCCTCGCCCAGATGGATGCGGCGGAGCGTGGGGTTCATCATGAAGGCGACGATATCCTCGCCCGCGTAACCCACGCAGGACGCCTCCGCAACGAGCTCGGTGACCTTATTGCCGAGCGCTTCCTCATAATCGGGAGCGGCAAAGAGGGCGGTGAGCTCCTCATCGGAGAATGCGGCGTTGACGGCCTTGTTGACGTTGACCTCGCCCGCCTCGGAATGCTTCATGAGCATTTCGGCAACGGACTTGCGAGTCCACTCATTGAGCTCGTCGGAACGGAGCGTAAGGTAGTAGCAGCCCATGACCATGTCCTGGGTGGGACATACGACGGGTTTGCCGTCCTGGGGCTTCAAAATATTGTTGGCGGCGAGCATAAGGAACCTCGCCTCCGCCTGCGCCTCTACGGAAAGGGGCACGTGGACCGCCATCTGGTCGCCGTCGAAGTCCGCGTTGTACGCGGTGCAGGCGAGCGGATGGAGCTTGAGCGCGCGGCCCTCGACAAGAACGGGCTCGAAAGCCTGGATGCCGAGGCGGTGCAGCGTGGGAGCGCGGTTCAGGAGCACGGGATGATCCTTGATGACACCTTCGAGCACGTCCCAAACCTCGGGACGGACCCTCTCGACCATGCGCTTGGCGGACTTGATGTTGTGCGCGTAGCCCTTCTCGGTAAGCTTCTTCATTACGAAGGGCTTGAAGAGCTCGAGCGCCATCTCCTTGGGAAGACCGCACTGGTACATCTTGAGGTCGGGACCGACGACGATAACGGAACGGCCGGAATAGTCGACGCGCTTGCCGAGGAGGTTCTGACGGAACCTGCCCTGCTTGCCGCGGAGCATATCGGAAAGGCTCTTCAGGGGCCTGTTGCCGGGGCCGGT
>JAEEGJ010024551.1_pt1 | contig 12481 bp, 13 predicted proteins | sample 8958761 | NCBI WGS metagenome assembly JAEEGJ01 (sample SAMN16246546, study PRJNA631951) | gut metagenome | biome: gut microbiome; feature: rumen; material: RS-attached | host: Bos | place: Iran: Karaj | collected 2018-10 | reverse complement strand
CGAAATAATTCTTAATTCTTGGCTCGGCTTTGCCGCTTTTTCCCGAAAAAGAATTCATAATTCTCAATTTTTTCGTATCTTTGCACCCGTATTACGTAATATATAAGGTGTATGAAGATTCTGATTATCAATGGTCCCAACCTCAATCTGCTGGGACAGCGCGAGCCGGGAATCTATGGCGATGAGTCGTTCGAGAGCTACCTGCCTGCGCTGAAGGCTCAGTTTCCTGATGTGGAGATAGCCTACTTCCAGAGCAATGTTGAGGGCGAGCTCATCAACAAGATGCAGCAGGTGGGCTTCTTCGAAGGTTGTGATGGTATCGTGCTCAATGCAGGTGCCTATACCCACACCAGTGTAGCCCTGCACGACTGCATCCGCTCCCTGAAGTGCCCCGTTGTCGAGGTTCATATCTCTAATGTTCATAAGCGCGAGGCGTTCCGTCACCAGTCATTCATCTCCGCTGCCTGTCTCGGCGTGATCTGTGGCTTTGGTCTCGACAGCTATCGCCTGGCCGTAGAAGCATTGATTGCCCATTGTCAGAAATAGAAGACTATATCCTGCGCCATACGGAGCCGGAGCCCGACTATCTCTACCGGCTCTGGCGCGCCACGAACATCCACACCATCCATGGCCGCATGGCAAGCGGACATCTGCAGGGTCGCCTGCTGAAGATGCTCGTCAGGATGATACGCCCTGCCAACATCCTTGAGGTCGGTACGTTCAGCGGCTATAGTGCCATCTCTATGGCAGAGGGGCTCGACGAGGGCGGACGACTCTACACCTTCGAGATCAACGATGAGATGGAAGACTTCACACGCCCCTGGATCGAAGGCTCACCTGTGGCAGACAAGATTGAGTTCATCATTGGCGATGCACTCGTTGAAGCCCCGAAACTCGGCATCCAGTTCGATATGGCGTTCATCGATGGAGACAAGCGCACCTACCGCGACTGCTACGAGATGGTGCTGTCGATCCTGCGGCCAGGTGGATTCATCCTAGCCGACAATACGCTTTGGGATGGGCATGTGGTGGATCACGCCTACGATCATGACCGCCAGACGCAGGGCATCGAGACATTCAACGACTATATCGCCGGCGACGATAGGGTGGAACAGGTGATCCTACCCCTGCGCGACGGACTTACACTGATAAGGAAAAAGTAAAAAGGTAAAAAAGTAAAAAGGTTAAAAATGCAAGAGACAAGACAAAACAAGATTGCCCGACTGCTCCAGAAAGAGCTCTCACTGATATTCCAGCAGCAGACCCGTGCCACCCATGGCACGATGGTCAGCGTCACCCGTGTGAAGATATCCCCCGACTTGAGTATCTGCACGGCCTATCTCAGCATCTTCCCCAGTGAGAAGGGTGAGGAGATACTGGCCAATATCAATGCCAATGGCAAGTCTATAAGATATGAATTAGGTACGCGCGTGCGTAACCAGCTGCGCATCATTCCCGAGCTGCGATTCTTTATTGACGACAGTCTCGACTATATCGAGCGCATCGATGAACTCCTGAAGAAATAAGAAAGTGAATTTTCCGTTTTTCATAGCCCGTCGGTATCTCTTCTCGAAGAAATCCACCAACGCCATCAATGTGATCAGTGCCATCTCCGTTGTAGGGGTCGCTGTAGCCACGATGGCTCTGGTCGTTACCCTCAGCGTCTTCAATGGCTTCCACGATCTTGTGGCAACCTTCTTCACCTCGTTCGACCCGCAGTTGAAAGTGGTGCCCATGAAGGGAAAGACCATCGCTGCCGACGATCCCGTGCTGACCCAGATACGCCAGCTGCCGCAGATCGAGGTGGCTACCGAGTGCGTCGAGGATCAGGCACTCGCCATCTATAATGGCCATCAGGCCACTGTCATGTTGAAAGGTGTTGACGACAACTTCAACCAGCTTACCCGCATCAATGAGATCCTGGTGGGCGATGGCGAGTTTAGTCTCCATGCGGCAGGCATGGACTATGGCATCCTGGGACTCCAGCTGGCAGAACAGCTTCATACCGGTTACAGCTACAGCCAGCCCCTGAAGATCTATGCCCCGCGGCGTGAAGGGCAATTCGACCTCACCAACCCCGAGGAGGCCTTCGAGGAGGATGAGCTCTATTCCCCAGGCGTGCTTTTCAACGTCAAACAGAGCAAGTACGACAAGAACTATATCATCACCAGCATCGCCTTTGCCCGTCGCCTCTTCGGTCAGCAGGGCATGCTCTCCTCGCTGGAGCTGCGCCTGAAGCCAGGCAGCAATTTCGATGCCGTGAAGTCGCAGATACAGGAGCTCTGTGGCGATCAGTTTGCGGTGCGCGACCGTTTTGAACAGCAGGACGACACCTTCAAGATCATGAAGATCGAGAAGTTCATCGCGTACATCTTCCTTACCTTCATCCTCATGGTGGCGTGTTTCAACATCATCGGCTCACTCTCCATGCTGATCATCGATAAGAAAGACGATGTCGTCACTCTGCGCAACCTGGGTGCCAGCGATCAACAGATCATCCGTATCTTCCTCTTTGAGGGCAGGCTCATCTCCGCCATCGGTGCCATCATCGGCATTCTCTTGGGCCTGTTGCTCTGCTGGATCCAGCAGCAGTACGGCGTGGTAGGTCTCGGCTCCACCACAGGTAACTTCGTCATCGACTCCTATCCCGTCAGCGTCCACCCCGAGGACATCGTGCTGATCTTCGTCACAGTGCTCATCGTCGGCTTCCTCGCTGTCTGGTATCCCGTTCGCTACTTCGCCCGCCGATTGCTTGCGTAACCCTTTTCTAAATGCTCCATCAGGTGTTGCGCCAAGATCGGGGGGACGATTCTTTTTGAAGATCAATGACCTGCCCCCCCCCGATTAAATCCCCCCGATTAGGCTCCCAACGCGGTCAGCACCGCCGTTGTGGGCGCAAAAGGGCCAGACCCTTTCGTGCCCCCCATTATTTTATTTTTTTCAACTAATAGGGCGGATTCTAGATTTAATTCCAGCACTTGTTAGATTTAAATGTAGCAAGTTCTAGATTTAATTCTAGTAAAATAGCATTTATTTGGATTATCCTAACGTGATGTTTTTCACTTCTACAGGCTCGTGAAGGAAGATCTGGGCTTGTTCCTTGAACTTCTCAGGATTTTCAGTGGTGAGGTATTGTGCCTCACCATTTTTTGTGCAGTGCCGCTCTATCTGCGGATGGCGCCTGAGGTAGTCTTTGAGACTCTCAGCCACGTATTCACCCTGGGGGACTACCCGTACGCCTGCGGGCAGGTATTTCAGGATCTTTGGCATGAGCAGCGGGTAATGGGTGCAGCCGAGGATGATAGTGTCGATCAGAGGGTCGAGGCGCATGATTTGGTCGATGCGCTTCTTGACGAAATAGTCGGCACCCGGGGAGTCAGCCTCATTGTATTCGACCAGGGGCACCCAGAAAGGACAGGCGACGCCGCTGACCAGCAGGTCGGGGTGGAGCTTCTGGATCTCGAGGTTATAGCTCTCGCTCTTGATGGTGCCCTCGGTGGCGAGAACGCCCACGTGACGGCTTTTTGTCAGGCTGCCGATGACTTCTGCCGTGGGACGGATAACGCCCAGCACACGGCGTTCTGGGTCGATCTGGGGCAGATCTACCTGCTGGATGGTGCGCAGGGCTTTGGCGGAGGCGGTGTTACAGCCGAGGATGATGAGATGGCACCCCATCTCGAAGAGGCGGACGACGGCCTGGCGCGTAAACTCATAGACCACGTCGAATGAACGTGGTCCATAGGGTGCACGGGCATTGTCGCCCAAATAAAGATAATCGTATTCGGGAAGCAGCTGGCGGATGCCGTGTAGGATGGTGAGACCGCCGTAGCCGCTGTCGAAGATGCCAATAGGGCCGGGCTTACTTGAGAGCATCCTGGACCTGTTGGTTGAGGTCTTGCCCCATAGCGGGGTTGATGAATGGCAACGCCTTCGTGTCGGTATCTACGATGAAGGCATAGCCGCACTGGCGGCCTATGGTGCCTAAAACCTCGATGAGGCGGATTTTCAGAGGAGCCATCAGGTCTTGTTCAGCCTTCTCCAGCTCCATACGGCTGTGCTCCTTGAACTCGAGGTTCTTGTCGAGGAGCTCCTGCAACTCTGTCTGGCGCTTCTGGAGAATGGTCTTGGGGAACTCACGCTGACCTTCGAGAAACTCTTCGTACTTGCGGTTGAACTCATCTTCCACACGCAGTGTCTCATCTTGATACTGCTGACGGAGGTCGGCGAGCTTCTGCTGTACGATGGTGTAGTCGGGCATTGACTTCAAGGCAGCCTCATAGCTGAGGTATCCGAAGCGGAATGTGGCATTCTCCTGAGCCTGGAGACTCAGGAAAATGCACATTGATGTGAGTATGATGGCGAGTCGCTTCATATTACTTCAAACCAAGCTTAGTCTTAACCTGTGCAGTCACATCGGTAGAGAGAGTGGTGCTGATATAAGGGATACCGGCATTAATCTCGTTGATGAGTACAAAACCGCCAGCCTGACCAACTGCCTTGATGGCGTCGAGTACCTTAGTGGTGATAGCCTGCATCTTCTCGGCAGAAGCCTTCTGAAGAGCCTGGTTGTTGTCCTGGTAGCTCTGCTGGATCTTCTGGTACATCTCCTGCAGTTCCTGCTGACGGCGCTGCTTGATATTGTCGGGCAGTGAAGCCTGCTCCTTGTCGAAAGCCTCGCTCTTCTTCTGGAGCTCGTCCTGCATGCTCTTCAGGTCTGCCTCATACTGGCTCTGGAGAGCCTTGATCTCAGACTCTGCCTTTGTGTACTCAGGCATAGCCTGGATGATAGCCTGTGTATCCACATGACCGAACTTTCCCTGTGCGTTGGCGGTGGTGAAACCGCAGATAGCGCAAATAGCGCAGATAATTAACTTCTTCATTTCGTAATTGTAATTGTTTAATTTATAATCTAAATGTTTGATCTTTAATAGTTGTAGCCCAGTTTACGCAGCACCTCTGAACTGATGTCGATGCGCGGCGAACCGAAGATGATGCCGGTATCGCTGGCACGGTCGAGCACCAGTTGGTAGCCTCTGAGTTCGGAGATGTCCTTGATGGCATTGTAGATCTCGTCTTGGATGGGCGACATCAGGGCAGAGCGCTTCTTGAAGAGCTCGCCTTCGGGACCGAAGTATTTCTTCTTCAGGTCGGCTGCCTGCTTCTCTTTCTCAACGATAGCATCCTGGCGGGTCTGCTTCTGCTCTTTAGAGAGGAAGACCACCTCGTTCTGATAGTTCTTGTAGAGGGTCTGTGCCTCAGTGGTGAGGGCATCGACTTCTGCCTGCCACTGCTTTGACACCTGATTCAACTGTTCGTTGGCGCGCTCATAAGCTGGGATATTCTTCAGAATGTACTCCATATCTACGAGTGCAAACTTCTGTGCCTGCATCGACACTGCCGAAGCGGCCATCACTAACATTAATAATAACTTCTTCATATCTGAAATGTAATGTTTAATGTTTTCTGAAATATAATGTTGTTAGAATTCTTGTCCGAGGATGAAGTGGAAGTTACTGCCACCGCGCTTCTGGGCGCCGCTCTGGTTGGTATATACCTTGTCGAAGCCGTATGCCCAGTCGATACCCATCAGACCGACCATCGGCAGGAAGATACGTACACCCAGACCTGCGGAGCGCTTCATCTTGAAGGGGTTGATGTTCTTGGCTTCTGACCATGCGTTACCTCCTTCTACGAAACCGAGACCGTAGATGGTGGTATTGCCCAGCATGAACGGATAGCGAAGCTCGAGGGTGAAGCGGTCGTAGGCGTAAGAGTTATAAGATGAGATCTTACCACCCTTCATCATCGTCTCGTAAGCCGAAGAGTAAGAGAGAGCACCATTGTCGTAACCGCGCAGACCGATGGTCTCTTCTGCATAACCTGTTGAGTAACCAGTCATACCGTCACCACCCACGTAGAAGGTCTCGAAAGGTGATCGCTTGTCGGTGTTGTAGGAACCGAGGATACCTAACTCTACACGGGCCATCAGCACAAAGCACTTCTGGCCACCGGTGAGGGCTGTGAAGGTGCGGGCCTTAAACTTCCACTTGTGGTACTCAATCCAGCGATATACCTCCTGCAACTCGCTCTCATAGGTGGCTGAGTTCGGATTCTTCGCAAGTGTGCTATAGTCCTTGTTGTCGAAGAGTGACCAAGGTGGCGTAAGGGTGACAGATGCGATGAACTCGGAACCGTGACGGGGGAACAGCTGGTTGTCGGTAGAGGTACGCGACAGGGTGAGTCCCAGGTTGATGTTGTTACAGTTACCGTTGTGGATATAGAAATAACTCCAATCACGCAGCATATAACGGGTATAACCGAGTGTGGCCATGAACTGGAAGTAATCGTCAGGCCAGCGCAGACGCTTACCCCATCCTATGTTCGCACCGAAGACTGTCATTGTCTTATCGTCGTCGAGCATCGCGTCGTAGTTGTTGTAGAAGTTGTTAAACGTTCCGATACCATAGTTATACATCGCGTAGTTGTTGTAGAACGAGTTGTTACGATAGCGGCTTGAGATATCCGACTGCTTGGAGAAGAACGCGCCTACATTAAAGCTGTTAGGACGTTTGCCGCCAAACCAGTTGGTACCGTAGTTGGCACTCAGTGAGCTGTAGTACGAACCATTGGTCTGGAAACTGAAGCCCAGCTGCTCACCATCACCATAAGGCAGGATGCCGCGATGCAGCTTGTTCTTGCCGAAGAGGTTACGGATGGAGAAGTTGTTGAACTTGATACCGATCTTACCTATGATACCTGTCTGTCCCCATCCGAGAGAGAACTCCAGCTGGTCGTTTGACTTCTGTTCGAGTTTGTAGTTGATATCCACGGTACCGTCTTCGTAGTTGGGCACTACGTCGGGCACGATCTTTTCTGGATCGAAGAATCCCATAGAGGCGATTTCACGAACGGTACGCTGCAGGGCCTCTTTGTTGAACAGGTCACCAGGCTTGGTACGAAGCTCACGGCGCACTACCTCCTCATAGAGTCGGTCGTTACCATAGATACGTACACGGTTCAGATGAGCTTGCGGACCTTCTGTCACACGCATCTCCACATCGATAGAGTCGTTGTCGATATTGACTTCCACGGGGTCGATGTTAGAAAAGACATAACCGTTGTTGTAATAATAGTTGCCAGCAGCATCATCATCCTCCTTCAGGCGCTTGTTGATGTGCTTCTGGTTATATACATCGCCCTTCTTCATGCCCAATACGGCATTCAGATAGTCGGTGGTAACCACGGTATTACCTACCCAGGTGATGTTACGGATATAGTATTTGTCACCTTCGTCGAGTTTCACGTAGATATCCACATGCTTATCGTCGTAGTTCTTTACTGAGTCCACAAGGATGGTGGCATCACGGAAACCCAGCTCGTTGTATTTGTCTATCAGGGCCTGCTTAGCCTCCTTATAGCGCTCGTCGGTGAACTTCTTTGACTTGAAGAGGTTTGTCAGCTTGCCTGACTCGTGAATCTTACCGAAAGCACCCTTGCCGATGAGCGAACCCTTGATCTTCGAGGTCTTTAGCTTCTGGTTGCCGTCGAAATAGATGCGGTGTACCTTCATCTTGGCCTTCTTGTCGATGTTCACATCGAGTAGCACCTGGTTCTTGTCGCTTGGATTCTCCATCTGTACGATGTCGATCTCGGCATTTTTGTAACCTTTATCATCGAAGTATTTCTTGGCTAGGATCTTCGCACGGTCCACAACGTTACGGGTAAGGCTCATGCCACGCACCATACCGAGTTTTGTCTCCAGATCCTCACGTTCTGACTTCTTCACACCATGGTAACGGATGGTGTGAATGCGGGGGCGCATGCCCAGGTGGATACAGAGGTAGATCTTTGAACCTACTATAGAGTCGGCTGTGATACTGACCTTTGAGAAGAGTCCGTTGCGCCAGTAGCGCTTAACGGCTTCTGTAATCTGAGAGCCTGGGACTTCGATCTGCTGGCCACACTCAGTCCTGAGAGGCCGGTGAGCACATAATCCTCATAGCCTTCGACACCCTTGACAGCGATACCAGCTATCTCACAGGTGCGTGGTGTACCGGCATAGGAAATGTCAGGATTGACAATTTTGTCCTGGGCAGAAGCAATTAAAGGTAAAAAGGTAAGAAGGTAAAAAGGTAAACCCCGTTTTACCATCCCTCGTACCTTATTAATAATATATTTATAAGTCACTTTCTACTTTTATTTTTTACTTTTTTACTTTCTAACCTTTTTACTTCTTCTCCTCGGCTTCTATCTGTGCCTCTGTCTTTCCGAAACGGCGCTGGCGGTTCTGGTAGCTCTTGATGGCCTTGAGAAGCTCCTCTTCAGAGAAGTCGGGCCAGTAGCAGTCGCAGAAATAGAATTCTGAATAGGCACACTGCCAAAGCAGATAGTTGGAGATGCGAACCTCACCACCAGTACGAATGAGAAGGTCGGGATCGGGCATCCAGTTTGTCCACAGGTTCTCCGCAATGGTATCTTCGGTAATATCATCGATCTTCATCTCACCGCTCTGTACCTTGCGTGCAATCTGCTTCGTTGTGTTGACGAGCTCTTGTTTCGAAGAGTAGGGCATGGCAATCGTCATGGCCATACCGTCGTACATGGCTGTCTCTTCCACCATTGAGCGCAACTTGTCCTGTACGCTCTGAGGCAGTCTCTCAACATCGCCTACCACATGGAAACTGACATTGTTGTTGTGGAAGAGCTGCATCTTGAAGAAACTGAGTACAAGTCCCATCAAGGCCTCCACCTCATAGGCGGGCCTGTTAAAGTTTTCTATAGAGAAGGCATATACCGTCAGGTACTTTACACCTAAGTTGGAACACACTGTAGTGATGGTCTCCAGATTGTCTAACCCAGCTTTGTGGCCAAATGTACGATCCAAACCACGATCCATAGCCCAGCGCCCGTTGCCATCCATAATAATGGCAATGTGCTGAGGGATTCGATTCATGTCCAAAAGTTCTTTCATATATCTTAATACTTAATTTTCAAATTAGCTGACCTCTTTATTCCTGATGGCAGGTCTTGCACTTTGCCCAGATGTCATAGGTGACAGAAATCTGGAAGGCGTGGTAGCAGTCGGCATTCTTGAAGAGTCCGCTGCTCTTGATGCCATACACGTCGCTCTTACCGTCGAGGTAGTCACTGGGTGTAAAGCGTATCGCCCATTCTGCGATTATATTGAGGCGCGGGGCTACTTTCCATTTCACGCCTGCTCCTAATGGCAGGTTCATTGTAACGCCACTGTTCGTCCCGCTGTGGTGGGTTATACCCAGTCCGAGGGTAACAAATGGGGTCAATGGGCGCGCTCCCCTGTATTCTCTGCCTGTGCCGTAAGGCCAGAAGTTATATTCAAATCTGACGTCAGCCTCTGTGAGCTGGTGACTAAAGTCGTATGGCTCTATTGGATACCAGGTGTCCACATCTGCTGTGGAGCCTTTGATCTTACCTGTCCCGACATCGAACCCCAGAGCCATCCGGGGGTTGAAACGGTATTTCGCCACGAGGGCCATCCACGGCTGTATGCCTTTGAAAAAGCCACCGCTAAAATCGCCTGAATAACTGACGCCGCCCAGTCCTGCACCTACCTCCAGCCTGTATTCCGGCTCATCCTGCGCATTGGCAGAAAGGAGGGCGCTTAGGAGTGTAAGGGTGAACAGTAGCTGTTTCATGACCTTACTTTTTCATACTGACACCTCGCCATACCTTGCCACTTCCTAAATCCTTGTACCAGAGATAATCACCATCGGTAGTGACTTCAAACATACCGTTCAAATCGTCAGACGGCAGAGGGTATTTGTCCTCGTCCTCTTTCCAGGTGATACCACCGTCACGGCTGACCAGAATGGGATAAAAACTGCCTCGGAAGGCCAAAATCTCGTTGTTGTAGTAAACCAGACCATAATAGAAGTTATCGGGCAGGTAGTATTTGTTGTATGACTCAATGGGCATATATACCCACTTGCCTTCAGGTGCGTAATCGGAGTTCTCTACAATCTTACGCCATACGCCCATACCGCTTTCGTGATCATCATTGTCACCGACAAGCAGCACGTAGTCGTCTTCGATATCGCTTTTTAGGGGATAGCGTACGAAAGAGGTGTTTTTTGTCGGCAGCAGCTTGGCATCGGAGTCAAGATCGTCAGCTATCCAGGTCTTACCCTCGTCGTATGTCACCATCAGCTGATTGTCGTTGTCGTAGGCATAGGCCTCTTTGCTGGCACAGCCGATAAATTCCTTGAGACCGGCAGCTTTTACCAGGGCTTCCCACTTCTCTTCTTCTTTCTCGTCATAAGTGGGGTACTCGCTGGCATTACGCTCATTCCAAACAATCTTGCCTACAGTTGCCTGCTCGTGCTTGTTGAGGGTCACTGTGTAGGCGCGATAGAGCTTACCATCAGTGTTGTAGGCTTGTAACTCACGGGGTTTGGTAAAATCTACGGAGTCAACAGTTGAGAAGAAAATGATATCATCGGAGTCAGTGGCTTTCCAAAATGCACCGCCTGTGCGATTGCTCATCGTTAACTGTACCAATACGTGCGATAAGTCGCAGTCGCTAGGAAGAGAGTCTGTGTTATAGATCTTACGATTGGCTTCGTCCACCGTGAAGTCGGGGAAGGTTGTTAGTTTCCTCTGATAGACAGAGTCTTCTCCCTTACTCGAAGTGGTATGAATATATCTATTCACAGCCAACAGCTCCATCTTGAGAATAGTCGTCTCATAATAGACAGTCTTATCAACGTCGTCACTTTTAAAGCACGACACCAGACAAGATGAACCGACCAAAATCACACATAACGTGTATATATACCTTTTCATCAATAATTGTAAATTTCGAAATTCGGGTGCAAATTTACGCACAATTCCTCAAAATCAGGTCATTTTCACCTTATAATTAAAGAAATTATGTTATAAATTGACCGATTTTAAGTTAGTTTAGTGTTTTTAGACAAAAAAAGAGTGTGGTATGAATCACTCACCCCACACTCTTTCTCAACGCACGTCGGTATGTATTAGAGTTACAACACTCAACACTGTCGCAAGTGCAACAGTCGCCAACGTAACCGTCGTTTGAAAATCTAATAACATAATCTTTACCTTAAAAACCGGCAATGCCGGAAAAACTACTAACCTAATGAAATAAAATCCGCAATCTCACGATTACTTGATGCAAAGGTACAAAGAAAGTGAAAAATGAAGAATGAAAACTGAACAATTTACTGCCGTCCACTAGCTTTATTGACTTGTATCAAAAAAGATTGGCCACACCTTTCGGTGCAGCCAATCTTCACTTTTCACTCTTACCTTAGAGTTTCGGACCTGCAGCGACCATCGGGGATGCTCGTTGCTTTCGGCCCTCAATTACAATTTCGGACCTGCAGCGACAAGTGCCTTACCGGCCTCGTTGCCCTCGTACTTCTTGAAGTTCTTGATAAAGCGGGCAGCCAGATCCTCAGCCTTCTTGTTCCACTCAGCTGCATCAGCGTAAGTGTCACGAGGATCGAGGATAGCGGGGTTTACGTTGGGCAGTGCTGTGGGTACCTCGAAGTCGAAGTAAGGGATCTTCTTGGTCTCAGCCTTCAGAATGGCACCGTCCAGGATAGCGTCGATGATACCACGTGTATCGGGGATAGAGATACGCTTGCCGGTACCGTTCCAACCAGTGTTAACGAGGTAAGCCTTGGCACCGCTCTTCTCCATGCGCTTAACCAGCTCCTCAGCATACTTTGTGGGGTGCAGCTCGAGGAATGCCTGGCCGAAGCAAGCAGAGAAGGTAGGAGTAGGCTCGGTGATACCGCGCTCTGTACCTGCCAGCTTGGCTGTGAAACCAGACAGGAAGTAGTATTTGGTCTGCTCAGGAGTCAGGATTGATACTGGGGGCAGTACGCCGAATGCGTCAGCAGAGAGGAAGATAACGTTCTTAGCCTCTGGGCCTGCACTCTTGCCATTTACCTTCTGGGCAATCTTTTCAATGTGGTTGATAGGATATGATACACGAGTGTTCTCGGTTACGCTCTTGTCAGCGAAGTCGATCTTGCCGTCAGCAGCAACAGTTACGTTCTCGAGCAGAGCGTCGCGCTTGATAGCACCGTAGATGTCGGGCTCGTTCTCCTTAGAGAGGTTGATAACCTTAGCGTAGCAACCACCTTCGAAGTTGAATACACCCTCGTCGTCCCATCCGTGCTCGTCGTCACCAATCAGCAGACGCTTTGGATCGGTTGACAGAGTGGTCTTACCTGTACCAGACAGACCGAAGAAGATAGCAGTGTTCTTACCCTCCATGTCGGTATTAGCAGAGCAGTGCATTGAAGCGATACCCTGCAGAGGCAGATAGTAGTTCATCATTGAGAACATACCCTTCTTCATCTCACCACCGTACCAGGTGTTGATGATGCACTGCTCACGAGAAGTCGTGTTGAAGGCAACGCAAGTCTCTGAGTTCAGGCCCAGTTCCTTGTAGTTCTCAACCTTTGCCTTA
>JAEEGJ010024550.1_pt1 | contig 12482 bp, 5 predicted proteins | sample 8958761 | NCBI WGS metagenome assembly JAEEGJ01 (sample SAMN16246546, study PRJNA631951) | gut metagenome | biome: gut microbiome; feature: rumen; material: RS-attached | host: Bos | place: Iran: Karaj | collected 2018-10 | reverse complement strand
CTCGGCAGGATTATTTGAAACGGGTCCGCTCGACGACTACCGCGCCGCTAAGCGTCTTTTCTTGAACCGTCAGTTTTTGGACGCTGCATACGCCTTCGGTGAAATCCAGACCAAGTACCCGACATTCCGCCTTGTGGACCAGGCCGCATTCTACGAGGCAAAGTCCTTTGAAAACCTCCGTATGCACAAGGCGGCTAGGGAAGTTTACCGAGACGCCATCAAGCGCTATCCGCAGAGTAACCTACTCGCCAAGTATCACTTCCAGTTGATGAACATGGACTATAAGGAAGGCAGGTACACGGATGCTTTGAACAAGTACCAAATTTTCGCCCAGAAGTTCCGCAAAAGCGATGCGAAGGCTGACGCTGACTACGTTGCCGGCCAGATCAAGTTCGAACAGGGGCTCTATAAGGAATCCATTGACCTGCACGCATCCATCCCTCCGGGTAACGCAAACTATCTCTACGCCCGTTACACCATGGGCATCGCTTACAGCCGTATGAGCAAGTTTGACGAAGCTGAAAACTGCTTCCGCGCCATTACGGAACAGCCGGTTTTCAACAAGTCCGAACGCGACATACAAAATGCCGCCAAAGTCAAGCTCGGCCACCTCTTCTTCTCTGGTGAAAAGCCGGACATCGCAGCGGCCGCTCAGATGTATGGTCAAGTTCCAAAAGACTCTCCGGTGTTTGACGAAGCTATGCTCGGTATCGCATGGGCTTTCCTCAAGGTCAACAAGCCGGATGAAGCAATGAAGTACGTCAAGTGGATTATCAACAACCTTCCGGAATCTTTCATCGTGCCTGAAGCATATCTCGTGGTCGGTTACTGTCAGTTCATCAAGAAGAATTATCAAGACGCCATTGATGGCTTGAATCAGGCTGAAAAGCGCACGGAACAGCCGTTTGTAACAATCGTTGCTCGCGATAGCGCTCGTCAGGCTTTCGATGCCATATGGAGCCAGTTTGACTCCGTCCAAGTTTTTGCCTTGGATCTTGCAAACCAGTTACCGACGCCGCGTGTGGAAAGCAAGCGTAAAGCGTTTCGCCCGACATTCGACAAGGTTTACAAGGTTATTGAAGATTACGCAACGTTTATGCAGAGGGTAATCGAGAGTGATCGCTTTGAATCTAACCGCAAGCGAATCTTGGATGATGCGGGCTTTACAAAGTGTACACCTCGACCACATCCTCGACCTTATCGACCTTATGATAATCCGCCCCTCGAAGATTTAAGCGATTTAGAATAAAGCGGAAAGAAAGCCAAAAAGAAAAACCGACTTAGTCGGGCTAGATTTTTCACTTAATAAAAAAAGCAATCACCGATTTCTTGGTAAGATTTCCTTTTTAGGAACCTTGAAAAGTTCAGCCGCTTTCTCTGGGGTCAATATTCCGGCATCGACCATTAACTGAGCATCTTCTTTATGGGCATCGTCATGTCCTTGAGCATAGGCCCCTTGTCTCTCGTAAAGCAAGTCTGTCATACCGTCAACCTCGTTCAAAAGAATTTCGTCGGTGTACCCTGTCAAAGATACATCTTTGATGAAATCCTTGTCAAGTAGGCTTTTTAACTTTTCTTCGGGAATATCTTTTTCTTCAAGGACATCGCGGAAAATGCGTAACATATCAGCTCGGGTAGACTGTTCTCGAACTTCTAGGGGTGTTCTATCTTCTATTGCGAAAAACTTTTCGAGTTCTATCAAATAGACATCCAACTTGTCATAAAAGTGACGCCGATTGCGTACGAGTTGTGAGTGATGAAGATAGGTGTTTCTTTCTAGAGGAAATTGGTTTTCGGTCAAGATTGAGAGCACATAAATGTGTGGCAATTTGTAGGTTTGCGATTTTTTAACGGTGCGGGTAAAAACCCGAGATGTGTAATAAATAAGACGATCAACGAAAAATTTGTTGTAATTCTGCTGAACTTCGATAAGGATGGGCGCGCCTGCTTCCGTAGTGCCGTATATGTCAAAAATGGCTGTTTTATCGTTTAGAACACCAGGATTTTCTTGAACACCTAAAGTAAACGATTTGATGGCGTTTCCTCCTGTAAGTTCAAGCATAGCATTCAAAAATTTTACTGTACGTTCGGGTTTTGCCTCGTTCGCTATAAGCATTTTGAAAATGCCGTCGCTAAAAGGATAAACGTTCCTATACGTTTTGCGATATTCTGCCAAATGTTCAGGATGCTCATGGACGTCTTTTACCATAGCGAAAAATTCATTGCGATTCATAATCATTCCCCTATTTGGTTTAGGGCAAACAAAATACATCAAATATTTTTGAAAAAGTGAAAGTTTGCAAATTTTGCAATCTACCGTTTGCAAAAATTGAAAGATTGCAAACTATAGCTAGCATAAAAACTATGGATTTTTTTCAAGCCTTTCCGTAGAGTATTGGTTGGCACAAACAGCGCAGTTTTATATACTTTAGGACAGCCCTAAAATTAATTTTGGAGAACCAAAAATTGAAACTTTCACTTTCTGCATTAGAGACCTTTCTTAAACAGCAATGTGACGCACTCCGCACAAGTATGGATGCGGCAGAATATAAAGACTACATCATTGCGATGATTTTTATAAAATGGGCAAATGATAATTTTGCAATTCAACAAAAGGCATATGCAGAAAAGCTGCGTTCCGATTACAAGGACTTACCCGACATTTCAATTGCTTCGGAAATCGAAGAAAACAATACTGACATTTATAGTTTCTATGTTCCTGTAGAAGCTAGATGGAATATTGAAATAATGCCAGTACAATACACCAATAATGTATTAAATGAACGTGAAAAAGCGCAACAAATTGTAAATGATCCAACAAAAAATTCGGCAGAAATAAAAGAGGCGAAAGAGAAAATTCGCGAGTGCGAGAATCTACTTGAATGGAGAGGTCTTCTTGTCTGCACAGAAAATATAGGTGCAGCATTGACGCGTGCTTTAAGGCAACTCGAATTGGCAAATACTAAAACTTTGGACGGTGTATTAAAGTCTATCAACTTTAACAAGCTTAATGGCAAGGGAGAACGCATTCTTTCTGATGAGCTTCTTTCCACCATGATTAAAGACTTTAACAAATATACGTTTACTGAGGATAATTTTGAATTTCCTGATTTGCTAGGTGCGGCTTATGAATATCTTTTGAAGTTCTTTGCCGAAAGTGCCGGTAAAAAAGGCGGTGAGTTTTATACTCCAGCTCCTGTTGTGGAACTGATGGGAAAAATTTTGCAGCCGGCCCATAATGCATCTATTTGTGACCCAACGGTCGGTTCTGGCGGACTTCTTATCAATATGAAGAATTTTGTAGAAGCACGCTACGGCTCTGCCAAGAACCTTCATATTTGCGGCCAAGAAGTAATTGACGGCACTTACAAGATGTGTAAGATGAACATGCTCTTCCATGGCATTACAGACGCAAACATTCAGCTTGGCGACACTCTTTTGCATCCAAAGCATGTTGTAAATGGTGAACTTGAAAAGTTTGATATCGTTGTAGCAAACCCGCCTTTCAGCCAGAACTATACTAAAAAAGAAATGGAATATCAGAACCGTTTTAGTTACTGGATGAGTGCAAAAAAGCAGGCTGACTTTATGTTCGTTCAGCACATGGTCTCTATTCTTAAAGACGATGGACGGATGGCGGTAGTCATGCCTCATGGTGTTTTATTCCGTGGTGGCGAAGAAATGCGTTATCGCACTCACCTTATTAACGAAGGCTTGCTAGAATGTATTATTGGACTTCCAGAAGGACTTTTCTATGGAACCGGAATTCCAGCTTGCATTCTTATTATCAATAAAAAGGGTGCATCTGAACGTAATGGAGTATTCTTTATAAATGCAGATCGTGAATATAAGGAAGGTAAAAATCAGAATATCCTTCGTCCCGAAGATGTAGAAAAAATCAGTTATGTCTATTTAAACAAGAGTGAAATTGAAAAATACAGTCGCTTAGTTTCAAAAGAAGAACTTGAAAAAGAGAACTACAATTGCAACATTCGCCGTTATGTAGATAACACTCCTCCTGCCGAAAATCAGGACGTTTACGCTCATTTGCATGGTGGTGTTCCGGTAAAAGAAATTGAAGATTTAAGTCAATTTACGAAATGCTATGGAAATATCGAAGAAGCAATTTTCGAGTCCAATCATTCTGAGCACAGCGAAGAATCTTATATGAATTTTGCTGGAGACATTTCGACTAGGGATGATATTAAAACAAAACTATTCAATTATATAGGCTATAAAAACACAAGAGCCGAATACGATGCAATCCTTAAAGATTTTTGGAAATCAGCGTGCAAAGAAATCAGCAGGCTCCCTGAAACAAAGGACGTTTTTGATTTACAAAAAAAACTTACATCAATGTTCAGCGAGGATTTATCCGCAAAAGACAATCCTGTTCTCGACGAGTATCAGAGCCGAGGTGCATTCGCCCAGTATCTCGAAGACTTGAAGTCTGATTTTAAATCCATAGCGGCAAGCGGATGGAACGCAACATTAATTCCAGATGAAATAATCCTTCAAAGCCAAGCAGGCAGTATTCTTGAACAACTAAAAGAAAAGAAGGCTCGTCGTAACGAAATAATCGAAAAATTTGAAGAAGTCGCCAAATTCGATGACGACGAATGCGACGAAGTTTTTGACGAAGATTTGTATGAAGTCTTTCCTAAAAAAATTGCAAAGGAAAATAAAGAAACAAAGAAAAATTTGAACGCTCAGATAAAAACTCTTAAAAAACAAGTAAAAGACAACGAAGGAAAAATTAAGGCATACAAAAAAGACAAATCGGCCGATAATTCAAAAGTAATCACCGAAATCGAAGAACTCATTAACCAAAGCAACAATACTATTGCAAAACTGAAAAGCCAAATAGACGCAATTGATACAAAACTGAGGCATAATGATGAACTTGACGCCGAACAAAAGCAGCTTACAAAAGAGATTAATTTCACAGAAAAGAAACTTGCTGAATTTGCCCAAAACGCTCGAGAACAGATTAGTGCAGAGGATGCAAAAGAATTAATTCTTTCTATTGGTTACAAACGTCTTTCGGACACAATCAGTCAATACCTTGATTCCCATATTCGAAAACTCCAGCAGCTCATCGAAGGAATATACGACAAATACACCATTACTCTCGGAACAATGATTAGCGAAAGAAACAAGGCTGTCGCCGAACTCGATTCATTTATGAAGGAATTGGGATATGAGTGCTAGTGTTTGGAAAAAAACAACTTTTGAAAACATTGGTTCTTTGGCAATGTGCAAAAGAGTTTTCCAATCCGAGACTAAATCGGAAGGAGAAATACCATTTTTTAAAATAGGAACTTTTGGAGGCGTTGCCGATGCTTATATTTCAAAAAAATTATTTGATGAATACAGATCCCTTTTTTCATATCCAAATAAAGGTGACATTCTAATTTCTGCTTCTGGTACTATTGGCAGAACTGTTATTTTTGATGGGATGCCCGCATATTTTCAAGATTCAAACATTATGTGGCTTTCGCATAATGAAAACGTCATCCTCAACGAGTTTCTATATCACTTATATAAAACGATAGTATGGAATCTTGAAGGTTCTACAATAAAACGACTTTATACGGATAATTTCAAAAAAATTGAAATATGCTTTCCGAAATCAAAAAAAGAGCAAAAACACATCGCAGACATACTCTCAACCTGCGACACAGTAATTCAAAATACACAAAAGACGATTGACAAATACAAAGCCATAAAGCAAGGCATGATGCAGGATTTGTTTACCCGCGGTCTCACAAAAGATGGAAAACTACGCCCATCCTACAAAGATGCTCCAGAGCTTTATAAAGAAAGTGAATTAGGAATCATTCCGAAAGAATGGGAAGTGAAGACCTTGGGAAATTGCGCAAATAAACCCGAATACGGATTAAATACCCCTGCCGTTGATTATGATGGATGTATAGGCTATTTACGGATTACAGACATTGATGATGACTCACATAGATTTATGAAAGAAGGAATAACATCACCTTTAGAGTTTTCAGAAGAATACAAACTTTCAAAAGGAGATTTAGTTTTTGCTCGAACAGGTGCTAGTGTAGGAAAGACTTATACATATGACTCTAAAGACGGAAATTTATATTTTGCAGGCTTCTTAATCAGATTTAAAATCCTAAATTCATATTGCGTAAAATATATTTTCTATAATACTCTATTACCGAGATATAAAAATTGGGTAATCTGTTATTCAATGAGAACGGGACAACCAGGTATTAATGCCGAGGAATTTGCAACATACAAGTTACCAATTCCTTTGTTAGGAGAACAAATCGAAATTGCCAAACGGCTTTCATCCATTGATTCTACAATCCAAAAGGAAGAAGCTATTCTCGAAAAATACAAAAACATTAAAACTGGACTTATGGCACGTCTTTTGACTCCGCCAAAAGATGCGGTAATTATTGATGAAACAGAGGAGTAATGTATGTCAGAGTATTTAAGCGTCGAAAAACCGTTTTTAGAAAAACTAAGAGAAATTGGCTGGAGAGTTATTGACCATGGCAATAACGGCATTCCTCAAGACCCCACTGTATCACTCCGAACTAATTTCAATGATTGGGCTTTAAAATCCGTCTTCTCAGAAAAAGTAAAAGACCTGAATAATTGGATTACTGACGAACAGGTTGAACAGTGTTGGGACAAAATCATAACCCAGCATGGAAAGCTTTTGGAAGTCAACGAATCTACCTTCACAATGCTTCGCAAAGGTATACCCCTTGAAGGGAAAAACGAAGCAACAGGAGAAGAAAATCCTACAGTTCAGCTTGTCGCCTTTGGTAAAGACTATGAGAAGAATGACTTTACCGCAATTAACCAATTTAGAATCAATACACCAGGAACAGCAAAACCATTCATTATTCCTGATATCGTCTGCTTTGTCAACGGACTCCCTTGGATTGTAATTGAGTGTAAAGATGAAGATGTCGCAGAACCAATGAGCGAAGCATTTGACCAGATTCAGCGATATGCAAATCTTAGAAATGACGAAGAAGATGAATACGCTGAAGTAGAGGGAAAAGAACAGCTTTACTATCCGAATCTTTTTAGTGTAATTACACATGGTAAAGAAGCTCGATTTGGAACTATCTCTTCTGACTTCGATTTTTACTATAACTGGCGAGACATTTTCCCAGAAGAATACAGAACCATAGATATCGGCGATGCCGAACAAAGCGTTCGCCAAGAAGTAATAATCCGTGGCATGTTCAATAAGGAAATCTTAATTGACTTGCTCCAGAACTTTACACTCTTCATGACTTTAAAAGCCGGGAACAAGATAAAGGTTCTTGCCCGTTACAACCAATATCGTGCAACAGGAAAGATGATTGAACGATTGAAAGCTGGTAAGACATGGCAAGAGCGAAGTGGCGTTATCTGGCATACACAGGGTTCTGGAAAAAGTCTTACAATGGTTTTCCTTGTAAAAAAGATGCGCTCAACCTTTGAACTCAAAGGATTCAAAATTCTTATGGTTGTTGACCGCCTTGATTTGGAAGGCCAACTTTTAGCAAATGCCAAACTTACAGGCGAAGCTCCTGAAAAACCGATTGCAACAAAATCTAGAGGTGCAAACGATAATTATCCAATTCTTGCCGATTTGGCCGATAACACGCCAGACCTAAATCTGGTCATGATTCATAAATTTGGAGACAATCAGCAATATACACCGGAATACCTTGCAAAGCACGATTTAGTTCCCGTTTATGAAAAACTGGAACTCATAAATTCAAGTGACAAGATACTTATTCTCATCGACGAAGCTCACCGTACACAAGGCGGTGATATGAATGCAGCCTTGTTCCAGGCATTCCCTAATGCTAGCCGTATTGGTTTTACAGGCACGCCGTTGATGAAAAAATCAGATCGTCTTTCTACAAGTCAGCGTTTTGGACAGCTTGATGAACGGTACATTGACACGTACAAAATGAATGACGCTGTAAGCGATCATGAAACAGTAGACATCAAATACATTGGTAAAGTAGTCACCTCCGATCTTGATAACAGCGAGGGCTTTGCTCAAGCTTTTGAAGAAATCTTCAACGCTCGCACCGAAAAAGAACGGCTTGAAATCATGAAACGATATGGCGGAATGGAAGCCTATCTTGAAAGTAACGAGCGAGTAAAACGAATCAGCGAAGATTTATTCACGCATTACGTTACAGAAGTTCTTCCAAATGGCTTCAAGGCAATGGTCGTAAGTTCCAGCATCACCGCAGCCTGTCGCTACAGTGTTCAACTTCGTAAACTTATCACAAAGCAATTGGAAATTGAACAGGCTAAACCTATAGACGAACAGGATGAATACGTCATCAACAGATTGAACAAGCTTCAGGTAAAAACGGTTATTTCAAGTCCTGGAAATAATGCAGAAGCTTATATCCTTAAAGAATACAAGGAAGGGTGTTCAAAGGGCGTTTTGGAATCGTTCTGTAAAAATTATTCGGACGAAATAGGTAAAGAAGACTCAAACATTGGCATTCTCTGTGTTTGTGACCGTTTGCTAACAGGTTTTGATGCACCTATCTTGCAGGTTATGTATCTTGATAAAAATCTACGAGAACAGAATCTCATGCAAGCGATAGCCCGTGTAAACAGAACGAAAAAGCATAAAGACCATGGTATTGTGGTTGATTACTTTGGTGTCCTTAAAAACCTACAAAAAGCACTTGGAATTTATACAGACCAAGATAAGGAAGAAGCAAAACTCGAACTTGATGATTTTGATAAATACTTCTCAAATATTGCAAAGGAAAAGCCAGAGCTTGAACTTCGCTACAATGCGTTAATTCAGTTTTTTTCTGATACTTTAAAAATTGCAAATGCAACTGGATATTTTGACCAGACTTTGTCCTCAGAAGATGATACTAAATTCGTGAATGAAGTTCTTGAGGCCATGAAAAAGGTGGAATATCGAGCAAAGTTTGATACACTTTTGGGAAGATATTTAAGTCAAATTGATTTATTGTTCTCCGAAGTTGATGTTCAGCAGGCTCATTGGATTCGAGCAAAACGCCTTGGATACCTTGTTTACCGTATCGGCTATTTTTTCCATGATAAAACAATGGACTTGAAATTTGCAAGCCGTAAAGTTCGTCAGTTGATTGATAAATACGTGAAAAGTACAGGGGTTGACACCAAATTTTCTCAGATGGAAATTATGAGTAACGACTTTGTTAAAATAAAGAGTGACTACAAAAATCAAAAGTCGCAAGCTTCAGCTATCGAATACGCTTTACGATATCATATTAAAGTAATCCTCGGTTCAAAGGATCCGGGACTTTATCAAAAGTTTAATACGCGTATTAACAGTATTCTTCAAACATACAAAGACAACTGGGAAGCCCAAATTTCTGAATTTGAAGAGCTCCAAAAAGAATTAGCTTCTGGAGAAAAAAAGGACACCCGTTTTAAATCTGTACAACCCGCATTCCATAACATTCTGACTAGTTTTGTTCCTGAAGCGGAAAAGAATAAAGAAATAGATGATAAGCTCGCAAAACTTGTTACAGATAGAATTTGGCCTAAAGTATGCGAGTATATAAAGATTGACTATCTCTGGAAAAAACCGGCAGAAGCACAAAAACTACAGGACGCAATGGCTATGGAACTACGCTTAAGCGGAATACAAGAACTGCGTAACCAGAATAAAGAAATTGCATTACAATTCCAGAATCTTTGTAAGAGCAACTACAATGAACTTCTAAAATTTGTTAGAACCAAGGTAGCAAATTGAACTGGAAAGGTCAGCAAGTAGCAGTAGTTCGCTCAAAAAGAAAAAAAACTGCTTCAATAATGATAGAACGAGATGGTTCTATTTCCGTTCTTGTGCCCGAAAATATGAATGAAAACTTGATAATTGAAATTCTTGATTCAAAGGAATATTCAATTATCAAGAACCAAACTCTTTGGCATATAGCGAATGACGGCAAAGAGACTCGTCCATTTGTAAATGGACAGACATTCATGTTTAAAGGGCAGAATTATGCCTTGATTTATAAAGACAAAGCCTCTGCAGAAGTTGAATTTGTAGATGATTCGTTTCTTATGAATTCAAGTGTAAAAGACCCTCACGCTGCTTTTGAAAAATTCTATAAATCCGAATGCAGAAAGCTTTTAACAGAGCGGTTTGAAGTTTACAAAAACAAAATTCCTGTTCAGCCACAAAAAATCGGAGTAAGACAAATGTCTACGAGATGGGGATCTTGCACACCGAGTGGTAATGTCAATATTAATTGGAACTGCGTAATGGCGCCTCAATTTGTATTCGACTATATTTTGGTGCATGAATTAGTGCACTTAAAATACCATAGGCACAACAACGATTTTTGGCAGACAGTAGGATTTATCATCCCAGATTTTGAAATGGCTAAGGATTGGTTATTGAGAAACGGCGTGAAAATGGTGATATAAAGCATCTAGTAAGTAAACAGACCAAAATCCCTTAAAAACTGAAAAATTTTATATCTTTTCGGCAATTATGATTTTACTCGTCGCCGAAAAACCTTCTGTCGCCAATCAACATTACAAGCCGATGCTGGAGCGTATTGAGGGTGAAAAGTTTACACAAGGCGACGGATGCCTGATCGGCAAGAACCATTGCATCACATGGTGCGTGGGTCACTTGATTACGCTTGCTCCGTTGGACGCCTACCCCGGTTTCGAGGGCGGTTGGCGACTTTCGAACTTGCCGCTTTTGCCCGAAAAATTCAAGTTGATGGAAATCGAGAGCACGCGAAAGCAGCTCGCAGTTGTGCGCGACATGATGGCAAGGGCGGATGTTCTTGTGAACGGCGCGGACGCGGGCCGTGAAGGTAATTTGATTTTTGACTTGATTCTCGACTACACGCCGGACTTTCGCAAAAAGCAGATCAAGCGTTTGTGGGTGAACAGCTATGTGGCGAAGGATTTGGACAAGGCTTGGAAGAATCTGGAAGATGCGACGGAGCGTTTGAACTTGAGCTATGCAGCAAGGCTCCGCCAGCGTGCCGACTGGATGGTCGGACTGAATGCGACTCGTGCGTACACACTCACCGCCGGGCGCGGAAAGATGATTTCGGTGGGGCGCGTGCAAACGCCGACGCTGAACCTAGTCGTGGAACGCGATGCAATTGTCGAGCAGTTCAAGGAATTATTTTATTACAGCGTTGTAGGAACGTGGAAAGGGTTCCAGGCGCAATTATTAGACGAAAGACGAGAGACGAAAGACGAAAGGGGACAACGTCATCCTGAACAACGTGAAGGATCCAGTGAAGTAATAAAAGGCGATGCCGCCCCGGAACAAGTCCGGGGTGACAATGAGTCCGGCATGACAGCTGAGGCGAGAGTCGCGCCAGAAGCAGGAATGACTGCGGAAGCGAAGGTCGCGGCAGACAAGCAAAGCAATCTCAAAGTTGCGATTTTCGAGAAAGAAGAGCCGGCGCAAGCTGTTATAGACAAATGCTCACCGCCGGAAGAAGCGACGATTGCAAAGATTGACATCCAGCAGAAAAAGCAGTTCCCGCAAAAGCCTTTCGACTTGACGGAATTGCAAAAAGAAGGCAACAAGCGTTTTAAGTACAGCGCCCAACAAGTTCTCGATTGTGCACAAAACTTGTACGAAAAGAAGTTGCTCACCTACCCGCGTACCGACTCGCAGTACCTCCCGGACACCATGCAGCAAGAAGCGTATGCGCTTGCACAAAGGCTTGCCACGCCGCAAGAAAAATCCGTCATGCGAGACGGCAATGAGAACTTTGTCTTCATCAACTCCAGTAAAGTCACAGACCACTTTGCCATCATCCCTACGGGAGAAGAACCGCAAAACCTCCCTGAGATGGAAGAGAATATCTACAAGCTCGCAAAAGAACGTTTTGTGCAGGCATGGCTCAAGCCGTATGTCTGGAGCGAAATGGAAGTTCTGCTGGATGCCGCCAACGCCGAAATCTTTAGGCTAAAACTCAAGCGAAATGAAGATTTAGGTTTCCGCGCACTGGTCAAGGAAGAAAAGAAGAAAGGAAAGAAAAAGGGAGATTCCCGCTCGGAGGCGGGAATGACAAGTGATGCGAAGGGTGCAGATTCCGAAGGCAAGGGCGATGGCGACGACATCACGAACATCGTTGAGACATTCCCCGAATGGAATCTCGGAGACCACGCGCCATTTGACAGCCTAGAACTGCAAAAGAAAAAGAAGAGCAAGCCCAAGTACTTTACCGAAGCAACACTCCTTGCCGCGATGAAAACGGCGGGCAAGCAAATCGAAAACGAAGAACTTGCCGAAGCCATGAAGGAACGCGGTCTCGGCACGCCAGCCACGCAAGCAGGCATCATCGAGACACTCAAAAAGCGCGGATTCATCGAAGCGCAAAAGAATTACCTTGTCAGCACCCAGCGCGGACGCGAAGTCATCGCGCTCATGGACGAAAAAGTCAAATCGCCCGAAATGACCGGCGAATGGGAATTCAAGCTTTCGC
>JAEEGJ010024549.1_pt1 | contig 12483 bp, 14 predicted proteins | sample 8958761 | NCBI WGS metagenome assembly JAEEGJ01 (sample SAMN16246546, study PRJNA631951) | gut metagenome | biome: gut microbiome; feature: rumen; material: RS-attached | host: Bos | place: Iran: Karaj | collected 2018-10 | reverse complement strand
CGATTGTAAAACGATTATTTTAATAGAGGTATTTTATGTACGCAACTATTGAATTTAAGGGCAAGCAGTACAAAGCAGAAAAAGATGTTGTCCTTACAGTAGATAAGCTTGATGCTGAAAAAGGTACTAAGATCGACATTGATACCGTTCTTTTGGTAAGCGACGGTGACAAAATCAGTGTAGGAACTCCTTATGTTAAGGGTGCAAAGGTAACTGTAGTTGTAGAAGATTCTTTCCGCGACAAGAAAGTTTTGGTTTTCAAATACAAGTCAAAGAAAGACTATCATCGCTTGATTGGTCATAGACAGCAGTACACAAAGGTACGTGTTGAGTCTATTACTCTTGCATAATTAAAAGGAGATTACTATGGGAAGAACACGTGGTGGATCTGGTGCTAAAAACGGACGCGATCCTAATCCTAAGAGTTTGGGCGTAAAAAGATATGCTGGTGAATCTGTTACTGCAGGTTCAATCATCGTAAAGCAGCGCGGAACAAAATTCTATCCTGGAGCAAATGTAATGAAAGCTGGTGATGACAGCCTCTTTGCTACAGTAGACGGAAAAGTAGTTTTCGGCGAAAGAAACAATCACAAAATTGTTTCTGTAGAAGCTGCAAAATAAAAGCATTTTTGCTTTTTTGTAAGACCCGGTGTTCCAATAAATACCGGGTTTTTTTATTGACGGGCCCCCTTCGACAGGCTCAGGGCCCCCATTCGTATAAGGATTTTGTATGATAGGTTTTGCTGATGAAGCTACAATAGAAGTTCGCTCTGGCAACGGCGGTAACGGCTGTATTGCATTCAGGCGCGAAAAATATGTTCCTCATGGTGGCCCAAACGGCGGAGACGGCGGAAAGGGCGGCGATATTATTTTTACTGTAAAGCGAAACCTGCGAACCCTTGCTAAGCTGCGACATCAGCACTGCTTTAAGGCACGTAACGGTGGAGACGGTCAGGGCTGGAACCGCTATGGTGCAGACGGAGAAGACTGTGTAATCCCTGTTCCTCCGGGAACTACAATCCGCGATGCCGAAACCGAAGAAATTATTTACGACTTTTCAACAGCCAAAGGTGACGAAAGCTTTACCTTCCTTAAAGGCGGTAACGGCGGTTGGGGTAACGTTCATTTTAAATCATCTACAAATCAGGCTCCACGCCAGGCAAACCCCGGACAGCGTGGCGAGACACGCTTTTTAAAATTAGAGCTTTCAATCATGGCGGACGCAGGACTTGTCGGCTTTCCTAACGCCGGAAAATCAAGCCTGCTTACATTCTTTACAAACGCCCGTCCAAAAATTGCGCCGTATCCTTTTACAACAATCATTCCGAATCTTGGTGTACTGCGCGTAGACGACGAAAGCGACATTATTATTGCAGATATTCCTGGAATTATCGAAGGGGCCAGCGAAGGACTAGGGCTGGGAGATACCTTCCTTAAACATATTACCCGTACTGCCTGTCTTATTTTTATGATAGACTGCAGCGATGACAATTATCTTACAGCTTACGACACTCTGTGTAACGAGCTTGCAAATTATTCTGACAGCCTGCTTGAAAAACCACGCATCGTACTTTGCAACAAGATAGATGTAGAAGGTGCTTTTGACAGAGCGGTTGAAGTTCAGAAAAAAATACGGGACGCAGAGCCTGATACAGTTGTAATTCCTGTTTCTGTTCACACAGGCCGCGGAATGAAGGATGCACAGCATCAGATTATGGAGCTTGTAAGTAAACAGGAAAAACGCGACCAGCAGAAGGACGCTGCCGCAAAGCAGGAATCCTCTGGCGCTAACTCAAACTCTCATTTTATGAATTCAGCCTATATAGACGATGACGACGAAAACATACAGTATCCTGGAAGTGAAGAATAGGGGAAAAACAGATGAAAATTGCAGTTTTTGGTGGCAGCTTTAATCCTCTTCATATTGGGCATGCAATGCTTGCCGATACAATCATCACGGAGCTTGGTTACGACAAGATTCTTTTTGTTCCAACCTTTATAACTCCGCATAAGGTTCTAGCTGGAACAGTTACTTCCGAGCAGCGTCTGCAAATGGTTCAGGCTTTTTGTACTTCCATGCCGGGTGGTCATTTTGAGGCAGAAACCTGTGAGTTTGACCGCGGTGGAGTTTCCTATACCTCCGATACACTTGAGTTTTTGACTAAGAAATATGAAGGGCAGCTGGAAGGTAAGCTTGCTTTTGTAATGGGAGACGAGGTTGCTGCTGAGTTTGACAAATGGCGTAACCCGCAGAAGGTGTCGGATCTTGCAGACCTTATTATTGTTCACCGTTATCCTGATATAGGGGCCTTGGAAAAGGCTCTTTATTCTGATGTGCAGAATAAGCCTTCGGGAGACTACAAGGGAGACTTTGCAGTAAAGTTTGACAGAGATACGTTTGCGTATCCACATATTTATATAGAAAATCCTATGCTGCCGGTTTCTTCCACAGAAATACGCACCCGCATAGCAGCAGGAAAAAGCTTCCGCTATCTGGTGCCGCCGGCAGTGTATGAATTTATAAAGGATAACGGATTATACTTATGATAGACTGGGACACACTAACAGAAAAAATCCGTGATTATACAGAAGCTCATGTTAAGCCTGCACGCTACGACCATAGTGTGCGTGTTGCAGAAATGTGTGTAAAGCTTTGCAGACGCTATGGGCTTGATGAAAATAAAGGCTATCTTATGGGTATAGGCCATGACATGTGCAAGGACATGCCGCGTGACAAAATGATGGAAACTGCTGCACGCGACGGAAACCCAATAACAGATTTTGAAAAATCTAAGCCGTCTCTTTTGCATGGACGCGCCGCCGCCGTTATGATGAAGGAAAAGTTTAAAATCGAAGACCCCGATATCTTAGAAGCAGTTGCAAATCATGTTTCGGGAAAGGTAGGCTTGTGCGATCTTGGCAAGGTGCTTTTTTTAGCAGACAAGACGGAACCCGGACGCCCTCAGTCTACGGATGAATACCGTACAAATCTTATGAAGCTTAGTCTTGACGGAATGTTTTTATCTGTAGTAAAAGAAAACTACGAATATATTAAAAATAAGGGTTTTGACATTTACCCGGACACCATAAAAATGATAGAATATTACGAAAAGGCCCTTCGACAGGCTCAGGGACCACAAAAAGATACTCAGGAACCCCGGTCATGAAAAAACTCCGTAACGAACAGAAAGGCATTATTTTTATTGTTCTCATTGTTGTTGTAATTCTTGTTTTGAGTTTGTTTTTTGTTAATTCACTCAAGACCAACAAGGTAAAGGAAGCCCTCGAGTACGATTCTCTTGTGCGACTGCTTTTTGTAGTTCAGGATGAAAACAGCGATGTTCTTTTTTCGGACGTAATCATTTACGATACTTCTACTAAAAAGGCTGCTGCCATCAATCTTCCGGGTTACACCGGTGCAATTTTCCAGTCGCTTGGACGTACAGACCGTCTGGATCAGGTTTACAACGAGCTGGGAATAGAATCTTACCGTACCGAAGTTCAGAAAATGCTTGGAATTACAATTCCGTACACCTCTGTAGTTGCTCTTGATAATTTTATTAAGCTTTGCGATATGTTTGGCGGCATGCGTGTTTTTATTCCGTCTCCAATAGACTGTGTCTCCGAAGAAGGAGAACGCTGGCTGCTTCCTTCTGGTGCAGTAAACCTTGATGGAGATAAGATAGCTGTATACCTTCGCTATCGTGATGAAGAAGAAACCGAAGAGTCAATTCAGGACCGCTACCAGAATGTAATGGGTGCTTTTCTTACCGGGCTTCATGATCAGAGCTTTAAGATTTTTAACCGTGACCAGAATTTCCGTATGTATGCAGACTGTATTGTAACAAATCTTGCAGACTACGAAGAAGAAACCTTGTACGAAGAGCTTTCGGATATTGATACAGAATCTATCATCAAGCAGACAATTACAGGTTCTCTCCGAAACGTAGACCTTCGTGGTGGCGAAGTTCAGCAGCTTTTGTTCCCTCTGAACAACGGCGAATTTATTAAGGAAGCAGTAAAACAGACAACATACATGCTCATGTCTTCGGACGGTTCAATTTCTAACCGTATCTATGTTCTTGAGATTCAAAACGGAACAAAAACTCAAGGTCTTGCACGACGTACAGCAACCCTGTATCAGAATGCAAGTTACGATGTACTTAGTGCGGTAAACGCAGATTCAAACGATTATGCAGAAACGATCATCATAGATCATATTGGCAACGAGTCGGTTGCAAAACAGGTAGGCGAGCTTATTCGCTGTACAAATATAAAACAGGCAGAAGAAATGGAGGAAGGAGCAACCAGAGACAGTATGGTAGATTTTACCGTAATTCTTGGAAGAGACTTTAACGGTGCCTACGTAATTCCTGGCGCTTCATATTAATTATGGCAGATAAAACAACAGAACAAAAGGCTATTGAAATTGCTAAGCTTCTCATTGACGGAAAGGGAAGGGATGTTACCCTTATTGATGTAAGTGGACTTAATTCGTGGACAGATTATTTTGTAATTTCTACTGTAACAAGCTCTACTCAGACACAGGGTTTGTACAAGCAGGTAAAGGATTATATCAAAGAAAACGACCTGGAGATTCATCTTACAAAGCGCAAGAGCTCCGATGGTGACGACTGGAACCTCATAGACTTAGGCCCAATTGTAGTTCATCTTATGACCGAACAGGCAAGAGAATTTTATAATCTGGAAAAGCTTTGGTTTAAAGGTAAGGTGATTGAGTTATAAATCGTACTTATCTATAAAGGAAATATCATCTTCGTCGTCGTTGCGGTGGCGGGCAGTGTAATAGCCGTCTTCCGGTTCAACGTCGTCGTAAGGCTCGTCTATATCTTCTTCTTCCTTAAAGACATCGTCGTAGTAAAGTTCATCATCGCCGTCAAAATCATCAAGGACGTCGTCTTCATCCTCGTCAAAATCGTCATCGAAATCTTCGTCGAAATCATCGAATTCATCATCAAGATACATGGTCAACTCGTCTAATTCTGGTTCTGAGAACATATATACCCCTCGCATATAAAATATAGCAAACAGGCATTATTTTCAATGGGTTTTTGACAGAATTCTTTAAAAAAGTCAGGAAAATATAACAAGTTATTTAAAAGTCAGTTTATATTATGGATTTGACAACACTTTAAAAATTAGTATAATAAAGATTGCTGATGTTGAAATTTACTGAAAGGGCTTATGCCAAGGTAAACTTTAATCTGCGGGTTCTTCCAAAACGACCGGACGGATTTCATAATTTAGAAAGTATATTTCAGACTATAAGTTTGTTCGACGAGTTGGAGGTTTCTGTAGAAAAAGAAACTGGTTGCTTCGTTGAATGCAGTTCTTTAGCGCTCCCCGATGACAACACACTTACATCTGCTTATAAGGCTTTTTGCTCTGTGGTAACTCCGCAGGTAAAGGTGCCCGGTGTTAAAGTTGTGCTTAAAAAAGGGATCCCCGCTGGAGGCGGTTTAGGAGGCGGTTCTTCAGATGCAGCAGCATTGGTGAGAGTTTTGGAGAGACTTTGTAAAGTCAGACTTTCTAACTTTCAACTTGATGGCATTGCAGCTAAAACTGGAAGCGATGTATTTTTTTTCATGAACTGTGACAGCCAAGGTAAGGGTTGTGCCCTTGTTTCGGGTCGCGGTGAAGTTGTAAAAAAAATTACAGGACGTACAGATTTATATTTGCTGCTTGTGTTTCCGGGAATTAACAGTTCTACAAAGGAGGCTTATTCCCTGGTTGATGCGGTGCTTGTTGAGAAAGAAAGTAACATTGCGATTCCTAAGCTTGAAGATCTTGAGGATATTTACCGAAAGAATCCTGCAGACTGGAATTTTGTCAATACGTTTACTCCTTCGCTGTGTGGCAGATACAGTGATTTAACAAGAGCGTTGGGTGCGTTAAAGAAAGGTGGAGCCGAATTCTGTGATATGTCTGGTTCCGGTTCTACACTCTATGGGGTTTTTACCAAAAAGCAACGGGCTGAAGATTGTAAGAAGCTGCTTGATGAAACCTGGAATTGTGCTCTTGTGCAGTTGCTGTAAGAAAAAAGGAAAGTGAATGGAGGAATTCTCGTATGCAAATTACAGAATTAAGGATTCGAAAGGTCGAAGATGAAGGCAAGTTACGTGCCTATGTCACCGTAACTTTTGACAACTGCTTTGTAGTTCATAATGTAAAGATTATCGAAGGAAAAAGTGGTCTTTTTATTGCCATGCCAAGCAGGAAAACCGCAAACGGGGAATATAAGGATGTAGCTCACCCTATAAGCCCTGAATTCAGAACAGAATTGCAGAACAAGATTGTTTCTGAATACGAAGCTGGTCATGTTGAGGTTGGCGGCGAGGCCGACTAATTGAAGATACATGGATTTTCTCCGCTGGTGTAATGGTAGCACACGAGCTTTTGGTGCTTAGAGTCCGGGTTCGAATCCTGGGTGGAGAATTAATCTCTGCGTTGCAGGGTATAACAATTTTAAAGGATATAAGGAGCTTTACGAAATGAGTAAGCAGACTTTGAACGCAAAAGTGCGTACTGCATCTGGTAAAACAGCTGCTAAAAAACTTCGCCAAGTAGGTAGTATCCCGGCCGTTATGTACAACGAAAAGGGTGAAGCTACAATGCTTGAGGTAAACGAAGTTGAATTCAACAAGATTTGGAGAACAATCACTCCAACAACTTCAATCAATCTTGTAGTAGATGGCAAGGAACATCTGGCTTTGATTAAGGATACTGAATACAATATCCGTACAGACAAGGTTCTTCATGCAGACTTCTTTGTACCGGCTGCTGACGAAAAACTTGTTATGAAAATCAAGGTTCACTTTACTGGAACACCTGCAGGTGTACTTAAGGGTGGTTTCAAGAAAGAACGCAACAACGAAATTAAGATTAAGGCTGCTATTGCAGATCTTCCTGAAACAATTGTTGCCGACATTTCTAAGATTAATGCCAGTGAAGCTTTGCGCGTAAAGGATCTGGAAGTTGGAAAAGACGTACAGATTCTTACAGACATGGAACTTCCTTTGGTAACAGTTTCACCAGCACGCTAATTTTTGTTTAATTATTCTTAAGCAAAAGAATCACGGGTGTGGAGTACAATTCCTCATCCGTGATTTTTTTTGATGAACGAATTGTACCGCAGGGGGATTTGTGCAGCATAAACCGGCTTTTGAAAATCAACTAATCTCTGGTCTAGACGCCTGCGGTGTAAATTTAGACGCTCTTGCAGCCGGGCATAAAGCATTGGGAGCTGCAGTTTCGGGCGGGGCAGATTCTGTAAGTCTGCTTGTTGGCCTTTGTTCTGTCTGCAGTGACTATTCCATTCCTCTTAAAGTAATTACCGTAAATCATTTTATAAGACAGGATGCCGAAACCTGTGGAGACGCAGAATATGTACAGGATTTATGTGCGTCCCTTAAAAACCAGGACTATGATGTAAGCTGTACTGTATGGAGCTTAAAGCGCGGCCAGGTAGAAGAGCTTTCTGCTGCAAAGGGCTGTGGTATTGAAGCTGCCGCACGTGAGCTTCGTTATAATGCCTTTGAAGCATTTATAAAAGAAAATAATCTTGACTTTTTATGTCTTGCACACAATAAAAACGACCAGACCGAAACCTTACTCATGCGCTTTTTGCAGGGTAGTGCAAACGGTGGTATTCCCTGTGTACGAGAAGCTTTTGTACGCCCGCTTTTATGGACAGACCGTAATACAATAGAAGAATATCTTAATTCAAAAAAAATCGGCTGGCGTACCGACAGTACAAACTCAGATACAGCCTACCTTCGTAACAGAATACGAAATAATCTTATTCCGCTTTTGAACAGAGATTTTGCCGGCTGGGATAATGCTGTGTTGCTGGGGCTCGAAAAAGAAAGTGCAGATAATGAATATCTTCACAAACAGGCAGAGGAGTTTTGTAAGGGGCCCTTCGACAGGCTCAGGAACCGCGTGGAACTCAGGGACCGCGGGGAAATCAAATTCCCGGGCCCTGACTTTTATGCGCTTGACCGTGCAATTAAGCTGAGAGTTCTTACTCTTGCAATGAATGCCCTGGGTGTGAGCGAGCGCATTCCCTATGTTTTTTTGCGGGATGTATGCAATTATGCCGATAATTATAATAGAAGAAATAATACAAATTCCGGGGAATCTACCAAGTGTTTTGCGGGAATTTGCATAGTCCTTAAAAAAGACGAAGTTTTAATCAAAAAGGCTTTTGACCTACAGAATGAAATTGTTTTTTCTGTTATAATAAAAGAGTCTGGAATGTATGAGCTTCCTTTTGGACAGGTCTTTGTTCCCGACAGCTTTGATTTTCCGGTAATGCTGCGCAGCTGGCACCTTGATGATGTGGTCCGCACTGCAGACGGAGGAACTAAAAAGGTAAACGATGTTCTTTCGGACTGGCATGTAGACTCAACACTGCGTAACTGTATTCCGGTTGTTCAGGCTTTAAATGAGCCGGAGCAAAAAATATTATGCATTTTGGGAAGCTGTCTTGGTTACAGCGATTGGATTGTAAAGCTGGATAAAAAAGATGAGAATAAGTAAGTTTTTGTTTTTAAGTTTGTTTTTGATGCTGACTCAAGTTTTTGTTTTTGCACAAAACGGTTCGGCAAGCAGGAGCGCAAATTCTGCCAACAGAAAAACTGCGGAGCGATGTCTTAGTCTTTCCGAAAATTTCATGCTCAATTCAGACTGGCAGAATGCCTTGAATCAGGCAGAGCTGGGACTTTCCTATGATGATTCAATTTCTGATCTTTTTTATGTAAAGGCTGCTTCTCTTAGTAATCTTGGAAAAACCAAAGCCGAGGTTATAGAAACAATAAAGCAATCTTTTGTAAAGGATAACTGGATAAACTATACCAAAAACAGTGCCCGCATTTTATATGCAGATATGCTGTGTGACACAGGACTTTATGACGAGTCTCTTGCCATTTTGGATGAACAGCCGCTTTTGTATTCTGCCGATTCAGAGTTTATACGAATTAAAAACTATTACAGACTTGGAACCATGGATTCGATTACTCAGGCACGCACAAGGCTTAATTCTTCGCGAAAGATTTATCCTAAGGACGAGCGTTTTCCAAAACTGTTCTTTATGTTTGAGCTTGCTTTTATGAGTTATGCTTCAAGATCTGGAGCCGACTACGAGATTCCGGAGCTTGTCCGCACTATTGCTAATTCATATATTTCTACAATTCCAGATTATTCTACCACGAGTGTGGAATCAGAAATCATAGCACTTTTGTTCTGCGAAAAAGAACAGCAGCAGCGCCTTTTAAAAGCAGTTGGAGAAAAAAATCAGAATAATCCGCTGTTTGCAGTTGCGGCTCTTAGGGCTGGAATCATTTCGGAAGAAAAAGCCTTTAATCTTTTCTTTGACAGTTCAGAAAATACATATACTCTGTCTCTGCTGGAGGATTTTGCAATTCTTTTGCAGGATGAAGAGCTTATTCAGAATTTTCATGACCGACTTAATTCTCTGGATGGAACAATCTATATTGATAACGATCTGGACCTTCAGACAGAGCTGGTAGTTACTTATGAACGTGGTCGTGCCCGTACAATTACCTATGACAAAAACAACGACGGAAAACTCGAGCTTTATGCAGTCTGCGATTTTGGTTCACCGGTTTGGGTTTCGTTTGCAGATAATACTGTAGATATGTATTACGATTTCTTTCCTTGCGTGGGAAGGGTAGCAGATAAAACAAACGGAAACATCTATCACTTTTTGACAAACGAATATTACTATGATCCGTTTGAAATGACAGTAGATACTCTTTTTTCACGCTTTGGAGTAGATTTTTATATTCCTCTTGTAGACAGCGAAATTGAGTGTCCTGATGAATATGTTTTAGCACGTAATGCTTCTTCGGTTGAGCTTGCTACAAAGGAGCGCGAAGATTCCAAGGTAAGCTATACTGTTTTTGAAGGAAATCCTGTTTTTGCAGTATTTATGAGTGCAGGTGTAAGATACGCTTATGCTACTATAGAAAACGGTTATCCGTTTGTGCGCTATGTAGATTGCGATAACGACGGGCTTTATGAAACTTCAGAAACCTACGACATGGATAACGAAAACAAACATACTAATGCACAGGATGTTCAGCTTATAAAAAATGTTTTTGGAAGCAATACCTTTACCGAAAAGCTTTATCTAAAATCAATTTCCATTGACCGTAACGGAGATACACGTCCGGAATTCCTGGAAGAGTATCTTGGCAACAACGGAAAGATTTCTACCTGGGATACGGACGAAGACGGAGTATTTGATTATCAGTATGTGCGTTATCCGGACAGCCAGGATAATATTTTACGAGAAGAGACAATCATCTATGATCTGAATGGTCAGGAATATATTTCGCTCGAAAATGAAAACGGCATACCTTTACGCGTCCGCTATATGGGAACAGATGTAGAAGTTGTAAGAGGTTCCCGTACCGACTGCTTCTGGCTCGGTAAGGCTTGCGAACCAGAAATCGAAGTAAATATCTTTATGTCCCTGACGGGAGATCTTACACCAGGCGCTGTTCAGATTGTGCAGCTTGAGCAGGAAAGACGCTTTACTGTAATTAAGATTGGCAACGCATATTTTTGTAAGGAACTATGAAAAATAAAGCATCTCTTGTAATTGCCGCCTCGCTGGCGCTGTGTTTTTTTACAGGCTGTAAAAGTATTGAGCAGCCAAAGAATGTAGAAAAACCACTGGACTATACCGACAGCGATGTTGTAGAAAACGAAAAAAATACAATTCACTCTCTTTTGGAAAATGACTGCACCAGAGCTTTATTCCGCGCCTATCTTTTGGGTGACGCAGCGCTCCTGGATGAATGCATGGACGTTGTGCGCCAAAATGCTCAAAAAGCTGTTGAAGAAAAAAATTATACACAGGCCTTAAAGCTTTATAAGTCTCTTGATTCTATTCCTCAAAAACAGACGGAATCTCATTCTTTATACGAAGAATGCCTCAAAAGCTTTTATGCCGAAGTTCCCGGGTATTCTGTAGAAGAACAAAAGCTTCCTGCAAGCATTGCTCAATGTATAGATGCTACTGTTACTGTATGGGTAGACCAGGGTTATAAGGTCCAGAATGGTGCGGGATATGCAGACATTGTAATAGGTTCCGGCTTTTTTATAGACAGGCGCGGCTACATCATTACAAATCATCATGTAATTGCAGAGGTTGTAAATCCAAAAAGAAAGACTACGTGCAAGCTTTACATAAAGCTTCCTTCCGACATGGAGAAAAAAATTCCTGCAAAGGTTGTGGGCTACGACTCTGTAATGGACCTTGCGCTTTTAAAAGTAGAAATGGAGCCTGAATATATATTTGCACTTGGTTCCAGCAGCGACCTTGAAGTTGGAGATAAAATCTCTGTAATAGGAACTCCGCTTGGACTTGAAGGAACTCTTACCAGCGGTATTATTTCTTCTACTTCCCGAAGCCTTCTTACAATGGGTAATGTTTTTCAGATTGATGCAGCAGTAAATTCGGGAAACTCCGGCGGTCCGCTTATTGATTCAAACTACAAGGTTCAGGCTGTAATTTTTGCGGGAATGCTCCAGTATCAGGGACTTAATTTTGCTATTCCGGTTGAATACCTTAAGCAGGAGTTACCGCTTTTATATAGCAAAGAAGAGCTTGTTCACGGCTGGTTTGGAGCCTATGGACATACAAAACGTATGCGTAACGAAAACCAGGGACTTGAGATACAGTATGTAATGCCGGGTAGTTCTGCAAGCTTTGCGGGACTCAAAATTGGTGATGTTATTACCAAGGTTGACGGACAGGAAATAAAAACGCTGGAGGCTCTTCAGCTTTTGTGTCTTAAATATGAAAGCGGAACAATTCTAAACTGCAGCTATGAACGCGATGGAATTGAAAACAGTACGGTAATCTATCTGGATAAACGTCCTGAATATCCGCTTAAAGAAATATACAAGAGTGATTTTGTTGACGATTCTTTTATTCCGATTTTTGGAATAAAAATGGTTCGTTCGTCGACAACAAACAAAAAATTGTATAAAATAGAGTATGTTCTGGAAGGAAGCCTGGCAGATCAGAACGGCTTTTCAGAAAACGACAGTCTGGAATTATATGATGTTTCCTTTGATGATATAAATCATATTTTTTCCGCTCTGATTGTGATTCAGCGCAGAAAGCATGGACTTCTTGATATTCAGATGGCTATTGCTTCTTCCTATGACAGTCCAAATTACTTTTAAGGAATTATCATGACCGAAATGAAATACAAGCGCAATTTTTGTATTGTCGCACATATAGACCACGGAAAATCTACACTCTCTGACCGACTCATCCAGAAGGCTAAAATTATTGATGACCGCAAGATGATGAATCAGATTCTTGATAATATGGATATTGAACGCGAGCGTGGTATTACAATTAAAAGCCAGGCTGTTACAATTCCGTATCATGCAAAAGATGGTCACGACTACGAATTAAAC
>JAEEGJ010024548.1_pt1 | contig 12483 bp, 13 predicted proteins | sample 8958761 | NCBI WGS metagenome assembly JAEEGJ01 (sample SAMN16246546, study PRJNA631951) | gut metagenome | biome: gut microbiome; feature: rumen; material: RS-attached | host: Bos | place: Iran: Karaj | collected 2018-10 | reverse complement strand
TCCTGCAGACCGCATTTTAATTGATTCTATTCCAGAGGCTCTGGCAAGCACTGATTTTGTTTGCTCTTCGGTAAATGTTGGTTCGACAAAGTCCGGAATCAATATGGACGCCGTAAAACTGATGGGTGAAACAATCGTAAAAACTGCCGAAGTTTCGCGCGACTGCGAAGTAAACGGCTGTGCAAAGCTGGTTGTTTTCTGTAATGCTCCGGAAGATAACCCATTTATGGCCGGTGCCTTCCACGGTCCTGGAGAAGCTGATTGTGTAATCAACGTTGGTGTATCAGGCCCTGGAGTTATTCTTGCCGCTGCCCGCGAATATAAGGGACAGCCTATCAACGTTCTCGCTGATGGTATTAAAAAGATGGCCTTTAAGATTACCCGTATGGGTCAGCTGGTTGGTAGTGAAGCCGCTAAGCGCCTTGGCGTTCAGTTTGGTATTCTTGATTTGTCTCTTGCCCCTACTCCAGCTGTCGGTGACTCTGTTGCCCGCATCCTCGAAGAAATTGGTCTTGAAGGCTGTGGTGCTCCTGGAACAACAGCAGCCCTCGCTATGCTTACTGATATGGTAAAGAAGGGCGGTGTTATGGCTTCTACTAACGTTGGAGGTTTGAGTGGTGCCTTTATTCCTGTTTCAGAAGATGAAGGTATGATTGAAGCTGCAAAGAACGGTTCTATCTGCCTCGAAAAGCTCGAAGCAATGACTACTGTATGTTCTGTAGGTTTGGATATGATTGCTATTCCTGGCGATACTCCTGCTACTACTATCTCTGGTATTCTTGCTGATGAGTTTGCAATTGGTATGGTAAACAATAAAACTACTGCCTGCCGCCTTATTCCTGCTCCTGGTAAAAAGGCCGGTGAATGGGTTGAGTTCGGCGGACTTCTTGGCGGCTGCCCTGTTATGCCTGTAAGCAAGTTCGGCTGTGCAGACTTTATCAACCGCGGCGGCCGTATTCCGGCGCCTATTCATTCATTCAGAAATTAACGTCATCCCGAACTTGTTTCGGGATCCTTTCAAGGAGATGCTGAAACAAGTTCAGCATGACACTATATAACCATGACTTTAATTCCTGTTGAGACGCCGGAGGATTTTTCTCTGGCAGAACAATTTGTAATTCCCCACGAAGAGACCTGTGCCTCACTGGCCTCTCTCGTGCGGCGAAAATCCGACAAGCTGGTTTTTATAAAAAACGAATCCGACCCGCTTGGCATTCTTAATCTCGATTCCACAATCTATCATTGCATTCCAGATCCCGCCCTTCTTGATGCTGATATTCTTAAAGAGCAGCTCCCCTATCTTATGAAAAAGCCGGTGCGCTGTATTAGCGGCGAAAAAAAGGCGACAGAGTTTTTAATTGAAGTGTGTAATTCTGTAAATTGTGGTTTCGATACGGCTTCGCCTACTCAACCACCGGAAATAATTTATCCTTATACGATGATGCGGTGGTTGAGTGCCAGCGAAGCTGGTGTATCGAAACCACCGAAGTCAAATGTGGTTTCGATACGTCCTTCGGACTACTCAACCACCGCTCCTGCACTTTCCGGCGGCGAAGAAATTATCCGTTGTACAGAGCACGATATGGAGCTCCTGCATCCGCTTCAAAAAGATTACATGAAAGACGAAGTTGCTGTTCCCGGCCGTCCAATCACCGATGCAGAAGTAGACATCACCCTGCGGCAAATCTTAAAAAATCAACTTTGCTTTGCCCTTACTGTAGACGGCGACATTGTAGCCAAGGCAAACACAAATGCCATTGGAATCAACTGCGTGCAGATTGGCGGCGTTTACACCCACCCCCTCTACCGCAGAAACGGTTATGCCGGTGCCCTGGTAACAGCTCTTGTTAACCGCGCCCTCCGCTCAGGTAAGCGGCCCGTTCTTTTTGTTAAGGAAAAAAATATGCCCGCCTTCGCGCTCTACCAGAAAATCGGCTTTGCGGAATGCGGGCGGTACGCGATTGCGTATTACTGAAACGGTGGTTTCGATACGATGCTTCGCATCACTCAACCACCGTATTTACACATTACTCAAGATTCAGGCTCTTGTTCAAAATCACTCTTGTGATGATTGAGAAAACTGCTGACCAGCAGATGTTGTATAGTGCAAACAGCATAACAAAAGTTATAGGAAATACATCAGCATCCTCAAAAGTATTCCCAAAGAACAGGTGAGCAAGGTTAGTGTACAAAATGAAAGAAACTGCAAAAATCAAAATTGAAATCAGGGTTCTTTTCTTTTCTACAAGGTTTGTAACAGAATTGCACATATAAGAAAAGATACAGATAAGCATATAGATTGCAACTCCAGCAAAACACATTGACAGAATACAGCTTATAACACTGTATCCATTAGCCATCTTAAATTCTGCCATGGCCTTACCTAGTTCACTGAAAACTTTAGGAAGCTGATTCCACCCCTTAATAAGGATAAAGGCACCAGAAAGAAGGCTAATAATTCCATAGGCAAGCCCCCAAACCATATCTGCAAAATATCTTCCCCAAAGATGTTCACCAACTGTTACCGGTAAAGTCATATTGAGATAGGCTTCATCACCAAGCATACTCTTCTTGTAACGTTTCTCAATAATCGAAATTGTTACAACAAAAAGCACAACATAAAGAATGAAAGTTAGAACAACCAGTATTGCCTTTGCCGTTCCAAATAATCCAATAGAATGTACTTCAAGATTTTTGTCCATGATAAAGAGACCGATTATCAATGACATTACCAGCAAAATTGCATAAAGAGGAAGAATAATTCTTCCGACAGAAATCATCTCATACTTAAAAACCTTTCCAACAGCAGGAAATGGGTTTCTGAATTTCTTATTTGTATTTTCCATAGTTAGCACTTGAACTCCTCTCTAAACAAAGCATCAATTGACATTCCGGTTTCTTCGCGGATGTCATCTACATCTCCCTGGCGAACCACTGCACCTTCCTTCAAGAAGATTATGTGATTCAAAACTGACTCAACATCATTAATAAGGTGGGTAGAAATAATTACAGTTGCATCTTCCTTATAGTTGTTGATGATTGTGTTCAGGATGTAGTCGCGGGCAGCAGGGTCTACACCGCCAATCGGTTCATCAAGAATGTAAAGGTTTACGTCGCGGCTCATTGTAAGAATCAGCTGAACCTTTTCTTTTGTTCCCTTTGACATTGTCTTAAGCTTCTGGTCTGGTTCAATGTTAAGGCGCTTAAGCATGTCGTAAGCTTTATCCTTGTTGAAGTTTGGATAGAAGTCCATCATCATTTTGATAAGCTGTTCTACGTTCATCCAGTCGTTGAGGTAAACCTTATCCGGCTGATAAGCTACAAGCTCCTTTGATTCAACGCCAGGCTTAAAACCGCAGCATTCAATTTCGCCGCTTGAAGGCTTAAGAAGTCCTGCGGCAAGCTTAAGCAGGGTTGTTTTACCACTGCCGTTTGGTCCAAGAAGTCCGACAATTGAACCTGCCGGAATCTGAAGATCAATATTTTTCAAAGCAATTTTTTTACCGTATTGCTTTCTAAGATTTTTGCATTCCAATACTGTGTTCATCATCTGCTCCTATTTTTCCTCAAGAATTTTGATAACTTCGTCCTTATCAAAACCAAGTGCCTTCATACGTTCAAGAAAAGCTACTATTTCTGTTTCTGCAACTTCCTTTTTCATATTTCTGATCATTTCCTTATCGTCTGTGATAAAGCGTCCCGAAGTTCTTTCAGTACGCACCAACCCCATTCTTTCCAGTTCGGAAAGGGCCTTTTGCATGGTATTTGGATTTACCTGTGCTTTGACCGCTAAGTCTCTGACAGAATCAAGTCTGCTTCCTTCCGGGAGCTCGCCGGAAATAATCTGCGCCTTGAAATAGTCAATCAGCTGCAGATAAATCGGTTTATCATTTGTGAACTGATATTCCATTACAACTCCTTATAAATAGTGCTGCGCTTGCACTATTGTATTAAGCACATAATACAATAATACAAACCATCTGTCAACAATTTTTTTGAATTTTTTTAATTTTTACGATATGATTGTAGTCATATAACAAAAGGGAATTAAAAATATGAGAAAAATAACATTTTCAAAAACAGCTAAGAACCTGATCCGTTTTTTTTGTATTGACGGAATCATCTTGGAAATTCTATTCATTCTGCATTTGTTTTTACGTACTAACTTTAATCTGGATATTCCTGAAATTACAAATCTGCATTCCTTTATGATGTCAGACTTAAACACCGTAATAATAAATTTTGTTTGCCTGATTCTATTCATTATTTTTCTTTTTATTCCGCAGCATTTTATTATCTTTGCGATAATATCTTTTTTGTACTCATTTAAACTCATCCTTGTTGATACAGTTGTTGAATACCCTATCGGTCAGCTTTTATATCTGATGGGTACAGCCTGCCTGGTTTTCCTTGGTTTTTACAGATACCACAGACTACCGAAAATTATTATTACAATTAGTATTAATTATATTCTCATTTTCCACAGCATAAGATTTGGAACTGATGTACTTATAGATTCTCTGATTATTACCATCAGTTATTCACTGGTATTTTTTGTAACTTTATTTTTTGCTGTAAGCTTTTTCAGATTTCTTTATGGTATGAAGCATGCCAGAGTCTGGGATCTTTCCCAGTACCCGGAGCTCACCAAGCGCGACAAGGAATGGCTTAAACAGATTCTCGAAGAAAAACGCTATGAAGAAATTGCGGCTGATTCAGGAATTACTGTCGGTACCCTCAAGAACCGAATGCATCAGATTTTTAATATTGTTGGTATAGATGACCGCATAAGTCTGCTGGCTACCTACGGCGGTTATGAGGTGAAGTTTTAGAGAAGGTCGCGGACTGTCTCGGCGTAGTGGTCGTCGAAGGTGGCCCGGATAAGCGGCCGCGCCATAATTACCTGGTCGGCGCCGTAATAAAGCGCCGTCTGAATATCTTCGCGGGTACGGATTCCTCCGTCTACCCAGATTTCTTTACAGTATTTTTTGAGTTCTTCTGCGTGGTCTGCCAGGAAGCTGGCTGTGCTTCCGATTCTGGTTTCTACACGGCCGCCGTGATTTGAAATGTAAACCACATCAGGGCGAACCTCTTTTACAAGCTCTATGTCTTCAGGTGTGAAAACTCCCTTAATTACGAAAGGCAGTTTTGTGTGACTGCGGAACTCTTCCAGCTGGGCGGCTGTCTTACGCTCCAGATTTACGAGGTTTCGCATTGTAACAATGTTGTAGGAATCAATATCAATTCCAATATGGCTTGCATAAGGACGAATCCATTCAACGCGTTCAAAAAGCTTTTCCTGAGGATAAGGCTTAAGGAAGAAAGCGGCCGCATGACCGAGCTCCCTGACAGCCTCAGTCCCCAGCTTTAATTTTTCGTCGGGGCAGCCATCGCCTACGCAAAGGCCGAGGCCCGCCTGCGCCGCATTCTTGAGGTACGGCAAATAAAAGTCTTCTTCGCGAGCGTATCCGATGTTTTCGACGGCTCCGGTTACAGGGCCGCAGCGGAGCTTTTCCGGGCGCACAGAAATTGCACGGATTTCTTCCCCCTCACCGCGGGCCACTGCCGCATCGAAAAGCTTATGCCAGCCCTCGCAATTCAGTTGAAAATTCTTTCCTTCAAAAACACCGCCGAGCCCGGGAAGCATTCCAGGGCAGCCGTAACCGTCGCAAACTGCGCAACGGTGGCACTTCAAATCACCCGCTGCTGCCATCTTAATCGCCAAAACAAATTCCTAAATCACGGGCAGTTTTAAGCACAGGGTCTTTGTCCGTAATTTCTTTAACACGACCGGCAACCACAGAAAGCGGAGTTGCCGCTATACCGCCGTTCTTTACCGCAACAAGATTTCCAAATCTGCGTTCTGCTAAGAAGTCTGCAGCCGCATTACCAAGCTTTGTTGCAAGAATCATATCATAAGGAGCTGGATCACCGCCGCGCTGTAAATACCCCAGCACGCTGGTTCTTGTTTCAATTCCAGTAGCGGCTTCAATTTCTTTTGCAACGCGGAAGCCAACCGACTGAGGCATTGCCTCGCGGGCCTTCTTAAATTCTTTTTTACCAAGAGCCGCTTCCGCTAAATCAATTGCACCCTCTGAACAGGCAATTATAAAATAGTTCTGTCCGGCTGCTTTTTTAGCCTTCATGTATTTTGCAATCTTTTTAATGTCATAAGGAATTTCAGGCAAAAGAATTACATCTGCCCGACCAGCGAGTCCTGCGTACAAACCAAGCCAGCCAACCTTGTGGCCCATAATTTCTACAACCATTGCGCGGCTGTGGCTTTTTGCAGTTGTGCGGATTGCTTCAATTCCGTGAGTTGCAACATCAATTGCAGTGTGGAATCCAAAGGTTTCGTCTGTGCCTACAATATCATTATCAATTGTCTTTGGCATTCCAATTACATTGAAGCCGGCTTCATAAAGGAGCGAGGCCGTAGTATTGGTTCCGTTTCCGCCAAGACAAACAAGAGCATCAAGCTTATTTTTTTTGAAAGTTTCTTTAATTCCTTCTACCGGCAGAAGTCCAGTTTTTGGATCTGGCACCGGATTTTTAAAAGGCTTAACGCGCGAGGTTCCGAGGATTGTTCCTCCCTGCGAAATAAGAGGCTCAAGATCAAGCTCATCCATCTTAAAAGTATCGTTGTCTATAAGCCCGCGGTATCCGTTGCGAATACCAATAAACTTCATTCCGTAATTATTTTTACCGGAAATACAAAGTGCACGAATTGCTGCATTAAGACCTGGTGCATCTCCACCAGAGGTCAAAACTCCAACTGTCTTAACCGGTTTTTCTGATTTACCGGTTTTTTCAGATTTGTTTGTAGAAGCTTTCATACTTTAATTATAACAGTTTTTTGATATAACGGACAATATTTCGACAGATGGTTTGAAAAACAATTCTCATTTTGTTAAGATACCTATTGATTTTCAGGAAGCGGGACAGGAACTTTATGACCGAAGAATTAAACAGAAAATATGAAGATCTGAAAAATTATTTTCTTAAGCTTGGATCTGCGGCTATTGCTTTTTCCAGTGGAGTCGATTCTACCTTTATGCTCAAGGTAGCTCATGATGTCCTGGGCGATAAGGCTGTTGCGGTAACTGCCCGTTCCCATTCTTTTCCAGCCAGAGAAAAAAACGAAGCGGCCGACTTCTGTAAAAAAGAAGGCATCAGACATATTTTTATTGATTCTGAAGAACTGAACATTCCGGGCTTTAAGGAAAATCCTAAAAACCGCTGCTATTTATGTAAGCACGAGCTCTTCGAAGAAATCCTTGAAGTTGCAAAAAAAGAGGGGCTTGCTTTTGTATGCGAAGGCAGCAATCTTGATGATAACGGAGATTACAGACCTGGTCTCAAGGCGATTGCTGAGCTTGGCATAAAAAGTCCTCTCAGAGAATGCGGTCTGTGGAAATCTGAAATCAGGACCATTTCTAAAGAGCTTGGGCTTGCCACCTGGAAAAAGCAGAGCTTTGCCTGCCTCGCAAGCCGCTTTGTTTATGGCGAAACTATTACAATCGAAAAACTTGATATGGTGGATAAGGCCGAACAGCTGCTTATCGATCTTGGCTTCGAACAGGAAAGAGTCCGAATCCACAGCTTTGGAAACGGCCAGACTTCCGGCACTCTTGCAAGAATCGAAGTAAAGCCGGATGATTTTTCTAAGCTCCTTGAAAATCAGGAAAGAATCGTAAAGGATTTTAAAAAGATTGGTTTTAATTATGTTTCCATGGATCTGCAGGGTTACAGGACCGGAAGCATGAATGAAACCTTAAAATAAAAAACACTTCAGGAGGAAGCTATGATAACAAAAAATGATTTTCCAGTTATGGAATTTGATGATGACAAAGACGCTGTTGTAAATCCCTTCAAATGGAATCTTGAACCTTTTTCAACCGATAAGCTGATTATCACCTTCTTTCCTGATGTAATTAATGAATTGCAGGAAAGCGGGGCTCTGGAGCTGGAAAGAAATTTCGGAGGAGAAAATCCTGTTTACGTTTACCGTTTTAAAGACCAGCCAGATGTTATGATAACTCTGGGCTATGTCGGCTGCCCAGCCTGTGCCGGAAACCTCGAAGTCTTTGCTGCCTGCGGAGCCAAAAAGGTTATGTTCTGCGGAGGAGGCGGCGTTCTGGATAAGAGCATAAAGGTCGGCGAGCTTTTAGTTGTTGAAGGCGCAATCCGCGATGAAGGGTTTTCTTACAAATACATTGAGCCTTCCCGCTACATTTACACTGATAAAAAGATTACTCAGAAAATTACAAATTATCTTGAAGAGCATAAGATTTCATATCTCACAGGAATCACCTGGACGACTGATGCAATGTTCCGCGAGACAAAAGCCCTTGTTGAGCAGCGTAAGGCCGAAGGTGCAAAAATCGTCGAGATGGAACAGGCCGGCTGTATTGCGATGGCACAGTTCCGCAACTTTGATTACGGCGCAATAATTTACGGCGGCGACGATGTTTCTCAGGATGAATGGGATACAAGATCCTGGGATAAGCGCAAAGGAATCCGTTACAATCTTGTAATGCTTTGCCGAGAGCTGGTTTTTGTGCTATAGTCTTTTTCATGAGTTTTCGCGATAAAAAAGTTTTTGGATATCTGCTGGCGGCTGCCTGTATTTTTTTCTGGGGCATTACCTTTGTCTGTACAAAATATCTGCTCCGCGATTTCACGCCGCTGGAAATTCTTTTTTACAGATTTATCGCGGCTTATCTTGGCCTTTGGATTCTCCGTCCCCGCTTTGAAAAAATTGCAAGGCGCGACAATATTCTCTTTGCCCTCGCCGGCTTTACCGGAGTAATCCTTTATCAGCTTTTTGAAAACATCGCCATCAATTATACAAATGCTTCTAACGTAAGTGTTATCGTAAGTATCTGCCCTCTTTTCACTGCAATCTTCAGCCAGATTTTTCTCAAGGAAAAACATCTGTCTTTGTGGTTTATTGTCGGCTTTGCCATTTCGATTACCGGCGTTACTCTTGTCTGCCTGAACGGAAACAGAACTCTGGAGCTTAATCCTAAGGGAGATTTTCTGGCCCTATTTTCTGCCATCTGCTGGGGTCTTTACTCTGTAGTGATTTCTCTGATTAACAAAAAAAATTACGACCAGATTTGCGCTACCCGCCGCATTTTCTTTTTTGCAGTTTTGATGATGATTCCTCTTATGATTTTTGGAAATCACAATGATATCCTCAAAGGGGCTGTGCGATTTACCAATATTGGAAATATTCTCTGCACTCTCTTCCTTGGCTTCATTGCGAGCGGCTTTTGTTTCGCAGCCTGGAATAAGGCCTGTAAAATTGTTGGAACCGTAAAGGTCAGCTGCGGTCTTTATCTGATTCCTGTAGTTACAATCATTTTTGCTTTCTTTGCCCTCGGAGAAAAAATTACATTACTTGGCGGGCTTGGTGCCGCAATCACCATTGCAGGCTTGTTTTTGAGTGAGAAATAAATGATGAAAGAAATTTCAATTATAAAAAAAGATGAAGCTTATACTTATGATGAATTAGAAATGATTGAAGAAAGCCTTTTGCCGCTTGTGGTGGATGAAGATCAGCGTGAAGCTGCCGGGGATATTCTTCGCAGTCTCAAAGCAAGTCTTGAAAATCAAAAAGCTTCTGCCGCTGTTTTTTTTATGCCGCAGAATACCTTCAATATTTTTTCTTTGATTCAGGGAGACAATTCCATCTGCAAAATTGCTAAAGAGAATATTGAAGCATTGTATAAGGCTTTTGATTTGATGGATGCTTGTGAGGGCCAGGATATTTTCAGTCACCTTAAGAAAAAGCTGCAGGTGCTTAATGAATTTCTTCAGCAGGGAAATGCCGTGACCCCAACTGTGATTGCGGCAGACAATTTTTCCGTGATAGAAATATGATTAAAATATGACATGCGCATGTCATATTTTCGTGCTATAATATCCTCATGCAGATAGATCAGCTGTTTGAATTCGTTTATATTCTGATTGATAAAAAGCGTGTCACCGCTAAAGAAATGGCGAAACGTTTTGGCGTTTCTATACGTACAATTTACCGTTGGATAGACGCTTTATCTGTTTCAGGTGTCCCAGTTTATTCGTTGAAGGGACGCGGCGGCGGAATTGCGATTTCTGAAAATTACAATCTGGACAAAACTCTTCTTTCTGAAGATGAAAGGCTTGCTATTGTTTCCAGTGTAAAAGCCCTGAATAATCTGAGCGGAAATCCTGCTTCTCTTGTAAACGCAAACATCAAGGCTGCAGAAAAACTGTCTCATCTGGTGCAGGAGGACACAGACTGGCTGGAAGTTGATTTTGCACCCTGGAGTCCTGAGGGGTCGGAAGTCAGAAATCTTTTTGGAATTCTGCGTGATTCAATTCTGAAAAAGCGTCAGATATCTTTTGATTATTTTACAGGCGGTGGCCGCAGCGAAAAAAGGATTGTTCATCCCTGGAAGCTGATTTTCCGCGGACAATCCTGGTATCTGCAGGGCTGGTGTACCTCACGGAAAGCCGAAAGATTTTTCAAGCTCACCAGAATGCGAAATCTTAAGATGTCTTCAAAAGATGCAAACATATCCATAAATATAGCCGCTTCACAGCCCGCACTGCCACCCGAATATTCCGCCCCTCTCATGCAGATAAAAGCAAAAATCACGCAGGAAAAAATATCCTATCTTATGGATTCTTTTATCTGCACGGAAATCAAGGCTCAGAAAAATGGTTATGTAAATGTTACCTTTACCGCACCGGACACTCCCTGGCTTTACGAAATACTTTTGAGCTTTGGGGCTCAGATAAAGATTCTAAGCCCGGCAAAACTCAAAAATACAATTGCAGAAACGGCAGAAAAGATTTCGGATTTATATAAATAAAATTTTTCCTTCGTTTCCATTACGTTCTGTATGCAGCATCTCATTTGTAACCTTTTCCAGGAATGCCTTGTCATGACTTACGACCAGAAGAGCACAGGAAAGAGAGGCTAAGGCATTTTCCAAAGCAAGCACACTTGTAATATCCATATGATTCGTAGGCTCATCCAGAATTAAAAGTGAAAGAGGTTTTTCAACGGCGAGAGAAATCATTAATTTTCTGAGTTCTCCGGGGCTCACAGCCCCCTGCTGCAGATTTTCCGGCTCGCTGCCAAGACGGTAAAGGGTCGAAAGAACTGCACCCCGCTCCGCATCCTCAAGGGCTTTAAACTCTGCAAGAATCTGCTCCTCTTGGGAAGCCGGGATTTCCTGAGGCAGGTACATAACTTCTTTTGTGCGGCCGGCCTTTTCCAGTTCAGAAATCAGATGCCTGATAAAAAGAGTTTTACCAGTTCCGTTCTGTCCGGTCAGCGCGATTTTTGAATCCGGATTAATTACTATTCGCGGAAGGTGAAGTCTATAAGTATCTTCTTCGTCAGAAGCTCTTATATCAGTTTCTTCAATAACAATCGGTTTTGCAAAACCTGCAGCTTCCACCGAGAAGCCTTCTTTTCTTCTCAGCGATTTTTTTATTGCATCGCGCGAGGCTTCCGTTCTTGCAAGCTGATTATCAAGATGGGCCTTTGCATCACCGGTGCTTCTATCTTTTCCGCTGATACGGGCCACATCTATTTTAGCTTTTGCATCGTGATCTTTTGGATTAAGAGCTTGTTTTGCAAGACGATTTTTTGAACGTTCATTTTCTTCCGCAAGCTTCTGACTTCTTTGTTTTTCTGCAGAAGCTTTTGAATCAAGCCTTTCCCACTCGCCGCGATTATGAGCCGCATTCTGCTGCCGAAGCTCCAAAGCCTTTGTAAGGCCGCCAGGATAGCTTTCGAAAACTACGCAGTCTCGTCCACCGGAAAAAGCACGCCCTTCGTTATAAAGGTAAACAGTACGCTTGCAAAGTGAATCCGCAAAAGCACGGTCATGGCTCACCATAATTCCGGTCCCGGTAAAAAGAGCCAGCGTATCAGAAATCATCTGAACGGTTCCTTCATCAAGATGATTTGTAGGTTCATCTAAAAGAAGAACAGCCGGCCGGTCCGCAAGAGCACAGGCAATCTGAATACGTTTTTTCTCACCACCCGAAAGAGAATCATAGCGGCCAATCATTTCTTCTGTTACATGAAGCATGGAGAAAAATCGGCGCACCTCATTATCATCGCTCCAGAAAACTGAATAAAGATTTTCAGGAATCTCGGCGGTTTCCTGAGGACAGTAAATTATTCCATTGTCAGAAGCATCACCGGCTCCGGCTCCAGAAATCTTTCCGCTATCCGGAGTCAGTAAGCCGGCAATCAGCTTGAGAAGAGTACTTTTTCCACAGCCGTTACTTCCGGCCACACAAGTCCAGCCGTCATAAAACTGAAGTGAAAAATCTTCAAACAAAGTTACATGAGAAGTTGGATAAGAAAAATAAAGCTTTTGTATTTGTAATGACATAATGACCTCCAGGGGAAGTCAGCAATCAGAATATAATTATGTGCAGGAAAAAGTTTACGAACAGATTCGCAAGGCACCG